>MTKY01072259.1_pt1 | contig 13183 bp, 13 predicted proteins | sample 1042731 | NCBI WGS metagenome assembly MTKY01 (sample SAMN06212206, study PRJNA360538) | anaerobic digester metagenome | biome: Wastewater treatment plant; material: sludge; isolation source: anaerobic digester fed with sludge from wastewater treatment plant | place: Denmark: WWTP Soeholt ... | reverse complement strand
CCGCGAAAAGGAATGGTTCACGCCCGGAAATGCGCCGGCGCCAGTTGTATCGATGGGCGGGATCTACGCGGGCGTGATGATCTGCTTTGACTGGTTCTTCCCCGAAACCGCACGCAGCCTGGCTTTGCGCGGCGCGCAGTTGATCCTGCATCCCGCCAATCTTGTGCTCCCCTGGTGCCAGGACTCGATGATCACGCGTTCGCTGGAAAACCATGTTTTCACCGTGACCGCCAACCGCAGCGGGGAGGAACGGCAGCTCCGTTTCTCCGGGCGCTCCCAGATTACCTCACCGGGCGGGAAGCGGCTGGCGCAGGCTGAGCGTGATGGCGTGATCTGGGCGGAGATTGACCCCGCTGAAGCGGATGACAAACGGCTTAATTCGGGCAATGATCTTTTCGCCGACCGGCGGCTTGGCTTTTAAGCGGGGTTGGAGGGCTGAGATTATGACGATTTGCTTCGCGGATGTTCAACGGGCTAAAGACCGAATCCAATCTCAGGTTCACCGCACCCCGGTGATGACCTGCGCGACGCTGGACAGGATGACCGGAGCGCGCCTTTACCTGAAGTGTGAAAACTTCCAAAAGGTGGGCGCATTTAAGTTCCGCGGCGCGAGTAACGCGGTGCTTTCCCTGACGGAGGAAGCGGCTGCCAAAGGCGTCTGCACGCATTCCTCGGGCAATCACGCCCAGGCGCTGGCGCTGGCGGCGCGGCTGCGCGGCATTCCGGCATATATCGTCATGCCGCGCAACGCCCCGGCGGTCAAGGCGGCCGCGGTGCAGGACTACGGCGGCCAGATCACATGGTGCGAGCCCACGCAGAGGGCCCGGGAGGAAACGCTTGACCGGGTGGCGCAGGAGACCGGAGCGGTGCAAATCCATCCCTATAACAACGAGCAGGTCATCGCCGGCGCGGGCACGGCAGCGCTCGAGCTGCTTGAGGAACTTCCGCAGCTGCAGGATATCCTGCCGCCGGTGGGCGGCGGGGGCTTATCCTCCGGTACCTGTCTGGCGGCGCATGGCCTAGATCCGCGGATCCGCGTGATGCCCTGCGAACCGGCTTCAGCCGATGATGCGTACCGCTCGCTGGCCAGCGGGACGATCCAACCCAGCCTCCATCCCGATACGATCGCGGACGGGCTGCGCACCTCACTGGGCAGTCTGACCTTCCCCATCCTGAGCCACCACGCAGAGCGCATTCTCACCGTCAGCGAAGAAGGCATCCTGCGCGCCATGCGCCTGCTTTGGGAACGCGCCAAACTGGTCGTTGAACCTTCCGGTTGCGTGCCGCTGGCGGCGGTTCTGGAGCATGCCGCCCTGTTTGCTGGACGCCAAGTGGGGCTGATCCTCTCCGGGGGCAACGTCGATCTTGACCATCTTCCCTGGCTGTTGAAAAACTAGTACCTGCTGATCTCACGCTGCAGGATGGCGGCGATATCCCGCGCCGCGCGCGGACGCGCCAGGTCGAGGCAGGCAGCCTGGGCTTTTTGCAGCTCATCCGGGTTTTGGATCCACTCGCGCACAGCGGCGGTCATTTCCGCCGGGGTGGGAGCCCAGACACCGGTGCCAGTGCCCAGGACATAAGCCACGTTGCCCTCCTCCTGCCCCGGCAGACGGCTGTAGAGGATCAGAGGCAGTCCGCAGATATAGGCTTCACTGATCGTGCCGGGCCCGGCTTTGCTGACCAGGATATCAGCGGCACGCATCAGATCCGGAATGGTGTCAATGAAACCATAGACATGGCAGCGCTGGTTCCAGGGATAAGCCTCCATGCGCCGCTGGAGATTTTTGTTGCGGCCGCAAATCACCGCCAGTTCCAGATCCAAACCGCTGGAATCCAGCGCCCGGCTCATTTCAGAGAGCGGACCCATCCCCTCTCCCCCGCCCATCAGCAGAACAATGGGCTTGGCGGGATGCCAGCCCAGTTGTTCGCGCAGGATGGCGCGCGGGGGAGACGGCTGGGAGAAGCGGTTGGCGACCGGCACGCCCACCACGCTCATCTGCGCGGGCTGCAGTTTGTTTTCGAGTCCGTGCGCGAAAGCCTCGCGGGTGGGGACGATCACATGCGTGGCCCGCGGGGCAAACCAGGCTGCATGCGTTGAGACCATGTCAGTGACCACGGTGACGAAGGGCAGTCCAATGGTCTGAGCCATGCGCGAGACAGGTTCGTTGATCAGCTGGTGAACAGAAACCAGCATATCCGCGGGGTGTTCGCGCAGCATGCGCTTTAATCCGGGTTTCCACGACAGCCAGGAAGCGTTGTAAATGGCGCGGGTGCGCATGCGCCCGTCGGAGATTCGATAGCCAAACTGCCAGACTGCCGGCAGACGCGTGAGCGGCGGGTAGAGCTGCGGAGCGCGGTTGAGCGGCGCCGGGGCGTACTTCGCCAGGATATCAATCATGCCGCATTCAAACCGGCCAGGGAATTCCAGGTGAATAGCCTCGATGATCGCTTCGGCCGCGCTGCGATGTCCGCCGCCAGTGTCCGAGTATAGAAAAAGCAGGCGCTTGCGCGGATTGCTGTTCATCCGCTCAATCATTGAGCGGCGGGGGATTGAGGGGGATATGTTTCTTCATCCGGCGCGCCAGATCCCGGCGCACGAGCAGCACGCGACGGCCGCATTTAAGGCATTCCAGACCGATATCGGCGCCCAGGCGCACGATCCTCCAGTCATAACCGCCGCATGGGTGCGGTTTGCGCAGCGTCACCTGGTCTCCCAGGCTCAATTCGGGTAGCACGGTTTGATTATAACGGCGGCGCTTTCGCTCGGGGATGTTCACGCTGAGACGGCCCGCCCGGGTTTACTGGCCCGAGCCCTTAAAGGCTCCTCCCCCGGTGGAGTGAGCCGGGGGAGGAACAAGGAGAGGAGTGATGCTTACAATACCGCCGGAAGGATCAGCGGAACGCCGTCCTCCCGGGTGATGGATTGCAGAGGGAGGCGATAGACCTCCTCAAGGAGAGGTGGACAGAGCACCTCGGCGGGACTGCCCAGCGCGCGCAGCCGACCTTCATGGATCAGCGCCACACGGTCGGCGAAACGCCCCACCAGGTTAAGATCATGCAGCGCCATCACCACGCTCAGCCCATCCTCTGCCGCGAGTGAACGCACCTGGCGCAGAAGGTTGATCTGATGCGCCAGGTCGAGGTGGGTGGTCGGCTCATCCATCAGCAGCAGGGGCGCTTCCTGAGCCAGCGCGCGCGCCAGCAGCAGGCGTTGCTGCTCGCCGCCGGAAAGATCGCCCAGCCTGCGGCTGCCCAGATCGGAGCAATCCAGCCGCTGCATGGCCTGGCGCACCTGGCGGATATCGGTGGCGGAGAGCGCCCCCATCCACCCGGTATAAGTGGTGCGGCCCATCTGCACCATCTCCCAGCCGGTATAGGCGGGGGGCAGGTTGCGCGCCTGTGGAACAAAGGCGCTCAAACGGGCCCGGCGTGTTTCGTTGAGACGGGATATCTCTTCCCCGTTCACCTCCACATGCCCATGGTAGGGGATCACGGCGGAAAGCGCGCGCAGGAGGGTGCTCTTCCCGGCGCCGTTGGGTCCGATCACCCCCAGGATCTCTCCCAGCTCGAGGTTGAATGACAGGTCAAACAGCACCTGACGCGGGCCATAAAAAACATTTAAGTCGGAGACGGATAATATGCTCATCACATCACCAGAATGCCTGCTGGCGCGCGCGGCGCAGGATCCAGAGGAAAAAAGGAGCTCCCGCCAGGGCGGTGACGATGCCAACCGGGATCTCGTTGGGGCGCAGGACGATACGCGAAAGGACATCAGCGAACAGCAGAAAGGCGGCTCCGGAAAGGATGGCGACGGGCAAAATGCGCCGGTAATCCGCCCCCCAGAGGAAACGCACCAGGTGGGGCACGATCAGTCCGACGAAGCCGATGATGCCGGCAAAGGCCACGGCGGCGGCCGTGGTGAGCGAGGCGGCCGTGATCACCAGAAACCGCAGCCGGTCGACCCGCAGCCCCATCTGGCGGGCTTGTTCCTCACCAAACTGGAGCACATTCAGGGCGTGGCCCGAAAGCAGCAGCAGGCCCAGCCCAGGCAGGATGAAAGGCAGCAGGGCCAGTACAGGTTTCCAGCCATTCATCGAAGCGCCGCCCATCAGCCATACCAGCGCGCGCCGCAGCTCGCCTTCCGAGGTCAGCATGAGAAATGAGGAGAGCGCGGTGGCGAAGGAACTTACTGCCACGCCTGCCAGGATCAAATTGGTGGTGGGAGTCGTGCGCCCCACCCGGGCGAGGCGGTACACCAGCGCCACGGTCAGCAGGCTGCCGGCGAAGGCTGCCAGGGGGACCAGCAGCAACCCGCCAAAGGACAACCCCGAAAGCCCGCGGGTCATTGCCACCACCGCGCCAAGCCCGGCGCCGGACGCCACGCCAATCAGGTAAGGGTCGGCCAGGGGGTTGCGGAAAAAGCCCTGATACGCCGCGCCGCTGCCCGCCAGCGCCGCCCCCACCAAGCCAAACAAAGCGGTCCGGGGGAAACGCAGGTCGAACAGGATCACACTGTACATATGCAAACCCTCCGGGATGGGCTGCCCGCGCAGACGCAGACTGACCAGGCTCAACAGATCGGCTGGCGGGATGACCACCGAACCGATTGCCAGGCTGAGCAGGATAGCCAATGCCAGCAGGAGCAACACCATCCAGAGGGATCTTTTCATGCGAAGATTTACTTCAGCTGGTCGGCAAGCTCGGGATGAAGCAGCTTGACCAGTTCTTCCAGGCCATCCAGCCAGCGCGGACCGGGCCGGCTGATCAGGTCATCATCAATCGGGAAGACCTTGCCTTCCTTGACCGCCTTCAGCGCATCCCAGCCCTCCCGCTCAGCCACCTGTTCGGGGGTGGTGCCAAAGTTGGAATCGCCCAACAGGATGATATCGGGGTCGACAACCAGCAGCTCTTCCACGCTCATTTGCGCCCATTCGCCATTCAGCTCGGCGGCGGCGTTCTTTCCGCCCGCCTGCTGGATGAGCATCTCGAGGAAGCTCCCCGGGCCGGCTGTCCATGGTTTGCCCGGATCAGTGCCGTCAAGCTCATAAAAGACGACCGGATTGCTCTCCGCCTTGACCACGATCTCGTTGATCCGCGCTTCGCGTTTGGACAAACTGGCGACCAGATCGAGAGCTTCCTGCTCATGTCCGGTCAGCTGGCCAGCGGTCTGCAGCAAATCATACATTTCCGTCAGCGTACGCGGGTTGGAGAGACGCATGACCGGAATCTTCAGATCCTGCAGGCCTTTGATCAGCTCTTCGGGGGAAATTTCCGCCGCCAGCACCAGGTCGGGCTCTTGGGCAACAATCTGTTCCACCGAAACCGGTCCGCTCATCCCGCCCACTGAGGGCAGCGCGGCGGCTTCCTCCGGGTAGTTGGTGAAATCTTCGCGGGCCGCCACTTGTTTCCCCGCGCCGATAGCGAAGAGAATTTCCGTGGTTGATGGAGCCAGCGAGACTATCCGTTCAGGGGTGTTCGCCAGGGTAAATTCCCCGCCCAGCCCATCGGGGAAGGATTTGGGCCCAGTGGTCGCGGTGGCGGCCGGTTCAGGGGTTGGCGCTGCAGTCGGGGTAGTTGCCGGGGCGCAGGCTCCGGCAAAGAGCACCAGGATCAGGAAAGTGGAAAGAATCAGGCGTTTCATAAAACTCTCTTCCATGAGGTGTGATGACGTGCTTAAACGAAATTCCCTGCGCTTTTTACGCAGGGAGGCGGAAAACCAGGTTTGGGGTGGTGTTCCCTCCTCCTTTCTGCGAGGTGGTGAGGAACGCCTCAGGCGGTCGACCTGACTTACCCTTGCGGGATCACAGTTGCGCAACAGCGCCGGATTTCCACCGGCTTCGCCGTACCTGAGGACTATTCAGCTAATGTCATTGTATCACAAGGCGCTTGTCTTGTTGATTTACTGCTCCCTGTCTCCGTCCAGCGCGCACAGCGGAATTCCTTTACCCGCCACCAGCAGGAATGTCTCATCGGCAGCCCGCGCAAGGCGCTGGTTTACCCGCCCCAGCCCATCGCGATACAGGCGGCCCAGCTTGTAGGGCGGGACCAGGCCCAGCCCGACCTCATTGGAGACCAGAATCCAGCACGCGTTGCCGCGGGCGCGCGATGCCAGAAGGGATTCGATCTCAGCGAGCATGGCTTTGTACACCGCCTCTTCCGGTGCGTCTTCGGGCAGCGAGAGGAGCACATTGCTGACCAGCATGGTGATGCAGTCGACCAGCACCACATCCGCCGGTTCCCGCGCCAGCTCCTGTTCAATGGCCTCTCCAAGCCGCAGCGGCGCCTCCAGCGTGCGCCAACTGGCAGGGCGCTCCGCGCGGTGCGCCATGATCCTGCGCCGCATCTCCTCATCCCCGGCCTGCGCGGTAGCCACGTATAAAACCCGGCCGCCCATCCGTCTGGCGAGCGTCTGAGCCCAGCGGCTCTTGCCGCTGCGCGCCCCGCCCAGGATCAGGGTCAGCGGCGCCTTGGCGCGTTGGATTCTGTTCGAGGCAGCCCGCAGCGCTTCCAGCGAGCTGAGGAAATCCTGCTCCTGGAAGATCTCCATCGTCGCAACTCCTGTGTATTCAGCCCGGAGATAAGTAAGCACTTCATCCAGCTCATCCTGGGCGATATGCGCCAGCGAAGCGTGATCACGCGCGGCGATGCCGTGCATATGGATCACGCGCGTACGCGGCATGGCGCGCTGCAGATAGGGCAGAACTGGTACGCCATCCAGCCAGAGGTGCCCCACATCGACACAGCGGCTGACCGGGATGCGCTCCAGCACCGGATCCCAGAAGTCCGCCGGATAGCCTTCCAGGTTTTCCACCGCCAGCTTTTCCACACCTCCCGCCCAGCCGCCGACGATCTCCAACGCCTTCACCGCATTGTCCTGCCAGCTTTGCAGCCTGGCCGGGTCTGTGCAGCCGCGCACCTGGCGGCCGTCGAGGTGCACGATATACGCCCAGGGGTCCAGGCTGCGGATGGATTCGATCACCCGGCGGGCTTTTTCGATCGACTTGTCGCGCGCCGATCCATCCTCCGCCAGGCGCAGATCGAGCGGCAGGTGCACAGTCCAGGACAGGTCATACAGGGCGGCCAGGCGGCGCAGCTCGGCGCATAAGCTGGCATCCGGCAGGTTGCTGGCCGCTGGCGAATCCGGCCCTTCCTCATCCACCTCAAAAAGCACCAGTTCAATATCACGTACTTTGCCCGCCAGGTAGCGTACATTGGGCAGGATATCCGCGGGGATGATGTAGGAGGTCGTTCCGAGCCGAAAAGGAAAAGGTTTCATAAGCGCGCGCTCACCATGATTAAAACAACAGTCTCCGCACATTCAACGATCAAACCAAACACATCCCCGCTGACACCGCCAATGCGCCTGCGGGCGAACACGAGGATGATAAGCGCCGTCAGCAGCGCCGCCCCAACCGCCAGCAGCCCACGCAGCCCCAGCAGGACAGCGGGAATGAGCGGAAAAACAGCTCCCAGCCAAAGCGCTATGTCTGTAAGCCCCGCGGCGAAATCCGCGCCCATGCCGTCCGGTCGCGCCAGCGGCTGGCGCCCGGCGGGCAGCAGCAGCCAGCGCGCCAGGCTGGGGGCGAGGAACAGCGCCCAGAGCGCGTTGGAGGCGGGCAGCGAGGCAAGCGCAGCGAAGCGCAGGAGGATTGCTAATGCCAGGCCAATTACGCCAAAGGAACCCTTGCGCGGGTCCTTCATGATTTCCAGCCTTTTTTCCGGACTGCCGGCATAGAGCAAACCGTCACAGCAATCCCCCAGCCCGTCCAGATGCAGTCCGCCGCTCAGGCATACCCATACGGCGGTCAGCAAGGCGGACGCCGCCAGGCCGGGGAAAACGCGGTTGAACAACCAGTACGCGGCATTGAGCATCAGCCCCAGCGCCAACCCCACCAGGGGATACCAGATGGCGGCGCGGCCGCTGTCACCCGGCTTCCAGTCCGCTGGGGCTGGCACAGGCAGCACGGTAAGCAGGTTAAAGGCGATGCGCAGATACTTCATGCTTTGCCGCTTACCCCGGCGCTGGCGAAGGTTGCCATCTCGCCGAGGATCTTGCAGGCCGCTTCCACCAGCGAGATGGCCAGCACGGCGCCAGTGCCCTCGCCCAGGCGCATGCGCAGATCGAGCAGCGGCGCCTGCCCCAGCCACTCCATCATCAGACGATGCCCTTTTTCCTGTGAGGTGTGCGCCAGGATCAGATACGCTTTGACCTGCGGTGCGATCTGGCTGGCGATCAGGGCGGCCGCGGTGGAGATGAACCCATCCACCACCACCGGCCGCCGGTTGGCCGCCGCGCCAAGGATGAGCCCCGCCAGACCGCCGATCTCATATCCGCCCAGTGACGCGAGCAGGCCAATCCCATCGGAGGGATCCACCTTGTTGACCGCCAACGCCCGTTCGATGGCGTTCACCTTGCGGTTCCAGCCCGCGTCATCCACGCCGGTGCCCCGTCCGGCCAGTTCGGCGGGCAGGTGGCCGGTGACGGCGGCGGCGATAGCCGCGGAGGGGGTGGTGTTGCCAATACCCATGTCGCCGGTGGCGAAGATATCGATGCCTCTGGCGATCTCCTCTCCTGCCAGCCGGGCGCCCGCCAGGAGCGCCTGTTCGGCCTGGGCGCGCGTCATCGCCGGGCCGGCGGCGATATTGGCAGTGCCGTACGCCACCTTACGGACCAGCAAATCCGGATGAGCCGGCATATCACAGGCCACGCCCATGTCCACGATGAGCACTTTTGCGCCAACGTGCCTGGCCAGCACATTGATGGCCGCCCCGCCGGTGAGGAAATTGGCCACCATCTGCGGGGTGACCTCCTGCGGATAGGCGCTGACACCCTCACAGGTCACGCCGTGATCGCCCGCCATAACCACCACCTCTTTACCCTTGAGGATTGGGATGCTCTGCCCGGTGATGCCGGCGATTTGCACGGAAAGCTCTTCCAGACGGCCCAGGCTGCCCTGTGGTTTGGTCAGGATGGCCTGCCGCGCGCGCGCCTCCTGCATGGCGTGCTGATCAAGCGGCTGGATTCGGGAGGAGAGTTCTACAAGGTTCATGGTAATTCCTTTTGTTCGGTGAGATGGTGTGACGTTTGCCGTTCGCGTCCGCCTGGGTCAGAATTCAATGCCCATCTGGGCGGGCGCGCCGGATTTATAGGGATGTTTTACCACGTTCATTTCGGTGACCAGGTCGGCATACTCTACCCATTCGGTGGGCGCTGCTCTGCCGGTGACGACAATATGCATGCCAGGGGGGCGGTGGGCATCCAGCCATTCGAGCGCCTCGCCGGAGTTGACCCAGCCGAAGTTGAGCGGGTAGGTAAACTCGTCCAAAACAAGCAGGTCACAACTCTGGCCGGCGATGATCTCCTGAGCCTGGCGCCAGCCTGCCCGGGCGTGCGCGGCAGCGCGTTCGGACGCGGAATGCGGATGGACAAACCCTGAACCGCACACGGACCATTCGATGCCGAGCCGGCGGGCAGCTTTCTGCTCCCCACGCAGGTCGTTTTCGTTTTTGATAAATTGGATCACCGACACGCGCAGCCCATGACCCCAGGCACGCAGAAGCATGCCGAAGGCGGCGGTGGACTTGCCCTTCCCATCCCCAGTATTGATCACCAGTAATCCACGATCGACATTATCGGACATTTTTATACTCCTCAGCGGCATTCGTCAATTAAACAAAAATCCTGCGTGATACGCAGGGAGGCGGAAAACCAGGTTTTCGGGTGGTGTCCCCTCCTCCTTTCTGCGAGGTGGTGAGGAACGCCTCAGGCGGTCGACCTGACTTACCCTTGCGGGATCACAGTTGCGCAACAGCGCCGGATTTCCACCGGCTTCGCCGTATCTGAGGACTATTCGATTGCACGCATTGTAACATGATGAGCGGGCATGGCAGGTTGATCGACGCCCATCTTTTCAGGGGTTTAACGCAGCTGGCAGGCAGGCTTGCGTATGGAAAGCGGGGATGGTTTTGCGCCCTCCCCGCTCACATGCCTGACCGCCATCTGCTGAGGTTAATTTTATTGGACACACGATTGGCGCATGGCTTCGCTCAATTCCAAAGGGGCTAAGATATCCCGGCTTTTCAAACCTTTCTTCAGCGGCTCGAGGGGTCCCCCATGTTTGCGCTCTGCTCTGCATACCTTATGGTTGCGCTCTTTCCTCTCCTGATTCCTGTTCAGCCTTATTTTCCGAGCTTCTCGATCAATGCCCGCTTTTTCGGACCCTCCCGCGCGCGGTACCCCGCCCAGAAGACGGCATCACGCTATTAACACAAATTAACCTTCGCTCCTTCCGGCGTATAATCGGAATACTTTGACGTAAAAGGGACTGCCGTGGACTGGATTACCATCATCGGACGCGGGCACTCGGCCACCCGCGCCATGTCACATACCCTTTCAGCCTCTGGCGTGTACATGGGCGAGCCGCTCAATGTATCGGGTGACCTGCTGCCCCCGCAGAGCATGTACGATGCCTGCCGCGTGATGGCCCCCTACGTGAAATGGCTGGGACGGTACCAGTGGGACTGGTCGGCGCTGCTCGAGATGCCTATCCCGCCCGAGTTCACCCGCCTGATCGAGGAGTACCTGGTCAGCGTGCGCCGCTCCACCAACCCCCGCAGGGGCTGGAAGATCCCCGAAACTACCCTCGTCTACCCCTGGATCCAGCGCCTCTACCCCGACCTGCGCTATATTTTCTGGATCCGCAACCCGCGCGACTGCATCCTTGGCGAGCATGTCACCGACAATCTGATGGATTTCGGCATCCCCTACCCCGCTACTGACGACCTGCGCCTGCGCCGGGCCATCTCCTGGAAGTATCAGTACGACCTGATGCAGGCGATGCCCAAGCCACGCCACTGGATCGAGGTGCGCATGGAGGACTTCGTGCTCAACCAGGAGGAAACGCTCACGCGTCTGGAAAAATTCCTCGGTTTTCCCCTCGCGCGCATCCCGGTCAAGCCGGAAGCCGTGGGACGCTGGAGAACAGACGGGGGCGTGAACTACTATGATTTCTTCGAGCCCGCCATGCGCGCCTACGGCTACGAGATGCCATGAGCGTCAACCAGGGCTTTTCAGGCAATAAACCTGCTGTAGTCTGGTTCACCGGTCTTTCCGGGTCGGGCAAGAGCACGCTGGCCGAGGCGTTGCTGCCCATTCTGCGCCAACGCTACGGCGCGGCAGCCTACCTGCTGGATGGCGACGTGCTGCGCCAGGGACTCAACCGCGACCTGGATTTCAGTCCCGCCGGGCGCAGCGAAAACATCCGCCGCAGCGGTGAGGTGGCCCGCCTGCTGGCCGATGCCGGTTTGATCGTGCTGACCGCCTTCATCAGCCCTTTCCGCGCCGGCCGCGACGCGGTGCGCCGGCGCCTGCCCGATGGCAGCTTCTTTGAGGTGTGGGTCTCCGCGCCGCTCGAGGTCTGCGAAGCGCGCGACGTCAAGGGGCTGTACCGGAAAGCGCGCGCAGGCCAGATCCCCGAGTTCACCGGCATCTCCTCCCCCTATGAACCGCCGCTGCATCCAGAGCTGACCCTCGACACCGCCTCCACCAGCCTGAGCAGCTGCCTGGCACAGCTGCTGGGCATGCTGGAGCAGCACGGCATCCTGCGAAAGCCGGATTTGGAACTGGAATGAGCGACCATCTCTCCGCGCTGGAAGCCACCTCGATCCACATCCTGCGCGAAGCCTACGCCAACTTCCGCAGTCTGGGCATGCTCTGGTCGATCGGCAAGGACAGCACCGTGCTGCTCTGGCTGGCGCGCAAGGCCTTCTTCGGGCATGTGCCCTTTCCGCTGGTGCACATTGACACGCACTTCAAGATCCCCGAGATGATCACCTACCGCGATCGGCTGACCGCCGAATGGCACCTCGATATGATCGTGGGCAGCAATGACCAGGCGCTTGCCGAAAAACGCAGCTTTCCGCATGGCGCGGTGGACCGCCTGACCTGCTGTAAACTGCTCAAAACCTATGCTCTGCGGGATACGCTGAGCGGGGAGGGGCGCCGGCTGCGCTTCAACCACGCGTTGGGGCGCTATGAGGTCGACCCCAGCCGCGAGCCTTTCACCGGCATCATCCTCGGCGTGCGCGCCGATGAGGAGGGCTCGCGCTCCAAGGAGCGCTACTTCTCCCCGCGCGACCGGCGCAATGAGTGGAACATCGGCGAGCAGCCGCCCGAGTTCTGGAACCAGTACAAGACCGACTTCGCCCCCGGCACGCATCTGCGCATCCACCCGCTGCTGGATTGGACCGAGCTCAATATTTGGGAATACATTGGACGCGAGCACATCCCCACCGTCTCCCTGTATTACAACCACGGTGACGGCAAACGCTACCGCTCGCTGGGCTGTTATCCTTGCACGTTCCCGGTCGAATCCGAGGCGCGCACAGTGGAGGAGATCATCGCCGAGCTGAAAACGGGTAAGTTCGCCAACATCGCTGAGCGCTCCGGCCGGGCGCAGGATAAGGATGACGGCGGCAGCCTGGAGACGCTGCGCAAGGACGGGTACATGTGAGCCTGCCCGAAGTGGATCTGCCGCAAATGTCAATCGTGGTCGTCGGGCATGTGGACCATGGCAAGAGCACCGTGGTCGGGCGTCTGCTGGCCGATACGGGCGTGCTGCCGCAGGGGCGGCTGGAACAGGTGCGGGAGACCTGCCGGCGCAACGGGCGCCCGTTTGAATACGCCTACCTGATCGACGCGCTGAGGGACGAACGCAGCCAGGGCATCACCATCGATGCCGCGCGCGTGTTCTTCAAGTCCCCGCGCCGGCGTTACCTGATCAACGATGCCCCGGGGCATGTTGAGTTTCTCAAAAACATGGTCACCGGAGCCTCGCGCGCCGAAGCCGCGCTGCTGGTGATCGACGCGCAGGAAGGCGTGCGCGAGAACTCCCGCCGGCATGGCTACCTGCTCTGGCTGCTGGGCATCCGCAAGATCGCCGTGCTGATTAACAAGATGGATCTGGCAGGCTACAGCCAGGCGGTTTACGAGCAGGTCCGCGGCGAGTTCGGCAAGTTCCTCACGGGCCTGGGGCTAAAACCGCTGGCGTGGGTGCCGGTCAGCGGGTTGGAGGGCGATAACATCTCCCACCCAAGCCCTAACATGCCCTGGTACAGCGGCGGTACGGTGCTGCAGACGGTTGACAGCTTTGAGAGCGACCCGCCGGAAGTTGACCAGCCGCTG
>MTKY01052224.1_pt1 | contig 13198 bp, 11 predicted proteins | sample 1042731 | NCBI WGS metagenome assembly MTKY01 (sample SAMN06212206, study PRJNA360538) | anaerobic digester metagenome | biome: Wastewater treatment plant; material: sludge; isolation source: anaerobic digester fed with sludge from wastewater treatment plant | place: Denmark: WWTP Soeholt ... | reverse complement strand
CCCGTGTCGAGCCGGATGACGTAGAACCGGTTGCCGATGATCCGGGCCGTGTCGTTGTCGTACCCCGACCCGACGAACGCCACCCAGTACGGGGTCGTTCCCGATATGACCTGGCCGAAGGCCGGGACCGACCAGGTTTCGCCCATGGTCCGAGAATCCTTCGCCTCCCAAAGAGGAACGGGATTGCTCGGGTCGGTGACGTCCAGGGCGAAATAATAATTCAGGCCGCCGGCCCCGGTGCTGCCCTTTCCCGCCCCCTGGCCGCACATCAGGACCGTCCGCCACTGCCCGTTGATATAGGCATCGCCCACGGTCGGCGTTCCGTCGACGAAATAATCGTGCTTGTACAGCCGGGCTCCGTTGGCGTCCCTCACCGACATGTTCTTCAGCTTGGGGATGAGATTGAAGGGGATGAATCCCCAGAGCTCAGTGCCCGAGGCCAGATCGAAGCAGTGGAGCATCCCGTCGTTGGCTCCGATGAAGACGACCGGCGTCCGGGATTCATTGTCCTCGGCGAACTCGCTGTAGGATGATCCCAGGGCCACGGCGTCCCCCGACGGCGGTCCCATCAAGACCGGGCTCGAATGGAGGATATCGCCCAGCTTCCAGGTCCGGCCCTCGCCGCGGACGAAGCGGATCAAGCCGGCGTTGTCGCCGTTGGGGTCGGAGAGAAGCGATTTGAGGACGTTGACGTTGCCCTCGGTGAAATCGATCCGAGTGAGCGTGCCCGAGGGTTTGTAGGCCGTGAAGATCGTCCGGTCGGACGCCTCGCGCGCCGCCAGAAGCTGGCCGGCGTCCCACAGGATGGATCCGCCGGCCGCGACATTCCGCCCCGTCGGGCTGAGCGGATCGGCCGTGGAAATCGTCTGGAGGGTCGATCCGCCTGTGCTGGCCAAGCCGATGTCGGTCACGTCATAAGCCCGGAGCTGGCCCTCGTATCCGGGGAACATGAAGGAGGAGGAGATGATGAGCTTCCGGCGGGTGCCGGAAATGATGGCCGCGGCCGCGGCCGACGACCGGGAATACTCCCGCCGTTCGACATAGACGTATTCGATCGCCAGGCGGTCGACGGACGGCGTTTCGTAAGACGACTCGCCGAAGCCGGGGATCGCGTCGTCCGGGGCCGTCAGGACGGCCTTCCAGCGGAGCTTGGAGCCGAAGGAATGGAAGTCGTGCCAGGCTTGGTTGGTGACATTGGCGATCGCGGATCCCGAGTACCGGCCGTAATATTCCCAGGAATATCCGTCGTCGTTGGACAGGTAATAGGTGACGGAAAGACCGGTGGCCGAGGAGCCGATGACGCCCTGGTCGATGATCGTGAAGCGGGCCCGGGTGATGGCGTACTGAGTTCCCGGCAGGGACGGCGTCAGGTTCGTCGAGAGGCCGACGCCCTTCAGATTGTAAACGTCGGCGATGGAGTTGAGAAAAACGTAATAGTAGTCGGTGTGGTTGCCGTCGGCCATGAGGAAATCCATCTGGCCGTCGTTGTTGTAATCGAGGATCATGCCGCAGTCGAAGTCGTAGACCTTGGGGCTTTTCACCTGCCCGTCAAAGACCAGGCTGACGGTGAAATCGGCGTTCCCTCCGTTCTTGAAATAATAGCACTTGCCTCCGTAGCCGGTGGCGATGCCCGATTGGCCGGGGTAGCCGCGCACGCCGTTCCAGCACCAGTTGTCCGTCCCGATGATCAAGTCGATGTCCCCGTCGCCGTCGAAATCGTCGCATAAGCTGATCGTGGCCGCGCCGTCGTACATGTTGTTGTAGAGATCCCCGGTGGGGTCGGTGAAGTCGGCCAGCCATTCGAATCCCCCCAGGCCGTCCCCGCGGTAGTACTTCAGCTCGGGGTAATCGCAGCTGCCGACGATCATGTCCAGGCCCGGCGACTCGTCGAATTCGGCGATCGAGATCGTGCTGACGCCCAGCCCGGTCCAGCCCGTCGCGACCATGACGTAATCGACGGCGAACGTCGAGGCGTTGATCTTGCCGGAGCCGGTGTTCGTGATCTTGAAGACCTTGCCCTCGGTGTTCCCGTAGGCCATGTCGACGTCGCCGTCGCCGTCGAGATCCAGGGACACGATCCCCGTCGACGACCAGCCCAGGGTTTTGAGAAGCGGCCGCCAGGCCGACGTCAAGTCGGTCCGGACGAACTCCAGAACGCCGGTGTTGACGCCGTTCTGAATGAGACGGTTTTCAAAAAGCCAGACATGGACGAGGGTGTAGGGCGAATTAAAGACGGACGTGACGTAGAAAAAGTCGAGGTCTCCGTCGCCGTCGTAATCGCCGGCCGTCATCGAGCCGTGGTATCCCGACTCGATGGCCGCCCCGCCGACGCCCCGCGTCGGGATCCCGCTGGAATTCCCGGTCGAGCCGTCGATCCAGAGGTCAGCGACGAAGGTCCCGATATGGCCGTTGACTCCGTCGTTGCGGACGAAGAGCAGGGCGTTGGAATACTCGCTGCTCGACCCGATGTAATCGATCCAGCCGTCCAGGTTGAAATCTCCCGCGGCGATGACGCTGATCCAACCGGGGACGCTCGCCGGCTGGCTGACGGCGAAGTTCGCCCCGAGCTTGTTGAGGGTCATGATGTCCCTGGGATTGGCGGCGTCGGCGTACCAGAGCTTGGCCGAGCATTGCGGCAGGTCGAGGTTCGTTCCGGTCTGAAGAGTCTCCGTGACCGTCCCGGAATTTTCGAGGCAGGCCTGACCGTCGGCCGGGCGGCTCTGAAGCAGGAAAACGAGGAGGAAGGAGGCCGCGGCCGCGGCTCCGAGGCGAAGTCGTTTGTTCATGTCGATTCTCCCTTTAAACGCCGGCGACATAGGCCAAGACGATCTCCAGCCGGGTCGTCGCCAGGATCCGCGATCCGGAACGGACGACGCCGATGACGACCAGGAGGACGTCGTTCGGATCGGCGGCTCCCCCGGCGGCTTCGTCGTTGATCAGGAACGCCGTGTAGGACAGGCGCGGGTCGGTCGCCCCGGTCTCGGTCGCGGCGAACGTCTGGTTGAAGAACAGGAGGGGGCCGTAATCGGGCACCCCGTCCTTTCCCGGGTCCAGGGCCAGAAGGATCTCCTCGTCGGGCACGCGGCGGAAATAATTGGGATTGATGTTGGTTCCGATGAGAGGGCGGTCGATGTTCGACGGCTGGGTCAGGGTGTGGCCCTCGAAGTTCAGCCAGGATCCGTCGCCGAAATACTGCTTGATCAGGGCCTGGGCGGCGTTGAATCCGGCCTCGGCCGCGTTGAAAGCCTCTTCCTGGGACCGCAGCCCCCCCGACATCTTCGGCCCCATCGACGTCAGGGTCAGCAGGGTCATGCCCAGGGCGGCCAAGCCGGCGACGATGAGGATGACGATGAAGAGCCCCGCCCCCCGCTCCCGGTTCCGGTGCCGCGCCGTCCGCCTGTTCATCGCAAGCCCGTGTTGAAGAGATTCACGGAAAGGTTCCGGATGTTCGCGGTCGATTCCAAGAGGAAACGCTTCCGCCAATCGGGGGCCGAAGCCGCCGGCGTGTTGGCCACGGCCGGCCGGGTGTAGAGACCGGCCGATGTCCCCGTGTTGCGGCCGACGGAGGCGAAGGGATTCGGCGTCCGGCCGAGGATGAGGATCCTGACCTGACGGATCCGCGAGATCTGCTCCCGCGTCCAGGTCGTATCCCAGTCCTTGAATCCGTCCAAGAGCCCCTGGGAGTCGCCGTCAAAGTCGCCGTTGTACTGAAATTGGATGGTTTCGATATTCTGGGCGATGGGGAAATGGGCGCCGTTGAGGGTCATGTAGAGGACGCCGCCCTGGCCGCCGCCGATATACCCGTTCGTCCCGGCCGTCAAGCCGGTGACATTCCCGGTGACGTCGAGCCAGTATTCGCGCAGGTCGCAGAACATGAGCGACCCGCCGATGAAATCTTCGCTCGGGCAGACATCCGAAAGGCCGCCGGGGGGATTGATCCCGGGGGCCAGCCCGGGCGAAAAATTGACTTTTTCGTTCGTCCCGTCCGTGTTATGAGTCACGTGGGTGATGACCCGGACCGCCGCGCCCTGGCATGACGAGCCGGCGTTAGGGACGATCAAGGCGATCTTTCCGACATAGAAGTCGTCCGGATAGGGATATTTCTCCAAGGCATAATCATCCATGCTGACGTTGACCGCCGACCCGGAATACGATTGGATGTTCAGGATCAAGGGATTTTCGAGATTCCCCAGGATTTTCAGCCGATCGGGCGTCTCCGTCGTCCCCGTCGTCTCGTTGTCCACCCCCTCCAGGGCGTAGCCGGCCAGAGCCTCGGTCAGGCCGGTCCCGCTCATCCGGGCGTCCCGGGATACAAAATACATGGCCGCCCGAACGTCGGTCTGCATCTCGATGAATTGCTGCTGATCGGCCGAAATCTTGTTGCTCCGGGAGTAGACCGACAGGGCGGCCACGACGACGACGAGCATGATGGCGCTGCCGATCAAAAGCTCGATCAGGGTGAATCCCCGGACGCGGCGTGAAAAAGCGGCGCGGTGTTTTTTCATGGCGGTTCTCACCGGATGATGACCGAATGGAGGATGGCCCGGACGTTGTAGGAAAACGGAGCGGCCAGCAAGGCCGCGGATGTCTTGCCGGCGGCCGTCGCGGGGAAGACGAGAATCTTAACCGCGTATCCCGTCCCGCCGGTCGTGATCTGCGTGATTCTTCGGAAATCGACGTAGCCGTCGCCGTTCGGATCGAGAGCTTGGTCGGAGGATTCCCCCTGGGCGGTCGAGGGGAACACGCTCAGTTCGGCCGCGGTCAGGGTCCGAAGATAGTCGAGCTGCTGCTGGGCGAGGAACGTGGCGTGGCTGATCTCCCCCGCCCTCCGGTTGTTGTTGACGCTGAGAAGAAAGGCCTGGCCCAGGCCGAGCATGGCGATTCCGATGATCGAGATCCCGATCAGGGCCTCGATCAGGGAAAAGCCTTTTTCACCCCCCGTTGTTTTCCGCCTCCGGACGAGTTTAAGCATGAGTCACCCCGTGGATCCCTTGATGAATTGCGTCGACCCGCTGGCATAGAAGCGGATGGTGCGGTAATGGGGCTCGCCCAGGAGCGCCAGCCGCGAGGAGGAAAGGGAGATCTGGTTCTTGGCGCTGTCGAAGCCGGAGACGAATCCGGTCCCGTCGAAAACGATGGAAAGATCGGCCGGAAGGGTCAGGGTGACGCCGAACTCCGAGGGAATGCGCTTCACCTGCTGCCCCTGTTTCAGGGTCCATGTCCCATAGGGCTTCTCGATCTCGATCCGGTACGTCCAGCCGGCCGAATCGCCGGCAAAACGGACCCGGTGAAAATGCTTCGTGTTGACGGCCTGCCACTTGGCCACCTGGAGGGTGGTCAGGATATCGCGGGAGGCGTTGTCGAAGCTCCGCGTCTCAATCGAATTCTTGACGCTGGGATAAAAAACGACGGTCAGGATGCCGATGATGGCCAGGACGACCATGGTTTCCAGCAGAGTGAACCCTCCGGCCCGCCGAAGCCGGGCGGGACCGACCCCAGGACATTCTCTTCCCCGAATCATGAAAATCCCTCGGATATCCTTTTTCGGCAATTCTCCAATTGTCAATATAGTCCAACGGCGCCGCTTCTGACAATCATCAGAGCCGGTGAGTTGGGGGGTGATATGGCGGCCGGCGGGCGGCTAGCCATTTCGCGTCCTGCGGCCGCGCCCCCGTTTGAAAAGGAGGCGGAGGCATGGTATAAGCGGTTCCGTGGAAAAAAAAGACCGGACCCTGCTGATCGTCAACCCGGTTTCCGGCCATGGGCGGGGACGAAAAGTCTTCAGCCGAATGGAGCCCGCCCTCCGCGACGCGTTTCCGGGACTCGAGGTCCGCGTCTCGGAATTCCCGGGCCATGCCTTCCAATTCGGCCATGAAGCCGTGCGCGAACGGTACGGCCGGGTTCTTTGCCTCGGCGGCGATGGAACGCCGTTCGAAGTCATCAACGGCATGTATCTCCAGGGCCGCCCGCCGTTCCTTCCCGAGATCGGGATCATCCCCTCGGGAACCGGGAATTCATTTCTCCTGGAATTCGGGATTCAGACCCCCGAGGAAGCCCTCCGCCGCATCGTCGCCGGCCGCCGGGTCAAGGTCGATCTCTTGGAATTCGATTACCAGAGGAACGGCCGGCCGGAACGGCGATATTCCCTCAACCTGATCGGCGTCGGGCTGATCACCGACATCCTGAAGCTGACCAACGACTGGCTGAAGTTTCTTCACGCCTTCGGCTACAGCTTGGCCGTTCTGATCCGTTTGGCCCGGGGCATGCGCAACACGATCGACCTCGAGGTCGACGGCCGGAAATGGACTGTGCCCGACAGCGCTCTGGTCGTTTCCAACTCCAAGTACACCGGCGGGAAGATGAAAATCGCCCCGCACGCCGAAACGTCGGATGGAAAAGCCGACCTGGTGCTCTTCCGGGACGTCAACCGGAGGGAAATGATCCAAATCTTCAAGGGCGTTTTTTCCGGGGCCCACGCCGCCCATCCCAAGGTGGACATGATCCAGGGCGTGGACATGAGGGTCTCCGGGACGCCGGATCTCCATGTGATGGCCGACGGCGAAGTCCTCGGGCGGACGCCCCTCCGGATCAAGTTGCTTCCCGGGGAATTGACCTTTCTCGAATGAAGCCGCTGTTGGAAACCCTCCGCTCCGTCCTTCTTTGGACCCTCGCTTTTCCCGTGTTTGCCCTCAGCTGCCTGGCGATCCTTCTGACGGCCCTGTTCACCCGGGGCCGCGCCCTGGAACCGGTCATTAAAACCGGCTGCCGGGCCGTTCTCTTTTGCGCCGGCGTCCGGGTCCGCCTCCACGGGAGGGAAAACTTCGACCCGGCCCGGCAATACCTCGTCATGATGAACCATGTCAGCCTCCTGGATCCGCTGGTCTTCTACGCCCGGTTTCCGGGCCGGGCCCGGACCGTCGAGGAGGAACGGCATTTCCGCTGGCCGCTTTACGGCCCGATGCTCCGGCGGATCGGCCAGATCCCGCTCGACCGGTCCAATCCCCGGAAAGCGCGGGAAAGCCTCGCCCGGGCGGCCGAATTCATCCGGACCCGGAAGGATTTTTCCTTCATTGTCTTTCCCGAGGGCACTCGGACCCGCGACGGAAAGCTCGGGCCCTTCAAGCGCGGCGGGTTTCTCCTGGCCGCGGAAGCCGGCTTGGACATCCTGCCGGTCGTTCAGACGGGCGCGTACCGGATCATGCGCAAGGGGAGCAAGCGGCTGCGGCCCGGACGCATCGATTGCTACCTCGAGCCGGCCGTCGCCGCCGACGGCTCCTCACGCCGGGACATCGCCGGCTGGATGGACCGGGTCCGCCGCGTCATCGAGGGAAGGCTTGACGGAGCGGGAATCCTGGCATAAATTGGGGGCAATTCGATCCTTTGGAGGTCGATTATGTCCCAGACGGAAAAGACTTCAAAGCTTGCCTCCGCAGCTCCCGGCACCCGCATCCTCGTCGCCGGCGCCGGCGGTTTTATCGGCGGTTCGCTGGTCCGCTATTTCAAGGACAAGGGCTTCGCGAACATCCGAGCCGTGGATAAAAAGCCGCTGTCCGACTGGTACCAGAAAACGCCCGGGGTGGAGTGCCTTTGCCTCGACCTGAGCTATGAGAAGAACTGCCGCCGGGCGGTCGAGGGGATGGACGAGGTTTACCAGCTGGCCGCCGACATGGGCGGCATGGGATTTATCGAGCGGTTCCGGATCGAGTGCTTGAGGTCCGTTCTCATCAACGCCCACATGATCGAATCGGCCTGGCGGGCCGGCGCGGCCCGGTACTTCTTTTCCTCCTCGGCTTGCGTCTACAACACCGACCTCCAGAAGAATCCCCAGATCACGGCCCTCAAGGAATCCGACGCCTATCCGGCGATGGCCGAGCGCGGCTACGGCTGGGAAAAGCTTATCTCCGAGATGTTCTGCCAGGAGTATTGGGCCGAGCGCGGATTCAAGACGTTCATCGCCCGGTTCCACAACGTCTACGGCCCGTGGGGGACGTGGGACGGCGGGCGGGAAAAGGCCCCGGCGGCTCTCTGCCGGAAGATCATCAAGGCGATCGACGACGGAACGAACGAGATCAAGATTTGGGGCGACGGCACCCGGACCCGGAGTTACCAATACATCGACGACTGCGTCAAGGGGATCGACCGGATCACCCACTGTGAAGAGCTGATCGCCACGCCCATCAACCTGGGCACCTCGGAGCTCGTCAGCGTCAACGAGCTTGTCTCGATCATCGAAAAAATCGCCGGAGCCGCCGTGAAGCGGACTTATGACCTGACCGCGCCCCAAGGCGTCGGCGGCCGGAACTCCGACAACACGTTCATCAAGAAAATTCTCGGCTGGGAGCCGGATATCCCGCTGCGGGTCGGACTGGCCAAGACCTATGCCTGGATCAAGGAACAATACGAGCGGAAGAAAGCCGGCTTGAAAACCGTCGATTGACCGGCGGGAGGCCGGCCGCCGGCCTCATTTCCTCGCCGCAGCCAGGACGGCCTCGACTTCGGCCGCCGTCTTGGGCTTGGCTTTTCCCAAACGCCGGCTTCCCCGAGGAGTGATGACGAAATCCTCCTCGTTGCGGATGCCGCCGAACGTCCGGTATTTCTCGACCTTGTCGTAGACGATGAAATCGGTGAACTTGCCCTCGGCCCGCCACTGGTCGATCAGCTGCGGGATGAAATAAATCCCCGGCTCGATGGTCACGACGAAGCCCGGCTTGTGCGGCCGGGCCAGCCGGAGGGATTTCAGCCCGAACTGCGTGAACTTCGGACGGCCTTCGTAGCCGACATAGACCTCTCCAAGGTCCTCCATGTCGTGGACGTCGAGGCCCATCATGTGGCCGACGCCGCAGGGAAAAAACAAGGCATGGGCCCCGGCCTGGACGGCGTCGTCCGGGTCGCCCTTCATCAAGCCCGCCTCCTTGAGACCCCAGGCGATGGTTCGGCAAGCCAAAAGGTGGACCTCGAGGTGGTTGACGCCCGGCCGAAGCGCTCCGGCGGCCGCCTCATGGGCGGCCAGGGTGATGTCGTAGATCTCGCGCTGGCGGCCGGTGAACGTCCCGGAGGCCGGGACGGTGCTGGACAGATCCCCGGCGTAATGAAGACCCGTCTCGGCTCCGGCGTCGAGGAGAAACAAGTCTCCCCTTTTCAACCGATTGCCGTGATCGTGGTTGTGGAGCGTTTCCCCGCGGACGGAGGCGATGATCGGAAAAGAGAGGTCGCCGCCGGCGGCAAGGGCGACGCGGTGGACTTCGGCCGCGATCTCCGCTTCGGCGATCCCCGGCCGGACCATCCGCATCGCCGCCACGTGCATGTCCGTGGAGATGTCCGCCGCCCGGTCGAGCTCGGCGATTTCCTCGGGTCCTTTGACCGCCCGTTGTTCGACGACCGCCCGGATCAAATCGACCGAAGCCCCGGCCGCGGCCCGGTCCGGATTCAGGCCGAGCCATCGTTTCAGCTTGAGGGCGTTTTCAGCCCGGTACGGCGGGAGGAAATGAATCCGGCGGCCGGACCGGCGGGCGTCCTTCAGCCGCTCGGCCAGCTCGTCCGCCGTCCCGGTCCGGTCAACGCCCGCCCGGCGGCTCATCTCCCGGATGGCCGGCTGAGGGCCTCGCCAGACGATATCATCGACCGTATAGTCGTCGCCGTAGACGGTCGCCGTCCCTTCATCGAAGTCCATCACCGCCGCCAGACCGGGCCGGTCCAGCCCGAAATAATAGAGAAACGTGCTGTCTTGGCGGAAGCGAAACGTGTTTTCAGGATAGTTCATCGGGCTTTCCTCGTTGCCCAGGAACAAGCCCAGGCCCGGTCCGGCCGCCCGGAGCAGGCGTCTCCGGCGTTCTTTATAAATCCGCGGTTCGAACATGGAAGAACCTCCTTGAGCGTTTTTTCCGGCCGATAAAACCAGGGACCGCCGTCCTCCCGGCCCGGGAGGATTGTCTTTTCGGGGGGCCCGGCGCCGCAAGTCTCGAGGCGGCCGCGCCGCCGCGGACGGATGTCCGGCTTCCGCCGGGCGCGTATTTTCTCATGAAGGCGCCGGAAATCAAAGGGTTTTTCGCTTGACCGAGGAATGGGAATTGCGAATATAATAGGGTATCCCGCGAAAGAGGAGCCGCTTCATGAAATCTCAAACCTGGGACCGGCGGTCGTTTTTGCGTTTATGCGGCGCCCTGGGGATGACCGCCGCCTCGGTCAACGCCGGCGGGCTCGAAAGGATCGCGGCCGCGGCCCGGTCGGCCGCCGGCCGGACGCCCGAGGAGATCGCCGCCGACGAATTCTATTGGAGGGAAATCCAGCTGGCTTACAAGCTGGACCGGACCCTGATCAATCTGAACAACGGCTTCACCGCCCCCTGTCCCCGCGTGGTCCTCGAATCGGAGTTCCGCTACTTGGAACTGATCAACATGCTGCCCGTCCATTACCAGGCGATGGTCGCCGAGAACGTCGAGACGATCCGCCGGCGGATGGCCGCGGAATTCGGCTGCGCCCCGGACGAGCTGGCCCTGACCCGGGGAGCCAGCGAATCCCTGCAGATCGTCCAAAACGGCCTCGATCTCGAGGCCGGCGACGAGGTGATCACGACCGAGCAGGATTACCCGCGGATGCTGACGACCTGGGACCAGCGGATGCGGCGCGAGGGAATCAAGGTCACCCGGCTGCAGTTTCCCGTCCCGGCGACCCAGGATCATCTCTACCGGCTGTTCGAGGAAGCCATCACTCCCCGGACGAAGATCTTCCATTTCTGTCACGTCACCAACCTGACCGCCCAGCTGTTCCCCGTCCAGCGGCTGGCCCGCCTGGCCCGGTCCCGGGGGATCGTGACGATCGTCGACGGGGCCCACGCCCTGGGACAATTCCCCTTCAAGCTGAGGGATCTGGAGTGCGACGCCTACGGCGTCAGCCTTCACAAGTGGCTGATGGCCCCCATCGGCAACGGCTGCCTTTATGTCCGTCGGGAGATGATCCCGAGGTTTTGGCCCCTGCAGGCCGCGCCCGAGCAGCAGGACGGCGACATCCGCAAATTCGAAGCCATCGGAACTCATCCCTGGGGCATCCGGGCCGCCCTCGGCGAAGCCCTGGCCTTCCACCAGGCCGTAGGCGGAGAGCGCAAGGCCGCCCGGCTGCGCTACTTGACTCTCCGCTGGGCCGACGCCCTCAAGAGCCACCCGCGCGTCCGCATCCTGACGAATCTCGGAGAACCGCCCGAAGCCTGGGGCGTGGCCGCGGTCAATGTCGAGGGTCTCGACGTGCGGAATATCGCCGTCTTCTTGAAATCGAAGTACCGGATCGTCGTCGTTCCGCTGGTCGGCGGCGCCCCGCCCAACCAAGTGTTCGACTACCAGGCCCTCCGCGTCTCGCCGAACATCTATACGACGCTCGAGGAGATCGACACGTTCATCGAGGGCATGGAGGACGCGATCAAGAACGGGATCCCGTCCGAGGGGGGAACGGCCCCGGCCTTCCCCATGGAGTCCGCCGGTTGACGCCCGCGCGCCCGGCCAAGGGAGAACGCCCATGAAATCTCCGATCCGCCATGCGGCGGCCGCGGCCGCCGTGGTTCTGGCTTTGGGAATTTCGTACGCCCGGGCCGCCGACCGGTATGCCGTATCGTTTCCTTTCAAGGCGGCCGGAACGAGCTTTCCGGCGGGGGAATACGTCCTCTCCCTGAAAGAAGACGGAGGTCTCGTCCTGCGCCGGGAATCGACCGGAGCGGAAACGATTCTCCCGTTCACCGAACGGATCGCCCGCTCCTCTCCGCCGGGCGAGGAGCCCCGGCTTGTGTTCCACATGGTCGGAGACTTCAAGCCGTCCTATTCGGAATACATCACGGTCTACATCCTGGCCGAGGCTTGGCCGCCGGGGACGGATGGATACCGCCTCCACACGACCAAGGGAGCCCACAAGGAAATCACCGTTAAGGGAACGGTCCTCGAATAGGGGAAAGAATATGAAATCCCTGATCGTTTACGATACCAATTACGGCCACACGCGCCGGGTGGCCGAGGCGGTCGCCGACGGGCTCGGCGGCCGAGCCGTCGCAACGGCTGAAGTCCGTCTCGAAGAGCTCTCCGGGCTTGATCTGCTCGTCGCCGGCAGCCCGATCGTCGGCTGGAAGCCCACGGAAAGGATGCTGGCCTTCCTGGCGGGGCTCGGCCGAGACCGATTGAAGGGCGTCAAGGCGGCCGCCTTTGATACAAGGGTGAAGCTGTTCATCCACGGGGACGCGGCCGGCAAGATCAACCGGGCCTTGGAGGCGGCGGGGGCGGAAATCATCGAGCCCCCCGGCTTTTTTTATGTCAAGGGAAAAGAAGGCCCGTTGTTTGAGGGCGAAATCGAAAAAGCCCGCGAGTGGGCCGGCCTCCTCAAGGCGAAAGCCGGCTCCTGAAAGCTCCGCCCGGCCCCGCTTTCACGGCCGGTAAACGGGACGGTCGAGCTTTTCCGCCTCGCGCTGGGCGATCAGGCGGGCCGCCCGGCGTTTCATGACGGCCGCCGTCCGGACGGTGTTGACATGGGCATCGGTCGTCGCGGCCGGATCCCGGGAGTAGCCTCCGGCCAGCAAAATCACGAGGGGGATTTTCCGGAGAAGAGCTCCCTCCATGATGATCCGGTCGCGGCTCAGCATTCCGGCTTTCGTCACGGCCAGGCCGCCCAGCTGATCGCCGGCCAGCGGATCAGCCCCGGCCAGGTAGAAAACGATGTCCGGCGGGAATTCCTCGTAGATCTTCGGGAAGTGGCGCCGCACGGCCTCCAGATACGCCCGGTCGCCGTCTCCCGACCACAGCCCCACATCCAGGGTCCCGCTCATTTTCTCCGAAGGGTAGATGTCCATTTGATGGATGGAGAACGTGAAAACGTCCTCCCTCTTCTCGAAGATCGCCGCCGTCCCGTTGCCCTGGTGGACGTCGCAGTCGACGATCATCACCCGGCCGACCCGGCCCTCCCGCTGGAGCTTCTCGACCGCGACCGCCGTGTCGTTGAGAAGGCAGAATCCCTCGCCGTGGTCGGCGAAGGCATGATGGAATCCTCCCCCGAGATGGATGCAAAGCCCGTCGGCGAGCGCCCGCTCGGCCGCCAGAATCGTGCCGCCGACATTCAACCGGAAAAAGGAGATCAGCTCGGCGGAAAACGGCAATTCCAGCGCTTGGATCTCTTCCTTCGACAGGCCTCCGGTCTGAAGCTTGCGGAGATATTTCGGCGAATGAACGAG
>MTKY01008400.1_pt1 | contig 13199 bp, 9 predicted proteins | sample 1042731 | NCBI WGS metagenome assembly MTKY01 (sample SAMN06212206, study PRJNA360538) | anaerobic digester metagenome | biome: Wastewater treatment plant; material: sludge; isolation source: anaerobic digester fed with sludge from wastewater treatment plant | place: Denmark: WWTP Soeholt ... | reverse complement strand
CCGCGGCCTTCTGCCGGGGTGAACGCCCATTCACCCCATTTCGCTGGCGTAGCCTGGCTGGCATAGTAGCAGCCCGTTCCGGTCAGCGAGCCGCCTGTCCAATTGGCAAGTGGAGCGGCCGTGCTCTTGGCTGATGAGGTTAGTGGACCGAGGTATGAGAACAGCGGGTTCTGTGGTCCGCCGGCGCCGGCCAGGCGGGCCTCAATGATCACCGGCGTTACTGCCCCAAACGCCGGGCCGCATGACCATGCGACGATCAGCAGTTGAAGAGAGACGAGTGCTATCAGCAGCCTGATAGCTCGCGCGGCCTTCGTGGCGCGCGGTGTGGACGGAATCAAGCATCCTGCCATATATCTTCTCCTTCGGCCAGTCATGGAACAGACATACGTGCCATCTTATGGCACGGCAGCCTTATTGAAGTCAACACTACCAGAAGGGGTGTACACGAGGTAAAGTCGGTTTCCCCCTGATCTAGTTAACGGCAAATGTACGGGGAATCTTTAGACCACAATTGCTGAGTCTTTTGGTATTTTAAGTGACGCGGCGGAGGATGTGGGGACTGGGAGTTCAGGGGTTCTCGGGGGTCTAATCTGATGGCGAAAGGGAGCGGGCGGGGGAGTAGGTTCCCCCGCCGAAGCTGCCTTGGGTGATGTGCTACAGATCCTCGCAGTAGCGCTTTAGGTTCGCCAGACCTATCTCCAGCGCGCGGCGGTTGTCTTCCATCCCCTCGAACTCTATCGAGAGGAAGCCATCGTAGCCGCTTTCCTTGAGGATTTCGATACAGCGCCTGATGTTCACATTGCCGTGGCCGACAATCGCGCCGCGGAGTGGAGTTCCCCCGCGGGATCGGAACCAGCCCTCGCCCGGGTCGGCCCCGGGGCACTTGACGTGGAAGTCTTTAGCATGTACATGGAATGCGTAAGGGGCCATCCGCTTGACCGCGCGCACAGGCTCCTCATCGGCGCACAGGAAGTTGCCGATGTCTACCAGCGCGCCGAAGTTCGGGTTGCCGACCTTGTTGATCAGAGCCTCCACCCGGTCACTGTCCTGGAAGAAGAACCCGTGGTTCTCGATCATTGTCTTGACGCCCTTGTCGGCGGCATACTCCGTCACTCCGGCGTAGCCTTTGGTGACTATCGGCAGAGCCTCGATGTATTCAGCAAGGCCGTTCACTCGGTCAGGGAACCCGCCGGTGGCATCATGGCGCATTTTCGGAGCTCCGAGGGCTGCCGCGATATCTACCTGGCCCTTCAGCCTCTCGATTTCCGCGTCCACGTCGTTCCTGAGGAAGTCCGCGCCGATGGTCCAGCTCATGATCGTCAGGCCGGACTCCGCGCAGGCGTCCTTCACCTTCTTGGCCATCTCGATCGGGTCTACGCCGTCGCCATTGGGAGAGAACCCGGTGAACTCGATCCCCTCGAACCCGATCTCCGCCGCCGTCTTGATCACGCCGAACAGGTCGAGCTTGCCCTCGCTTACGTATCTTGAAAAACTGTAACTGCTGACGCCCAGCTTCATTGCCTGTGGTTACTCCTTTGCTGCAGCTATTCTCCATTGGCTTGGGCACCGCTCGCCAAATGTCCTTCAGAGTCTGTCGCGCCCGCGCCGCAATACTCTGCCGGCCAGACTGCAGACAGGCACGAGCCGCGACAGATCGCCCGGCACAAACCATTAGGCAGCAGATCAGAAGCCAGGCGTGGTTAGCTCTCATATTCACACCAATCTTGGAGGAATGCGGCAGCGGGATAGCTCATCTATATGCATTGTGCATCAGTCCCAGCGTACTGTCCAGCTTGTATGGTAGGGCGCGCGCATCACCGCCCATCGTCAAATAGCTCACCACCGCGCTGCCGAGCGTCATGCCGGCAGATTGCGTCTTCGCTTCTTTGACTGATGAATCAGCAAGCCAGTAGACGTCACCAAGAGCAACGGTGTACGAAGCATCATCCGCTGCCCTGGCATCGCCCACGTAGAGGACGCCATCGACCGTCTTCGCCCCGGCTAGGAAAGGATGCCTCTGAGCTATCACATCCCTGAGCTGCTTTCCGGTCAGTATCGTCTTCAGGACATCAGTGTCCTGCCAGGGGCACATGCGCCTTAGGTCCAGTTCCGTGACCGCACCCGCGCGCAGGCCGTCCTCGATGGCATCGGAGGAAACCAGCCCTATCTGCGTACCACTGACCACGCGAATACACTGAGCGAGGTACTGTCCCATCTCAGCCTTGCTAACAGCCTTATCCAGCCGGGCAAGCTCCTTGCGCATGGACTTGGTGTGCCTATCGATGATCTGCTCAATGTCCTTCGCCGGAGCCTCCGCTGAAGTGACATCGATCATCTTCGCGGTGTAGCTCATCACGCGGTATCTGTTGTCCTCGGCGCGCCGCAGCCGAAGATCGAGCCTGCCGATCCGCACGCCCCATTCACCCACCTGCGTAACGATGGTCCCGCGTACATACGAAGCTGATTCCGTGCTGCCCTGCGGCGGCGCAACGACGGTCGGCTCGCGTAGCCACGTGTGCGAATCGCCGCCCACAATCACGTCGATGCCGGGCACCGCGGCCGCCAGCATCAGATCGCACGCGAACGGGTCCGTAGCATAGCCGATGTGGGTCAGCGCGATAATGAAATCCGCCTTCTGCCTCAATTCCGCCACCACCGCCTTCGCAGCTCCTATTGGATTGCGCACCTCCAGGCCTTCTGCCGACCTGTATCCGCCTACGCGCGGAGCCGTGAGCCCGAACACGCCGATCTTGACGCCCTGCAGGTTGAATATCTTGTACGGCTCAACGATCTCCTTGCCGGTGGATTTGCGGAACACGTTCGCGGACAGCACCGGGAACTTCGCCTGTTTGATCCTGTCGAACAGCACCTGCTGGGCTGCAATGCCTTCCGCGCCCTTGAATTCGTTGTTGCCGAGGGTCATCACGTCGTAGCCTATCGCGTTCATCACCTCGATGTCCGCCTCGCCTTTGAGGCCCCCGATCGGCCCGCGTGTCCACACATCACCGGCGTCCATCACCAGCACCGGATCGGGCGAAGCTTGTTTGATGCGCCTGATCAGCGTCGCCCGGCGCGCCGCTCCGCCGACGTCCGTGAGGTGCTCTACATCGGTTGCGTCGTACTTCACGTCATAAGCGGTCAGTGGGAACAGATGCCCGTGGATGTCATTTGTGTGCAGGATGGTAAGCCCGAGGTACTGCGGCGGGTCGGCGCTCCAGCTTGCGGAGCCGAGGCTGAACAGCAGCAACAGGCATACGAGGATTCCAAGATCTCTCTTGTCCGGGCGGATGGCGTGTGTCATCGGCGGTCTCCTGTCTTGTAGTGACGACATTCGCCTTCGCCATCCGTTGGAGCGTTTCCTGCGGGTTGTGCCGTGGCCGCTACGGGCCGACCCTTACGACGCGCTCAGGTTGCACACTGAGCACCGGGTCGCTGCCGGGGGTGAGGATCCCGGTTGCGGTCGCGTAGTCGTTGTTGCTGATCCCGCTATAGCCGCGGCAGTAGACGCGAATAATGCCCGAACCGTCGTTCAGCTCGAAGAAGTCCGAGTCTATGATCTTCACCCTGCCGTAGGCTTTGAAGAGGTATTGCGTGGATGCACGAGCCAGGGCCTCGTCGAACAGGTGCCTGCTGGATATCGCTGCCACGGGCGCCGCGACATACGCGTGCGTGCTATAGGTTGCCACATTCCCTGCAACGTCAGTGGCATCGACCCTGACGCCGTATGCGCCGGGCGCTCCGGCAGTGAGCAGGCCCTCCCAGGTGTCTTCACCAATCTTGCTGAGGCCGGCCTCCTCGTTCACCATCACAGCAACGACGCCGTTGTTATCGGTGGTGCTCGCCGATATCCGGACCGGGTCGCCCTGCGCCACCATCGCCGGGCTTGCCGTGACCGCCGTGATCGCGGGTGGCGTCGTATCGAGGATGATGCTGTCAGAGAACGTGTCTGATGTGTAGTGGGACGCATCACGATACCGCACGTAGACAGTCTTCACGCCGTCTCCGGCGGGCAGTGTCCACGCTTTGGTCGGCGAGTAGCTCTGCCAGGGCTCGGTGTCGAACACGCCGTCGTTGCTGATCCTCATCTGCGTCACGACGCCGCTGTCATCGGTTGCCGGGAGCGACAGGGTGACTGATCTGGAGTTCGCATAGTCCGCGCCGTTGTTGATGGAGACGCTGCCGCCGGGCGCGATATTCAGCGTCACCTTGTAGAGGTAGACATCGTAGGGCACCCAGAGTGACAGGGTGAAGTAGATCGTCTGGCCATCGTTTTCGACCGCTTGCGGCAGCATGAAGGGGCCATACATGCCACCCCACGCCTGAGAGGAAGTGATGACGGTGACCGGAGCCGACCACGGCCCCCAGGGGTTGTCGGCCTGGCGGATACACGTCCTGTCGGTGTTTTCGTCGAAATACATAATCGTCCAGGCGCCCACGGCACGATTGTAGATGACCGACATCTCGCCCACCGGCGCGGGAATGATGATATCCGCTTCAAACTCGTCGCTCGTCCACTGCGGAACGCCGTCTACCAACCCGTCGAAGAACTGGTAGGCGGCCCGGTTCTCGATCTGCCACGGCAGAAACCTGGCCAGCTTGACGCCGCCGAAGCGTCCGGAGGGAGTTCCCCAAAGATAGATGTATGGGTCGCCGTTGACGCCCTCTCTGGCCGCCACCATGCCGAAGTTTCCGTTGGCGGCGAACGCGCTGTTATCGACGAGTTCGAATGACGTAGTGGCAGGGTTCCATCTTGCGAGTTCCGCCTGGTTGATATACCACTGGCCACTCACCGGCCCCCAGAAGACCACGTTCATGAACCACGCATAGAGCTTCCCGTTGACGCTGAGGCCGCCCGTCGGAATGTTGGTGATCGGGTTGTAGGGAATGCTGCACGTGAAGGTCTGTTTGGCCTTGCCCGTGCTTGGGTCTACTGCCCAGCCGTCCAGGGTGATGCCATTGGCGGGGTTGGTATCAGTTGTCCACGCAACGGTGTTTCTGCGCCAGTTGCCGTTGGCGGTGGGGTCCTCTCCACTGAAAGTGTCTCCGAACAGCAGATAGGTCTTGCCTTGATGATAGATGGGGATGCCGAGGTCGGTACCGCCTATATCGTAGGGTACGCTGGTAATCCCGGGGCCGGTCAGGCGCTGAATGTTGGTGAGGTTTCGGACCCCCGTGATCTTATTTGATGCGACGGACACCGAAGCGGCCGCTATTAACGTCGTAGCAAGAAGAACCGGCGATAGGCGACGCCTCATTGTGACTGCGTGGACTCCCAAGAACGCGATACAGAGGGCCGAGTCTGCCCCCTAATTGCAGTATATCACAGGTCCCGCAGCTTGTCCCCCGCTTGATTGCCGGGTTATTCCGAGACGGAGATCGGACAATACCGACACCTCTCACGGGATGCTGAGCCGCGGCACCGCCGGGCTGAAGGGCTGCGGCAAGTATCTGTGAGCAAACTGGCTGTTTTCCGTAATCGGGCACACGCATACTCGCTTTTCGGGGTAAAAGAGCACAATGAGCACTTTGTAACAGGTTCGAAGGAGGAACGCAGATGAAAGTCCAACTACTCAGCATTTGTGTCGCCCTAATCGCGGTCTCGATCTGCGGCGCTGGCTATGCGCAGTCGAACCCGAATCCAGCGGCGATACAGCCAGGAGGTACGCTTGGCCCGGCGAGTCCCCAAATGGCCGCGCCAGCCGCGGCACAGCCATCACTGAGTCCCACCATGCCAGGCGCCGCCACCATGCCCGGGGCCACGGCTGTTCCCCAGCCCGCGGTACGAGCGCCATTCCCGGGTGTAGCAGGCGCTGCAGTCACGCCGGCGCCCGCGGCGGTGGGGGCTGGCCCGATGATACGCTCGGGCGCAGTGATGACAACCGACGAGAACTTCGTCTACGTCGTCCAGGACGGGATGATTTACAAGTTCCCCAAGGCTGACATCACCGCCACCGGGACACCATTCGCCCCGACCGTGTCCCAGGCGTGCAATCTGTGCGGGACCATATCCTACATTCCAGGGCCGACGGCGCAGTGCATCAACGTGACCACCTGCGTGCCGTGCCCTCCGGGAGCTGGCCCGGGCACCGTGGAGATCGTGTGCAACCCGAACTGCGCGCAGGTCTGTCCGAGTACGTGCCCGTCACCCAGCACGTGTCCCACTGGATGCGTCCCCGCGTGTCCCTGCCAGCAGCACTGTGACCCGTGCGGCAGGCCGATTCCGGTCCCTGAAGTGAGCGCCTGCACCACGGTTACGGTCCCGGCGGGCCTGGGAGCAGGTACCTGTGCGGCGTGTCCCCCGGTTGCCTCGCCCAGCGAGTGTGCTCAGCAGCTCATAGCCTGCCTCCAGAGTCTTTCTGGACCTGAGGTGGACAAAGCATATCTGCAGGGCATCATTACTACCAATATGCAGGTCCTGGCCGTGTCTGACGCCGCGGCGACTCACCTTGGTACGACCAGCCTGCAGAACGCCGCTACCAACTCCGTCGCCGACGCCGGAAGCAGGATCAGTATGGCCCGCAGGTGGCTGAAGTCCAAGTTCTGCCTGGATGTAACGGCCTGTCCTCCGTCACTCGGCCCCGGTTTCGACATCTGCCAGGTGATTTGCGGCAGCCCAGTGTCAGGAGCGGCATTTGACCAGGCATTCCGCAACCAACTGGTGCAGTTCTACACCGATGAGATCGCTATCTCGCAGGTTGTGCTCGAACGCGGCTGCGATTCCCAGGTGAAGGCCGCCGCCGCGCGTATAATAAAGGAAGACCAGGAGCGGATCGCCAGACTCCTGCGCTGCAGAATCTGCTAAGGGATGCGCCTACTTCCTGTCTAGAGCGGTCCGACAAGTCAATGGGCTGGAGCGAGAGCACCGGCCCATTATTCTTGCGTCACACAGAATGCCCTTCACGCAATGCGGGTCCGGTTTGACGACCGCCCGCTCGAGGATAAGCTTCAGCCCGCAGTGCCCGGTCTCCGCCTCGGGCAGTGCTGGGACGGAGGCCGCCCCCACGGGGTGTCTTTCTCCGTGCTTCCAGATTCCGTGGTTCAGTGTTTGTTCCTGATGCGTCTGCGGCGGCGCCTCGATCCGCGGCATTCGATCTTCGCTTCGGACAGCGGTGCGACACGTCGGTATCTGCACATACACACCAACACCCCGGCGGACGCACGAAAATGGGCCGGAGCATCCGGCGCTCCGGCCCATTCAAATACAGGCGAGTGATTCGGCTCTAGTAGATCGACGCGAAGCTGGCTCCTATACCAAAACTGGCCCCCTGGCTGAACTCATCTTCCTCGTCAGTCAGGTTGAACCCTCCGGCGTGGATTGTGAACTGCCGGGTTACTCTCCAACGGGCGCCGGCGTTGACCTTGTCGCCATCCCATTCGCCTATAACCTCGATCCGGTTACCGATATAGGCAGACACACCGGCGAAGAGGCCGCTCAAGGCTCCGCCGCCCAGACCAACATGGAACCTGGGACTCAGGGTTTCGCCCTCCCATGTTCTGACAGCGCAGCCGAACGACTTGCTGGCCACTATGTAGACCGTCGTCTCGATCTCGTCGACTACGTCGGAAATCCCTGCGGCGAAGGCGGGCCGGCTGCTGGTTTCTGGTATGAATCTATATTTGGCATTGATGAGGGTGTGATCGTCGGAATCATCATCCCGCTGGAACCGGTTGATGCCGACCTCGAACCCTTGCGCGATCCCATAGTTCGCCACTATATCGTTCACCGTCCCGCTTGCGACGTCCTCAAAGAATACGCCCGCGTTCCAGTCGCCTCTGCCCAGAGCATCCGCCGACGGGACCACCATCAGCCCGGTGTAACCCCGGAAGCTGGGAATTGCGGCGAACCCCGGCAGGCAGGCTGAGGCAACCAGAATGAAGCACAGTGGTAGCCAGAAACTTTTCATGTCCAAATCCTCCCTTTAAAGATGGCACGACTTCGGCTGGATTTGCAGTGTGCATGATAGCTTGCATAGTCCGCTTCCTTATACCCAGAATGTGCCGTCATGCTTCCTGATAGCGGATTTCTATGTTCGACGGATGCTTGACTGTGCCCACCGCTTAGCTTAGAATGCTCCACATGTGGTTATCTTCTGCTTGTGTGTTGCTTCTGCTGTTCTTCTGCCTGCCGTTGCCTGCCGATCCGCTATCAACAGACGGCATGACGCCGTTCGTTGTGCCCCTGCGAATGGCGGATACGGCTCCGAAACCGGCCTGGATAGAGCGCCCCGCCGGCAAACACGGCCCCGTTCAATCCCGAAACGGGCATTTCTACGCCGGCGACAAGCGCATCAAGTTCTGGGGAGTCAACCTGTGCTGGGGCGCCTGTTTCCCGACAAGGGAGGAAGCCCGCGCGGCGGCGGATAAGCTCTCCGCGCTCGGCGTGAACCTGGTGCGGATTCACAAGATCGACTCTACCGTCCCGAATGGCTCCATCTTCGGCAACAACCATACCAGCACCCGGCGTTTCGATCCGGAGTATATGGATCGCTTCGACTACCTTGTCGCCCAGCTCAAAGCCGCTGGAATCTACATCGACTTCGACCTGTTCACTGACCGCCGATTCACGCCGCTCGATGGTACGGCTGGCTCTCACTGGAACAGGCTCTACAAAGCTGCCATTATGTTCGACCCGGAGCTTCGGGCGCTTCAGAAGGAGTTCGCCAGGCAGTTCATGGAGCACCGGAACCCTTACACGGGGTTGAAGTACTGCGATGAGCCCGCGCTTGCTATAGTAGGGGTCGCTAACGAGACCTCCATGTACTATCAGTGGAACTCCAAAGCTATCGACGACCTCGGTCCCTACTTCGGCCCCCAGTTGGACCGGCTGTTCAACGACTACCTGGCGAAAACCTACGGCGACAGCGAGACTCTGTCGGCAGCCTGGGGCCGCGCGGAGGAACTGGGCAAGGTCAAGCGGCCGAAGTATGGCGAAAAGGGCAAGCATGTCAACGACTTCCTCCACTTCGCCTGGCAGCTAGAGCGCGACTACTTCTCCGACATCTGCAGCTACCTCAAGCACGACCTCGGCTACAAAGGCTGTGTCAGCGGCAGCATGGCCTTCGGGCTCTACGGGGCCGCCGTCAACCGCGACTTCGACTTCATCGACATGCACGCCTACTGGAACCACCCGACGTACCTGCCCAGCGGCCATAAGGTGAACAACCTTCCGATAGCCAACAAGCCGGCCCTCAATTCGTTCGAGATGCTCTCAGTAGGCCGGGTCAGAGGCAAGCCCTTCGCCGTTACGGAGATCAACCACCCGTTCCCGAGCTACTATGACGCGGAGATGATCCCACTCTCAGCCGCCTATGCGGCCAACCAGGACTGGGACGCGGTCGTGTTCTTCGACTTCCACGCCTCCACGAACTGGCACTCGCCCAGGATTCGCAACTACTTTGAGATCGACGGCCATCCGGCGAAGACGATCCAACTGCTTGCGGGATCGGCGGCGTTCCTGCGTGATGTACCGCCAGCTCCCGGCTATCAAGTTCTGTCCGTCAATCCCAAAGACGCCGTGGACATCGCCGCCACCACTCACTGGCTCAACAACGCTCAAGCCCTGCGCAAGAGAGGGATCACCCCGGACCCCCACCAGCGTTTCTACTTGCAGTTCGGGCACACTACCGCCACCGCGATCAACACGGCCTCGAACAACGACTGCCTCCAGTGGACGACTGACTCCTCCGGCGGCACGATAGCCGTCACATCCAAGGGCAGCCGCATGGCGATCGGCCACATCGCTGGCCGGCAGATCGCTCTCGGCGATATATCGATCACCCCGGCCGTCACGGCGACGGGTCACGCGGCTGTCACTCTTACCGCGCTGGATACGGAGGACGTAACCACCGCACGGCAGCTTCTTGTAACCGCCGCGGCTCGATGCGCCAATACAGGCATGATCTGGGCTTCGGACTCCAAGTCGGTCACCAACTGGGGCGAAGCGCCTGCGCTCGCCGAGACCGTTCCGCTCGAGCTCAGTCTCCCAGGCAACTGGCGCGCTTTCGCCCTTAACGCAGATGGCAGCAGGGGCGAGGAGTTCGTCTCCGCGCGTAACGGCAAGCTTGCCACGCTCCGTCTGAACGCCGAAACAATCTGGTATTTCCTGCAGCGCATATAGAATCCAGCAGGTGTTTCACCCACTAATGAATAATACTAAAGCGTATTACCTGCCGCGGTGTCGGCAGCCTGGAGTGACATGCGCAAAATGAGACACATCACCCTCCTCGTCGTTCTGTTCTGCACGATGCTTCCTCTGGCCGTAAGCGCCGGATTTGCCGCCGATGCGGTGACCATCTCCGCCAGGAACTTCGGCGCCAAGGGCGACGGGGTTACCGACGACACAGCGGCTATCCAGGCCGCCATCGACGCCGCCGCCAAGTCCACCGGCGTCGCACACCTACCGGCCGGCAAGTATCTGATCACCAACTCCCTGGTGATCCCGGCCAATGTGACGCTCCTCGGCGAGGGCAGGCATTGGGAGAACAGGGCTACCCAGATTCACATCAAGAAGGATGGTTTCCCTGGCATTCGCCTCACCGGCTTCTGGGCCTCGGTCAAGGGTTTGCATATCCTCTACCCGGACAATACCAACATGAAGGAGCCGACCAGGCACCCTCCCGCGATCCAGATCGAAGCAGGCCATGCCGCGGTTGAGGATATCGACCTCTCGCTCGCGTGGGACGGCATCAGCACTCCTCCGGGCGGCGCGAACGCCGGGCAATCGGTCTTCAAGAACATCACCGGCTTTGCTCACAACGTCGGCCTCCGGCTCGCGGGGCCTGTGGACGTTGTCCGCATCGAGGACGTCCACTGGTTCATCCCGCACGGGGTAGATGCGTTCGGCAACTCGCCTTACTACTACGACAATCGCGTCGGCTTCGAGATACAGAACGTCGATGGCCTCGTGATGACGCGGTGCTTTATGATCTTCGGCAAGACGTTCTTCCACCAGACCGGCAAGGGGTCTTCGCTTGGGCATCACATCAGCCAGTGCTGGGTCGAGCACGTCCAGAACGGCTTCGTGATCGAGGGCATCTGCGGACTCGTGCTATCGGACAGCAACATCCTGATCCACAAGCCGGACGGGTGCGGCATCAAGCTGACGATGCCCAGCCTCTACTACAACGCAACGATCAGCAACACCCAGGTCAGGTATTGCGGAGCGGGCTCCGGCCCGGCGGTGCTCTATTCGCCGACTGAACCGCACTTCCGCAACTGGCTCGGCATCACCAACTGCCAGTTCGACACGCCTCTGAACGGCCCGTCGGTAGTGATCGGCCCGAAGGCGCAGCGAGCGACGATCCAGGGCACGCACATCACCGGCAAGCCCGCCATCAAGATCGAGAAGGGCGCCGAGCAGACGATAATCACCGGCAACTTCATCCAGGGCGGCATCGAGGACAACTCCGCCAAGGACTCTAAGAAGATCATTAAGGACAACATCGACGTAGACAAGTGACATGCCCGAGACTGATCTCTACAGACCGGTGCACGACTATCTGATCGAGCAAGGCTACACCGTCCGTTCCGAGGTGCGGAACTGCGACATCGTTGCGGTGCGGGGCGATGAGCTGATCGTGATCGAGCTCAAGCAGTCGATCAACATCGCCCTGCTCGCGCAGGCTGTGGAGCGGCAGAAGATCACGGACTCCGTCTATGTCGCCATTCCGAGGCCTTCGAACATGCGCAACTGGCAGGCGCGGACGCGGTCGATCCAGGCGCTGTTGAAGCGCCTGGAGATCGGGCTGATACTGGTCCGGGCCGAAGCCCCAACTCCACATTCCGCATACCGCGCTCCCCATTCAGTAGAGGTGCTCTTCCACCCGGTCCCGCACGACCGGCGTAAACAGAGACGCGCCAAGCGCGCCGTGCTGACGGAGATCAACGGCCGCTCGCGTGACCTGAACCAGGGCGGAAGCTGCCGCCGCAAGCTCGTCACCGCCTACCGCGAGAACGCGATCCACATCGCCTGCTGCCTCGCCGACCGCGGGCCGCTTTCGCCTAAGGTTATCCGCGCGCTGGGCGGCTGCGAGAAGACCACCTCGATCCTCTACACCAACGTCTACGGCTGGTTCGACCGCATCGGCAAGGCGCTCTACTCCCTGAACCCAAAGGGTCGCCGCGAGCTTTCCGACTACGACGACCTCGTGGAGCACTACATGACCCGCGTACGCGAAGCGGCAGGGTAGGGCGCGCCTCGCAGAAGGAACAAACTCAAGCTCAGTCACCGGTTGTTTCCCTCGTGGCCTGGCAGGAGATTGAGTTTGTTTTGCAACATTTTCTCCTGGCTTCTCTTGCGTTCCAGGGCGTAGAGTGCGCGGTGGAGCTGGATGTCGATGAAGCGCTCGTTTCTGATCATCTCTCCGTAGTTGCTGGTCAGGCCGGGCATACCGCCGAATTTGACGAGTTCCTTGTTTTCGACCGCCTCCGTGAGAAGCGTCCGCCAGGCTGCACGTGAGATCCGGCGCACCAGGAGTTCCTCGAGCGGGTCGCGAGGTTTGAAGTAGGCGCGAAGCTCGTCGAGGAGGTCGTTGTAGTCGCGGCCGACCTTTTCAGCGAGGATCTCCATCGCCGCTTCCGTCTTGGCGTAGTACCCGTGCTGGAGGGCGTTCAGCGACACCCTGCGCCTGCCCGCCGGTGTCTTGGGCCCGCCGATGCCTTTACGGCCATTTCCAGTTTTCGATTTGAGATTCTCAGTGTTCAGTTTGCTATTCTCGACCTGGGATGGATTACTCATAGCTGCTCCTCCTAAACGAACGTATGTTTGGTAGTGTAGCATGTTCACTGGAAATAGTCAACAGTTTTCAGTTGGGAAGGAAGAGCGTGTAAGCCGGAGGGTCAGAAGACCAGAAATGAGCTCAGAGGTGAAGGAGCAAACTGCTTGTGAGAAGGTTCAAACTGGGGGCATTTCGGGGTTAGGGGTGACGAGGTTGTGAGGATGTTCGCGGGGGTGTCATCAGATCTGAGCGTGGGGGCGGGATTTGGCCTGAGTTTGTTCCGGCGGGATTGTGAAATGAGGGGAGGGCTGTTACGATCAAACGGTCCGGAATCCAATGAAATATGGTGACTATTTTGTGCGTTGGCCCTAGACGGTTGAAAATCGCCGAAAATGCACCGAAATGCACCGAAATGAGCGGAAACGAGCCGAAACGGTTGAGAGTTGAGGGTTGATGGTTGAGGGATTCTGAATCGCGAATAGC
>MTKY01054481.1_pt1 | contig 13201 bp, 12 predicted proteins | sample 1042731 | NCBI WGS metagenome assembly MTKY01 (sample SAMN06212206, study PRJNA360538) | anaerobic digester metagenome | biome: Wastewater treatment plant; material: sludge; isolation source: anaerobic digester fed with sludge from wastewater treatment plant | place: Denmark: WWTP Soeholt ... | reverse complement strand
TGACGAATTCCGGTTCACTCATCTTCGAGAGCATTTCGGACTGCGCCTTCACCATGTCGATTCCGAGACCCTCGTAGATCACTGCCATCGGGTCGACCTCCTTCTGGCCCTCGCGCAGCTGCGGAGTCGTCGCGAGGAGTGTCATCGCCGTCCAGGCAAAATCCTCCAGACGATCGCGATCACGCTCGTTCATCTTCGGGATCTCGTCTTTCATGTAGATCAGCCCGTAGGACACGTGCCGCGCCTCGTCCTGTGCGGTGAGCTCGACCACCCTGCGGAAGACCTCATCGTGGGTGAGCTTCGCCATGGTCTTGAAACTACCCATCGCGATGCTCTCCGCGATGATCTGCATGCCAACGCATTTCATCTGCCAGAGATCCGCCTGGAGCACGGCGTTGAGTAGCGCCTTGAGCCCGTGCATGATCGGATAGACACGGTCCAGGCGTTGGATGTATCGGTGGAAAACCTCGACGTGACGGGCCTCGTCAATCACCTGGGTGGAAGCGTAGAGCTTGGCGTCCATGTCCGGCACGACCTCTACGAGCTGTCCGCAGATCATCATCGCACCCTGCTCGCCGTGCAGAAAAGTGGACAGCAGATGGGCCGACTTCCGTTTGGCGAGTTCAATCTGGTTCTCCTTCGAGAGCGCCTTCACGAAGTCGAAGGGTTCGGCATTCGGAGCGCTCATGTCTCCGACCGCAGCCGGATCGGTCTTGATCTCCCAGGGAATGTCAGTGGCCGCGTTCCACTGCTCTTTCTTGGCTACCTCGTATAGATCACGCAGTGGCTTGATGTTCGATTCGTAGTCGTAGCGCCAGAGTACCTGGACGGTGGCATCGATCGTTTCAAAACTCATGGTCTAGATCTCCAAGTTGGTTGGGATAAGCTCACCCGGCGTGGCGTCTCCAGCCGGTATGGACGGGGCGCGAGTGTCGCCCGCCGAGGAATCGGCGGGCGAGAGATCGGGTGTGCCTGGGCGGAGTCCACCCAGGGGACAGTAGTCGGAAGCCTCGAGACACGCTTCCATTTCCGCGGGAGTCTCTGGCTGTTTGAACACACGGGCGGTGTCACTGCCGTCGGGAATCTCGATGTTCCCTGGAGCGCGTTCCAGGCACAGCCCGCAGCCGATGCAGTCTTCGTCAACGACTTCGAAGTGATGCAGCATCTGAAGAAATCTCCGAGTGCGGTGTGCGGCGCATCCGATCTTGTTTGAACTTATATGCCGCACCAACTGTGACGTCAAACCAAATCGTTGAGGATGACGCAAACGTAATTTCTCCCGAAGGATTTGCGATTGCGCCGCAGTGAAATGGTAGGCATAAGCTCCACAGCAGAGGTGAATCATGACAAGTGTGGCAAAGAAGAAAAGGCGGCGCGTCGCGCAATCGATACTCCAACGAGTACAAAGCCGAGGCGCTTGCGTTGGGCGAAAAGATCGGTGTAGCAGCGGCTGCCGGGCAGCTGCGTGAGATATTGCTCTCGCGTTCGCAGATTGCGTATTCCGGCTGAAACTGGACCGTGACAGGGCACACCGCGCAACTTAGACTCCGGGTACACCTGAGCTGCGAGACCCCTCCGTCATGATAAAAGCAATCTGCTTTCTGAAACGCAATCCCGCGCTCAGCGCCGAGCAATTCCACCGCCATTGGCGCGAGGTCCACGCGCCGCTGTTTGCGGATACGCCGCTGCGCCGACATATCCGTCGCTACGAACAGAACCCCCGCCTGCCCGCCGACTATGACCGGGCGCGGCGCGGCAGTGAGGTCGCGGATGCCGGCTTCGACGGCGTGACCGTGCTGTGGTACGACCGCCTGGAGGATTTTCATGCCATGGTCACCGACTCGCTGTACAAGGCGCAGGTGACGCCCGACGAACGCACCCTGCTGGACACCGCCGCCACCTGCTGGCTGATCGCCGGGCCCGAACAGGTCATCGTCGACAAGCCCGGCGGTCGCGCTCGTGCCCAGGCCAAACTGCTGTCGATCTTCCAGCGCAACCCCCGGCTCGACCGCGCAACCTTCCGCAAGCACTGGCACGAGAACCACGGCGGCCTGTTTCAGAACGTGCCGTCCCTGAACAAGGACATCCTGGCCTACGATCAGAATCCACGCCTGGACGAGGACTACGCGATGGCGCCGGAGCGCACCTACGACGGCGTCACGGAACAGTGGTTCGAGTCTCTGGATACGTTTGTCGCCTCCCTCGAGGAGCCGGAGCAGGCGAGCATGGTGGTGCCCGATGTGCAGTACATGCTGAATACCAGCACCGTGCATTTCCTGATGAGCGCGCCGCCCGCGGTGATCATTGCCGATGAGCAGACCCGTTAAGCGGCATCGCCGGTGATCCACGCTCTCCACCATGTGGCGCTGTCGGTACGCGATATGGACCGCGCGAAGTGCATGAGCTGGGCCTGACCCACCTGTGTTTCAATGTCGACCGCATCGACGCGGAGTACCAGCGGCTGCTGACAGCGGGGGCGCCCTTCCCCACCGAGCCCCAGGACTTCGGCAGTTTCCGCGCCACCAACGGCAACCGACACGCGGATTTGCTGTTCAACACCGTCAACCGCCGCTACGAACTCAAGCCAACCGTTGTGACCGCAAACCGGCCATTTGGCGAATGGGCGAGGTATTCCCCAACGCCGCCTGCGTGGTATCCATAGTCGGATCGAAACCGTGACGCCTCAGAGGCGGATGTTGTCGTAATACGGGATCATGATCTCGTTCTCCGCCGGATTGTCGGCGCCGACCATCGCCGGCATGCTCGGGTGCATCTCGTCCGGGTCGATCAGCACGTTGATGCACGCGGGCCGGCCCGAGTCGAGTGCACGACGCAGCGCCGGGGCCAGCTCGGCGAGGCGTTCGACCCGCTCGGCATGACAGCCGAACGCGGCCGCGACGGTTTCGTACGGTGTGTCCGGCAGCGAGCAGATCACGCGCTGCTCACGCCCGTACACCAGATCCTGCCCATGCGCCGACATGCCCCAGAGCCGGTTGTTCAGGATCACCGTGACCACCGGCAGACCGTGGCGCGCCATCGTCTCGAATTCCTGGATGTGAAAGCCGATCGCGCCGTCGCCGGTGATCTGCAGCACCCGCTTGTCGGGGTGCGCGATCGCGGCGCCGATCGCCATTCCCGGCCCCACGCCGAGGCAGCCGTGATAACCGGCTCCGATCAACTGCCACGATGCGCTGGCGCGCAGCACCATGTGGCTCCACGCCGACGCCTCGCCGCCGTCGACCACGTAGATCGTCTCCGGCGGCGCGGCAGCGGCGATCGCAGCCACCGCGTGGTATGGGTGTACCGGCGTCGCCGCGGGATCGGGCGCACCGTAGAGCGAACCGGCGAGGTGCTTGAGTCCGGTGGCGGTCGCTGCCCATGCCGAGCGGTCCGGCCAGTCGATGCCGACGGCCGCGTCGGCAAGCGCGTGCAAGGCCTCGCGCGCGTCGGCGAGCACCGGTATGCGCACCTCGCGCAGACGTCCGAACTCGGGTGCGTGCAGATCGATCTGCGCGACCGGAACACCGGGCGCGACCGGCGTACCATGGCGTCCGCCGGTGAACAGGCCGAAACGCGCCCCGACCACCAGCAGTGCGTCCACTCCCGGCTGCCCCATCATGCCAAGCAGCGACAGCAGCGCGAGATCCTTGCCGTACAGGGGATGGTCATACGGCAGAGCGCCATAACCATGACCGCCGCAGAAGACCGGAATGCCGCTCGCCTCGGCGAAGCGCAGCAGCTCGGCCTCGGCTGCGGCGAGGCGGATGCCATTGCCGACGAACAGAGCTGGACGCTCGGCCGCACGCAGCATCGCGATGATCGCGGCCACGTCCCGCGGTGCCGGCGCCGGGGTGGTGCGGACCCCGAGCCCCGTCGGCGGGTGCACCAGGCTTTCGTCGACGGGAATGTGCAGCACGTCGATCGGGATTTCGAGCAGCACGGGCCCGGGGCGCCCGTTCAGGCAGGTGCGGACCGCCTGCGCGGTGAGTTCGGGAATGCGTTCGGTGTGCGTCACCCGGTGCGCCCACTTCACGCTCGGCGTGACCATGGCGATCTGGTCGATCCCGCCCTGCAGCGGGTTCGTCTCGACGTCACGCAAGGGCGGCGAACCGACGATGAACAGCGCCGGGATGCCGTCGAGAAACGCGTTGGCGATCGCGGTGATCGCATTCGTGAAGCCCGGACCCGAGGTGATCGCGCACACGCCGAGACGGCCGGTGGTACGCGCATAGGCATCGGCGGCGTGGCCGGCGGATGCCTCATGGCGGAAATCCGTGAGCTGCAACCCGTGCCTCAGGCAACCCTGCCAGAATGATTCGAGATGCCCGCCGTGCAGGGCGAAAATATGCTCCACGCCCGCCTCGGCGAGGGTGCGCGCCAACAGTTCTCCGCCGTCCGGACGATGGTTTGCGGCAGTCATCATGATCGGTGTCCCCGGTCGCTGTCGTGAAACCTCAACGCTACCACAGCGACCGGGAATCCAGCGGTTTCATTGCAAACGGGTAATCGTCGACCGCAATCACGCCGTCATTCGAGAGCGGGGTCTGTTCCGCGTGCCGGACGACCAGGACATCAACAGCCTGGCAAGGCGGCATTTGGGATGCGGGTGGAGCGATAGTGGCTGATGGGATGTTGTTTATTAGTTCCGGCCATGGTGGCAGTATCAGCGCCGGTGGCCTGGAGACGATTGTTTTTCTGGTGTTTGGGTTACCGGAACATGATTCACCGGAATAACTGCCGAACCGCTGGATGCCGCAGTGAATTGACGACCAATGAATGCTGAAGGTGAGTGTAATGAGCTACAAACCATTCGATTTGAACGGCAAGAAAGCCATGGTCACCGGTGCCGCCGCAGGGCTGGGCAAAGCCTGTGCGCTGGGACTGGCCAAAGCCGGTGCCGATGTGGCGGTGATTGATATCCAGGATGAATTGGGTGAACAGGTTGCCGCGGACATTCGCGAGTTGGGCCGGGAGGCTTTTTACCTGCACTGCAATGTGACTGATCACTCCCAGGTGGGCGCGACGGTAAAGGCCGTATATGAACGATTTGGTCGGCTGGACATTGCCCATAACAATGCCGGTGGTGGTGTCGGCGGCGCGAAAAGCGCCGATGACGGCGCCCCGCAGTTATTCCGTCAGGTGGTTGAGCTGGATCTGCTGTCCGTGTTTTATTGTTGTCACGAGCAGGCCAAATTGATGATTCCCCAAGGTGGTGGACGCATCATCAATACCGCTTCGTCAGCGGCTACCGCAGTGCCCAATATCCCCTATGAATTGCTGCCCATGGGTGTGGGGATGGCTGGCTACTGTGCAGCCAAGGCCGGGGTAAAACAACTCACCAAGGCGTTGGCGGTGGAGTGGGCTCAACACAATATACGGGTAAACTCGATCAGTCCGGGTTTCATCACCACCTCCACCACCGCATTTATTCTCGACTACCCGGAATTGCTGGAGCAGGAAAATGGCCTGACACCGATGCAGCGTCAGGGCAGGGCAGAGGAAATGGTCGGTGGCGTGATCTATCTGGCATCCGATGCCGCCAGTTTCACGACCGGACATGACCTGGTGATGGATGGCGGTTTTACTGCCTGGTAAACAATGCGCGCCTCGATCAGGGCAAAAACCGCAATCGGTGCTGCTGCAGTTATTCAAGCAATAACTTAACGTCCGGACGCGAAGGCGGTCGTGAATCCATTCGGCTTGGTGCGATATCGGGTTGCAGGGGCTCGAGCTTTCACCGCGCGTGTCTCGAGGCCGCAAGCATGCCGCTCAGCAGCCTGCGGCGGGTCTTTCACCATCGCGGTTGCTCCAGCCTGTCGCTCTCGCAGCTCAGGTCGCGGGGACACAGAAAGTCGGGTTGCGGCCGAGACGGATGTCTTCAAGGCGCGTGTTGCAGATGTCGCGCCAGCTCTCCTCGCTGAGGATGTAGAAACGCTCGTCGCGCACGGCCGCAAACACGCGATCAGCCATCACCTCGGGAGCGAGTCCTCGCTGCATTCCCTCACTGAGCGCCTGCATCACGAGCGCGGCGGAGGCCGACTGCCTGGCGTCGGGGTCCTGAAGAGCCAGGTGAGCGGGGCGGCTGCGCTCGGAACGGTGGATCCCGGTGTTGATCAGTTCCGGGCACAGGACCGAGACGCGAAGCTTGGTCTGCGTCTGCGTGAGTTCGTGGTAGAGGCACTCACTCAGCGCCAGCACGGCGTGCTTGCTCATGTGATAAGCCGCCGTAAACGGGAGCGAGGTCACGGCCGCCATCGAGGCCGTGTTGACGATGTGGCCCGCGCAATCCTGGGCGAGCATGCGCGGCACGAAGCTCTTCACTCCGTGAACGACACCGAACGTGTTGACGCCGAGTATCCATTGGTAATCCTCGATCGGGATTTCCCACGACGCTCCCCCGACGATGACGCCCGCATTGTTGCACAGCAGGTGGACAGCCCCGAAACGCTCGTAGGCCGCATCGGCCAAAGCATCGACGGACTCGGGCCGGGTGACGTCCGTGGGTACGCAAAGCGCCGGGCTGCCGAGGTCTTCGAGCAGGCGCGCCGTCTCGTCGAGACCCGCTTCGTCCACGTCCGCGATCACGACCCGCATCCCCTGGCGTGCGGACTCCAGTGCCAGCGCGCGGCCGATGCCACTCGAGGCGCCGGTCACGACGGCTATCTTGTTGCTGAACTCCTGCATGATGATCGGGTCTCCGTCGAAAATGGAACCGGGCGCTCCAAAACGAAGCGCAGCGCCGGAGGAGGCACAGTATCCCACGGCGAATTCGTCGATGCCATCGGCACGCGAGCCAGCAATTGTGGATAAAATTTATGGGGATGAAACGCACTCGGATGGAATATTCTGATGATTGACGGTGGGCCTGTCTGCGTGGGAGCAAAACCTGTGAATCACAGCAATGAAACATTGATGGAAATGATGAAGCGCATACTGCGTATCCGTTACTTCGAAGAAGCGATTATTGATCTGAAAAAAAAGGCTGAAGTCCCCGGTGGCACTCACCTGTGCATTGGTCACGAAGCCACCCTCGTCGGTGCCTGCATGGCCAGCGGTGACAACAGCTATATGACCGGCAGTCATCGTTCCCACGGCCATCCCATCGCCAAGGGCGGCCGCCTCAACCAGCTGATGGCCGAGTTGATGGCTCGCACCACCGGTGTCTGCAAGGCCAAGGGCGGTTCTTTGCATCTGGCTGATTTTTCTGTCGGGAGTCTCGGCGAGTCCGGTATTGTTGGCGGCAATCTTCCCATGGCCGCGGGTGCCGGGCTTAGCTCCAAGCTGCGCGGGGCCAGCGACGAAGTGACGCTGGCCTTCTTCGGCGATGCCACCACTGCCATGGGGGCCTTTCACGAGTCGCTCAATATGGCCGCAGCCTGGAAACTGCCGGTGGTCTATGTCTGTGAAAACAATCTTTACGGGGTGACCACCCCCACCAGCGAGGTGTGCAATCTGCACAATATGGCCGAGCGCGCCGCTGGCTACAATGTGCCGGGGGTGATTGTCGACGGCCAGGACCCGATCGCGGTTTATGAAGCCGTGCATGCAGCCTGCGAACGCGCCCGTGCCGGTGAAGGCCCGACCTTTGTCGAGTGCAAGACTTACCGTTTTCGTGAGCATGCCGAGATGCTCTTCATCGCCGATCCCTATCGCAGCGAAGAAGAGGTTAACGAGTGGATGCAACATCGTGATCCGGTGAAGAACTTCCCGCAGTTCTTGATCGAAAATGGAGTCATTGGCGCCGAGCAGTCGCAGCAGATCATTGACGGGGTGCGCGCTGAAATCGCCGCTGCCATCGCGTTCGGCCATAACAGTCCACGGCCGGCAGCTGCCGACGCCTTCGACGATCTGTACTGTGAAACACCGGTTGCGGGCAATGTCATCCGCACCTTCACTGTCGATCGCCCGGAACCGGAGGTAAAACGCGAGATCATCTATCTGACGGCGATCAACGAGGCCCAGCACGAGGAACTCGACCGCGACCCCTCGGTGATCGTGTTTGGTGAGGATGTGCGCTCCAATTTATGGGGCGGCACCCGCTTTGCTGCCGAGTTCAGCAAGCAGCGGGTATTCGATACCCCGCTGTCGGAGGTCGGCTTCAGTGGCGCGGCCATCGGTGCGGCGATGACCGGCATGCGTCCCGTGGTGGATATGACCATCGCCAGTTTTCTCTATGTGGCCATGGACCAGCTTGTCAATCAGGCCGCCAAGAGCCGCTACATGTTCGGTGGCCAGGCCACGCTGCCGGTGACCTACCGCGCCTCGATGATGTATGGCATGGCGATCGGCGCACATCATTCGGACCGTCCCTATCCGATGTTCATGAATGTTCCCGGTCTGAAAATCATCGCGCCTTCGTCACCCTTCGATGCCAAAGGCCTGTTGAAGGCCGCGATCCGGGATGATAACCCGGTGCTGTGTTTTGAAGATGCCCAGGTCTGGATGACGAGTGAGCATGTGCCAACCGAGGACTATGTTGTTCCGCTGGGAGTGGCCGATATCAAACGTCGCGGCACCGATGTGACCTTGGTCGGAATCTCAGGCGGAGTACGGGTAGCGCTGCAGGCGGCTGAAGCTCTGGCCAAGCTGGGGGTTTCCGCCGAGGTGGTGGATCCACGCACCCTGGTGCCACTGGATATCGACACCATCGTGAACTCGGTTACCAAGACCGGCAATCTGGTTGTTATCGATCCTGCCCACAAGACCTGCAGTGCGGCTTCCGAGATTTGCACGCTGGTAATGGAGCATGCATTCGAGAGCCTGAAAACGGCGCCGGTGCGCATTACCACCCCCGATACCCAGATCCCCTTTGCTCCGGAGATGGAGTTGGCGCTCTATCCCAATGCGGAGCGGGTGATTAGCGCGGTAAGACAGCAACTCAAGCTTTGACTCTTGGCGGTATTGACAGCACAGGGCCAGCGCGCCCTTCGCCTGAGTATTCATGCAAAGAGATACGCGTTTTTACAAAAAAACACCTGTGCAGGAAGTTCGCGTCTCGGACTATCAAGGGTAGTGTCAATTCTTTTCGCACATTTTTGCCGGCGGTGGCCCCGCAATCCAGAGCTTCCTCCAATATCCGAACCCCCTGGCGTTCGCGATTGGGGTTTTTGTATGTACCGTGGATCACGGCTGCCCGCCATACGGGTTATCGTTTGCCTGTAGACCGACCGCCGAGACCTCCATATGCACGAACCACCGGCAGCGAGTTTTCGCGAAGCGCTGCGCTTCTGGTTCGCGCTCGGCTTCGTCAGTTTTGGCGGGCTGGCCGGGCAGATCGCGATCATGCATACCGAACTCGTGGAGCGTCGACGCTGGATCAGCGAAAAGCGTTTCCTGCACGCGTTGAATTACTGCATGGTGCAGCCTGGTCCGGTCGGCCACCTAAGGCTGCTATCCCGGCCCAGGCTTGCCGGTAGCGATCGCCCACTGGGCGCTGCTGAGGATGAGACCAAAGCAGCGGCTGGGCTTGGTTATGTCCCACGCGTCGTAGCCGTACTCGTCTTCATAGATCTCCTGCCGCATCAGCCCACCACGCGCCGAGCCCATTGACGCCGACTCGCAAGGGGTGGAAAGACTGTAACAGACATCTGCATCGACAACCCGGGCGCTCCGCTTCAAAATCTCTTCATCGTGATCTCGTTTCATCGGGTAAACGATGATCTGGATGCCGCCATGCTGTGCGGCGCCAGAGATCTGCTCTTCCGCCGTGCAGCCCTGCCCAAGTGGCATCGCAACAGACTGCCTGATAAGTCCCTTTGGCAAACAGAAACCGTCGAGTCGCGGCGAAATTTTAGCCGCAGCCTTAGGAAAAATTTAGTTTTTCTCTAGCAAAGACTTATCAACACACACGGGCATGTCTCGCTAGGCTGCGTTCGACCCGGGTAGTGCACCCGGCTGAACAAAGGAGCAAACATGAAAGCCAATTTGAACTGTGCGGGCGTGCTGGCACTGAGCCTCACTGCCGCCGCTGCCTGGGCCGGCGAGGCCGACATCCGCCACGGCCGTTATTTGATCCAGACCTCCGGCTGCAACGATTGCCACACGGCCGGCTACATGCTGAAAGACGGCCACGTACCCGAGGCCGATTGGCTGACTGGCGACACCTTGGGCTGGCGGGGACCGTGGGGCACGACTTACCCGGCCAACCTGCGCTTGCTGTTTCGCCAGATGGACGAAATGACCTGGCTCGCCAGGGCACGCCAGCCGATGCGGCCGCCGATGCCGTCGCCCTCACTGCGTGCCATGAGCGATGACGATCTCAGGGCGATCTACCGCTACGTGACAAGCCTGGGCGTGAAAGGCCAGCCCGCGCCGGCCTACGTGCCGCCGCACGGCAAGGTAGCGACGCCGTTTTTCGATATGGCGCCGAAGAACCTGCCGGAAGTGGCGGGCAAATAAGCCACCACCACACGCTCGATCAGGAGGCTGGCATGAATATGACCGAAATCTGGCCGCGCAAGACCCGCGAGCTGCGCAACCATCACTTCGATTCCAGCATCTGGAACGAATTCTCCTTTCGCGACGACGACATCGTCATCGCCACCTATGCCAAATCCGGCACCACATGGACGCAGCAGATCGTCGCGCAGTTGCTGTTTGGCGGTGATCCGGCGCTGCCAGTGGCCGAACTTTCGCCCTGGCTCGATCTGCGCGTGCCGCCCAAGGCGGTCAAGCTGTCGGCAGTGGAGGCGCAGACGCATCGCCGCATCCTCAAAACCCATCTTCCGGTCGACGCATTGGTGTTCTCGCCGCGCGCCAGGTATCTCTACATCGTCCGCGACGCGCGCGACGTGGTGTGGAGCCTGTACAACCATCACGCCCATGCCAACGCCGCGTGGTATATGGCGCTGAACGACACGCCGGGGCGAGTCGGTGCGCCGATCGAGCCCCCGCCCTCCGACATCCGCCAGTACTGGCGCGATTGGCTGGACCTTGACGGCCACCCCTTCTGGCCGTTCTGGGAAAACGTTCGCAGCTGGTGGGCGATCCGCACGCTGCCGAATGTAATGCTGCTGCACTTTGCCAATCTCAAGCGCGACATGCCTGGGCAGATGCGGCGCATTGCCGGTTTTCTCGATATTTCCGTCGACGAAGCGCGCTGGCCGGCCATCGTCGAATACTGCGGCTTCGACTGGATGAAGAAAAACGCGACATATAGCGCGCCGCTCGGTGGTGCATTCTGGGACGGCGGCGCGGAAACCTTCATCAACAAGGGCGTCAACGGCCGCTGGGCCGGCACCCTGACTCGTGCGGACTGCGCCGAATACGAGGCACGTGCCGAGCGCGAGCTGGGTGCGGAGTGCGCGCACTGGCTGGCGAACGGAGACAGCCCGAGGCAGCGCTAGCCGCCGGTTTAGACGGCGTTGAGAAGCAGTGGTCGCTCCAGTTCCAGCCGGAACCGGCCGCGGCCGGTCTTTGCCAGCGCGATCTGGGGACAGCGTTCGGTGAGCCGACGCTGCAGCAGGATAAGCCGTGCCTCCAGGTTGTCGCCGAAATCCGGCAGCGGCAGACGCGGGTCGCGCCGCAGTTCGCGATTGCAGAAGTCGCGCCGGCCGCTCGCAGCGTGTTCGTTGAGCAAGGTCCACAGGATGCTGCCCGCCACACCCTTGATGAGGTAGTCGTTGTCGATGAACACGCTGTGGTCGTGGGCGAAGTAGCGCACCGCGAGCGGTGCACCGGAGGGCCTGGGCGTGGGTGGGGCGCGCGCGGGCTCGGCGTCGTCGGGCAGTGCGGCGAGTTGGACGACCAGCGCACCGAGGTGACGGCCGTAGACAACCAGCGCATCCTCATCGGCGTGACTGAAAAAGGCGTTCTGCTCGCTTTCCGCGTAGAGGACGCCGACCAGGCGCGCGCCGTGCATCAGCGGCACCGCGATCTGGCTGTGCGGGTTGACCAGCACCGGCAGCGGAATGCGCGGCGACGCCGGGTCGGCCACTTGGAGTGCGGCGTGGTAGATATAGTCGCCGGTATGGTGATTGATGCGCACCGCAATGGCCTCGCGCGCAGCGACGCCGATGAGACCCTCGCCCAGCGCCACCTCGGCGCCGACGCCAGAAGCCGGGTAGCCCAGGCTGGCCAGCATGTAGAGCGCACCGCCGCTTTCGTCAAGCATGGCCAGCAGTGCGTGGCGGATACCAAAGCCCCGTGCCAGCGCGGCGAGCGCGCGATCCGCCAGCTGTGCAAGATCGTCGCATGCGCCCAGGTAGTCGAGCGTTCCGCGCAGTTTCAGCAGTGCGTCGGGCGGTGCCGGCGCCGACAGCAGGCGCGGATTGACGTTCTCGATGTCGAGCACGCGGTACACGTCCGCGCCGCGCAGCTCAAACACCTTGGCCATGCCGGTGCGTGCGGCGATGCCCGCGAGTTGCGCCTTCATGTATTCGAACAGCGGGCCGGACGTTTCCGTGCGCAGATAATGGACCTTCAAGCGAAAGTGGCGAAAGCTCACCGGCTCGATCACCTGTACCTGGGCGTAGGGATGGGCCAGCACGTTCTCGCGCGTCTTGCTGAAAAACTGGAACGACAGCGCCACGTGTTCAGGGTCGACATAATGCACCTGCGAGGCGTAGGCCACGTTGGGCGTGCCGTCGGGCGAGGCGGTCGCCACCACCGCCGGGACGGCGCCATCGAGACAGGGTCGCAGCGATTCGAGCGCAATGTTCATGTGCGGGCCAGCACCCGGCCGGCATCCGGCCCCGGGGTTTGATCGAAGACGATTTCCGGCACGAAGCGCAAGGCCACCAGGTCGTCGGCCGGCACAACCGACGCCAGCGTGGTTTTCAGCTCGGTCCCATAGCCGAGCGTCTCCAGCTCGCCGCCGAATGCGGCGACGCAGCGTGCGCTTGTCGCGCGGTGCGCCGTGCTCACCCCCACGCGCACGGCACGCGTCGCCTTCAGCTGCAGCGTCGCGTGCGTAGCCGGTCGGCTCACGACCAGCGTGATGGCGCTGCCCGTGTCCAGCGCCTCCAGCACCGCGCGCCCGTGCGATGCCGACAGCAGCACCGTCAGCGAACGCCGGTCACGCGCCACGACCACACCTTGCGCCCGGCATACGCACGGCCAGCCGTCACGCCCCACCGCACCGACGTTCAGCGATAGCGGGCCTTGCAGGAAGGCGGTCTGCTCGGGGGTGAGAATCAGGGGCGTAGGCATCGGCGGGGGCAACCGTACCGAGCGTCGGGCCGCCGCGACGTCCGTCCGGCAA
>MTKY01047375.1_pt1 | contig 13220 bp, 9 predicted proteins | sample 1042731 | NCBI WGS metagenome assembly MTKY01 (sample SAMN06212206, study PRJNA360538) | anaerobic digester metagenome | biome: Wastewater treatment plant; material: sludge; isolation source: anaerobic digester fed with sludge from wastewater treatment plant | place: Denmark: WWTP Soeholt ... | reverse complement strand
GTCGCCCGCCCAGAGTCCGGAAGGCGCGGCGCCGGACGCCGTCATCCAGTTGTGGGAACAGCGCTGGACGCTGGAGCCGGACGGCACGCTTCACCGCCGAGAGCACAAGAAGATCCAGATGGTCACCACTCGCCTGGAGAGACTGCTGGGCGATCCGCGGCTGGACCATTGTGCCGGAACGGACGAACTGATCATCCACACCGCCCGGACCATCCGTCCGGACGGCACCGTGCAGCCCGTGCCGGACTATGCCATCAACCTGGTGGGTCCGGACGACGTGGCGGGCTGGCCGGCGTACCGTCAGTGGCGGCAGACGGTGATCTCGTCCGTTGGGATCGAGCCGGGCGCGGTGGTGGAGCTGGATTACGAAGTGATCACGCGGGCGGGCGTCGTTCCGTGGCTGGAGGCGGACCTGAATCTCCAGGACGCCCAGCCGATCACCGAACGCGTCGTCTCCGTGACGCTGCCGGAGGGGCTGCCACTGCACTACCGCCTGGACCGGGCGCAGCCGGAGACGGCCCCCGCGCGGGGCGCGACCGGCGAATACGTCTGGCGTTTCACCAATCTGCCCGCCGTTCCGGTCGAGCCGCAGTCGCCGCCGTGGAAGGAGAGTTCCGGACGGCTGCGATTCTCCATCTGCCCCAGCGCCGGCGCCTGGACGACGGCGTATCTGACGCGCGCCGAGCAGGCAGGTCCGCCGGACGAGGCGATCCGGGCGTTCGTAACCCAGGCCGCGGAGGACCAGACGACGCCCCGGGCCCGGATCGAAGCGGTCTCGAAGAAGCTGCAAGACACCTTCAATCTCGTGGATTCGCCCAAAACCATCCGTGAGCTGAACTGCCGGACCGTGTCCGAGGTTTTTGCGACCAACTACGGCAACCCGCTGGAGGCGGGTGCCCTGTTCGCCGCGGTGATGCGCGCGCTGGGCCACACGCCGACCCTGTACCTGGCGGTCCGCACACCGGACTGGGATTCGGCGCTGCCGACGGCGTCGGATCTGGCGGGGCTGGTGGTCTCCGTCGACCTGCCGGACGAAACGGTCTACATCCATCCCGGGCACGGCGTCTTCCGCAATCCCGGAACGTGGGGCCGGCACGCTTTGCTGCGCGTCGATCCGGCCGGACAGGTGCAATCACTGGCGGTGCTTCAGCGAGGCGAGGCGGACGGGAGCGAATTGCACGTCAGCGGCGCGATCGATCTGGACGGCGAAGGCATGGCCTCCGGCGAACTTCGCGTGCGTCTGACCGGCGCGTTCTTCGATCCGGATTCGCTGGATTCGGCTGACAGCCAGTCCAGGCGGCTCAAATCCCTTCTGGGCGGCGTGCTGAGCGGCTTCGAAGTCCGCAAACACTCGGTCACAACCCTGTCCGCCGACGTTTTTCAGGCCACGGTGTCGGTAGCCTCGAAAGAGCCGCTCCAATCGCTGGACAAAAATCGGGCGATGCTGCTGGGTGGCGGCCCTGCGTCGCTGGCGGATTTTCCGATGCCGCTGGATCGGTCGGACCGTCGCAATGACGTGCGGCTGGCCGGGCGCTTCCGCGAGAGCGTGGATTTGACCGTCAAGCTGCCCAAGAAGTGGTCGGCGACCGTGCTGCCGGCGGCGATGCCGGCCGTGGAGGGCGATTGGGGCCGGGCGGAGCAGATCGTCGAGGAGACGGACGGCTCCGTGCGATTCCGGCGAACCATCGAGGTCCGGCAGGACACCCTTTCCCCGGCGGTCTTCGCCGGCCTGCGCGACGCGATGAACACCCTGCGCACCGACGCGGCCCGCCTGCTGGTGTGCGCACCGACGCCGTGAGAGATCAGGTACGGACACCCCCATCTGAAAAAGGGGGCACTGGCCGGTCGGCTGAAGCCGATCATCTCGCACACGGAAGACCGGGCAAACATCGATTCCTCACCAGGATACACTCTTCGCGCTGCAAACGTGCGATTGCGTCTCAGCTCGCGCAGGTATTCCCGTCCGCGCGCGGTGCGAGATCATTCGCATCCGCCGAATCGGCGCAGTCAGACCGCCAGCACGGTTTCGAGCGCATCCAGGCTTGAGATGGTGGCAGACGCGATTCCGCCGGTCGGGACGGCGGCATCGGCGTAGACGCCGCCGGGGCGGAGAACGCGGACCGTTCGCCAGCCAAGGGCGTTGGGGGCCACGAAGTCTTTGGCCGGGTTGTCGGATACATACGCGCAGGCAGACCCCGGCAGGGCGAACTGTCTCATGACCGCTTCAAACGCACGCGGGTGCGGCTTCCAGAATTCACGACCCCATTCGTCGGTCAGGTACACTGCATCGAAGATCGGCCGGATGCCCAGGGCGTCCAGCTTGGCGTTCTGTGCAGCAAGGTACCCATCGGAGATCAGGGCCAGGCGGTATCGGCCGCGCAGGCGGGCCAAGGCGGCGTCGGCGTCGGGGAACAGCGTGATGCTCGGCACGTGCCGGCGGTATGCGTCCACCATCTGTGCCACCATCGCGTCCGGATTCTCCGCGCGGGCCTCCGCGCAGACCATGTTGAACACGCGGCCACGATCTGGCGAAGCGGCCAGGGCTTTCATCCGATCCAGCAGGTCAAACGGAGCGTTAAGCCGATCGGAAAACGCCCGCGCCACTGCCGCGAAGCCGCTCTCCACGTAGGCGCGCTCGGGGTACAGCGTATCATCGAGGTCGAATACAACGGCGCGAATGGGCATGGCCGGCGTCTCAAAGCGGGTCCGTTCGCCGGGGGAACGCGGCGGCCCGCCGCCGCGTCGCTTCCCGCGGTCCGGCTCCGATGATACCCTCTTGGGCCATGGATGCCGACATCCTCAGCATCGGAACGGAAGTGTCGACCGGAGCGATCGTCAACACGAACACGGCCTGGCTGGCCCGGGCCCTGATGGCGGTAGGCGTGGTGCCGCGGCGGCACGTTACGGTGGGGGACCGGCTGGACGCCATCCGGGACGAAATCACGCGGTCCGCCCGGGAAGTCGAGGTGGTGCTCGTCTCGGGCGGCCTGGGTCCGACCCTGGACGACATGACCCGCGATGCCCTGGCCGCCGCGCTGAGCGTGCCGCTCGAACGCGACGAGGCATCCGTTGAGCACATCCGCGACCTGTTCCGCAGGATGGACCGCCCCATGGGCCGGAACAATCTGCAACAGGCGCTGGTGCCGCGGGGGGCGCGGGCGTTGGAGAACCCCTGGGGCACCGCGCCCGGCCTGCGGGCGGAGTTGCACCGCGCGGTTGTGTTCTGTCTGCCCGGCGTGCCGCGCGAAATGGAGCGGATGTTCGAGCGACACGTGGCCCCGGAGCTGCGCCGGCGGTGTGATACGGCGCTGGCCGTTCGGGTGCTGCGGACGTTCGGCCAGGGCGAGTCGAACATCGGCGAACAGATCGCCGTGTTCATGGACCCGGCCCGCAATCCGTCGGTGGGTACGCAGGCGTCGGAGGGGCTGATCAGCGTGCGGATCGTCGGCCGGGCGGCGTCGGCCTCGGAGGCGCAGCAGCTCGTGGACGCGGATGCGCAGGCGATCCGCGCGGTGTTGGGCCGGATCGTGTTCGGCGAGGATGACGATACGTTGCCCGGCGCGGTGGGTCGGATGCTCGCGGAGCGCGGCCAGACGCTGGCCACTGCGGAAAGCTGCACGGGGGGGATGATCGCGGCGTCCATCACAGACGTTTCGGGCAGCAGCGGGTATTTCCGGCGCGGTTACGTGACGTATTCCAACGAGGCGAAATCCGAGCTGCTGGGTGTTCCGCCGGAGTTAATCGCCGCGCATGGAGCGGTCAGCGAGCCGGTGGCACAGGCCATGGCCGTCGGGTGCCTGCACCGGGCGAACGCGGATTTCGCGCTGTCGGCAACCGGCGTGGCGGGTCCGACCGGCGGCACGACGGACAAGCCGGTGGGTCTGGTGTTCATCGGGCTGGCGGACCGCGGCGAGTGTCGCGTTCACCGATTGCAGCTCAGCGATCATCTGAGTCGCTGGGCCATCCGCGACCGGACATGCAAGACAGCGCTGAACCTGCTGCGGTTACGACTGATGGAGTGAGTGAGGGCCGGTCCGGCGTTACGGCGCGGCGGATGGCTGGCGAACCCGGCACACATGGAAGTGGTAGTCGGTGTGTCGCTTCAACCGGAACTGGACAACGTCGCTGTCCGGGTTTCAGTGTCCACGCTCGAAACAGGTGTTTGCTTCCCCCAGACTCCTCATCCGCCTCTCGCAAGCGCTTGGCCAGGCCAGGACTCCCGGCAAATCCGGCACTACGACTACGGTATTGAAGTGGGTTGCATCGTCCGCCGCTGACGAGCGATGTCGGGAGGCGATGAAGTCCTCCGGGGCGGGTCGCGCCCTCTCGTGATGCCGCCACAGCCCCGTGTCGGCCTTTGCGGGTTCCGCTCAGAACAACAGCTCGCTATCGGACGCCGGGGGGTGGGGATCGGTGGCCGGGGGAGGCAGGTGGAGGTGTTCATAGGCCGGGCGGGTGGCTTGGCGGCCCTGGCGAGTGCGGATTACGAAGCCGATCTGAAGCAGGTACGGCTCGACCACATCTTCCAGCGTGTCGCGGTCTTCGCCCATGGTGGCGGCCAGGGCCTCGATGCCGGCCGGTCCGCCGCCGTACACGCTGATCAGCGCGCGCAGGTAGCCGCGGTCCAGTTCGTCGAGGCCCAGGGCGTCCACCTGCTGGATTTCCAGAGCCCGAGCCACGACCTGCGGCGTCAAGACGCCGTCGCCCTTGACCTGGGCATAGTCGCGCACGCGTCGGAGCAGCCGGTTGGCCACCCGCGGCGTGCCGCGGCTGCGGTGGGCGATCAAATCCAGCGCCCCGTCGCGATGCTTCAGCTCCAGTCGTGTCGACGAACGCCGCAGAATCTCAGACAGCTCCGCCTGTCCGTAGAAGTCCATATGGAAGTGGTGTCCGAACCGGTCGCGCATGGCCGACGAGAGCATCCCCGCGCGGGTGGTCGCCCCGATCAGGGTGAACCGCCGCAGAGCGAAGTTCACCGTTCGTCCCCCGATGCCGCCCTCGATGGTGAAATCCACGCGGAAGTCTTCCATCGCGGGGTAGAGAAACTCCTCCACCACCCGGGGCAATCGGTGGATTTCATCGATGAAGAGAATGTCGCCCGTCTCCAGGTTGGTCAGCAGTGCCATGAGGTCCGCCTGCTTGCCCAGGGCCGGCCCGGACGTGATTCGCGGCGGTCGGCCGTTCATCTCGTTGGCGATGACGAAGGCCAGGGTGGTTTTGCCCAGTCCGGGCGGTCCGTCCAGCAGGATGTGTTCGAGCGGCTCGTTTCGACGGCGAGCCGCCTGCATGGCGATCTCGAGCTTGTCGATCACGGCGCACTGGCCGACCATTTCCGCCAGCCGCTGCGGGCGCAGGGAAAACGCCGTCGCATCGTTGTCGGTGCCTTTCGGCTCCGCCGAGATCACCCGCTCCCGCGCCACCCGCGCTACCTCCTGTCTGCGGTCCTTGCGTCCCTTCGCGCTTTCCGCCTACCCCTCCATCCCCGTCTTTACCCGATACGCCCGCCGGACCCATTCGTCCGCCGCGGTCACGTCCGGATGAAGCTGGCCGGCCCGTTCCAGCCAGCGCTGGGCGTCCGCGCGAGAATCGCCCCAGGCAACCAGGATTTCCAGGGCGTCCCGTTGGGCGTGGGTAAGCTCGACCACTTCCGCCGGGGATTGCGCCGCCAGGGCCAGATCGTCCAGCTTGCCCTGAAGCTCCGCCACGATCAATTCCGCCGCACGTTTGCCGATGCCCGGCAGACGGGCCAGGGCCTTGCAGTCGCGATCCTGAATCCATCGGGCGATCCGGCCCGTCGGCTCGGCCAGGGCCTTGAGCGCCTTGCGCGGCCCGATGCCCTTCACCGAGATGAACCGCCGGAAGAACGATTTGTCTTGCGGATGAAGGAACCCGATGAGCCGCGGCGTCAGTTGGCCGGACGCCTGGTTGCCCTCGTAGAACTCCAGCGTGTGCAGCGTGATCTCGCGCCCGCGACAGGCGGCCAGTTCCCCCAGGGCGTATCGCGGGACGAGCACCTCCCGGGCCAGCCCGTCGCGATCGATCACGACGGTTTCTTCATCCAGATCAATCAACGAACCCGTCAGTCGGACGATCATCACGCCGCCATCCGTTCAGACCGGCCGTTCCGCGCATGGCCGGCGGCCCAGATCGTACGCGGCCGCCAGGGCAATGGCCAGCGCGTCAGCCACGTCGGCCGGTTCGGGCAGCTTCGGCAGGCCCAGGGCGGCCATGATCGCCCGTTGCACCTGCCGTTTGCCCGCCCGGCCGTTGCCCGTCAGGAATCGTTTGACCTGCGTCGCGCCATAGCTGCGGACTTCCGCCCCGAACCGCCCGGCCGTCACCAGCATCACGCCGCGGGCGTGTCCCATCAAAACGGCCGTCCGCGGGTGCTTGTAGTGGGCGTAGAGCTGTTCCACCGCCACGGCGGTCGGCCGCCACTGCTCAAACACGCTCGAAAAATCCGCTTCGATCTGGATCAGGCGTTGTCCGAGATCGGCCTGCGACTGCGTCCGACAGATGCCGGCATCGCACACGGTTACTGCCGGGCCATCCGCATCCAGCACGGCGTAGCCGGACGTGTTCAATCCCGGGTCGATTCCGCAGATACGCACCGCGCCGCTCCTACGAGCCGGTCCCCGCCAGAGAGTCTACCCGATCCGCCCGCCTTGTGTCGCTGGTTCCTGAAGGAGGGTCGACGGCGTTTCTACATGTTCCACCACGCCAGGTCGATCTGGGGGAACACGCTGTCGTGGATCTCTCCGTCACGGAGCTGGTGCTCTTCCAGGGGGGAAATCCGGTTGCCGTTCAGAATGCGGTCGATCACGTTGTTCACGATTTCGAACCGGTTGTCGTGCAGGGCGAACCGGCGAATGCCGTAATCCACCGCCTGTCCACGTGCCACCACGAACGGCCAGTCCGACGCCTGAAGCAGCAGCAGCTCGCGCGCCGCCTGCTCCAGCAGGCCGCGGATCCGTTCGTCTTTCTGCCAGGGCAGGTGGTACGTGTTTCGCCCGAATTTCGCCTCCGCCCGATACTCGACTTCCCACATCCATCGCGTCCGGTCGTTGATCCAGACCCGATGATCGCTTCCCTCGCCCCAGGAGAATTCCGGCAGCCGGTGGAACCGCTCGGGGGGTCGGCGGGTGAGTTCGTCGTTCACGGTCGAAACGCGAATCTCCGGGTCGTGGTGGAGGTTCAGCAGCAGGTCCCGCAGGAACCGCGGCCCCTCGAACCACCAGTGTCCGAACAACTCCGCGTCGAAGCTGGCGACCACGACCCCCGGTCGGCCGTATCGGTTGCGGTGGTCCCGCAGCGTCTGGCGGATGAGGTTCGTGAAGTGGTTGGCCTGCTGGTGAATCACGCCGGGCACGTCGTCGGGGTAGTACGGATCCTTCGAGCCGAGCCCCGACTGCGCATGGGTGACCTTCCAGTAGCGCAGGCCCCGTCGTTCGCCGTATTTTTTGTGGAACTCCAGGTACACGCCGGTGCCGGGATAACCGATCCAACCGGACCACACCTGCTCGCACACCTCTCGACAGCGGGCGTATGCCGCGAGCGTCGCTCCGTTGGACGGGCTGCGCAACCCGATCGGCCCGACGGTGGGCCGCCAGTCTCCGCACTCGTGGATGAACCGCTTGCGGTCGTCGGAAAGCTGGTCGTAAAACAGGCGGGCTTTCTCGTCGCCGATGTTCGTCGGAACCAGCGGATCCTCAACAAAAAAGTGCGTGATGCCTTCATCCCCCAGCATCTGCTCCACGGCCAGTCGATCCCGCGGACCGCCGAAATCCACGGCCGGATACCATCGACCCGCCGGTCGGTACGCACACTCCGGCAACCACAATCCGGTGGGCTCGATACCCAGGATTCGCCGGGTCGAGGCGATGCCCGCCCGAATCTGGGCCCGCACGCACGAATCTTCCAGAAGCAACGGCGTGTAGCCGTGCGTGGCGAACCCTGTGAGGATTTCGATGATCCCATCGCGGGCCCAGCGACCGAACGCGGAGGGAAGATCCCGCTTGATGCTCTCAAACTGTTCGGCGGTCCGGGCATACCACTCGCCCCACCGCGTGGCCAGGTAGGCGAAGTGCAGCTCATTGCGCGATTCGAAATCCTTCCGATCGTGCTCCGCCCGGTCGATACGCTCCTCCAGGTACTCACGGAAGCCCTGTTTGAACCGATCGTGCGCCATCTGCTCCAGCAGGATCGGCGTCAGGCCGATGGTGATGGCCGGTCGACCCCCCAGATGGTGAACCTCCGCGATCATGTCCAGAATGGGCAGGTAGGTTTCGGCGGCCGCTTCATACAGCCAGTCTTCGCCGTGCGGCCAGTAGCCGTGGTGCAGAACGTATGGCAGGTGCCCGTGGAGCACCAGACAGAAGCTGCCCAGGGGATCACTCACAGGAAATCCTTTCCGTATAGAAGGTTACGCGCCCAATGAATGCGCCGCGACCCTGGCTGCTTCCCCCACTCCTCGCACAAGACAGCGCGTTTACCGGTGGGGCCGCGGGCTGTCAAGACCGGCTCCCGGCGCGGCGGAGGCCGGGAGCTTCCACCACCGGCCTCCGATCGTGTTCGTTCGCCCGGGCTGTCGTCGGGACTATTTCGGCTTGGGCACGTGGCTCTTCAACATGCGGAAGCTCGCGTACTGTTTGGAGTTGGCGTACTTGATGGGCAGGCCCGGTTTCACTCCCGCCGCCTCGGCCGTGTAGATCACCATGTGGTAGACGTACACGAGTTCCGGGTCGGCCTTGCCCTCGAACGCCACCAGGATGTCCAGTGAGTACTGGGTCGGCTCCTGGGTCAGCGGAGCGCGCTTCCAGATTTCCCAGTCTTTGCCCTCCACGCACGCGGCGTAGGGGATGTGCTCATCGTCGTATTCCCGGGCGCTCCATTTCGGATGTTCCCTCAGATACTCCAGGGCGGCGGCCGCGATCTCGTCGGGCTTGCCCGCGCCGGCGTAGTCCTTGTTGTGGCCGGGCCAGGTAAGCTTCTCGAGCACTTCCTTCCACAGCGGCAGGGCCGCGGCCGCGGCCGCCTCCGCCTTGCGGATGGATTCCTCGTATTTGCCGTCCGGATTCCACAGTTGGGCGAGCTTGTAGTACTTGACGGCGCTTTCCGCCCGGACGTATTTCAGCTCCAGTTTTTCCTTGTTGTCGACGGGGATGCGGTCTGACACCTGCAGAGCGTCCTTGGCCCAGCCTTCCGCCCACTCCGCGATCTGGCGCTCGTGCTGGGCCAGGTCAATGCCGTACGCCACGTTGGCGGCCACGGCGGGCGGCATCTGCACGTCTTCCAGATTGGGCACCTGCTCGAACGCCGTGTACACCTTCATGTTCGTGTCGCCGTAGCGCTCGCGGAACCGGGTCCGGACGGGTTCGAACCGCGCCTTCCAGTCTTGCCAGTTCTGGTGAATCACGACCCCGTTTTTCTTGGCGTTGGATTCCGACAGGAAGCCGGCCTGGTATTCCTCGCACAGGGCGGCCAGGGCCCGCCAGTCTTCCTGGGCCTGGGCGATGTCGATGGCAACGCCGACCGGCTCGTCGGCCTTGGCTTGTTCTTCCGCTTTTTCCTTCAGGAACGCGGCCATGTCGGCCTTGACCTGCGCGAGCCGCTGGGGCTGGGCGTCGATGTACGCCTGCGCCTCGTCGAAGTCCGGATGGGACTCCACGCCTTTCTCCGCCGCCACCTGGCGGACTTTCTTGAGGGCCGCCTCCAGGGCCGGCAATTGTTTTTCGATGTCGGCGAAGTGCGCCTCCAGGGGTTTGGAGAGTTCCACGGTCTTGGAGTTCTCGATCATACGATACGAGCTTTCGATGCCGCGCTGCGCATTCTGAAACTCCTTCATCGCCTCCCGCACCGGGTAGGGCAACGCCGCCGGCGAATTGGATTTCGGCTTGCCCGAGGCGCCCGGCGTCGAGCCGGATGCAGGCGCCCCCGCGCCCGTCCGCCGCGCCAGGTCTTTCTGGAGTTTCTCGTATTTGTCCCGCAGGGGCTTGAGATCCTTATGTTCAGCGTCCGCCTCCTCGATCTTTTTCAGGAGCGCGTCCGCCGTCTTGAGCTGCTCGGCGGCCTCATCGGTTTTGCTGCTGAACATCGCGCGCTCCGCCGCGCGCAGCGCCTTGTCGGCCTCCTTCGCCCAGTCATTCACTTCTGCGGCCCTTGCCGGACCGGCAGCCCAGCCGGCCAGCAACGCCGCCAGAACCACCGCCATCACCGGTCGAATGATCGTTCGAGCCACTCTCTCGATCGACATGGCAACCCTTTCTTCTTTCTTGCAGAACGCGCGCAACTCCGTCCTCTTTCCAGTCGAACCTGACGCCGACCGGTCGGGTCTTCCGAGACCACGCGGGGCCGGAACAGACAGAGCTTCACCGTATACCACCGGGTAGATCGCGTCAACCGGCGCGGAGTCGTGAGGGGCTTGTCGAAAACCGACACCACAGAACGTTCCGCACCATGCAACGCCCCGCGTCTCCGAAGTGTCCATCCTGCCGCATCACAGACGATTCCAATCGCCCGCATGCCACGGCGCTGCCGCGCGGGATGTTCTGTCGCAAGAACGCGACGGGAGATCGAGGATGGTCAGTGCGGAGATGATGCTCCCGGCCACTCTCATTGCGGGCGGGCGCGGGCCCTGGCTTCGGACAGGCGCTGCTGCGTGTCCTGCACTTCCTCCAGAACCTTGGAATACGGACGGACAAACTCGGTGTGCCCGTCGGCGTAGAAAACATTGCCTCCTTCGCCCTTGTGGTTGTCCCGCTCGTAGACAAGCACCCAGTTGGGGCCCTCAATCTCGTCGACCAGGGCCTGGACCATTCCCGGGACGAGAACGTAACAGGCATAGGGGTCTGCCGACACGTCCTGCAGCGTCTTGCTGGACGATGGGCAGATCAGATGCTTCGGACTCATTTCTCCCGTGTCCATGAGCACCTGAAACGCATTGTCCGGCATGGCCTTATGCTCGCGTATGTAGATTTGCATACTCGTTCCGATGCATTTCAGGTTGAAAGCGCAGGTGATCCGCTTGGACCTCTCCCCTGCCCGGGAGAATGACGGAAAGAGAATGGCGATTACCACCAGAGGGATCATCACCAGGCCGATCGCCCCGGTGCAGATCCCCGCGATGGCCCGACGGCGCCCGCCGTACATCAACGGCTGGTCGTTGGTCCGCACCAGGGCGATGATTCCCAGCACCAGGCCGACAAGGGCCACCGGGAAAAAGCACGTCACCAAGCCCACGAGGCCGCACACCAGGGCGGCGGTGGCCATGCCCGTGCGGATCGGCAGGCCCGCACCGCCCGGGTGTGGAACCGGTCCCGGTACGATCGGCGGCGCGGAGGGCCCCGATACCGTCACCACCGCTTCACAGAACGGGCAGCGCACCGGCTGACCCGGTTCCTGATCCGATTCAATCATTCGACCACACGAGGAACATGGAAATTGCTGCGCCATGAACGTTCCTTTCAACAACGGCGATATGAACCCGCGTAAACGATTGCCCGGCGGTCACCCGTACCACCCGCCCGCCCGGGTGCGTCCTGAATATCACCGGCCGCGCGGCACAAATCAAGGATGAACCGTCAACCATGTCAACGCGGTCGGCGCGAGCGACGCCGACCATGCGCGGGCCGCGCTGACATCGAACCGCACCGCGGCGGATCGCCATCAATCCGACTCACGAAACCGAGGGGCTCTGAGGGCCGACGCTGCGAATTTCGACGGATGGGGCAGACACTTCCGGGAGTCACCTGCGAGCGTCCACCGCAGCCCGGATCGCCGCGATGTGCGCCGGCGTCGTTCCGCAGCAGCCGCCGATGATGGTTGTCCCCGCGTCCAGCAGGGCTGCAACCTGATCGGCCATGTCCTGCGGTGTCTCCCGAAACACTGTCCGGCCGTCCACCAGCTCCGGCATGCCGGCGTTGGCGTGAATGAGGATCGGGCGGTCGGTGAACCGGCGGAATTCACGGGCAATGTCCACCATGTTGCGGATGCCGTTGCCGCAGTTGGAGCCGACCACGTCCGCGCCGGCCCGGACCAGGGCCGAGGCCGCCTGCTCCGGTCCGATCCCCATCATGGTGCGGTAGCCGACCGGGGTTCTGTCGAACGTCATCGTCGCGATGACCTCGACGGCGGGGTCCAGCCGCTTGGCGGCCCGGATGGCGCAGACGGCTTCCTCCTCCGCCGTCATCGTTTCGACGCAGATCACGCGCAGGCCGGCGCCGATCATTGCGGCGATCTGTTCGGTGAACATTGCTTCCAGGTCCGACTCCGACAGCGTTCCCAGCGGTTCGACAAACTCGCCCGTGGGTCCGATGGAGCCGGCGATGATGGCCCCGGGCGCGGCTTCCAGGCTCAGCCGTGCGCCGGCCGCGTTCAGCTCCGCGACGCGGTCACCCAGCCCGCGTTTGCTCAGTTTCGCCCGGGAGCCGCCGAATGTGTTGGTCAGCACCAGGTCGCTGCCCGCGGCGGCGTAGGCGGCCGCCACGGCCCGTACCACGTCCGGGTGGGTCACGTTCCATTCTTCCGGGCACTCGCGAGCGGTCAGGCCCCTGGCCTGGAGCATGGTGCCCCACGCGCCGTCGGAAACCAGAACCCCTCTCTCGGCCAATCGCTGCAACAGGCTCATACGACGCTCTCCGTGAATCCACGCGCCGAGCAGGCTGCGCGGCTCTCATCTTAGCCATGCACCGGCCAATTCCCATCGGACGGGCGATTCGGGAGCGCGCCGGTCCGTGCGGCCAGCCGGCCCCTTGCCGTGACCGGAGAGGCCGGGTAGGAAACCACGTGGAAACCGTAACCGGAACCCAGGGCCTTGCCGGAAGGACGCGAAAGACATGGCCGAGACTGTTGACGTTGGAATTCTCATGGGCAGTCGTAACGACTGGGAGGCCATGCGGGCGGCGGCGGACGTGCTGGCCGAGTTCGGCGTGCCGCACGAGGTACGGGTGATCTCGGCGCATCGCACCCCGGACGCGGCGGCCGCGTATGCCGGGTCCGCCGAATCCCGCGGGCTCAAGGCGATTATCGCGGGTGCCGGCATGGCCGCCCACCTGGCCGGTGTGCTGGCGGCCCAGACGCCGGTGCCGGTGCTCGGCGTGCCGATGCAGTCCAAAGCGTTGCAGGGGCTGGATTCGCTTCTGTCCACCGTGCAGATGCCTATGGGGGTGCCGGTGGCCACGTTTGCCATCGGCTCGGCCGGGGCCGCCAACGCCGCCCTGTTC
>MTKY01053360.1_pt1 | contig 13237 bp, 14 predicted proteins | sample 1042731 | NCBI WGS metagenome assembly MTKY01 (sample SAMN06212206, study PRJNA360538) | anaerobic digester metagenome | biome: Wastewater treatment plant; material: sludge; isolation source: anaerobic digester fed with sludge from wastewater treatment plant | place: Denmark: WWTP Soeholt ... | reverse complement strand
GGTCAAGGTTCCTGCCGCAGACAGGAGCTGGCATCCGATCGCGAAGAGTCTCTGGGCTTCGCTGGCCACGTCGGGCCAGGCAGAATTCTACGAGCCGTCGGACTGGGCTTTCGCCTTCAGTCTGATGGACGACCTGTCGTACATCAAGAAGGCCCAGGAGCGCGATGAGCGCCGACCCGCGCAGATGCTCCAAACGGTGTACACGGCGTTTGAGCGGCTGCTGGTGACAGAGGGCGATCGCCGCCGTGTGCGCCTGGAACTCGAGCGTGGCGGCGAGCCTGACGTCGACCCGGCGAAGGTCGCCATCATGGATGAGTACCGGGCCGCGGCGACGTGACTTCCCCGGTCCGGTTGTGCGTCGAGTGCAACGGGTCGATGACGGGCAAACGCCCGCACGCGGTCTACTGCAGCCGGCGGTGCAAGACCATCGCCTCTGATCGGCGCCGTCTCGACGACGGCCGTTCCCGCAAGCGTGACCGCGAACGCTACGCCGTAGAGGCGGCCCACCGCCGCGAGTATGCGCGGATCTACCTTGTCGAGAACCCTGACCGCTGCCGGGAGTACCGCCGTCGACGGAAGGCGCGACTTCGTGGTGCCGAAGTCTTCCAGTTCTCGGACGCTGACTGGCAGCGGACTCTGAACCGTCACCGGTTCCGGTGCGCGTACTGCGGAGAATCGGGTCCACTCACGATGGACCACGTCGTTCCGATCTCTCGCGGTGGCCGCCACAGCATCGGGAACGTGGTCCCGGCCTGCCCGCCCTGCAACTTCGGGAAGCACACCTCCCTAGCCATCGAATGGCGTCGCCGCCTTGATGAGGGGAGGGAGGTGATGCCCGATGACAGCCGTTCGTTCGTGGCCTGATGTTGTTCCCCAGGGAGCCAACACCGCGATCGGCTGGGAAGCAGCGAAGTTCGCAACAGACTGGCTGACGCAACCCGACGGTCCCGACGCTGGAAGTCCACTCCGATTCACCCGGGAACAGCTCCGAATCCTGCTGCGGTGGTACGAAGTCGACGACGCAGGTCGGTTCGTTCACCGCCGCGGGGTGATCCGCAGAATGAAGGGCTGGGGTAGGCAAGGACCCGTTCGCTGCGGCGATGGTGTGGTTCGAGGCGTTGGGCAAATGCCGCATGATCGACGGCCGACCAGCGCAGCACCCGGCGCCTTGGATCCAGATCGCAGCCGTGTCGCGCGAACAAACTCGGAACACCATGACGTTGCTCGGTCCGATGCTTTCGAAGGACGCGATCGCCGAGTTCGGTGTCGACCTTGGCAAGGAGATCATCTACTGCCGCGGCACCGGTCGCATTGAGGCTGTCACCTCGAGCCCTCGCGCACTTGAGGGTGGGCGCCCGACCTTCGTGGTGAAGAACGAGACCCAGCACTGGATCTACGCGAACCAGGGTGTGGAGATGTCCCGGGCGATCAACCGCAACCTGGGCAAGTCGCGTGATGGTGCGGCCAGGTCGTTGGCGATCCAGAACGCGCACGTCCCCGGTGAGGGGTCTGTCGCCGAGGCTGACTACGAGACGTGGACGGCAATCGAGAGCGGCCGATCGCGCGCCGCCCTGTACTACGACGCGACCGAGGCACCTACCGACACCGATCTCGCCGATCGCGGGTCACTGCGGGCGGGCCTGATCGATGCGCGCGGTGACTCGGAGTGGCTTGATGTCGATCGGCTCGTCGAGGAGATCCTGGACCCGACGACGCCGGTCGAGGTGTCACGCCGCTTCTACTTGAACCAGGTCGTCGCGGCATCGGATGCCCTGGTGACGACCACCGGCTGGGACGCTACGGCCACTGATGACCGCCTGAAGCCGGGCGACCGGATCACACTCGGCTTCGACGGCGGAAAGACCGACGACGCGACAGCACTCGTAGCGATACGAGTAGCCGACCGGCTGGTTCAGCCGCTAGGGATCTGGCAGGCCCCGGACGGGCCTCGAGGACGGGACTGGGAAGTCGACCGCACCGAGGTCGACGGCGTGTTCCGCAACGCGTTCACGACATACGACGTCGTCGGTGCCTTCGCCGACGTGGCGCTGTGGGAGTCCTACATCGATCAATGGTCGATGGACTACCGCAACCAGCTGAAGATCCGCGCATCGAACCGATCGGTCGTCGGATGGGACATGCGCAGCGGGCTGAAGGACTCGACGCTGGCGAACGAGGCACTCGTCGCGGCAGTGCTCGACGGGGCGATCAGACACTCGACAGGTCAACCCGTCGACACGCTCCTGCGGGTCCACGTGCTGAACGCACGCCGCCGGCTGAACCGCTACGGCCTGTCGTTCGGGAAGGAACACCGCGAGTCGGCACGCAAGGTCGACGGATGGGCGGCCATGCTGCTCGCCGACATGGCGCGTGCGCGCTACCTCGACAAGCACCCAACCACCGAACGCACCGGTCAAGCGGTGTTCTTCTCGATGTGAAGGAGGTCGCGTGAAAGCTCGTGACGCCGTCGACCTCGCACAGAACCTGCTGCAGGTCCGGGCCTACGAGGCGCGGCGCCTGGACCTGCTCAACGCCGCACTGTCGCCGACGGTGCCGTACTCCGGTGGCGAGCTGTGGATCCCGACACAGCAGTCGGTGTGCTCGGTGCCGGTCGAGACCGATGCGAAACCGGCGCTCAAGCGGATGGCGGCGCGGTCGGAGACGAACTTCCTGCCGCTGGTGCTCGACACGTTCTCCCAGGTGATGAAGGTCGACAACTACCTGTCGTCCGACGGGTCGGCGGCCGGGCCGTGGAAGTGGTGGCAGCGCAACCAGATGGATGCGCGCCAGACCGGGCTGCACCGTTCGGCACTGCACTACGGCGTCGCCTACGAGACGGTGCTGCCGGCGCTCACACCGGGCCAGGAGGACTCCGGTGCGGAGGTGTTCTGCAAGCCTGCGTCGCCACGGCAGATGACCGCGGTGTACGGCGAGCGCATGGTGTGGGATCCCAAGCACGGCGGGCCGATCGACGACGACTGGCCGCTGCACGCGCTCGAGGTCAACGGCAACATGATCCGGCTCTACGACGAGTCGGACGTGCACTTCATCGGCGTGAAGTCCCAGCCGCACTCGACCTTGGGTTGGACTGATCCGACGTATCTGCGGACGGAGAACTTCTCCTACATCGAGTCGCGCCACCACGGCATCGGGGTGTGTCCGATCGTGCGGTTCCGTGATCGGGTGCTGCTCGACGGTGAGGAGCAACTCGGGATCATCGAGCCCTTGTTGGCGATCCAGTCGCGCATCAACGAGACCACCTTCGGGATGTTGGTGGCCCAGTACTTCGCCGCATTCAAACAGCGCTACATCATCGGGTGGACCGCGAAGAGCGAAGACGAAGCGATGCGCATGAAGGTCAACAACGTGTGGACTTTCAACGACACCGACGTCAAGGTCGGCGAGCTCAACGAGACCGACCTGACCCGCTACATCGAGTCGAAAGACTCCGGGCTGCTGGACATGTCCGCGATCGGCCAACTGCCGCCGCACGCGCTCGGGTTGACGAAGGTGTCCAACATCTCCGACACCACCCTGGCCGCGTTGGAATCGGCCAAGGAACGCAAGTCTGACGAGATCACCACGAGTTTCGGTGAGTCTCACGAGCAGGCATTCCGGTTGGCGGCCTACATCGACGGCGACACCGCCGCCGCGTCGGACTTCGCCTCGGAGGTGAAGTGGCGCGACTCCTCGGCGCGTTCGTATGCGGCGACCGTGGATGCTCTGGGCAAGTTGGGGCAGATGCTCGGTGTGCCCGATGAGTTCCTCTGGGAGTTCATCCCCGGCTGGACGCGGGAGACCGTGAACCGTGCGGTTGCGGCACGGCGCGAGACCGACCCGTTGACCATGCTGCACGAACCACCTGCGCAGCCCCAGGAGTCGGCACAGCCACTGTCGCCCGACCTGGTGACCGGTGACCTCACCGCCGCAGGTTAGGCCGCTCTCGAACGCGCAGTACCTGTACCGCCAGGGCGCGATCACCAAGACGATGGTGCGCCTGGCCGCACAGCTACTGCGCCTGCTGGGCAAGCCGACCACAGACGAAGACAGGGCCCTGTTCGCTCGACAGGCATATCGCTACGTGGACAAGGCCCGGCGACAGTCCTACGTGCTGGCGGTGCAGAACATGGCCCACACCGCCCCCGGTGTGCCGCCGGCACCGTTACGGCCCTACGGCCCCAAGGCCATCGAGACGATCCTGGCCGACATCGAGCAGGAGAACACCCAGCGCTCCCGCAGCCCCGTCACGATCAGCACACTCGACCAGGTGACCCGCGGTAAGTCGAGGGCCACCGTCACGATCGCCGGGCAGCTCGGGTCGCGCCTGGCGCGCCACGCTGATGCGGCCGGGCGTGAAGCGGTCATCGACACCGCCGAGCGCCACGGCGAGAAGATCGGCTGGGCCCGGGTGCTCTCGGGTGCGGAGAACTGCTCGCGGTGCGTGATGCTCGCCTCTCGCGGCCCGGTGTTCAAGACCGAGAAGTCGGCGACCATCGCCTCCAAGGGTGTGCGGGCGGGCAAGACGTTCCACGACCACTGCGATTGCCGCGCGGTCCTGGTCCGCGAGGGCGAGGACTGGGACGGCCGCGAAGCGTACGAACTCTACGAAGACCTGTGGACCGAGGCCACCAAGGGCTACAGCGGCCACGCCGCCGAACTCGCGCTGCGCCGCCAGCTCAACCGCGCCGAGCGTGAGGGCTGGACACATCAGGAGCTCCTGGAGGACATCGTCCACTCCGGTTAGTAGTTCACGATCTGAGTCAAGAAGACCCCGTAACCACTGGTTGCGGGGTTTTTCTATACCCACATTCTTCCTCCACCCCTGGCGGTGGCGGATACCCCGACACCCCTCGATAGGCCCAGGAGGCCCAGACAATGATGACTGCACCAACGCCCACCGCACCCGCTGCTGAAGTTGCGCAGGACAGCCCGCCGGCGGAGGACCTGCAGGCTCAGCCGCAGCCCGATCCCGATCCGACCTTGGAGGCCGGTCAGGATGACGAGACCGGCGGCGAATTGCCCGACTGGGCGCGCCGCAAGCTCGACAAGGTACAGCGGGAGGCACAGAACCTGCGGTCCCGGCTCAAGGAGCAGGAACCGTTGGTGACCGCGGCCCAGGAGGCCGAGCGCAAGAACATGAGCGACCTGGACCGACAGAAAGCCGAGAACGCCGACCTCCAGGCCCAGCTCGCCCAACGCGACACCGAACTGATCGCCGCGCGCTACAACCTGACCGACGAGGACCTGGAGTTCATCGGTGAGGGCACCTTCGACGAGAAGGAAACGCGTGCGCGCAAGTTCGCTGCCCGTGTGCAGTCGGCGCCGACGCCGCCTGTCGAGGATCCCGCCAAGCCGCCCACTCAGCGGCCGGTGGAATCACTGAAGCCCGGAGCTTCACCCACACCGCCGCCGGCGGTGGACAACTCCTATCCCGCGCACTGGACCACTCCGGTCCGGGCGCAGTAATCCGAAAGGGAACATCATGGCAAACGAAGCCAAGCCGCTGTTCCGGCCGGGGGCTGACGTGACCGTCAAGACCACCGGGGCCGTGACCGGCAAGACTTTCGTCGCAGTGTCGGCCACCCCCGACGCCGACGGACTCATCAAGGCCGCCACCGCCGGTGGGGCCGTCAAGGCGTTCGGCGTCGCCGCCCGTGACATCGCCTCCGGTGATGTCGGCGCGATCCTGCGCGGCGGCATCGTCAACGTGACCGCGGGCGGCAACATCGCCGTTGGTGCGCAGGTCGAGGTCGGGTCGGGCGGCAAGGCCGTCACCCTCGCCTCGGGTGTGCCCGCCGGGGTGGCCTGCTCGACCGGCACGAACAACAACGACGTGCTGATCGCACTGGACCTCTGAGGAGACAATCATGGCAACCTACTACTCGCAGGAGTACCCGCTGGGTTCTGCGTCGGTGTCGGGCAACAACCTGACCGTCGACCTGATGCTCAAGGAACCGACCCGCATCAACGCCTACCTGTCCGACATCGCCCTGAAGGGCTACTTCGCCGAGCGCATCTTCGCCAACGGCGGCGGTGTGTCGGGCGGCTCGCTGGTCTACACCCAGCTCACCAGCAATGACCTGTTCCCCAACCGCGGGGGGCAGAAGGTCGCGCCGGGTGCCGAGTTCCCGGAGGTCACCTTCGACCGGCCCGAGCCCAAGACCGCGCAGGTCGAGAAGTTCGGTGGCAAGTTCCGCGTCACCGACGAGGCCAAGGACCGCAACGATCTGTCGCAGATCCAGTCCGAGGGCATCAAGCTGGGCAACGACGTGCAGCGCTGGCTGCACGCCCGCGCCTTGGTTGAGCTCGAGGCGTCCATCGCTGCTGTCGGCTCGCCGCTGCAGATCACCGGCACCTCGTGGGCCGATGCGACGGCGCTGACCATCTCCACGGAGAACAAAGCAGCACTGCCGGCCGCCGATCTCGCCGAGATCCGCAAGCGCGGCCTGGTCAACGAGCTCGGCTCGGACTACAACCTGCTGGTGATCAACCCGCAGGAGTTCGCGAACCTGTCGATCATCTACGGCAACGCCGAGGCGTGGCTGCAGGCGCAGGGCTTCTCGGTCGCGGTGTCCAACGCCGTCGCCGCGGGCACCGCGTACGCCGTGCAGGAGGGCACCGTCGGCCAGGTCCGTTACGAGCAGCCGCTCAAGACGGTCACCTACCGCGACGACTCGACCGAGTCGACGATCGTGCAGACGTCGATCCGTCCGGTGTTCTGCGTGACCAACCCCTACAACGCTCTCAAGATCTCCGGTCTGGCCGCATGAGTGATGGTGTGAAGCGGTCCGTTCGGCTCGGGTCGATGGCCTACATCGACCCGGCCGGGCGGACGCGGCGCGCGGACTGCGGCACCGACATCCTCGTCCATCCCGAGGATGTCGAGCGCTTCGACAGGCTCAACGTGCTCGCCGTGGCGGAGACCCCGGCCGACGAGCCCGTCGAGACGGCGGCCGAGGGTGATGCTGGCGCAGCCGAGGAGCCCAAGCGGCGACCGCGTCGTCGCAGCACGGAGTCGGAGGACTGATGACCGCGTACGCAACCACGACGCAGTTGCAGTCGCGGTGGCCGGCGTTGACCGACACCGCAACTGCAGGGGTCCTCCTCGAGGACGCCGGGTTGTGGTTGCGCACGTGGTTCCCCGACCTCGACGCCCGCATCGCCTCCGGCGTGCTCGATGCCGGGGTGCCCGAGATGATCTCGTGCGCGATGGTCAAGCGGGCGATGCTGGCCTCCGAGCACGAGGGGCAGGCCAACCAGCAGTCCACTGCTGTGATGGGCCCGTTCACCGCCACCAGCCAGGTCGCCTACCGCAACCCCGACGGCAACCTGTACCTGACCGCCCAGGAGTCCGACGCCCTTGACGGGCGCCCCTCGGGTGCGGTGTCGATGGAATGCGTGGGGATGTGAGCACCCCGTTCACACTCCCGCACGGGCAGACCGTCACCGTGTTGCGGTACTCGGCCAAGGACCGCCACGGCGATCCCGTGGGCGCCGAGGCCGACCACACCATCACCGGGTGCGGTGTCGACTGGAACGCCACGACCTCGAACCAGGAGTTCCAGGACGTGCAGATCACCGACGTCGACCTGTATGTGCCGCGCGCCGCCGATGTGGTGGCCTCGGACAAGGTCGAGATCGGTGACCGCACGTTCCACGTCCTGGGCAAGCCGATGTGGAACCAGGTGCATCCGATGACCGGCACCGACTACGGCTACAAGCTGGTGCGATTGCGGGAGGTGTCGGGTGCGTGATGTGAAGGCCGGCGCAGCCGACGGCTACAGCGGACTCACCGATTGGTTGACCGGGCCTGAGTGCCGCAAGTTGGTGTTCGCCAAAGCGTCACAGGCGCAGCTGGTGTATCAGGCCCTGGTGGCCAAGCGCACCGGGCAGCTGGCGCGCTCGGCGAAGGTGTCGGTGGTGCGTGGCGGCAAGGGCGACCGGTGGGTCGGACGGGTCACCGTCGACGCACCGTACGCGGCATCCCACGAGTTCGGCCATGACGGGGCGCGCGAGTTCGGCCGCGACGGGCGCAGTGTGCGCCGCGACGGTTTCAATGAGCTCCGCCAAACCCTCAACCACCTGGGGGGCTGATCGTGCAGTTGCCTGTCGACTATGCGCCGGCGTGGTGGCCGACCGAGGACGTCGTCGCCGACATGGTGCAGACCCAACTCGACCGCCTCGACCCCGGTGGGGTGGCGTGCACGTGGCTGCCCACAGACACCGAGGCGATCATCGCCGACGGTGGGGTAGTGGTGCGGGTGCACGCCATGCCCGGCATCGTCGAGGAACGCGTCCTGCGGTACGTGCCGGTGCAGCTGGAAGTCTTGGCTGCCACCCGCAAGACCTCGACGCAGGTGTTCGACTTCGTGTCGGACATGTTGTGCACCCAGTACGTCGCCGGTGGCATCGTGCCGCGCGCCGACGGCTCCACCACCCCGATCCGCGGGTTCGCCGTCTCGGAGACCCCGCAGCAGATCGTGTTCGACGACCCGGATGACCGGCTCGTGCAGGGCACGTTCGTGTTGGCCACCGGCAAACGCCGGTAGCTCTCAGATTCCCCCGATCCCCACACCCGCTACCACCCCGGTTGCGGGTGTTTCGTCATGCCCCACGGGGCGAGAAACCCTTGAAGAAGGAGACCCCAATGTCTTCGATCACCGCCTATCAGGACGCCGTAGACGCTGGTGTCGTCGTCGTCCAAGACCTCGCCGTATTCGCCACCCCATGGGAGCCCGGCGTCACCTTCCCCGACCCGGCGTTCGACGCCGACGGCATCCTCGACAGCGTGGTCGAGGACCTCGGGCTGCTGTCGCTGGGCCGCATCGACCAGAAGGGTGCGGCGAGCCTGTCACCGGATGCGAAGTACAACGAGATCATGGGCTATGGTGCCCTGGCTCCGCGGCGGCGCATCCTGCAGTCGGAGGGTATGGCGATCGCCATCGCGCCGCAGGAGGCTCGCAAGATCACTCACCGCATCCAGGCCAACCTCAACGCCGACGCATTCGTTGGCACGAGCACCGGCGGGTTCCGGGCGAAGAAGACTGCAGGTGTCCCGCCCAAGTATTGGTCGATCATGCTTCTCGGTCTGGACTTCAATGACCGGACCGGTAACGAGGTGCTGCCGTGGTGGTTCTTCCCCAAGACCGGGTCAGATAAGGGCGGCAAGGTCAGCTTGTCGCAGGATTCGCCGATGATGCCTGAGCAGAACCTGCAGATGTTCCAGGACGGCGACAACCTGTACGAGTTCGGCATCGACGGCGCGGGGTGGGCTGAGCTCGCCCCGTCGCTGGGGTGGGCTGCACCGAAAACGTTCACCGTCACTGTCACCGGGTCCCCGACCGGGGGAACGTTCACCCTGTCGGTCGGCGGCCAAACCACCTCGGGAGTCGCGTTCAATGCGACGTCGACCAATGTGCGGTCCGCGTTGGAGGCTTTGTCGAGTGTGGGTTCGGGTCACGTCACCGTCACCGGTTCGGCTGGTGGGCCCTACACGGTCACCTTCGATTCGACGGTCTCCGGTTCGTTGACCGCGTCCGGCACGTCCCTGACCGGCGGCACCGCGCCCGGGGTGACTGTCGCCTAAGTGTTGCGGGGGCCGCGTTCTATCGGGGGGCGCGGCCCTCGTAACTTCCCACCCCGACTACCCCGTACCCCGAATATCCCGAAGGACTTGTGATGACCACTGCCCGCAAGACGGCCGCACCGCGCAAGGCTGCGCCGACCAGTAAGTCTGCACCACGCAAGACTGCCGCGCAGAAGGCTGCCGAGGAACAGTCGGTGGCCGAGCAGCAGTTGCGTGACGATGCGCAACGCGCCCGGGAGAACCTCGTTGACTTCGAGGCCTACCGGGCACGGGCCCGCATGCGGCTGGGCAACACTGCCGAACCCCAGCAGATCGTCCCGTTCGTGCTGGGCCCGGCCCAGGGTTTCGACCCGCCAATCGTGATCACCATGCCCGAGGCGACGCGCGACCAGCTGGCCATCGACGAGTACGTCGAAGACGGCAAGCCGATCAAGGCGCTGCGGCTGATGTTCAACGGCCGCCCCGACGACTTCGACCGCACCCTCGACGCGTTTGACGCACAGGTGAAGGCGCTGCGCGCCGACGGCGAACACATCACCACCCCCGAACTCGTGATCGCGCTGTGGCTACGCGTCCTCGACCACTTCACCGCACAGGTCGGACCGGGGGCTGCTGATGTGCCGGGGGGCTCGAACGGCTCGTAGACCTCATCGGGGGCTACGGGCCGGGCATCCGCGCCGACCTGGCGCAGGTCTACCACTACGACCTGGGCGACTGGTTGCGCGGCGAGCGGGACTGGCGCGACCTGTTCGACCTGCTCGACGAACTGCCACTGGGGTCGCGGTATGCCGCGTGCCTGCAGGAGGACATGGAGTTGGCCGCCCGCCAAGGGCGCCGACCCAAACACCCGCCACCGGATTCGCCGGGCTGGCGCGGGTTCGACAAGCACTCCTATGACTTCGCGCGCATCACCGCACTGCTGGAGCAGCTGCTGATCGCCGCGTGCAAGGGCGACCCGTCCGCGGCGGGCATCACCCCGTGGGTGCCGGTACCGGCGGTGGACAAGCTCAAACGCGAGCAGGTCCGCGACCGGCTGCAGCTAATCATGGACCGCGTCGACGCGGTATGGGAAGGCAAGGAGGTGCACTGAGTTGGCCAATTCCGCCGGTTCAGCCTCCATCGACATCAAGCCGTCCCTGGCCAGGTTCGTCAAGGACCTCAAGAGCGACCTCGAGCGCATCGACGCCGACTACCAGGTCGACGTCTCGGCCGACCTCACGCGGTTCCGCGAGCAGATCGCACGCCTGGACGGCGAGGACGTCGCCGTCGGTGTCACCCTCGGGCCCACCGAGAAGGTGTCGACCCAGCTGGGTCAGCTGGCTCGCGACCGCACGGTCAACATCAAGGTCGACGACAAGGGTGGACTGGCCCAAGCGGAGAAGCTGACCCGCAAGCTCGCCGACGCAACGCTCGCGGTCGAGTCCGCCGAGGTCGCGCTGGCCCGTGCCCAGGAGCGCCGCAAGAAGGTCCATGAGGATTCCAAGTCCTCGGAGGTGGACCGGGCGGCTGCCGACCTTGCGGTTAAGAAGGCAGAGCACCAGATCACCCGCGGCAAAGAGGCCAAGGCGAAGATCGCCGTCGACCTCGAAGGCGTGCAGCAGGCGCAGGCCCAGCTCGCCGAGGTGGCGCGTGACCGCGAGGTCGAGGTCGACGTCGATGTCGACAAGAAGGGCAGCCTCAAGCGCGCGAAGTCGGACGCCGACGATGCGGAGCGGTCGCTGTCGGGAATGGGTGCGGTCAAGTTCGCCGGGATCACCGCGGCGATCACCGCGCTGATCCCGGCACTACTCGGCGTCATCGGTGCCGCCGGTGGTGCCGCCGGCGCGCTGGGCGCGATCGGTGGTGTCGGGTTGATCGGCTCGACCGGTCTGGTCGACACGTTCTCCGCGATCAAGGAACAGTCCAAGGGTGCCGGCGACGCCGCGGACGAGTTGGCCGACAAACAGCACAACGTGGCCCAAGCCGCCAAGGGTGTGGCCGACGCGCAGCAGGATTTGGCCGATGCGCAGCGTGACGCCCGCAAGGCCCAGCAGGATCTGGCCGAGTCGTATGAGGAAGCGCGGCGCTCGCTGCGCGACATGAACGACGAGCTCACCGATGCGGCACTGTCGCAGGAGGATGCCGAGATCTCGTTGGCGCGTGCCCAGGAGCGCCGCAACGAGGTCTATGCCAACGGCGGCTCGTCGACGCTGGACCGCGCCGAGGCAGACCTGGGTGTGAAGAAGGCCCGCCAGCGCCTCAAGGAGGCGCGCTCGGATCATGCGGACAAGGCCACCGACACCGGTGAGGCCAACCGCAAGGGCATCGAGGGCTCTGATGAGGTCCAGGGCGCCAAACAGGCCAAGGCCGCCGCCGATCAGAAAGTGGCCGACGCCCAGTCGAAGCTGGCCGATGCCGCGTACAACCTGGCCAAGGCGCAGAAGGAACTCGCCAAAGGCTCGGGTGCCGCGGACAAGGTTGCCCAGGCGATGGCCAACCTCGCGCCGAACGCACAAGACTTCGTGCGCCACATGCAGTCGCTGAGCCCGGCGTGGAAAGAACTGCGCATGGCGGTGCAGGACAAGCTGTTCGAGGGTTTGGGCGCCTCGGTCAAGACGTTCGCCGATCAGAACCTGCCCGGGCTCAAGACCGGGCTGACCGACGTCGCCGGGTACATGAACGGCACCCTCAAGCAAACACTGACCGACCTGTCCGCAGAGTTTGCGGGGTTGGCCGCCGGCGGGCAGCTCGACGGTTTGAAGACCGCGGCACAGTCGGCGCTCTCGGGTGTGTCGCCGTTGATTACCGGTGTCGTCAACGCGATCGCCACCATGGCCAACACCGTCGGCCCGACGCTGGGCCCGCTGTTCACCTCGCTGGGCGAGGTATTCCGCCAGATCGGCCCGTCGCTGGGCACTGTCGGTGCAGCGCTGAGCCAGGCTTTGACGACGCTGATGCCGCACCTGGGCGGGTTCATCGAAGCGCTGGCCAACGGGCTGGCCCCGGTGCTGCCGGTGCTGGGCAAGCTGATCGGCTCCCTCGGTGACGCTTTGCAGCCGCTGATCCCGCCGCTGTCGCAGGTGCTGCAGGTGCTGGGCAACGCGCTGGCCGAGGCGCTGCCGATCGTGGCGCCGTTCTTCTCACAGCTTGTCTCGCTGGTCGGCGACCTGTTCACCGCTGTTGCGCCGAACCTGCCGATCCTGCTGACGCTGCTGTCGTCGATCCTGACTCCGCTAGTCGGAGTGCTGCGCAGCGTGATACAGGCGCTTGCGCCGGTCATCCAGCAGATGGGCGAGAAGCTCAAGCCGGTGATCACAGCCCTGACCCCGGTGCTGGAGAAGATGGGCAAAGAGATCGGCGAATCGTTCGTCAAGGCGATCAACCAGCTGCTGCCGTTCCTGCCGCAACTGGTGCAATCCATCGTGAACCTGGCTTTGGCGATGCTCCCGCTGCTGCCGCAGTTCGCCGACCTGGCGATTTCGCTGCTGCCGTTGCTGATGGACATCGTCGTCGCGACGATGCCCCACATCATCAAGATGGTGCAGAAGTTCACCGAGTTCGCCGTCGCCGTCATGCCCACGGTGATCACCATCATCAAGAAGGTGATCGAGGTCATCAAGTGGTTGATGGACAAGGTCGGCGACCTCGCCGGGTGGGTCAGCAAGAAGTTCG
>MTKY01007528.1_pt1 | contig 13238 bp, 9 predicted proteins | sample 1042731 | NCBI WGS metagenome assembly MTKY01 (sample SAMN06212206, study PRJNA360538) | anaerobic digester metagenome | biome: Wastewater treatment plant; material: sludge; isolation source: anaerobic digester fed with sludge from wastewater treatment plant | place: Denmark: WWTP Soeholt ... | reverse complement strand
TTGACGTGCGGCTTGCTCCGCTCAAATACCTTCTTGCCCATGTGATTCTCCTTACATTCACCCCGCCCTCAGGGCAGTGGCGCATGATTCTAGGCGCGACTAGGAAGTATAGCTCTTACGCCATGATCCACCAAAAACCTCGACCGTGACAGGCCCACTCAGGGTGCATAGTCATCCCCGAGGATCCTGCGAGTCACCTCGACCGGGACCGGTGCGTAATAGTCAAACTCGATGGTAAAGGCCCCGCGTCCCTGGGTGCTCGACCGCAGGTCGGTCGCATAGCCAAAGGTCTCTGCCAGCGGCACGTGCCCATGAATGCTCTGCACGCCGCCCGGCTGGGGCTCCATGCCCTCGATGGCGCAGCGCCGGGCGCTCAGGCCGCCCAACACATCGCCGGCGTTCTCTTCGGGCACGGTCACCTCGATCTTCATCACCGGTTCGAGCAACTGGGGCTCGCCATGCTGCAAGCAGCGGTTGAACGCGATGATCGCTGCGCTGCCAAAAGCCGCCTCGGTGCTCTCGCCCTCCACATAGGTCGCCCCGACCAGTGTGGCGGCCACATCGACCACCGGGTAGCCCGCCAGGATGCCTCCCGACAGCGCGCCCCGCAGGGCCGTCTCCACCGCCGCCACCATCTCGGCCGGCGCCGTCTCGGGGCCAACCTTGGAGGTGAACTGCCAGTTCTGGCCCTTGGCGAGCGGCGCGAGCTCGAGCTCGACGCGTGCGTAGACCGTTTTAGCCCCGTGCTGCGCTGAGAACTCGCCCACCTCACGCGCTCGCTTGGAGATGGTCTCGCGGTAGGCCACCTGCGGCCTACCCACCCTGGCCTTGACACCGAACTCGCGCGTAAGCCGCTCCACCAGGATTTCGAGGTGCAGCTCGCCCATGCCCGAAATCAGCATCTGCCCCGTGTTCGGGTCCGTCGAGTACCGAAACGTGGGGTCTTCTTCGGCCAGGGCCTGCAGCGCCGCCAGCAGTTTCTGCTCTTCGGCCGCATTGCTGGCCTCGATGGCGATATAGATGACCGGCTCGGGAAACTGGATCGCCTCGAGCACCACGGGAGACGCCGGGTCGCACAGAGTGTCACCGGTAAAAGTGAACTTGAGCCCGCCCACGGCCGCGATGTCGCCCGCCGCAATCGCATCGACGTCCTCGCGATGGTTGGCATACATGCGCAAGAGCCGCCCGATGCGTTCTTTGCGGGCCTTGGTCGAGTTGTGCGTGACCGAGTTGGAGCGAAGCCTGCCGGAATAGACGCGGAGATAGGCAAGCCTTCCCACAAAAGGATCGCTGACGATCTTGAAAACGAGCGCAGCAAGTGGCTCGTTGGGATCGGCATGCCGGAGGACCTCCTCCTCACCATTGGCGCTCAAGCCCGCGATAGGCGGCACGTCCAGCGGAGAAGGTAAATAGTCCACGATGGCGTCAAGAACCGGCTGTACGCCCTTGTTTCGCAGGCTTGCGCCACACATCACTGGCACCAGTCGGCCAGCCAGGGTGGCTTTGCGCAAGCCTCGACGCAACTCGTTCGGCTCCAACTCTTCCTCATCCAGGTAGCGCGCCAACAGCTCGTCATCGCTCTCAACGATGGCTTCGATCAGTTCGCCACGCCTGGCGGCCACGATCTCTGCCAGGTCGGCTGGCACCGGTTTTCGAACGGGCTCTTGGCCCAGCTCGTCACCAAAGATCAGCGCCACCTGGTCGATCAGGTCGACGGCACCTGCAAATGAGGACTCGGAACCAATGGGCACCTGTATCGCAACAGGTACAGCTCTCAGGCGGTCGGTCATCATACGGATCGCCCGCCAAAAGTCGGCCCCTGCCCTATCCATTTTGTTAATGAAGCAGATTCGCGGGACTCGAAAGCGATCTGCCTGCCGCCAGACCGTTTCGGACTGGGGCTGTACACCATGCACGGCATCGAGGATTACCACCCCACCGTCCAGCACACGCAAGCTGCGCTGCACCTCGGCGGTAAAGTCGATATGGCCGGGTGTGTCGATGATGTTAATGCGGTGCTCGCGCCAAAAGCACGTCACCGCGGCTGAGGCAATGGTGATGCCTCGCTCGCGCTCCTGCTCCATCCAGTCGGTGACGGTCGTGCCGTCATCTACGTTGCCCAGGCGATGGGTGCGCCCGGTGTAGAACAGGATGCGCTCTGTCGTTGTCGTCTTGCCCGCGTCGATGTGGGCGATGACACCAATGTTACGGGTACGCTCTAGCGGCAAATCGTTGCTCACCGGTCTTCACCTTGTCCTGATGGTTGCTCGGGCCGAGATGAAGTGAGTGAGCCGCACATTACCGCCAGAGGACAGAGGCCGTCAGGCCGACGACCTACCAGCGATAGTGCGCAAACGCCTTGTTCGCCTCGGCCATACGATGGGTATCATCCCGTCTCTTGACGGCATTACCCGCATTGTTCGCCGCATCCAGCAGCTCGGCCGCAAGCTTCTCAGAGAAGGTCTTGCCCGGGCGGTTGCGCGCGGCATCGAGCAGCCAGCGAATGCCCAGCGAAACACGCCTGGTCGACGACACCTCAACCGGCACCTGATAGGTGGCGCCGCCCACGCGGCGCGGCTTGACCTCGATCACCGGCGCCACGTTGCGCAGCGCCTGCTCAAAGAGCTCCAGAGGCTCGCGGTTGACGCGCGCCGCCATGAGGTCAAACGCGTCGTACACCTGCCGTCGCGCCAGGCTCTTTTTGCCCGAGACCATCACCTTGTTGATGAAGGCCGAGACCAGCTCACTGTTGTACTTGACATCCGGCTCCGGAATCCGTCGCTCCGGACGATAGCGTCGGGGCATCCCCTATACCTCCACCGCGTGGTGCCTGGCACCCAGCAAAAGCTCTCCCTGCGATGTCACAGGAAGAGCCTGTTTGATGATGCTCTACTTGGGACGCTTGGTCCCATACTGCGAACGACCACGGCTCCTGCCATTGACGCCGGCCGCATCGAGCGCGCCGCGCACGATGTGATAGCGCACGCCGGGCAGATCGCGAACCCTGCCGCCGCGGACGAGCACGACCGAGTGCTCTTGCAGGTTGTGCCCCTCGCCCGGGATATAGGCCGTCACCTCGATGCTGTTCGAAAGACGCACACGGGCGATCTTGCGCAGCGCCGAGTTGGGCTTTTTCGGGGTCATGGTGCGCACCTGCGTGCAAACACCACGTTTCTGCGGCGAGCCCACTTTGGCCTCGAGCAGACGCCCCTTGGGCGTGTTGAACGTGTACTGCAGAGCAGGCGATTTGCTCTTCTTGGACGAGGGCTTACGCCCCTTCCGCACTAGCTGGTTGATCGTCGGCAAGGGTCTCCTCCCAGCACTATCTCGTGACTCACAGCGACGCATTTTAGCATGGGGCACCAACGCTGTCAAACACCGTCAAGGCGCCGCAACGCTCCCCAACGCTCACAAGGCAAGCGCCCCGTCTGTGTGCGGGGCGCTTGCCTACAGGCTATCTGGCGTCAGGACGAAGGCCCAAAGCCCAGGCCAAACCCCAGGTTCGGCAGCACCTCAATGGTCTCGCCGCGCCCAAACTGCATCCGCTCGCCCTGCTCGTTGGTCACTTCGACCGCCAGGCCGAGCGCCTGCAGCTCTTTGATCAGCACGCGGAACGATTCGGGGATGCCGAACCCGGTGATCGGCTCGCCCTTGACGATCGACTCGTACGTCTTGACGCGGCCGATGACGTCGTCTGACTTGATCGTCAGCATCTCTTGCAGCGTATAGGCCGCGCCGTAGGCCTCGAGCGCCCACACTTCCATCTCGCCGAAACGCTGGCCACCGAACTGCGCTTTGCCGCCCAACGGCTGCTGCGTCACCAGTGAGTAGGGGCCCGTCGAGCGGGCGTGCACCTTGTCTTGCACCAGGTGGGCCAGCTTGAGCATATAGATCACGCCCACCGTCACCGGCTGGTCGAACGGATCGCCTGTCTGACCGTCATACAGCGTCACCTTGCCCGTCGTGGGCAGCGGCAGGTTCTTCTCGCGGCTCACCTTGAGCGCCAGGTCATTCACCGCCTGAACGTCCAGCGCCGAGGTGTCGTGTCCCTCATCAGCCAGCCAAAAGCGCAGGCAGACTTCGGTCGCCTGAGCGTCGGAAGTGGGCCGCGCCAGGCGATCCATATCCGAGTTCTCGTACACCATCAGCGCGTCAGGGTCATAGCCTAGCTCGCGCAGCCAGCAGGCCAACCATGTGCGCCGTGACCGTATCGGGTTCAAGAGGATGCTCTCGATCTCGTCGTGGTCGACGCCTTGGCGGCTGAGATAGTCGCCCAGGAACAGCCCATAGGCCGCGACGTCGTCGCGCAGGTAGTCGGTCTCGATCTCATGTTCGCGCACCCACGCCCACGCGCGCCGCGCCAGGTCAGACCAGGCGCGGTCGACGAGCCAGGCCCGGGCCAGCTCGGCCGCGATCTCGTCCTCGCTGGCGCCGTCAGACACCGGCGACTGTACGCGGAACCCAAGCCGCGCCGCGGCCCAGCCCAGGTGCGTCTCGAGGATCTGCCCCACGTTCATACGCCCCGGCACGCCCAGCGGGTTCAGCACCAGCTCGACCGGCGTGCCATCGCGCATAAAGGGCATGTCTTCGATGGCCACCACCCGCGAGATGACGCCCTTGTTGCCGTGGCGCCCGGCCATCTTGTCGCCCTCGGTCAGCTTGCGCCGCTGCGCCACACTGACACGCACGGCCTTTTCGACGCCCGCGGGCAGGTCGCGATGCTCGTCGCGCGTGAACACGCGCACGTCCACCACCGTGCCCTCTTCACCATGGGGCAGCCTGAGCGACGAATCGCGCACGTCGCGCGCCTTTTCGCCAAAGATGGCGCGCAGCAGCTTTTCCTCGGGGGTCAGCTCGGTCTCGCCCTTGGGCGTGATCTTGCCCACCAGGATGTCGCCAGGCCCCACCTCGGCGCCCACATAGACAATGCCTTCCTCATCGAGGTCGGCCAGCGCCTCTTCGCCCACGTTGGGGATGTCGCGGGTGATCTCTTCAGGCCCGAGCTTGGTATCGCGGGCCTCGATCTCGTGCTTTTCGAGGTGCACCGACGTGAACTTGTCGTCGCGCACCACCTGCTCGCTCACCACGATGGCGTCCTCATAGTTGCCGCCACCCCAAGACATAAAGGCCACGAGCACATTCTGGCCCAGCGCCAGCTCGCCATTCTCGGTCGACATGGTGTCGGCCAGCACGTCGCCTCTGGTGACCAGGTCGCCCTTGGAGACGACCGGCCGCTGGTCGATGCACGTCGACTGGTTCGAGCGGTCGAACTTGCGCAGGTCATAACGGCGCACGCCATCCTGCGTCTGCAGGATGATACGGGCGCCCGTGACGCTGATGACCTCGCCGTCATCCTCGGCCACGATCACCTGCCCCGAGTCCTCGGCGGCGGCATATTCCATGCCCGTGCCCACCACCGGCGCCTCACAGCGCAGCAAGGGCACCGCCTGGCGCTGCATGTTCGAGCCCATCAAGGCGCGGTTGGCGTCGTCGTGCTCCAAGAAGGGGATCAGCGCGGCCGACACGCCGACGATCTGTTGCGGCGAGACGTCCATGTAGCTGACCCGATCGATGGACTCGATCAGGAACTTTTCATAGTAGCGCGCCGACACGCGCTCATCGACGAACTGGCCCAGGTCGTCGGTGGCCGAGTTGGCCTGCGCGATGGTGTAACGGTCCTCGGCATCTGCCGAGAGGTACTCGACGTCGTCGGTGACATACGGGCGTACGCGGAACGAGTCCCGGTCGAGCCCGGCAAGCCGCTCGGCCAGGGCGGCATCGATGATGGCGCCGCTGTCGGCGAGCACCTCGCCCGTGGCGGTGTCCACCACCTGCTCACGCAACGACCGCCCCACCAGCGTCTCTGGCCTGTTCTCGGCAGTGCGCTGCACCCTGCGATAGGGCGTTTCCACAAAGCCATAGGCGTTCACCTGGGCGAAAATGGCCAGGCGGCCGATCAGGCCGATGTTCGGGCCCTCGGGCGTCTCGAGCGGGCAGATGCGCCCATAGTGGCTATGGTGCACGTCGCGCACATCAAAGCCTGCCCGGTCGCGCTTGAGGCCGCCCGGCCCCAGCGCCGATAGCGTGCGCTTGTGCGTCAGTTCGTCCAGCGGGTTGGTCTGCTGCATGAACTGCGAGAGCTGGCTGCCGCCAAAGAACTCGCGCAACACGGCCACCACCGGCCGCACGTTGATCAGCGAAATGGGCGAGAGCTGATCTGGGTCGCGGATACTCATTCGTTCGCGAACCACGCGCTCCATGCGCAAAAAGCCCACGCGCAACTGATTCTGGATCAGCTCGCCCAGCGTCTTGATGCGACGGTTGCCCAGGTGGTCGATGTCGTCGGCAAAGGCGGCGCCGTTGTTCACCTCGATGATGTGGCGGACGATGGCCACCAGGTCCTTCTTGCTCAGCGTACGGTGGGTATCGGGCAGGCCCGTGCCCAGGTTGCGGCTCAGCTTGTAGCGGCCTACGCGGCCCAGGTCATACCGGCGAGGGCCAAACAGCAGCCCCTCGAGATAAGCGCGGGCGTTGTCGAGCGTGGCCGGGTCGCCCGGGCGCATGCGCCGATAGAACTCTTGCAGCGCCTCTTCGGCGTTCTTGGTCGGGTCGTGCGCAAGCGTCGACTGAATGAAGGGGTGCTCGGGATCGATGTCCACCTCGGCAAAGAGGGCCAGCAGCTCTTCATCGCTGCCCTCTACCAGCGGCACATCGTCCAGCCCGTCCGACACCATGGCCACCGCTCGCAACAGCACCGTCACAGGGATCTTGCGCTTGCGGTCGACCTTGACCGAGATGATGTCGCGCTTGACGGTGTCGAACTCGAGCCAGGCGCCACGGTCAGGGATCAGCTTGGCAAAGCAGAGCTGGCGGCCGGTGGTGCGGTCCTCTTCGACGGTGAAATAGGCGCCCGGCGACCGGATGAGCTGGCTCACCACCACGCGCTCGGCGCCGTTGATGATAAAGGTGGCGTTCTTGGTCATCACCGGAAAGTCGCCCATGTACACATCTTGCACGATGGGCTGATCCGTTTCGCGGTTGTAGAGCATCACCTTGACGTACAGCGGCGCGGCATAGGTGGCCTCGCGGTCGCGGCACTCGTCTTCGGTGTAGGTGGGCTCTTCAAAGCGATAGCTCAGACCAAACTCTTCGTTGATGGTCTGGTCATAGCCAGGAAAGTGCAGCTCGAGGTTCTTGTTAAAGCTGACGATGGGCGAGATCTCGTCCAGCAGCTCGCGCAGGCCCTCTTGCTGAAACCAGGCAAAAGACTGGATCTGCGTCTGGATGAGATCGGGGGTCTCCATGACCAGTGGGATACGTGCATACGACTTGCGAGTGGCGCGGCGAGGCGCAACATCTGTGAGCGCGCGTACAGTTCCCAAGACTGCCATAAGCTCTGCGTCTCCTTGTAGAGGCCTTACAGCCCGATATCACCGCAGAAAGTTGGATGGCCGATTGCAGAGAGGGTTCAACAAGGCAACACCCGTGGCCCAGGCAGAATGGGCCAAACACCCGGCCGCTCCGTCTGGGTTCATCTGGGCACAATGAGGCACCATATCATTGGGCATTGGCTCTTGATTATAACACGAGCCAGTGCACCGTCAAATCGACGTTTCGAGCTTGTAGTTTAGGGCTCGTCTCTACGCTCCAACAGGTCATCGACGACATGCTTGAGGGTCTCCAGATCGGGGAAGGAGCGGTACACCGAGGCAAAGCGCACATAGGCGAGTTGATCGATGTCGCGCAATCGCTCGATGACCATCTCGCCGATCGCCCTGCTGGGCACCTCGGGCTTGCCCAGGCGGTAGAGGTTGGCCTCGATATCGCTCACCAACTCCTCGATGGCCTGTGTGGGCACCGGCAGCTTGGTGCAGGCCAGGCGGATGCCCTCGAACAGCTTCTGACGATCAAAGGGCTCCCGGCGACCATCGCGCTTGACCACCATCAGGTTGGTCTTGGCGATGCGCTCATAGGTGGTAAAGCGCTCCAGGCACTTGAGGCACTCGCGACGACGGCGTATGGCATCGCCCACCTCGCGCGTATCGACCACGCGCGAGGTGTCGTTGCCGCAGAATGGGCAGATCATACCGCCCGGCCTCAGCGGCGCGGCCGTGCGCTCGGCCTGACGTCTTCGGGCGTCAGCCCCAGAGCGTCCAGGCCGAACCTGCCGGCTGTCGACGGTCGAGCGGCGGTGCGCACCGGCACCGGCTGCCCATCGCCTCGTGCGGTAAAGGCCGTGGCAATCAGGATCAACTCCATGTTGCCGTCCATCTCGTCCTGCGTCGCCGCGCCCCAGATAACGTTGGCCTCACCGTCCATGCGCTCGTGGATGACGTTGGCTGCCTCGGTCACCTCATGCAGCGACATGTCGGGGCCGCCCTTGATGTGTATCAGCACACGGCTGGCGCCATCGATGCTCGCTTCGAGCAAGGGGTTCTCGATGGCCGACATGGCCGCATCGATGGCGCGCGTCTCGCCACTGCCCTTGCCGATGGCCATCAGAGCTCGGCCGCCGCCGCGCATGATGGCGCTCACATCGTTGAAATCCACGTTGATGATGCCAGCGCCCGTCACCAGGCGCGTCACGCCTTCTACGCCCTGATGCAGCACCTCGTCGGCCTTCATAAAGGCCTCTTTGAAGCCCACGTTGCGCGGCAGAATCTCGAGCAAACGCTGGTTGGGCACCACGATGTGCGTGTCGGCGCTCTCGGACAGCCGTTGCAGCCCCTCACGCGCCAGGGTCATCTTGCGCGCGCCCTCAAAGCCAAAGGGCGTGGTGATGATGGCCACCGTGAGGGCGCCAAGCTCCATGGCTGCAGCCGCCACCACCGGGGCCGCGCCGGTGCCGGTGCCACCGCCCATGCCAGCGGTGATGAACACCATCTCAGCGCCCTTGAGCGCCTCTTTGATCTGCTCGTACGACTCCTCGGCAGCCTTTTGGCCCAACGCGGGGTCGCCGCCCGCGCCACGGCCATGGGTCACACCGGGCCCCAGCCCTAGCTTTTGCGAGGCCAGAGACTGCTGCAGCGTCTGCACGTCGGTGTTCAGCGCCATCAACTCGACGCCTTCGAGGCCGCTCTGCACCATGCGGTCGACCGCGTTGCAGCCACCACCGCCAACGCCCACCACCTTGATGCTGACGCGGTGATCTGTATTCGCTTTGCGAAGCTTGTCCATCGTTACCTCCTCCTGGTCCCCCGCCCTACGGCGCCAACCGGTTCAGCGTGTTCCGCAACCACCACCAGAAGCCGCCATCTGGCCCCGCCTCTCCCTCTGGCATCACTGCCGGCTCGGCCAGTGTCTTTTTGCGGCCCCACTCGAGCAAGCCCACCGCCGTGGCAAACTTGGGATTCGTCAGCGACTCAAAGCGGCCCGCCATGCTCTGCGGCGAGCCCAGTCGCACCGGCATGCCAAACACCCGCTCGGCCACCGTGCGAATGCCACTCAGGTCGGCACAACCGCCTGTCAGCACAATGCCCGCTGCAAGATAGTCTGCAACGCCCACATCATGGATGTGTTTGTGCACCATCTCGAGCATCTCGGTGACACGCTCTTCGACCAGCTCACACACCCGACGCCTCGAAAAGCGCTGATGGCCTTCGCCGCCAAAGACGGGCATCTCCAGTTCCTCGCCCTCAGACACCTCGGCCGCCACCGCATGCCCGTAGCGCACTTTGGCGTCTTCGGCTGCCGGGAAGGGCACGTGCAGCGCCCAGCCAATGTCGTTGGAGATGTGGTTGCCGCCCACCGGAAACACCTTGGTCTCCCAAAAGCCGCCCCCAAAGACGATGGCCAGATCGGTGGTGCCGCCCCCGATGTCGACGAGCGCCACGCCCTGCTTGCGCTCATCATCGGTCAGCACCGCCTCGCACGAGGCCAGCGGCTGCAGCACGATCTCGGACGTCTGCACGTTGTTGTCCTCGACGCACCGGACGATGTTCTGGATAGCGGTGCGCGAGCCCGTGACGACATGGGCCTCGACCTCGAGGCGATAACCGATCATCCCCAGCGGATTCCTGATGTTGCTCTGCTCATCGATCGTGTACTCTCTTGGGATCGAATGCAGAATCTGCCGATTGTGTGGCAGCGGAATGGCCCGCGCATTCTCGAGAGCGCGATCGAGATCGTCACGGATGATAGGCCGATCGCCACGCCCGATAGCAGCCACGCCATCACAGTTCTGCGAGCCGATATGCGCGCCCCCCACACTCACATAGGCACTGCGGATCGTGTAACCCGATGGGCGCTCGGCCTTGCGAATCGCCTCACGGATCGACTCGGAAGCCTGCTCGATATCGGTGATGACGCCTTTGCTCAGGCCATAGGCCGGCATGATGCCCATCCCTAGGATCTGGATCGGCCGCCCCTGCGAGACTCGGCCGACCAACACGCAGATCTTGGTCGTGCCGATATCGATCGCGGCGATGATGCGGTCTGCTGCCACGTTGGTCTCCCCCTATTGCCCGCCTACTACCGGTCGCGATGCGCTTCTCAGGTCGATATATCGGATGTCCAAAGCTCGCTTCTCCGCCTCGGCGACCACATCGGCAGCCAGTTCGAGCTTGGCCACTGCGTCGCCGCTATCTCCCAGATAGATGGGCATGCCCGCCGCGCCCATGCGCACCAACAGGCCATATCCGGTCAGATACTCCAGCTCATAGGCGCCGGCGAGCGCCACGCTGGCCTCATAGGCAAAGGCCCACGGCACCCCCACCAGATAGCCATCTTGTGGCTCGAGCCGCTGCCCGCTGTTCACCAGTCGAGGCGCGTCGCTCACCGCGCCGGCCGGGCCCAGCACCTGGCCCTGCGCCGAGACCCACCAGGAGTCGCCCTCCTGCTCCCATACCAAGACTTTGGCGATCTCGGCAACGCTCACGCGACAGGTGGCCGGCAGTCGGCAGCGCACATGGGCGCCCTCGAGACAGGCATAGCGGCTCAGCAAGGTGCGTTCGACGACGCCCTCGTCGATGGCAAAGATGGACCTCCCTGCCAGCCCTACGCTGTTGCGCACCTCATCTGGCGCCAGCAGCCGCGTGCCCATCACCTCGACAGCCTGCACCTGAAAGCGCTCAGCCATCAGCAGATGCCGGAGCATCACCAGGCCCAGCACCAGCAGCAGCAGCCCCACCAGGCGGTGCGCCTCTTGGCCCGCCCGGCCGGTCCTGTGCGCCAGTTGCTCGATGGGCGCCTCGCTGGCCTGGTCGCCCAGGCGGCTGCGCGACCGCGTGCCTCTGGGCTTGCTCACGCCTCTCACCGCTGCCCCTCTGCGCTACTAGTGATCGTATCCATAATCGGTCTCTGATGCCAGCCGATCCCGGTGCCTTTCCACGGCCAACTCGATCAGACGATCCAGCAGCCGTGGATAGGGCAGGCCGCTCGCCTCCCACAGCTTGGGGTACATGCTGATCTGGGTGAACCCCGGAATGGTGTTCAGCTCGTTCACATACACCGCGCCCGTGTCGCGATCGAGAAAAAAGTCCACGCGCGCCATGCCGGCGCAGTCGATGGCGACAAAGGCCCTTACGGCCATGTCGCGGATGCGCCCGGCCAACTCCTGGTCGAGCGCCGCCGGGATGCAGAGCGTCGAGTTGTCGTCGATGTACTTGGCGCGATAGTCATAGAACTCGTTGCCCGGCACCACCTCGCCCAGCACCGACGCGATGGGCTCGTCGTTGCCCAGCACGCTGCATTCGATCTCGCGCGCGTTCACGGCCGTCTCGACGAGCAGCTTGCGGTCAAAGCGCGCCGCCAGGTCGAGCCCCGCCGCCAGCTCGGCCACGTTGTGCGCCTTGGAGCAGCCCACCGAGCTGCCGCCGCTCGAGGGCTTGACGAATAGCGGCAACGAGAGCTGCGCCAGCACCTCGCGCAGCACGCCCTCGCGGTCGCGCTGCCAGCGGCTGCGCAGCACCACCTGATAGGGCACCACCGGCAGGCCGTTGGCGGCCAGCACGTTCTTTTGCGTTACCTTGTCGAGCCCCAGCGCCGACCCGAGCACGCCTGCGCCCACATAGGGCAGGTCGGCCAGCTCAAGCAGGCCCTGCACGGTGCCATCCTCTCCATAGGTGCCGTGCATCACCGGAAAGACCACGTCCACCTGCGGAAAGGGCCGCTCGGCCGTGCCCGGCACCAGCTCGCGTCGCCCCTGCCGAACCAGCGCCCCGTCGGTTGCAGGTTGAGCGGGCTCCCGCCCGGCCTCGAGCATCTCCAGAGCATCGTCAGAGGCGACCCAGCGCCCCTCTTTGGTCACCCCCACCACCACGACGTCATACTTGTCGCGGTCGAGCGCAGCCAGCACCGAACGGGCACTCTGCAGCGATACCTCATGCTCGCCGCTCTTGCCGCCCGCGATGATCGCCACCCTCGGCTTTATCGGTTTACCTCTGCACAACTCGGCTGCCAATGCCAATCTCCCACAAATTCGATCTCGGGCTCCAGATGGTGCGCATACAGCCGCCAGATGCGCTGCTGCACCAGTTCGATCAGACAGCGCATGTCGCTCGCCGTGGCGCCGCCCACGTTCATCAAAAAGTTGGCGTGCACGGGCGACACCTGCGCACCGCCCACGCTCAAGCCCTTCATTCCCGCCTTGTCGATGAGATAGCCCGCCGGATAGTGCGCGGTGCGCTTGAACATACTGCCCGCACAGCGGCCTCGCGGCGTGTTGCTCTCGCGCCTGGCGTTATAGCTCGCGGCCTCGGCGGCCAGCGCCACGGCATCGCCGCGCTCGAGCTGCAGCGCCGTCTCGAGCACCAGCGTGCGTAGGCCGCGCGCATGCTCGCGCTTGAGGGCGCTCATGCGATACTCATAGGCCAGCAGTTCGACCGGCACCCGCTCGACGACGCCGTCTGCGCGCAACACGCGCGCCCACCGCACGATCTCGGCCATCGAGCCGCCATAGGCGCCGGCATTGCCCACCGTTGCGCCGCCCAGGGTGCCCGGTATGCCCACCGCCCACTGCAGCCCGCGCCAGCCCCGATCCACAGCCCAGCGAGCCAGCTCGCACAGCATCACGCCCGAGGCGGCCACCAGCAGGCCATCCTCGTCGATCTCGAACCCTTGCGCCGCATTGATGATCACCAGCCCACAGATGCCCTCGTCGGCCACCAGCACGTTGGTGCCCGAGCCCAACACCGTCCAGGTCACGCCGGCCGCATCGGCCACCTGCACCACCTGCCGCAACTGGTCGACGGTCTCGACCACCGCTAACAGGTCGGCCGGCCCGCCGATGCCGAACGACG
>MTKY01051513.1_pt1 | contig 13239 bp, 15 predicted proteins | sample 1042731 | NCBI WGS metagenome assembly MTKY01 (sample SAMN06212206, study PRJNA360538) | anaerobic digester metagenome | biome: Wastewater treatment plant; material: sludge; isolation source: anaerobic digester fed with sludge from wastewater treatment plant | place: Denmark: WWTP Soeholt ... | reverse complement strand
CCACGAGCTTTGCGGTTTTTTCCGACAGCGGCATAGTCATCAGGTCCTCCTCAGTCACATTACTCAACGGCGGCCTTTCAGCAACCGCAGGTTTTCTTTTCGATTTCGGCGATCTTGGCCAGCCGGCGCTCGTGCCGGCCGCCGTCAAAGGGCGTCTCGAGCCAGATCCGGACGATCTCCAAGGCGGTCTGGTCGTCCAAAACCCGTCCGCCCAGGGTCAGGCAGTTTGAGTCGTTGTGGCGGCGGGCCATTTCGGCCGTCGCCGGCGTCCAGCAGACGGTCGCCCGGATGCCAGGGAACTTGTTGGCCGCCATGGCCATGCCGATCCCCGTCCCGCAAACCAGGATCGCCCGGTCGCAGGTCCCGGCCAGGACGGCCTCGGCGGCCGCGGCGGCGTAATCGACGTAGTCCACCGATTCCCCCGCCCGCGACCCGAGATCCGTGAACGCCGCGCCCCGCCCGGTCAAAAACCGGGCGATCATTTCCTTCATTTCAAAACCGGCATGGTCGGAAGCGAGAGCGATGTTCATTGGATCATCCTCGCCGCCTCGGGCATGACCTCGAGCGCTTTCTGAATCACCGGGTCGTTCTTTTCAAACGCCCGCCAACCCTCCTCGCCTCCCCAAAGCAGGGAAGCGATTTCCCGCTCGAGCTCGCGCTTGACCTCGACAGCGGCTTCCTTGAATTTTTTTTCGTCGGCCGGCATCTTGTTCTCGATCAAAAAAGCCCGAAAATCCTCCAGGACGGCCGCATCGGCGAGAAAGACTTGACCGATTTGAATCATCCCCGGGGCCGGGCGGACGGCGTTGCCGTTCGACGGAAAGACGAATTTTTTGGACAGGGGCGTCTGGCGGGCCGTGAATTTCCGGGCATAGGCGAAGAAGGCGCCGCGGATGCGGAGCTCGGCGGTATACGGCAGAAGATTGAAGACGACCGTGAGGTCCGGGGTGATGCCCCCCTGCCCCAGGACCTTGCGGCCCTTGTCCGTGTATTTCACTTCCCGGTCCGATTCGGCAAGGACCTTGGTGTCGAGGAAATAATCGTCCAGGTGGGAGTAGTCGCGCTGAAGGGAGCGGCCGCTCGGCGTGTAATAGCGGGCGATGGTTAAGGCCATGGCCGTATCCTCGGAGAGGGGGAACATCTTTTGGACCAGGCTCTTGCCCCAGGAATCCTCGCCCAGGATGAGGCCCCGGTCGTGATCCATCACCGCCCCGGCGACGATCTCCGAGGCGCTGGCGCTCCCCTGGCTGATGAGAACGACCAGGGGAACGGTTTCGTACTGGCCGTTGCGGGTCGCCGGGTATTGACGATCGAAATCGGGGTTGCGTCCCCGGATTGAGACGATCGACTCGCCCCTGGAGAGAAACTCGTCGGCGACGCCGATCGCCTGGAACAGGGGGCCCCCGACGTTGCCCCGCAGGTCGAGAACCAGGTTTTTCATCCCCGCTTTCTTCAGCGCTTCAAGCTTCGCCTCCAGCTCGGCGGTCGTATTCTCGGCGAAATAGCGGATGAAAACGTACGCCGTGGCCTCGTCGAGCATAAAGGCGTAGGGGACCGAATACAGGGGGATCTCCTCCCGGGTGATCGTCAGATCGAACGGCTTTTCCAGCCCCTCGCGGGCTACGGTGATCGTGACCTTGGTCCCCTTGGGGCCGCGGAGCTTGGAAACCGCGTCGTTGGCCGAGATGGAGACCGTGCTTTCGCCCTCGATATGGGTGATGGTGTCGCCGGCTTGGAGGCCCATCCTCCAGGCGGGCGTGCCCTCGATCGGAGCGATCACGACGAGCTTGTCCATATGCTTCTGGATCTGGATTCCCAGTCCGAAATAGGCCCCTCGCTGCTCCTCGGACATCCGGGCCAGGTTGTCTGGATCGAGCAGATACGAATGGGGATCGAGCGTCTCGAGCATCCCCCGGATGGCCGCCTGGGCCATCTTGTCCGCCGCCGCCGGCCGAAAATATTCGGCTTGAATCAGGCCGGCCATGGCCCCGACCTTTTCCCTCCCTTCCGCCCAAGGATCCCCCGGACGGACGGCGGCGGCGAGCAGAATGCCGGTGACCAAAAGAAGGAATAACGTCTTGTTTTTCATGAATTTCCGACGGCAAATCTTATCACGCCGGGCGAGCCGAAGTAAAGACGCGGTTCTTGACTTCCCCTGACTCCCGGTCTATATTTTGAAGGCTTTCCCTGAAGTCAGAAGCGCCCATGTTCGGAAATATCGGCTTGCCGGAACTGATCGTCATCATGGGTCTCGCCCTGCTCATTTTCGGCCCCCGCAAGCTCCCTGAAATCGGTCGGACCATCGGCAAGGCCGTCCGGGAATTCAAAAAATCCACCGAGGACATCAAGGAAAAATTCGAAGAGCAGATCCGCGTCGAGGAATTCAAATCCCTCCAAGACGACCTCAAAAAGGACCTGCGCGAAGCCGATCTCAGGAAGGACCTCCCGGGGAATGGGGAAGACTCGAAAAGCTCCTGACGAGATGACCTTCCTCGAGCATCTCGAAGACCTGCGGACCCGTCTTTTCCGGTCGGTGCTGTCCCTCTTCATCGCCGTCTTCCCGGCCTACGTCTTCAGCAAGGACATTTTTCATTTCCTCTCCCGCCCCCTGACCCGGTTTTTGCCCGAGGGCGAACAGCTCGCCTTCCGGACGCTGACCGAGCCCTTCATGCTCTACATCAAGGTCTCGTTCCTGGCGGCCCTGTTCGCCGTCTCGCCGTACATTTTCTACCAGCTCTGGAAATTCGTCGCCCCCGGCCTTTACCAAAAGGAAAAGAAATACGTTTTCCCCTTCGTCCTCTTCACCTCGGTCTTCTTCATCGGCGGGGCGGCCTTCGCTTATTACATCGCGTACCCGTTCGCCTGCCGGTTCTTCCTCCAGCTCGGCTCGGATTTTCAAGCGGTGATCACGGTCAACGACTTTTTCAACCTGACGATCAAGATGCTCGTCGGCATCGGCCTCGTCTTCGAGCTGCCGATCCTCATCCTGTTCTTGTCGAAAATGGGATTGATCACCTCGCGATGGATGGTCCGCAAGTTCAAGTACGCGGTCCTGGTCATCTTCGTCATCGCCGCGATCATCACCCCGACGCCCGACATGATCAGCCAGAGCATCCTGGCCGTCCCGATGCTGGTGCTTTACAGCCTGGGGATCGCCGTCGCCTTTTTCTTCGGGAAGGAGCGGAAGGATCGGAGGGAGCGGCGGGCGAAGAAAAAAGCGGCCGACGCGGAAGCCTCATGAGCTCCCCCCGGCCCCGGCTCATCGGACTGACCGGACCCAACGGGGCGGGCAAAGGCGAGGCCGCGGCTTTTTTCGCCGCCCGCGGCTACGCTCACCGGAGCCTCTCCGACATCATCCGGGAAGAGCTGGCCGCGGCCGGTCTTCCGGCCGACCGGAACCATCTGATCGCCAAAGGAAACGAGCTGCGTCGGAAAGGCGGCCCCGACGTCCTGGCCCGCCGCCTGCTTAAGCGCGTGACCGGGCCGACGGTCATCGACAGCATCCGCAACCCGGCCGAGGTCGAGCGCCTCCGGAAGGAAGACGGGTTCATCCTCCTGGCTGTCGACGCCCCCGCCCCCCTCCGGTTCGAGCGGGCCCGCCGGCGCGGCCGGGACGAGTCGGCCGCCACCCTGGAGGAGTTCCTCCGCAAGGAAGCGGAGGAGCGGAGCTCGAATCCGGCCGCCCAGCAGATCCACCGTTGTTTTGAAATGGCCGACGCCGTCGTGAGCAACGACGGGACGCTCGAGGAATTGCACAGCCGGCTGGAGGCTTTCCTATGAATACGCCCCGCATTTCCAAGGATGAGTATTACCTCGGGATCGCCCGCGAAGTCGCCCGGCGGAGCACCTGCTGGCGCCGATCCATCGGCGCCCTGATCGTCCGCGACGATCAGATCGTCTCGACGGGGTACGCCGGCGCGCCCCGCAAAACGCGGGATAGCATCGAGCACGGGTTCTGCCTGCGGGACAAGCTCCAGATCCCCCACGGCCAGCGTTACGAGCTCTGCCGGAGCGTTCACGCCGAGCAGAACGCCATCATCAACGCCGCCCGGGCGGGCGTCAGCCTGCTTCGCGGCGACATGTATATTTTCGGGAGCGTCCCGGACGGCCGGCCGGTCGATGCTTTTCCTTGTTTCATCTGTAAAAAAATGATCATCAACGCCGGCCTGGTCCGGGTCGTATGTTCCACGGCCGCCGGCGGCTCCACCGCCTTTCTCGTCGACGATTGGTCCCGGGCCTGGCGGGAGGGAGACATCCTCGATGACACGCATCAATACGGCTGAGCGGAAATCCCCTTGGCCGCGGACAGCCGCGTTTCTCCTGGCGGCCGCCCTCCTGGCCCCGGCGGCCGGCCTCGGAGAAGAGAATCTTTTAAAGCTCCTGGGCATCGCCGTCTCGGCTGAATCCATCGATTATGTCGTTCAAAAAACGCCCTTCCAGCTTCACACCCTTCTGACCGAGCAGCGGCATCCCAAAACCTGGATGCTCGGCCGCCGGATCGCCGCCGATACGGCCGAGGGGCTGCGGATGCTCTTCGGCGTGGACGAGGACATCGCCCTCAAGCTCGACGGGATCGTCCGCGATCCGGAACAGCTCGGCCGGGTCGAGGGGCTCACCGAAGCGTTCGCCGAGGCGATGTTCGGCCGGCGGAAGATCTACGTGTACGGCTGCGGGGCCACCGGACGGCTGGCCAAGCAGGTCGAGAGCGCCTTCTGGCGGCCGTTCTGGACGAGCCTCAAAAAAAACGAGCCGGGCCTCTGGGCGAAATGCGCCGCCCGTCTCGATCCGGCCGTTGAAGACGGGTTGATCGGCGAGATGACCGGGGCCGACCGGGCCTTGATCAGCTCGCTCGAGGGATTCGAGGACCTTCAGCTCATCGGCCGGCTCCAGCTTCACGACCGCGGGATCAAGCCGGGGGACGTCGTCGTCTGCGTCACGGAGGGAGGAGAAACGTCATCGGTGATCGGAACGATCCGGGCGGCCCTGGAGGACCGGAAGGCCCGTCCCGGTTATGATCCCGCCGATTCGCGGAAAGCGCTGTTCTTCGTTTACAACAACCCGGACGACCTTCTCCGGCCGTTCGAGCGGAGCCGGATCGTCTTGGACGAGCCGGGCGTCACCAAGATCAACCTGACGACCGGCCCCCAGGCGATCACCGGATCGACGCGGATGCAGGCGACGACAATCGAGACGTTCGTCGTCGGCAGCGCCCTGGAGACGGCCGTCGAGCGGGTGCTGCGGACGATGCTGTCGAAAAAGGAAATGAGCCGGTTGGGCTTCTCCCGGGAAACAAGCCTCGAGGATCGGCTCAAGGCTTTCGCCCCGCTTCTTCCGGAAATCAAGCGCAAGGCCGGTGAGATCGCCCGCTTGACGGACCTCGAAACCCGGGCTTACGCCGGCGGGGGCTTTTCAACGTATTTTGCCCGGGAGGGACTGATCACCGTCTTCATCGACAGCACCGAGCGCAGTCCGACCTTCCGGCTGGCCCCCCTGGATACGGTCCGCGAACCGCGGAGGAAAAGCTGGATCCAGGTCTGGACGGCGGCCGAGGCCCGCGCTCAGGCCTGGGAGGAGTTTCTCGGCCGGCCCTTTCGCGGGCTCGATCCGCTGTTCTACCGCAAACCCTTTGAAAACGAAATCGACGACATTTACCTCAGAGACAAGGCCCTTCAAAGCCTCGGCCGGGCGGGCGACGACCAGGCCGCCCTCTACGATTTTTCCTTCGGAGGAACGAACGTCCAAAAACGGGCTCCTCAAAAGGGGGACGCGGCGATCCTGGCTCTCGTCGGGGACGAGATCGGGGAAAGCCGGGACCCGCGATCCCCGTTTTTCCGGTTCGCCGAGCTCGCCGCGGAAAAGGGCGCGGCCCTGGGCGTCCTTTCCGTCTGCGATCTGAAAAAGGAGAAGAAGTCGGCCGGCGGCGTTTTTCCAAGCCCCCGGATCGACGTGGAATTCGCCGTGTCCCGGGAAAACGACCCGATGGGGATCCGTCAGCAGGTCGCCTTGAAGATGATCCTCAACGCCCACTCCACGGCCGTCATGGCCAAGCTCGGAAAGGTCGTGGGAAACACGATGACCAACGTCAGCCCCTCGAATCTCAAGCTGATCGGGCGGGCGACGTATCTCGTCCAGCTTCACGCCAACGACGTCCTGGGCAAACCGGAATGGGTGAAGGCGTTCGGGGCCCGGCCCCCGGTCTCTTACGCCGAGGCCAACGCCGTGCTTTTCGATTCCATCGCCTTCCTGAAGGACCGGCCCCAGGGCGCGGCGATCTCTCCGGAAGTCGCCCTCTCCATCGTCCGCATTTTGGAATCGCTCCGGCGGAAAACCGGGGTAACGGCCGAGGAAGCCCTGGCGATCGTCCGGAAAACGAGCCTGCCGGATTACTTGGACCGGGCTCCCCGGCCCCCGGCGCCGGGAGAGTGACCGGAACCGGAACCGCCTCGGCTCACCCGATCGGCGGGAGGCCGGTCAAATCGTAGCAGGGGCTGATCGACGGCCGCCGCTCCTTGCGGGGGGCTTTCTTCTCGGGGGCGGGCCGATCGGATTTCGGCTGCGGGTAAACGAACGTCTCCCCCTCGAAATTCCGCATGACCACCTGTTCGTCGGAGATCGATTGGATGTATTTCGGGAGAAGCGGGATCTTTCCGCCGCCCCCGGGCGCATCGATGCAGTAATACGGAACGGCCAGGCCCGAGGTCCAGCCGCGGAGGGCTTCCATGACCTCGATCCCCTTCTGGACCGTCGTCCGGAGATGGTCCGTTCCGCTGACATAGTCGGCCTGATAGATGTAGTAAGGCCGGACCCGGGCCATGAGGAGCTTCTGCATCAGCCGCCGCATGACCAGAGGATCGTCGTTGACGCCCTTCAAGAGAACCGTCTGGCAGCCGAGCGGAATCCCGGCGTCGGCCAGGAGGCCGAGGGCTTGGTTGGCCTCGGGGGTCAGCTCGTCCGGATGGTTGAAGTGGACGTTGACGAAGAGCGGGTGGAACTTGCGGAGCATCGCCGCCAGTTTCGGGGTCACCCGCTGGGGGAGGAAGCAGGGGACGCGCGTTCCGATCCGGAGGATTTCCACGTGGGGAATGGCCCGCAGCTTGGTCAGGATGTATTCCAGACGGGCGTCGCTGAGCATCAGCGGGTCGCCGCCGGAAACGATCACGTCCCGGATTTCCTCGTGGGTCCGGATATACTCGAGACCGTCCTCGATGGCCTTCGGATGGATCTTCTTCGGATCGCCGACCTTGCGCTTGCGCGTGCAGAACCGGCAGTAAGAGGCGCACCGATGGGAAACCAGGAACAACAGGCGGTCGGGATACCGGTGGACGACGCTGGGGACCGGGGAATCGTGGTCCTCGGCCAGGGGATCGGAAACCCCGCTGTGCTCGACCAGCTCGGCCGGGTCCGGAACGACCTGCCGGTAGATCGCGTCGCCCTTCGTTTTGATCAAGCCGGCATAGTACGGGGTGATCAACGTTTTGAAATGTCGGGAAATCCGGCGGACTTCGGTCACGTCCAAGTCAAAGGCGCAGGCCACTTGGTCCGGAGTCCGGAGGCTCCCCCTTGCGATTTGAGACCAATCGTCCATGGTCCTTTCTCCTTCAGCTCACTCGCTTCGTATAGATCACGCGCCCGTCCCCGGGTCCGTAAAAATCAGGGATCCGGGCGGTTTCGGTGTAATTCAATCCCAGGTAAAAACGCCTCGTCGGCTCGTATTTTTCGCTGGAAGACGTTTCGATCACGATCATCCGCCCTCCGGCCCTGCGGACGTGGTCCTCGAGCCATTCGACGAGGACCCGGCCGTATCCGCGGCCCTGGGCCTTGGGATCAACGGCCATCCAGTACAGATCGTACGTCCCTTGGGTGAGGGGGGTGGGGCCGTAGGTCATATAGCCGGCGACCGCGCCCGTCTCGTCCGTCACGACGACGATGGCATAGTCCTCCTGCTCCGGCCGGCCGAGAGTGATGTCGATCAGCTCCTCGGCGACCGCGATTTCGTCCGGGCGGAAAAATCCCGTCGCCTCGATCAAGGCCAGGACGGCCGGGCGGTCGGCGGAGGTCATGGGCCGGATCATCGCTTCTCTCCCCGAAGCAGAGCCTTTTCGATCATCTGCTTCCAAAAATTCTTGTATTCGACGCCGGCCGCGCCCAAGGCCCGGGCGTATCCGGCGTTCAAGCTGATGTCGGGATTGGGATTGACCTCCAGGATGTACGGCCGTCCCTTTTTATCCACCCGGTAATCCACCCGGGCGTAATCCCGGCACTCGCAGGCGGAAAAGGCCTTGACCGCGATTTCCTGGAGGAGCGTCCGGAGCCCGTCGTCGATCGAGGCCGGGCAGCGCGGCGGCGTCGACTGGAACAGGACGTCGTCCGGATGCCACTTGGCCGCGTAGCTGCAGATGTTCGGCTGATCCTCGGGCATGCCGTCGAACTCGATCTCGCTGACCGGAAGCGCCTCGGGCTTCTCCGCGTCCATCACCGCGACGTTGAACTCCCGCCCCTCGATATACGCCTCGACAAGGGCCGGCTCTCCGAAGACGTCCTGAATATGCCGGAGCTGCCGGCGGAGGCCGTCCTCGTCCCGGACGACGGATTCCGGATGGATGCCGAGACTGGCGTCCTCGTTGTTGGGCTTGACGATCAGGGGGAAAGGAAGATCGATTTTTTGATCCGGGGATTCGGTCAGCACGGCCGGGGGCGTCGGGAGCCCGAACGACTTCAGGACCGCCTTGGTCTTGAACTTGTCGAGACAGAGAGCCAGGGTCCGCGAGTCGTTTCCGGTGAAAGGAACGCCCAGGAGCTCGAGGGCCGCGGCCACGTTCGCTTCCAGCTGCGGACGACCCAGGAACGCCTCGCAGAGATTGATGAGGACGTCGGCGTTGAGGGTCTTCATCCGCTGGCAGAAGTTCATGAAGCTTTTCTGCAGGGGAATGATGAACGCGGCGTACCCCAGCTCGGTGACAGCCGTCAAAACTTCCTTGGCCGTTTGCTCGACGGATTCCTCCGACGGCCGGTCGACCTTGTTCGCCGTGAGCGGATCGTAGGCGTTGAAGGCGATGCCCACGAGAAGATTCCGGCCGGACTTGGCGGTCATGACCGGCCTCCCCGGGAAGAAATCAAGCCCCAGCGCAGGCAGGCCTCGTCCACGACCCGGAGAATGAGCTCTTCGTACGAATACCCGGCCGTCCGAGCGGCCTTGGGCAGGCAGGAATTGTCCTCGGGGTTCGGGAGGATTCCCGGAAGGGGATTGACTTCGAGAATATGGGGGCGTCCCTCCTCGTCCAGACGGACGTCGACCCGGGACCAATCGCGGATCCGGAGGATCCGGCAGGTGTCGGCGACGATCGTCCGGATCTCCTTCTCCAGGCCGGAAGGGATTCGGGCGGGACATTTAAAAATCGCCAACGGCTTTTCGGGAGTGTCCCAGATCCATTTCGCCTCGTAGGAATAGATCGGATGAGCCTCGGGAGGAAGAAGGGAATGATCGATCTCGACGATCGGCAGGATCTCGAGGTTCGGGACGTTGCCCAACACGCCCACGGTGAACTCCCGGCCGGTGAGAAACCGCTCGATGATGACGGGCTGGCGGTAAAGGCCGGTCACTTCCCGGACGCGGGCTTCCAGCTCCTCCGCCGTGGCGACGAAGGAATTGTTCCTGATCCCCTTGCTCGATCCTTCGTAGAGAGGCTTGACGATCGCCGGAAGCTTGACTCCGGCCGGAACGGCCTCGCCGGGTTCGACGACCCGGAATTCCGGATTCGGCACGCCATAGTACGAGAGGATTTCCTTGGCCCGCGATTTGTCCAGGCACAGGCTCAGCGTCAGCGGATCCGATCCCGTGTAGGGCAGGTCCAGCATTTCGCACAGCGTCGGAATGTGGCCTTCCCGGTTGGGCCCGGTCAACCGCTCGGCGATGTTGAAGACAAGATCCGGCCGGCTGCTCCGAAGCCGCGGGTAGGCATCCTCGTCGGACTCGATCGGGATCACTTCATATCGCCGGCCCAGGGCGGCGGCCACCGCGGAGATGGTTTCGTCCGAGTCGCACTCCGCGAAGGTATCCGAAGGTGGAGGCTCCTCCCCCTCGTCTTCGACGATCGGGAGAACCGCCGTCGCTTCGGCGACGCTTTGACGCAGAGAGGCGGCCATTCCTTTTTTTGAACTGAAGAGCAAAGCCACTTTCATCTTCGCTCTTCGGTCCCTCGCCTCAAGTTGAAATAGATTCCCTGCTTCGTAATCATCTTCTGCCGCTTTTCAATTCATCGTTCTTCAAAAGTAGTTATAGAACATTTAAAAGAAATGTCAATAGGGTTTGTCAAGGAAAATACAAATTATTCGTTTAGGCCCCGCGCCGCCCCCCCATTAGTAGTGCTGTCTAGAAGCCGGACATGTCAGCGCATGAACTCGCTGTAAAGATAGTAGGCCCGGGGATCGAGCGAGCGGCGGCCCGCCTTCGCCCGAAGCGTCCGGTAGGGGGATCGGTAATCGCTCGGCGGAACATGGAAAAGGAGAAAGGCTCCGGCCTCGTGAAGATCCTCGAGGTCGGACTCCGGGATCAATCTATCCAGATGAATCACCAGCCCCGCGCCGGCCGCGGCGGCCTTCGCCGCAACATCGCGCAACAGGAGCATGGCCGGAATATCCGCGCCGGTTCCGTCGGCCGACACATGAATCCAGGCCCCGCGCCGGGCCAGCTCCTCCAAAACTTCGGCCGGATCCCCATGGTGGTAGTATCCCAGCCGCCGGCTTCCCCGGCGCGCGTCCTCGGCCAGGGCGGCCAAGTCCTCGGTCCGCCGTTTTTCCGTTTTGTTCGAAAGATAAAGAGAAATGCCCCAGCGGGCCGCATCGCGGAGGGCCCCCAGGGAGAGCACGGCGCCCTCGCCTTCCGCAAGGAGGGGGCCATGCTGAAAATGGGCGATCCCTCCCCCGCTTTTCCGGGCGGCGGCGCTCAGAATGACGAGGTCGGCCGGCGCGCGGCCGGCCTTATCGGAAGTGAAAAGATCCGCGCCCGAAAGACAAAGCCGCTCCATTTCGAGGAGGGTGAGGCGCCCGGAATCGATCAGTCGGAGGCGCCCGCCCCGCCGGCGGCGGTCCCGGGCTTCATCCAGGATCACGTAGAAATCCTCCTGGTCATCCCGAAGGACGAGGGTCCGCTTCTTCGCTGAGAAATCGCGTTCGTCCATGATCGATCCGCCGGATGCGAAGTGTACCTTCGCCTCCGGACCGTGTCAAGAAAACGAATCGCGCCGTCTAAAATCGTAAAAACCTTGCCTTGGAGCGTCGTCCCTTGCCGTTTTAAATCTCTCGACGATCCTCGGTTTCGGCTAGGTTTTTATATGGCAAGACAATCCCCTCCGGAGCAAGGTTTTGACACGGAGAGACGGGAGAAAACTCGAGACCGGCCGCTGGATTTCGGCGGCCGCTCTTCCGTCGGTGATTTTGAGATCCCAACGCTCGTTTGAACCCGCTTCCTTATTCTTATATAGTAATCGCGGGGCAGGCGGATGCGCAAAAAAACCCTGGTTCTTTTCTCCGGAGGGCTGGATTCCACGACCGCCCTCCATTGGGCCCTCCGCCGGAACCGCGAGGTCTCGGCCCTGACGCTCGACTACGGGCAGCGCCACCGGGTCGAAGTCCGGGCCGCCCGGATGATCGCCCGGCGGTTGGGCGTTCCGCACAAGGTTCTGAAAATCGACCTGGAGCAGATCGGCGGCTCCGCCCTGACCGATCCGTCCATCGCCGTTCCGCGCCACAAGCGCGTCCCGCGCCTCCGGACGACCGATCCGCCGGTCACGTACGTCCCCTTCCGCAACGGGATCTTCCTGGCCTTGGCCGCGGCCTGGGCCGAAGCGCGGGGAATCGATGAGATCGTCTGCGGCTTCAATGTCATCGATTCGCCGGCCTACCCCGACACCCGCCTCGTTTTCGTCCGGGCCATGGAACGAGCCGTCCGCGCGGGGACGGCGGCGGCCGCCGCCGGCCGGCCGGTCCGGATCCGGGCGCCGTTTGCCGGGCTGAAGAAGTCGGAAATCATCCGGACGGGCTTGGCCTTGGGGGCGGATTATTCCCGGTCGATCACCTGCTATTCGGGGAAGGAACGGCCGTGCGGCTCGTGTTCCGCCTGCCGCCTGAGGGCCCGGGCCTTCAAGGAAGCCGGCTGTCCCGACCCGCTCGTCCTGCGGACGGGCAAAGGAGAGCTTTCATGAGCTGGACGTTGAAAGTCCGGGACCGTTTCTCGGCCGCCCACTTTCTGCGCGAATACCAGGGCAAATGCGAAAAAATCCACGGGCATACTTTTCAAGTGGAAGTCGAAGTCGATGTTTCCGAGCTCGACGCCGCCGGCCTGGGGATCGACTTCGTCGTCTTGAAGGCCGGGTTGGCGGCGATCCTTCCCGACCACACCCTCCTCAACGACGTTTATCCCTTCAACCCCTCGGCGGAAAACCTGGCCCGGCGTTTCTATGAAGATCTCAAGCCTCGTTTTCCGGTCCGGGCGGTGACGGTCTGGGAGTCCGAGGATGCCCGGGCGACCTACTCTGAAGATCGCTGAGATCTTCGCCGGAATCCAGGGCGAAGGGCTCCGGATGGGGCGGCCGGCGGTGTTCGTCCGGCTGGCCGGATGCAACCTCCGCTGCTCGTTTTGCGACACGAAAAGCGCCTGGAGCGGCGGGCGTCTCATGACGGCCGCGGCCGTCGCGGCCGAGGTGAAAAAAACCCGAAGGCCGTGGTCCGGCGAGTGGATCTGCCTGACCGGAGGGGAGCCGTTCACCCAGGACATCGGGCCCTTGGCCGAACGCCTGCGGGCCGAGGGATTCCGCATCCAGGTCGAGACCAACGGAACGATCTTCAAAGACGTCCCCCTCGATTGGCTCACCGTCTCCCCCAAGCCGCCGGGATACGACGCCGCCCCGGAAATCCGCGTCCGGGCCCGCGAAGTCAAGCTTGTCGTCTCCCGGGAGCTGACGCTTCCGGCCGTCGGCCGCGTCCGAGCGGCCTTTCCGGCCGCCGTTCCGGTTTTTCTCCAGCCCGAGTCGAACCGGCCGGAAAGCCGGGACCGGGCGGTCCGCCTCCTCCGGCGGGCATCGGCCCGAGGGCTCGGGGATATCCGGCTGGGCGTTCAGCTCCACCGCGTTTTCGGTCTGCGCTGAGCCGAGGGTCCGTCCTCCGGCCGCCCGGCTTTTTCGGGCGGATCGGGAGCGGCGGCCGCCGCAACGCTCTGCCTCGAGATCACGGCGGACCGGACGC
>MTKY01055415.1_pt1 | contig 13270 bp, 8 predicted proteins | sample 1042731 | NCBI WGS metagenome assembly MTKY01 (sample SAMN06212206, study PRJNA360538) | anaerobic digester metagenome | biome: Wastewater treatment plant; material: sludge; isolation source: anaerobic digester fed with sludge from wastewater treatment plant | place: Denmark: WWTP Soeholt ... | reverse complement strand
GATGGGCTCGGCCCGGTCGGTCGACGGATTGTCCGGCGGCGGCAGCCGGGAGTGCGTGATGCACGCAGGCCCGGGTAGCGAGGCCGGCTCTATGCGTGGACCACGGAAGGCGCGCGCTCCTCGTCGGAGGCTTTGGCCCGTCGGTAGGCGTCGGCCTGCATGACGAAGGCCTCCAGCCGGGTGTCCAGCGTGGGGTCGGCCTGGCCATCGTAGGCGATGGAGATGGCCGGAATGCCCCGGTGGTCCTCGCTGAGCATCTTCATCAGCCCGGCCACGATGGTCGAGGGCATGCAGGTGAACGGCATGACGTTGACCAGGCCGTCGCAGCCGTGCTCAACGTATTCGACCATCTTGCCGACGCTGAGGCAGGCCTCGCCTTCAAAGCTGTGGTGAATGTAGGGCTTGGCCAGCTTGAGCACCTCCACCACGTCCGGCTCCAGGGCGTTGGGCAGGAACGATCGATACCGTCGCGTGATGCGGCGTTCGATCCGCTTCTGCACGTGGTTGGTCAGCTTGTTCGATATCCACAGGCCCAGGGAGCGTTCCCGCCACGACGTGCGGTTGCGGGTGAAGTTCGTGTAATACATCCATTCGCTGATCGAGGCCAGGTCCACCTCCGCACCCAGCCGTTCCAGTTGATGGATCAGGTCTCGGTTGCTGAAGGTGTGGGTGCGTACGTATATCTCTCCCACAACGCCGATCCGCGGCTTGCGGATGGATGGATTCCGTTCGATGGCCTGGAATCTCTCCGCGATGGTGTCAATCAGTTCATAAATCTCTTCTTCCGGCGGGTTGCTTTCGATCAGGCGACACAGCCCGTCGCGGGCCCGTTCGTAGACGCGGTTCGTCTCGCCCTCCACCACCTCATAGGGCCGCAGGTGCAGCAGGGCCTTGGTGAACGTATCGATCGCGTTGATCGCGATCCAGGCCAGCCGCGTGGGGTTTTTGGCGAACTGGCTGAAGTCGCGATAGAACTGCTTGTCCTGGTTCGGCGCGATCACGGGAATGTCCGGCAGGCCCGCCTCGTTCAGGAGGATCTTGTGGAAACAGTTGTACTGTCCGAACCGGCACGGGCCGCTGCCGCCGGGCATGAAAAACGCGGCTCGCTCCGGGTCGAAGCCCTTCTCGCGACACTTGAGCAGCATATCGCCGGTGGTCACGATGCAGGGCAGGCATTCCTTGCCCGTGGTGTGCCGCCGGCCCAGTTCCAGCGATTCCTCCGTCGCCAGCGGAAGGACCTCCGCCGGCTGGCCGCAGGCCCGGAAGGCGGCCACCAGCCCATGGGCCGCGTCGCTCATCCAGGGCACGTAAATCGTGCGCCGGTCGCTGTGGGTCGGCTTGTGCTCGTACAGCGCGGGGGCGGAAGAGGCGGACGTCGTCCGCGCGTTCGACAGGCTCTCCAGGAACGCTTCCAGCCGCGTTACCACGCCCGCGTCCGCCGAGTGCTCGTCGATCTCCAGCACCAGGCTCGGCCGGTCCGCCATGATCCGCTTGAAATAGCTCAGCAGAAACGAGTCCGGGCCGCAACTGAAGTTCGAGAGAAACACTGCGTTCAGGTCGGCGGATCGCCGCACGAGCCGGGCCGCCCGCAGAATGCGCTGCCCGTACTTCCAGTACATGTTTGCGAAGACGTGGTCGTCGCCCACGTCCTCGCCCAGCAGATCGAGAAAGTCCATCGGCACCGGCAGCACGCCCAGCTTCCGCAGCTTGTTCGGCAGGTCCAGCGACACGCCGGGGTCGCACCCGTTGTACGGCCGGGAGATGATCACCACCGCCGGCTGCCCGGCCGGCCGCCCGGCCAGCGCCTGTCGACCGCGGGCGATACAGTCCTTCTCGAACGCCCGCTGCGCCGCATCCGCCGCGTCGATGGCATCGCGAAGCTGCCGGCCGCTGACGCCGAATTCCTGGCAGAGCGGCTCCAGCGATGACCGCAGCACCCCCTCACCGTCTCCGAACCGCACGGGCAGCTTGAGCATCTTGACGCCCTTGCGCTGCGGCTCGATCGCCACGGCCACCTGGTAGGGAATCGTCTGCACGTACGGGCAGAGCTGGTTGCGATCGGTGGCCGGATCGTCCTGCCACATGCTCAGAACGCTCGGCATCCAGAGGTAGTCAACGCCCTTGTCGATCAGCTCGAGCACGTGGCCGTGCGCCACCTTCACCGGAAAGCACGGGGTGGACTGCACGGCTTCCACGCCGCGGCGGACGACTTTTTTCGTGCTGGCGCCGCTGAGGACGACGTTCAGGCCCAGCCGGCTCAGCAGGGTGCCCCAGAACGGCAGCAATTGATGGTTGCTCAGGGCGAGCGGAATGCCGACGGTGGGCGCGCCGGGCCGCGGCGACTCGGGCAGGTTCGCGTGTTTTTTCAGCAGGCGGAACCGTTCATTGAACAGGTTGGGAATCTTGTCCGTCTCGCCGGCGTTCTTGTTGACGTCATAGCGGTCGCACTTGGCGCCGTAGTAAAGCGGCTCGCGGCCGGGAATGGTCACCTCGTTGATGGTACAGGCGTTGCTGCAGTGCTCGCATTCGAACGAACGGATCTGGTAATCCACCGTGGAAACGTCGAAGCCGCGGAAGTTGGACTCGGTGCGGCCGTGCTCCTCCTGGTATTTGCGGGCCAGGGCCGCGGCCCCGATGGAGCCGGTCACCTCGTGGTGCGGGGGCACGGTGACGGTCTTGCCGGTCACCGCTTCGAAGGCGGCCACCACGCCCTTGTTGAAGGCCGTTCCGCCCTGAAAGAAGATGTGCTTGCCGATCTGTCGCCGGCCGACCACGCGATTGATGTAGTTGGTGACGATTGAGTAGGCCAGGCCGGCCACCAGGTCGTCGGTGCGCGCGCCGCGCTGCTGACAACTCAGCAGGTCCGATTCCATGAACACCGTGCATCGTTCGCCCAGCCGTACGGGACAGGCGCTGCCGAGGGCCAGATCGGAGAACTGATTCTCGATGTTGATGTCCAGGCGCTCGGCCTGCTCCTCTATGAAGCTGCCGGTGCCGGCGGCGCAGGCATGGTTCATCTCGAAATCCACCACCACGCCGTTGGAGAGGCTGATGTACTTCGAGTCCTGTCCGCCGATCTCGAAAACAGTGTCGACGTTCGGATCGATCAGCGCGGCGGCGTGGGCCTGGGCGGTGATCTCGTTGACGACCAGGTCGGCCCCCACGAAGTCGCCGGTCAGGTATCGTCCGGAGCCGGTGGTGGCCGCCCCGAGAATACGGACGCGATCGGGCAACTGATCGCCCACCAGGCGCAGACAACGGCGAACGGCCTCCAGGGGGCGGCCTTCGGTCATGAGGTACGACTTGGCCAGCACCCGGTTGTTTCGGTCAATGACGGCGATCTTCGTGCTGATCGAGCCGATGTCCAGGCCGAGGTAGGCGTCGATCGGGTCGCCGTTGTTCTGTTCGCGCAGCGCCTCGTCCAGCCAGATCCGGTTGTCCGGGTAGCCGCGTTCGGGGCGACGAAGCGGCTTGAGCCGGTAGCCGACCGTCTGCTCCTCGATCGCGTAGGAATGCAGGAGATCGGAGGCGTTGTGCGGAAGCGGCACGGCGCCCCCGTTGCGCAGCGTGAGAAGCACGGCGCCGTACGCGCCCGTCACCGCGTGCTCCGGCGGAACGATCAGGCCGCCCTCGGGCAGCTCAAAAACCATCTCGAAGGCCCGCACCACGGCGGCATTGGACGCCACGCCTCCGCAGAACGCGATGGGCCGCTCCACGTCGCGACCGCGCGCCAGATTGCTTTTGAGGTTCCGGGCGAGCCCCACGCACAGGCCCATGAGAATGTCGTAGTCAGGCGTGGCCTTCTGCTGGAGGTGGATCATGTCGCTCTTGGCAAACACGCTGCATCGGCCGGCGACGGTGGGCGGATTCGTGCTCTTGAGGGCCAGCTTGGCGAATTCGTCCTCCACGCGGATGCGCAGACGCGAGGCCTGCTGGTCGAGAAAGCTTCCCGTGCCGGCCGCGCAGTTGGTGTTCATGGTGAAATCAACCAGCGGTTGCTTGCGGCCGTCGCCCTCCGGCAGGAACAGCAGTTTGCTGTCCTGGCCGCCCATCTCGATGAGCGTCCGGACTTCGGGCCGCAGCCGCTTGATGGCCACGGCCTGGCACATCACCTCGTTGACGGACGGAATGCCCAGCAGTTCGCACAGCAGCCGGCCCACGGAGCCGGTTCCGACGGCCAGGTCAAACGACGCCCCGGCGTGTCGGGACAGCATGGCGTCCATCACCCGGGCGGCGCATTCGATCGGCTTGCCGAGCGTGCGCGTGTACGAATGATCGAGCAGGTTTCCCTCGAAATCTGTTACGACGATCTTGCAGGCGATCGACCCGACATCAATGCCCAGGCACAGTCGCCGCCGGTCATCGAAGGGCCGAAAATGGGATTGATCACGCATCGCGACTGACTCGTCCTTGTTCTTCGAAGATTCGTCCACTGTACGCAGCGAGGCGTCCGGGCCGATCCGCGCCACCCTCGCCTGCGACCGCCCGACCGGATGTTGGGCCCGGTCGGCTCGATGTCTGCCCGCCGCAACGGTTCCGGGCGGGCTGCCCGAACAGCCGGACCACGTTACCGCCGAAGTGGTGGCTCTGTCAACGCGAAAGTGGTCCGCCCGCCCCGGCGGCGGCCGTAACCAATGTACCACAACCGCGACGAAAGGGATACGCGCGGACGCCAGGGCGTCAGTCCGCGTAGAGGTGGTGCCGCTCCATGTAGTCCGCGACCGGCGCCGGTACGAGGTAGCGCACCGAACGACCGGCGCGAACCCGGGCGCGGATGTCCGTCGACGAAATGTCGATCCGGGGTGTGGACAGAATCCGCGCTTCGATCCGGGCCAGTCGCTGTGGCCCGATTGCCGCTTTCAGCACAGAGAGATCCGGTCGCTCCCAGCCCGGGCGCGCTGCGGTCAGCAGATCACAGGCGTCTGCCAGGTCGGCGACCTGGTACCACGTGTGGAGTTCCGCCAGCGAATCGGCGCCGATGATCCAGGCCAGCCGGACAGTCGGGCCGAGCTGCTGCCGGAAGAAGGAAACGGTCTGCACCGTGTACGTCGGTCCGGTGCGGGCCAGGTCATGGTCGCTCAGATCAAACAGAGGCTCGTCTCGGATCGCCAGGCGGACCATCTCGGCCCGGTGGTGCGGGGCAATGAGGGCCTCGGCGCGCTTGTGCGGCGGCGTCGCGGAGGGGAGCAGAAGGATCCGGTCCAGCCCGACCTGTTCCGCCACCGCGCGGGCGACGATCAGATGTCCGTGGTGGATCGGATCGAAGCTGCCTCCGAACAATCCGATGTACTGCGCCATGGCGTCCGGCATCCTGCGGTCTCCGGCCAGACGGCGCGCCGACCCCGCCGCCCGCTCCTCAGGATCGTCGCTTCATCCGCCTGGGGCTCGTCGTTCGCTTCTTGCGCGCGGGAGCGACGGCCTTTGCGGACCGTCTGGTTTTTTGGGGCCCCCCCGCCGACGTTCGCATCCGGCGAATCAGCTCCGCGTCAAACTCCGGTTCGTTCGGGCGGGGCAGCCGCGCCTCCACGGGGAGAATCGGCGCACCGCCGCGCGTGGGCTTGCGAAGATAGTAATACGCGGTCGAGCTGCAATCATTGGTCAGCTTGTTGGCATGGCCGTGCTCGATGCCGGCCACAATGCTCTTGCGAAACCGGATCGGGTCTTCGATATAATAGCGGTAGACGGTCTGCTTGCCCTTCCACGGCCAGTCCTTCGTCCCGTTGTAGACAATCACGCCGTGATAGGGGGCGTTGTACTCCTGCTGCGGGCAGAAGGCGCAGTTGAACCAGTCCTCCGTCCCCGTGCCGTGCAGCGACGGCGGCCAGGACTCACCGTCGATGAAGATCATGTCGTCACCTTCGCCGTACCAATCGTTGATCTGGCGGGCGAACACGTCCACGTCCAGATGAGCGCCGCACCAGATGCCGTCCCCCTCAGCCTCCAGGAACACGTAGTTGTCCTTGCCCGTTTTGTTCAGCGATCGTGGGTCCTTGCCGTGCCAGAACAGGCCCATGTTGCCGTCCGGCCCGCCCCGGATCCGACCGTACTCCTCTCCCCAGCCGTGCGTCGGGTTTTCGCGCCGCCACTGGACATGGAAATAGGCGATGTCTTCCTGGGGGGCCGGGTAGGCCTCGTAGTCGATGTAGAAGTACACGCTGATGGGTTTTTCCGACTCGTTGACGACCTGGATCCGGGCCTGTTTGTTGAACGGCATCGGCCACCACGAGTTCCACGCCCGGCCGTCCTGCGGGCTCATCTGCAGCGGCGCGGAAACGAAATTGCGATACAGGGCGTGGCCCAGTCCGAAGAAATCGCCCACCGGACACTCGACGCTTGGCTCCCGGCGGCCCTCCCAGAACACCCGCAGCACGACCTTGCGCGGCATGAACGTCGGTTCGCCCTCCGGACCGCCGATCGTCATCCATATGTGCTTGATGCAGCCGGGCCCGTCCAGGACGGCCAGATCCCGGGACGCTCCGGACGGGATGTCGTACCAGTCATGGTTGCCACCGGTGATGTCAAAGCTGCTTGCCCGGCGGCTCTGATAATCCCGCAGGCGAGGCAAGCCTCCCAAGACCCCGGCCCCGAATCCCGCGCCTTGCCGTTCTGAGCCCATCCGTCCTCTCCATTCTGTCAGATTGTGTCTTTCGGCTGTCGCCTCGACCATACGAACGGAGGCGGCCGGGCGACCATCGTACCCGGCGCGGCGGCGACTGTGCAATGATCCGGGGTTGCTCGCGGCCACGTCGGTCGATACGCTGAACGATCCTTCGGCAGTCCGGCGGCCGAACGGCGGGACGGCCTCCGGGTGGCGGCATCGGGTATCCCGTCACGAGGGCAGGTCATGCAATCGCGGGTTCAAGGCAGTTGGAGGCGGATGATGGCGTTGGGGATCGTGCTGGCTTTGACGACGGGAACGTCCGGGCAGGAGACGAAGCAGGTTCCCGAGCGCAGCGAAATCCAGAAGCAGTATCTCTGGGCGACGGAGACGATTTTCCCGGATCCGGCGGCGTGGGAGACCGAGTATGCCCAGCTCGAGAAGCAGCTCCCGAAGGTCGCGGAGTTTGAGGGAACGCTGGCCAAAGACGCCAAGTCGCTTCTGGCCGCTCTTCAATTTCAGAATGAGATCGAGCCGCGGATCGAGCGGGTGTATGTCTTTGCGTCGCTGCTTTCCGACCAGGACACCCGGGTGGGCCAGACGCAGGCCATGAAGTCGCGGGCCCGTACGATGGCCGTCAACTACTCGCAGCTCACCTCCTGGTTCATGCCGGAGCTGACCGCGATCGACTACGACACGATCAAGGCCTGGATGGAGGAGAACAAGGACCTGGCGCTCTACGCCCAGTATTTCGACGACGTCTTCCGGCAGAAGAAATACGTTCTGCCGGCCCGCGAGGAAAACCTGATGGCGATGGCGGGCGAGGTTCGCTCGACGCCGGGCAACGCCTACAACTTCCTGACCAACGCGGACATCAAGTTCCCCAGCATCAAGGACGAGAATGGCCGGGAAGTGGAACTGGACGATTCGGCCTTCTACCTTCACATGCGCTCCTCCGACCGGCGGGTCCGCAAGGACGCCTACATGGCCATCGTGGGCGAGTACGCCAAGTACCGCAACACGGCCGCCGCCCTGCTGAACGGCGCGGTGCAGAACCACGTTTTCAACATGAAGGCCCGCCAGTATCCCAGTTGCCTGGCCGCCGCGCTGAGCGGCAGCAACATCCCGGTCGAGGTCTATAACAATCTGGTACAGACAATCCACGAGAATCTGCCGCTGCTGCATCGCTACCAGACCATCCGCCGCAAAGCATTGAACCTGGAAGACGGCGTGCATGCGTATGACCTGTTCGCCCCGCTGATCACCGGTCAGAAGTACGAGGTGGAATACGAGGATGCGGTGGCACGGATCACCCAGGCCCTGGCCCCCCTGGGCTCCGAATACATCGCCGCGATGACGAAAGGGTTTGAATCCCGGTGGGTGGACGTGTTCCCGACCAGGGGCAAGCGGAGTGGAGCGTACTCCAGCGGGACGTTCCTCACGCAGCCCTACATTCTGCTGAACTTCCACAAAAGCTATGAGGACATGTCCACGCTGGCCCACGAAATGGGCCACTCCATGCACTCGTTTTTCTCGCGTGGGACGCAACCGTACGTGTATGCGGATTACGACATTTTCTGCGCCGAGGTCGCCAGCACCTGCAACGAGATCCTGCTGCAGAACTACATCCTCGAGCGCACGACCGATCCGAAGGTCAAGCTGTACCTGATCGTCGAGTTTCTCGAGGGAATGCGGGGCACGATCTTCCGCCAGACCATGTTCAGCGAGTTCGAACAGCGGATCCACGAGATGGCCGAGGCGGGCGAGCCCCTTACGGCCGACAGTATGAGCGCCGAGTACGGAAAGATCATGAAGCAGTACTACGGCCCGGACTACACGCACGATGACCTGGTGGACAGCTACTGGATCCGCATTCCGCATTTCTACTACAACTTCTACGTGTACAAATACTCCACGAGCTACTGCGCCGCGTCGAACATCGCCGCCCGCATCATGAAGGGCGAGCCGGGGGCGGTGGAGGCGTACCTGACGTTCCTCAAGAGCGGCTGCAGCAAGTATCCCCTCGAGCTGCTCCGGGGCGCCGGCGTGGACATGACGTCGCCGGACTACATCCGCGATGCCATGAAGCTGTTCGAGGACCTGCTCGACCAGACCGAAACGCTGCTCCAGGAGATCCAGAGCTAGCGGCCGCGCGACACCGCGAGGGAAGAATCAGACCCGCTCGCCCTCTGTGGCGGGCGGGTTTTTTTGAAACCCCGAGCGACTTCGACCTTTCGTGGGAGCAAGCTCTCCGCTCGACCCGGCGAAGGCGCGGTGTGGTCGCGAGAACCCGTGGAACGCGTTGATGCGAGTTCGGAGCAACCCCGTCGAACAGCCGAGTGCGGCCCCTTGCGCCTGGTGGCATGACAAGAACGGTCCGTGTGGGCCTGCCCGGGTCGATTCGACGACACACGCCGCGGTCATGTGGCGTCGATATAGATGGACTCGCCCTCGACGTGAACGGGGTAGACGCGGAGGCGGCGGTCCACGGGCGCCACGCCCTGACCGGTCGTTACGTCGAACCGCCAGCCGTGCATCGGGCAGGTGACGACGGTGTCGGTCAGCAGCCCGTTACACAGCGGAGCGTCTTGGTGAGGGCAGCGGGCGGCGGTAGCGTGGAAGCGGCCGGCGATGTTCCAGACCACGATGGGAATGCGGCCGAGCAGGACCTCGCGGCCGGTACCCACGGGAATGTCGTGGATGGAGGCGATGCGGATACGGCTCATCGGTGCGATCTCCCTTTGCCCGTTCTACATGGCGTGCTTCGCGGCGAAGAGGAAGCCGCGGAACCGGCCCTCATCCATATATCCTTCCTGACGACGCAGGAGTTGGCCGTCCGGGCCGTACACCACGAACGCCGGAGGGCGGGACACCCCGGCCTGGCGCGCCCACTCGTTGTTGAACCCGGCGATCAGGCGCACCGGCACGGTCCCTCTCATCGCCTCGAGCACGTTCGGCGACCGAAAGACCGTCTGGTCCATGCGGATGCAATCCTCGTTGAGATCCGACCAGTAGGACACCACGACGAAGCGGTTCTCCCGGGCGGCCAGGTTCATGGCGCCACCGAGGTCCGGGCGCCAGAACAACTGGTTTGCGCAGCCGCTCAGGCAGCCCGCCAAACAGGGCAGAATCAGCCCGATCAGTACTGTCATGCGTGGGTGTGCGGTCATGGCGCGACCTCCGCGGTGCCGGCGCGGCTCGTTCCCTGTGTCCCCGCCGTGTTCCACCCCCCGTTTTACGAGCGGCGGACGATGCTGTACAGACCCGGGCGGGCGGACTAGGATGGGGCCTCCGATAGCCGGGCGCTGGTGGGGCTTCGCCTGGTCAGGGCGGTCGCCGGTGCCGGATCGGGAAGCATTCGGGGGTCGCTGCCATGACCATTACCAACAAAACGCTGCCGCCGGAACAGTCGCGTGATTCGCGTCTGGGTACGGATGTGGAGTCGCTGCGGCGCTCCTACATCCAGCACATCGCGTTCACCCGGGCCAAGGTGCCGGACTACTCCACGAAAAACGACCGGTACATGGCCCTGGCCATGGCCGTACGAGACCGCATGATTGATCGCTGGCTGGCCACGCGAAATGCGTATTATGCGCAGCCGAACCTCAAGCGCGTGTACTACCTGTCGCTGGAGTTTCTCATCGGACGCACGCTGGGCAACTCGTTGACCAATCTGAACCTCTATGATGCCTGCTATGACGCGATCCGCGAAGCCGGTGATGATCTGGAGGATTTGCGGGAACTGGAGGAGGATGCGGGGCTGGGAAACGGCGGTCTGGGCCGACTGGCCGCGTGTTTTCTCGATTCGATGGCGACACTGGGGCTGCCGGGATACGGCTACGGCATTCGGTACGATTACGGCATGTTCCACCAGCGCATCCGCAACGGCTACCAGGTGGAGGAGCCGGACGACTGGCTGCGTCTGGGCAACCCCTGGGAGATCGCGCGGCCGGAGCGCATGCACCGGGTCCGGTTCTATGGCCGGGTGGAGCGGTATCTGGACGAGCACGGCCAACTGCGGACGCGCTGGGTGGACACGCAGGACGTGCTGGCCATGGCGCACGACACGCCGATCCCCGGATACGGGGTGAATACGGTGAACACGCTGCGGCTGTTCTCGGCGAAATCAACGCATGATTTCAACCTGGATTACTTCAACCACGGAGACTACATCCGGGCCTGCGAGGACAAACTGCGGAGCGAGACCATCACGAAGGTGCTGTACCCCAAGGACGACTCCCATGCGGGGCGGGAGCTGCGCCTCAAACAGGAGTACCTGCTGGTGTCGGCGTCTTTACAGGACATTCTGTACCGGTTCCGCAAGCAGCACACGTACTGGAACGAGCTGCCCGGCGCGGCGGCCATCCAGTTGAACGACACGCACCCCTCGCTGGCGGTTCCGGAGCTGATGCGCATCCTGCTGGATGAGGAGGGCGTCTCGTGGGACGAGGCGTGGGACATCTGCCAGGGCACGTTCGCCTACACGAACCACACGGTGATGCCGGAAGCGCTGGAGACCTGGCGGGTGGACCTGATGGAGCATCTGCTGCCGCGGCATATGGAGATCATCTACGAGATCAACCGTCGGTTCCTGGACGACGTGCGGAAGCAGTTTCCGGGCGACGAGGGTCGGGTGCAGCGGATGTCACTGATTGAGGAGGGTTACGAGAAAAAAGTGCGGATGGCCAACCTGGCCATCGTGGGCAGCCACGCGGTGAACGGAGTGTCGGCCCTGCACACGCAGCTTCTGCGGAACCGGGTGCTGCGGGACTTCCACGAGATGTTCCCGGACCGGATTCAGAACAAGACAAACGGCATCACGCCGCGCCGCTGGCTGAAAAAATCCAACCCGCTGCTGGCGTATCTGATCACGGACACCATCGGCGACAAATGGGTGACCGACCTGACGCAGCTCAAAAAACTGGCGGCCTACGCGGACGATGCGGCGTTCCGGGCACAGTGGCGGGGAATCAAATCCACCAACAAGGAGCTGCTGGCCGTCTATTGCCGCGATCGGCTGGGCCTGACCCTGGATCCGTCCATGATGTTCGACGTGCAGGTGAAGCGGCTGCACGAATACAAGCGGCAGATGCTGCTGATTCTGTATGCGATCACCCTGTACAACCGCATCCGGACCGGCGTGGAGCCCGACCCGGTGCCCCGGACGATTCTGCTCGGCGGAAAGGCGGCCCCAGCCTATTACCAGGCGAAGTTGTGCACCAAGCTGGCCAGTTGCGTCGGAGACACCATCCGCAACGACCCGGCGGTCCGGGGCAAACTGGACGTGCTGTTCCTGGAAAACTACCGGGTCTCCTTCGCCGAGCGGATCATCCCCGCGGCGGACCTGTCCGAGCAGATTTCGACGGCGGGCACGGAGGCCTCCGGGACTGGCAACATGAAGTTCGCGCTGAACGGAGCCCTGACCATCGGCACGCTGGACGGGGCGAACGTGGAAATCCGCGACCACGTGGGGCCGGAGAACATCTTCATTTTCGGACTGACCATGGAACAGGTGGCCGAGCAGAGAGCCCGGGGGTACAACCCGCTCGACTGCTACCACGGGAATGCGGAATTGCGCACGGCCCTGGACCAGATTTCGGGGAATCATTTCTGTCCGGCGGAGCCGGGCGTGTTCGACATGCTCACGAACCGACTCCTGATGGAAGGCGATCCGTTCCTCGTGCTGGCGGATTACGCGGCCTACGTGGAATGCCAGGAGCGGGTGGACCGGTTGTACCGCGATCCGGAAGCATGGACGCGGATGTCCATCCTGAACACCGCCAACGTGGGGTACTTCTCAAGCGATCGGACGATCCAGGAGTATGCGGACGACATCTGGGGGGTCCGGCCTGTGAACGTGACCATGGAATAACGGCGCGCAAACACGCCGGCAAGGCCGCCGGCGGCGGCGAGGGTGGTCTGGCCGTGCGGCGTGCGGAAATGCCGCTCGACGATCTGTCCGACGGTGTCGCTCAGTGCGCGGTCGCGTAATCGTGCACAGGGATTCAGCGGATCGCCTTGCTCAGCAGCTTGAGGGCGTGTCGGATATTCCCTTTGCCGGCCCGGGCCAGCAGGGCGGAAGCGCTGTTGATCATCCGTAGAAACTCGCGCATCTCCTCCAGCCGTTTCGTGTAGATCTGGGCCCGGCGGCGTTCCTCGGCGTCGTGGGTTCGGGGCAGGGCGTCCACCATCGCCCGGCAGCGCTCGATGGTCTCGATGATCGGCTCCACCTCGCGTCGCTGCCGCTCGCGGCTGATGGTTCGGAACATCTCCCAGACGTCGCATTCCGCCTGGAAGTAAATCCTGCGGTCTTCCCGCGTGTGCACGCGGTGAATCAGGCCCCAGTTCAGCAACTCCCGCACGTTCATGCTGGCGTTGCCCCGCGAAATGTTCAGCGCCGTCATGATATCGTCGGTGCACAGCGGCTCGGTGGCCGTGAAGAGCAGGGCGTGAATCTCCGCCATGGTCCGGCTGATCCCCCATGTGGCCCCCATTTCGCCCCAGCGGCGGACGAACAGCTCCCGTGATTCCCGATAGCCCGACGGCGACATGGCATGTTCTCCGATGATTTCAGAAACAACTGAAACAAAGGTACGCCGGAGCCCGGCGACGGTAAAGGACCGTCCCGACCGGTAGGCGGTTGCGTTGTTCGCAAGTGGCGATTGGTAGGTA
>MTKY01005287.1_pt1 | contig 13272 bp, 8 predicted proteins | sample 1042731 | NCBI WGS metagenome assembly MTKY01 (sample SAMN06212206, study PRJNA360538) | anaerobic digester metagenome | biome: Wastewater treatment plant; material: sludge; isolation source: anaerobic digester fed with sludge from wastewater treatment plant | place: Denmark: WWTP Soeholt ... | reverse complement strand
GAGATAAGGTGCTTCGCGGCAAGATATCCGCCGGATTCATCGTCTACATAGATCGCGGCGGGAACGCGATCGAGCCCGGGCGCGATCAGATTCGTGCCGAACAGCACGCGCGGAAGGGCAAGCTCGTCGATAGCCTGTAGCATGTTCGGGTAGTTGGTGCCGGCGACTATGACGCCGTCGATGAGACCCCTCGCGGCGAGGATGCGCGGCATTTCGATCTCGGAGGGGGGCGTATCCGGCAGATATGAGCAGGCGGCGTAGACTATCTGCACGCCGAGCGCATTTGCCCGGTCAGCGGCTCCTTGAAGCATCTGAGTATGAATGGAGTGCAGGAATGGCCGGTTAGAGAGCAGAAAGCAGATGGTCCCGGAGTCGCCGCGCGCGAGCAGGCGGGCTCGCAGGTTGGGCGTATAGCCGAGTTTGGCGATGCTGGCGGTGACACGTTCGCGGGCATCGGGGCTGACTCGCCAGGGCTCGTTCAGAACCCTGGAAACGGTCGCGGTGCTGACCTGAGCATCAGCCGCTACGTCATGTATTGTGACAAACCTGGCCATTACGATCTCATTGGCGTGATGTAAACGTTTACATTGCTATTCTATGTGCCCGATGCACCGCCGTCAAGTATGGGGGACGTCTATCGTAGAACCTTGTGGAAACACATCGGGCCCATGCATACGTAACTAGAGTTGCGTGCGGACTGTGCTGATAATCCATGAGAAAGCGATACTGCAGAGTTTGAACTAGCTGTGGCAGAACGTCTCGGATTGCAGACCTGAAGATGGTAAAACGGACGGCATCCGCGCAAATGTTGACGCAGATACGTTGCCGTGCTACTATCTTATCTGTGCGGGGCGGCACAGCTACTGCTGCCCCGCTTTTCATGTCCTGGAGGAATTAGCTTGAGTAGTTACCGCAGACTCACCCTGTTCGTCGTGACACTGGCTTTCGTCTTTGGCGCTCTGGTGCCGGCGGCTCTGGCTGCGTATTGGCCGACTCTCGCGGCTGAGGACGCGAAGAAGATCATGCCGGTTTCCGAGGTCAAGAGAGGCATGAGAGGCTACGGGCTGACCGTGTTCCACGGGACGACGATCGAGAAGTTCGACGTCGAGATCCTTGGAGTGATGAAGCGCACGAACACCGGCAGGGACCTGATCATGGTCCGGGTCGGCGGCGGGCCGATCAACAAGCGGCAGACCGGTATTATGAGCGGCATGAGCGGAAGCCCGGTCTACATAAAGGACAAGCTCATTGGCGCCATCGCCTACGGAATGTCGTTCGCCAAGGAGCCCGTGGGAATGGTGACACCTATAGCGGATATGCTGGAGGCGTGGGACAGCAACCTCCCGAAGCACCCCAGCGGCTATTCCAGCGCCCAATCGCTTCCGGAACCGCTGAGCATAGACGGTAAGACCGTGCGGAAGGTGCAGATCGACACAACCGGCAGCAATCGAAGTGTCGAGGGCGACGTTATGTACATGCAGCCCTTGATGACCCCGCTTATGTGCAGCGGTATCTCGCGGCGCGGGATCGAGCGGCTGGCCGAGATACTGAAGCCCTATAACATCAGGCCCATAGCCGGACCTGGCGGATCGGACCCGAAATCCAAGTTGAAGGTGGACTTGAAGCCGGGTTCCGCGGTCGGCATGTCGCTTGCCTCCGGCGACCTCGACATGACGGGGATCGGTACGGTCACCTATCGGCGCGGAAACAGAATTCTGGCGTTCGGCCATCCGATGCTCGGGATCGGCTCCATTGACGCGCCGATGACTACCGCTTTCATTGTTGACTGCATGTCGAATTTCCAGACCTCGATCAAGGTCGGTACGGCAATAGAGACGGTGGGCCGGATTTTCCAGGACCGGCCGTGGTCGATCGCGGGCGCTCTGGGAGCTACCACGAAGACGATTCCCGTGACGATCGCGGTGGACGATCAGTCCGCCAAGCGTGACCGGGTGTTCCGCGTCAAGGTCATCAACCATCCGCTGCTGGCCGCCAGGCTTATTGCGATGGTTACCAGCGAGGCGATAGCCACGATCCATACGACGCCCGGCGATGCGACCGCGATGGTCAGCTATGATGTAGTGGCGGACCGGATCGGCAAGATATCGCGAAGCAACGTGTTTTTTGATACAGCCTCTATCGATATGCCGGCGACAATGGACGTTGCGCGCCTCTTGAGCCTGCTCAGCTCGAACAAGTTCGAGCCGCTGGACATTCACTCAGTCAACGTGAAGGTGAAGATCCTTGCGAAGCGGGAGACCGCCACGATCGACAGGATCTTCGTGAAGAAGAGTGAGTTCGAGCCGGGTGAGATAGTGGACGTGGGCGTGGTTCTGCGGCCATATAAGCAGCCGCGCGTCACGAAGATGTTCCAGATCAAGATCCCCGCGACTGCCGCCGATGGCAAGATCAGCCTTGTTGTTCGGGGCGGCGCGACGCCTGCAGGGCTGCAGATAATGGCCGCGCCCTCCTCGGACGCGAGCAGCGATTCCTCCGAAGCGGACATAATGCCAGGCGGAGGAGTACTGGGCGGGGACTCGGGCATGGCTAACGCAGATAACGTGCAGCAGTTGGTCTCCAAGTTCCTGGAGCGCGAGAGGAACAACGAGATCGTGCTGCAACTCCTGATGCGGAACACCGCCATAAACGTGGCAGGCGAGAAGCTGGCGGGCATGCCAACGGTCATATCCGACATAATGCGGTCCTCACGCAACTCAGGCTTGAGGATGGAGCGGGAGGAAGTGAAGGCCGTCTTCCCCAGCGACGCGATCGTATCGGGCACGGCCCGGCTGACACTGGACGTGAAGAGGAAATCCCTGCGTGAGTCGAAGGGCCCGCTCAGGCTGAGCACTTCGCTGGACTCCATGGACAGCAGCAGCTCGTCGTCATCGTCGAGTTCGAGCGACACGACGAGTCTGGACACGAGCGACTACTCGGACATCGAGTTCATGTCTACCCGGTCAGGCTCCGGGCCGGATGATCTGGCCGCAACACCGGCCGCCGTCAAGGACGAGCCCGTTCAGGAAGAGCCGATGTCCGTGGAGAAGGACTCCGCGGAATCGGAGGATCTGAAAACGGCTGATAGCTCCTCTGACGCCGAGCCCGATTCAGAAGATAAGAAACCGGAGCCTGCGCCGGGGCCGAAGTCGAACGTGAAGACTGTGGTGCGGCAGGCGACCACATGGATCCAAAAGACGCAGGCTGACTTTGCCAAGGGCAGGTTCATGGGAGTGTCTGCTTCCAGTCAGAACAAGCTGGAGCTTGCTCCAACACTGAAAAAGCTATCGGATACCCCGGAGCAATACGTGTGGAGCGTGTGCGCAACTAAGGATGGCGTCTACGCCGGCAAGATCTACAAGATCACGAACTCCGGGGAATCGAGCGTGTTCTATGAGACCGGAGAACTGGAAGTGCACTCCGTGGTCAGGGACGCTGCCGGCAACGTGTACGCCGGGACGTCGCCGTTCGGCAAGATATTCAAGATCACGCCGGACGGCAAGGGCAAGCTGCTATACAAGGCGGACGAGAAATATGTACTCGCCCTGACCGTGGATCCGCAGGGGAATCTCTATGCCGGCGTTGGTGACGGAGGCAAGGTCTACAAGATCAGCCCGGCGGGCGTGGCGACCGTGTTCACCTCAGTGAACGAGCAGCAGGTACTCAGCCTGGGCTGGGACCCTCACGGCTCGCTTCTGATTGGAACCGGGATCGGTGGCGTCGTCTACCGCGCCGACAAGAGCGGCAGAGCGACACCGATTTTCGACGCGCCGGAGGATGCCGCCATATCGGTTGTGAGTGATGGCGATGGAAACGCCTTCGTCGGCACCAAGAGCGCGATCTACAAGGTCGACGCGGAGGGCAGATCGAAGGTGGTCTATCCTAAGGCCAACCGGGTGATGTCGATGGTGTGCGACTCGCGCAACAACGTGTATGCCGTATCGGATTCGACGCTAGTGAAGATAGCGCCAGATGACACCGTGGTGCAGCTCGATTCATCGCAGGAGAAGCTGCAATTCCTCTCACTGGCCTTGAACGACACAGAGGACGAGCTTTACGCGAGCACAGGCAACGTGGGGTCGGTATATCTGAGCAAGTGCTGCGACATCAGGGGCAGCTTCGAGTCCGCCGTCCACGATGCCAAGATGCCGTCGAAGTGGGGTCGGATCAAGTGGATCGCCGATACTCCCGAGGGAACTGCTGTCGAGATCCGCACACGTACGGGAAACGTCGAGAATCCGGATTCCACGTGGACCGATTGGTCGGCCCCTTATACGAATAGCGCCGGCCAGCAGATTCCGAACAAGCCGGGCAGGTATATCCAGTATCAGGTGGTGTTGACCACGTCCAAGCCAAACGTGACCCCGAGGGTATCGCTGGTAGCGATTTCCTACCTCACGCCAAACCAGGCGCCGGTGGTGAAGCTCACTTCGCCCAGCGGAGGCGAGACGTGGTCCGGCAAGCAGACCATTCGCTGGACGGGCTCCGATCCGGACAAGGACACCCTAACCTACGACGTGTTCTACTCGAAGAACGGAGGCAAGGACTGGACTGCTCTTGTCGGCGGAATGACCAGTGGGGCGGCCACAACGGAGCGCAAACCGGCAAGCGAGATAATGGCAAAGCTGTCATCCGAGTTGGCGAAGGCTGGTGACGTGCCGGAGGACGTGAAGAAGCCGATCACAACGGCGATAGGCGCCGCAGGCAAGGCCGGGACAATGCCGACGCCTCCGAAGCCTGCTGGCGGGCCTTCGACTAGCACGTCATACAACTGGAACACGGCCTCGGTTGAGGACGGGACCTACCTGATCAAGGTTGTGGCAAGTGACAAATCGAGCAATGCAACTGGCTCGCTGACGGACGAGGTCATCTCCGAGCCGTTCACGATCTGCAACAAGGCTCCTGAGCTTAAGCTTGGCAGGCGGACAATCCAGATGAAGGCTGCCGCCGCGGCGACAATCACCGGAACTGCGACGAGCAAGTCCGTGGAGATAACCGGCGTGCAGTATCGGGTGGACGGCGGCGACTGGGCTGCCGCGGAGCCTGACAACGGCATATTCGACTCGCCCAGCGAGGACTTCACGATCACGACGCCGAGCCTATCGCTTGGGGAGCACAAAGTCGAGGTCCAGGCGATAGATGCCGCAGGCAATGCGACGAGCGCGACGGTGGAAGTCAAAGTCAGTTAGAAGTTGGAGAGTTGAACGTTGAAAGCTGCGGCCGGGGCGGAAGATGCCCCGGCCGTTTTGTTGTGTACGTCAGAACAATGTACGTCAGAACAACCGTTGACATCGAGTCCAGAGGCTGTTATCATTCGACAGTTTGCCAAATATCGAACACTCACTATGGACAAGGTATACAGAGCCCTGGCCGATGGGACAAGGCGGAGGATTATGCAGCTCCTGCGGGAGCGGGATATGACGGCAGGCGAGATCGCGGCGCATTTCGAGGTGACGAAGCCGACGCTCTCGGCGCACTTCGCCGTGCTGCGAGAGGCGGGACTGGTTCGGGCTGCAAAGAGCGGCAGGAACGTCACGTATCATCTGAACGCCGATGTGCTGGAGGATGCGCTCAACTCGCTGATGGAGGACTACCTATTTGCCTGGACGCCGCCGGATGATATGGAATCGGTCGCGCACGGAATCGTGGAATCGCTCGTCCGGCAGGACTTCGCCGCTGTTACACGAGACTTCGATGCCGAGCTGGCAGCGGCATTGCCGGTCGAGAAGCTGGAGAGCGCGTGGGTGAAGACGGTGGATATATTCGGGCCTTTCGTCAAGACGCTGGAGACGCGTGTCGAGCGGCACTGGAAGCATACGACGGTTTCGATTACCTGCGAGTTCGCCAGGGCCCAGCTGGACGTCCACGTGAAGTTCAGCCGCGGCGGCGATATCTCGGGTCTACTCATACTCGGCAAGTAGGAGGGAGTTATGCGCAGGAATGCATCGGGAATGGTGCTCGGCGTAATGCTGCTGATGACTGCACTGGGGCTGGCGTCGTGCTCGAAATCCACAAGCGCACCGGATGCCAACACCGCGAAGGCGGTGCGATTCGTGCAGGCGATGGCAGGCGGCAGTTACGTAGAAGCGACACAGCAGTTTGACGCAGCGGTGGCCGCAGCGATGCCGGCGGACAGGCTGAAGCAGACGTGGGAGGGCCTGGTAGCGTTGAATGGCGCTCTCAGGAAGCTCGGCAAGTCCCGGACGGCGCATGAGGACGGCTTCGACGTAGTGTACGTCCCAATGGAGTTCGAGAAGGTCACACTTGATGCCAAAGTCGTGTTTGGCAGAGACGGCAAGATCAGCGGGCTCTGGTTCGTCGAGCATATCGCCGCGGCAGAAGCCGAGTACTCGGCCCCCGGCTACGCGGACGCGGCCGCGTTCAGCGAGTCGGAGGTGAGCGTGGGCACGGGTGAATGGAAGCTGCCCGGCACTCTCTCGATGCCCGAAGGCGCCGGCCCTTTCGCCGCCGTAGTGCTCGTTCACGGTTCGGGCCAGCAAGACAGGGATGAGACGATCGGAGCAAACAAGCCCTTCAAGGACCTCGCCGCCGGGCTGGCTTCGCAGGGGGTAGCCGTCCTCCGCTACGACAAGAGGACCAAGGTGCACCCGAAGAGGATAGCGGCTATTAGGGAGCTTACGGTAAAGGAAGAAGTGCTCGATGACGCTGCCGCCGCGACCAGGCTGCTTCGCGGCAGAGAGAGGATCAACCCGGGGCGCATCTTCGTGCTGGGCCATAGCCTGGGCGGAATGCTCATTCCGCGCATAGGCAAGAACGACCCGGGCCTTGCGGGTCTGATAGTGATGGCGGGGCCGACCCGTCCGCTGGAGGACATCATAGTCGAGCAGGCGCAATACCTGAGCTCGCTGTCTGGGCCGTCCAAGGAAGCAGATAAGGAGCTCAAAGAGCTAAAGGCTCTGGTCGTAAGGGTGAAGGACCCGAAGCTATCCGCATCGGCGCCGGCGATACTGGGGGCGCCGGGCTCGTATTGGCTGGACTTGAGAGGCTACAGACCCGCCGAGACGGCGAAATCGCTCAAGCAACCGATGCTGATCCTGCAAGGCGGCAGGGACTACCAGGTCACGAGGTCCAGCTTCGACATCTGGCGAGAGGCGCTTGCGGAACGTAAGGACGTGACGTTCAAGCTCTACCCGAAATTGAACCACCTGTTTGGGGAGGGAGAGGGCAAGAGCGTGCCGCAGGAGTACCAGAAGCGTACGCCGGTTCCGCAGTACGTCATCGACGATATCGCGGGGTGGGTGAAGAGCCACTCATAGAGACTACGTCTTGCCCAGCACAGCCTCTCTCGCTTGCTTCAGCCAGTCCTCCGTTTTCGGGAACACCGCGTAACTCACCAGCTTCTCCAGCAGCTTGTCGCCGGGCTTGACCCCTGCCGATTGCAGAAGGGCATAGTCCTGAAGGCTTTCGGCGAAAACCTCCCAACGGATCGAATCGACGGGACCGTCCGCGCCGGGATAGACAACGAATGGGTCGCCGTAGGGCAGCCCCGGCCAGGCCCCGACCGCGGTGTCCTGATATGGATCGGCGATGTCGCCGGTGCAGAACTTATACCAGTAGTTGTGCCCCCAATGCAGGAAGCCCTTCGCCTGCAGCTTGTGGAACAGCCAGCCGCTCATGCGAATTTTGGGCAGCGGCGTGTCTAGAAGCCTCTGCAGCCACTCGCCCCTCGGGCCGCAGCAGAAATAGGCCCAGTGCGGGCATTTGGCCTCGTCGAAGATGTGAGCTGTGGCGATGCTCGGGATGGGCATGTCGCACAGCCCCTCCGTCGCAAAAATGGGGTCGCTCATCGCATCCAGCACCTTCATCCACGGGGCGATTTCCTTCAGCATCGCACGGGCTTTGCGGTAATCGGCGCTCTGTTCGGGGCCATCGGGCTCGTCTGCGCAGTGGAAGAAGGATTTGTCCAGGACCTTTTCCTCGGCGAGCACATCCCTGAACTTCGGAAGGAACTGCTCCAGGAACTTGCGATAGGTATCGGACGTTGCAAGCGTCTCGGGCGGCCAGAGCATCTCGCCCGTCTTCTCGCCCCACCGCTCGAAGATGCGCTGCGGGTACCTGGCACTGGTCGGGGCGGGCGTAAAGAGGTGGGTCCACTCGAGGTAGTTCGCGCCGTTCTTGAGGGCGATCTTGATCCACCGGCGGACGTCGCTGAAGTCGAACTCGTACTTATCTGGCGCCGTCCGGCGAACGCGCAGGAGCTGGCCGGGCCTTGGCATTAGCTCATGGCGGTTGTTGAAGATCGGGCCGTAGATGCAGTCTACGCCGTGAGCGACCATATCGGCCACGAAGGCATCGGCCAGTTCCCAGAAGCGCTCGCAGAAGGGCTCGATGCGGTAGTAGTCCCAGATCGACTCGATGTTGATCCACTGCGTTACGGGGAAGTCCCTGCGCGGCTTGATAACAAGCGGCCTCACGTCCAGGTGAACTTCCATCTCGACCGTCACAGGCTTCGGGTTGATCCAGAGGGGAAAGCGGAACTCATTTTCAAGCGTCAAGCTGACCTTGACTGTATGGAGCCCCCTACTGGCGTCTGGTGGGACCGTGACGTTGATCCAGAACGCAGCGTTTTCCTCCGGGCCGACATGCGCCGTGTCCTCGGGGAACAGGGGATCCGGGCACAGGCCGGGGATGTGCCCTAGTCCGTCGGTCTCTTCTTTGGGAGAGTCGGTGTTGAGGTGCGGCATCGGGACGTAACCGACGCGCCTGATCCGTGTCTCCCAGCCGCCAGCATCCACAGCCGCCTTGACCGGTACCGAGCCGATGCGCAGATTCCGCACACACGCCTGGAAGGAGATACGCTCGTTGCGGGTGCACAGCATCTTCAGCGGCTCGGCGCTGCCTTCCGGTGAGTTCGGAAACACGCGCTTCAGCGATGTTTCCAGCCAAAACTTGGCTTCGTCTTGTGCGATAGCCTTACTCGGCCTGGGATGGCTCTTCATCTCCGAACCTGCCTCCGAACTGGTGACGCCGCAGGCAAGTGCTCCCGCGCCGAGCGCCACGCCTTTGATTACGTCACGGCGACTGACCCTCATCAGCTTTACCTCGTGCAACTGGGTGGCGATCCGAGAATCGCCACCCAGACAGATGGAACCGGTATTAGGATACCAGATTCCTCGCTATGCTCACAATACGAGCAAAGCCAGGGAAGCCGGGTTCTTTCCCGGCTGCGCTCAGTATGACAGGCTATGACTGGGAGATCTCGTCGATCCGCTTGACCAGTTCCTCCGGCAGTGGGCCGGCGAGCGCCGCCTGAATATTCTGTTCCACGTGGCACACTTCCCGCGCGCCCGGGATGATCGCGTGAATATTCGGATCAGCGAGGATATAGCGCAGCGTCATATCGGTGAGGCTGATGCCGGTTTCCTCGCAGAGGTCGTAGATCTTCAGAATCCGCCGGACCGTGGCCTCATCCCAGAATCCGTACTCCTTTGTCTTGAGCAGGTTCTGCATATGCTCGCGCTGGATGGTGGCCAGGAACCCCTGCAGGAACGTGCCGCCCATCACGAGGCCCACATCATGCTTCTTCGCGATGTCGATTACCCGTTCGCGCACGGGCTGCTTCACGAGGGTGTAGCCGCCGGCACAGAGCGCGACATCGAACCGGCCCGTATCGAGAAGATCGGCGATATTGTCGCAGACCCATCCGCCGAGGCCGATGGCGCCGATTACGCCCTCGCTCTTGAGCTCCTGCAGCACATGGAGGACCGGGGCTTTGCCTGTGTGCAGCCCGTCGCCCCACCAGCCTTCCATGTTAGGCTCGTGCACATACATGATGTCTACGTAGTCCAACTGCAGCAGCCAGAGGCTGTGAAGTATCGTCCGGCGCAGCGCCGCTTCGTCGTTGTAGGCAGCATCCCCCAGGTTACGAACGATGGTGCGGTCCATGTAACCGACCTTCGTGCTGATATGGATCTGCTTATTTGCATGCCTGCGGAGCGCGCGGCCCGCAAGCTCCTCGCCCTCGCCGAAGCCATACATCTGAGCGGTATCGATGTAGTTAACACCAGCGTTGAACGCGCAGTCCATGATCGCATCCGCCTCAGATCGCGGTATGTTGAACTCGCCGGTGAACATATAGCCGCCGAGACTGACCTCGGTGACCATCAGATTCGTGCGGCCCAGCCGACGTTTCTTCAGTTCAGTTGCCATCCTATTGCTCCTCTACACTCTGTCCAGGCACGGTACGGCTTTGCCATGCACGGGTTCCCACAGGTGGCCCACGCGTTTTTCGCGCTCAAGGGTGCCCTCGAACCATACCGCCAGGGCGGCTTCGGAGTCGATGAGCGAGGCCACGTCGTGGTGCCATCCCATGCCTGTGATGACGCAGTCGCCCGGCCCGACTTCATAGAACTTGCCTTCGCTCACCGCCTTGCACCGGCCCTGGAAGAAGATCCAGTATTCGTCGCAGTCGTGGTAGTGATTGTCGAAGGACGTTGTCTTTTCGTATTCGTGCGGGGTCTGCATCGCAGCGAGTGTGTCGCTGTGAAAGACGGGGAATATGCCGGAGCTGGTGATGGATTCCCACCGGCCCGCCGCGTGAAACACGAGTGCGTCACCGTCGAGGGCGGTGAAACGGTAGCCCGGCTCATCGGCGGTGTTCAAGTCCAGCTTCTCGCCTGTGGCCAGTTTCGGAGTCCCCGCCGCGGAGTCTACACGGACGCTGCCCTGGCAGACCACTATCTCTTCCTTTGCGCCCATTCGCGGAAGCGATATCGAGTTGTTCTTGGGTACCTGGATGAGCTGGAAGTTCTCAAGCTCGCACCAATCTGGCATTTTGTCGCCTACGTGCACTACGGGCATTTTAGCCTCCTTCTGTCAATCTGAGCGGAGCGAGGAGTCCGCTTCTGAGAAAGGAACTCAGCCTTAGAGCAGACTCTTCATGGTCCCTCCACCCAGATGACGCACTTGTCTTAGAACAATCCGTGGATCTCGCCGTTCGAGTTCATGCCGATCTTGGTGGCCGCGGGCACTTTCGGCAGGCCGGGCATGGTCATAATATCGCCTGCGTAGATCACTACGAAGCCGGCGCCCGCGCTGACCTTTGCTCCACGGATGTTGATCTTGTAGCCTCTCGGACGGCCGATGGCTTTGGCATCGTCGGAGAGTGAGTTCTGCGTTTTCGCTATGCAGACCGGAAGTCCGGCAAAACCGAGCTTCTCGATCTCGGCGATTTGCTTCGATGCAGCCGGGGTGAAATCCGCTCCGTCCGCGCCATAGAACTTCTGGGCAATCGTCTCGACCTTCTGCTTTATCGGCACGTCGAGCGGATAGGCAGGCGCGAATGTAGATTCGCCCTCGGCGGCTTTGACTACCAGCTCGGCGAGGGCCTGCCCACCCTCGCCGCCCGCAGCCCAAACATCGGAAAGCGCCCATGTGACGCCCATCCTGCGGCACTCGTCTGACAATGCCGCGATCTCTTCCTCGGAGTCCGTGGGGAACTTGTTGATAGCTACAATCGGCTCGAGGTTGACCGCTCGCACGTTCTCGCAATGCTTCTCGAGGTTGGCGATTCCCTTAACGACAGCCCCAGGGTTGCTCTGTGTAAGCTCACTGATGGGCACGCCGCCGTGCATCTTGAGCGCACGAATGGTGGCAACAACAACCGCCGTAACCGGCTTGAGATTGCCGACGCGGCACTTGATGTTGAAGAACTTCTCGGCGCCCAGGTCGCTGCCGAATCCAGCTTCAGTGATCACATAATCCGCGAGCTTCAGCGCGGCCCTGGTGGCGATGATCGAGTTGCATCCGTGCGCGATGTTGCCGAACGGCCCACCGTGTACGAACGCCGGAGTACCCTCGAGAGTCTGCACTATGTTCGGGAATATTGCATCTTTGAGGACCACGGCCATAGCTCCGCTGGCCTGCAGGTCCTTCGCGGTGACCGGCGCGCCTGACTTGGTGAGGCCGACCAGCACGCGGGACAGCCGAGCCTCCAGGTCCTCCCGGTCCGACGCAAGACAGAGCAGCGCCATGATCTCTGATGCAGTGGTGATATCGAACCCGGACTGCCGGGGCATTCCGTTGGTCTTGCCGCCGAGACCGATGATGATATCGCGTAGCGCGCGCTCGTTCATATCCATCACGCGCTTCCACGTAATGGAATGGGGCTCGATATCGAGAGGATTGCCCTGGTGCAGGGAGTTATCGAGCATCGCGGCGAGCAGGTTGTGCGCGGTCGTAATGGCGTGGAAGTCGCCGGTAAAGTGCAGGTTGATGTCCGCCATCGGGATGACCTGCGCGTAGCCGCCGCCGGCGGCGCCGCCCTTGACGCCGAAGCAGGGGCCGAGAGAGGGCTCGCGGATTGCGATGCAGGTCTTCATGCCGAGCTTGCGCATCGCGTCGCCCAAGCCGACCGTGGTGGTGGTCTTTCCCTCACCCGCAGGGGTGGGCGTGATGGCGGTGACGAGGATCAGCTTTCCGTCCGGGTTGGACTGCCGCTTCTCGATCGCCTCGAAGGTGACCTTTGCCTTGTCGTGCCCGTACAGCCTCAGGTCGTCCTCGCCGAGCCCGAGCTCGGCGGCAACATCTCGTATATGCCTGGCTTTTGCTTTCTGCGCGATTTCAACGTCTGATAGCATCGTGATTCTCCAGATCTTACTACTTGACCGGCGGCGCGTCGTCGCGCGTCAGTTTCACTTCTTTGAGTTCCTTGCCGAGATCCAACGGCAGGATTCTCCCGGCGAACATATTCATCCACGCGCTGGTGTGCTCAAGCCGACGATCCACCGGTATGTGATACTTGCGGAGCTTTTCCTGCCTGCCGATCTTCTTCGCGCGCTCATAGATCAGCCACCAGATGCAGTTACGCTCGGGATAGACTTCGCAGTGCCCATCGGGTCTCGTCCCACCGCAGGGGCCGTTACGGATTTGCTTGGGGCAGCGCATGCAGCAGGTGTAGGCGTTATAGCTCAGCACGCACTGGCCGCAGTCCTGGCACCTGAACACGGGCTTCTTGAACGCGTTCTCCCCAAGGAGCACGCACTTATACAGCGTTGGATGCTTCTCGCAGAAATCCGCGATTTTCTCAGATAACTTGCTCATGATTGCGCTCCTGGGGCAGACACAGCAGATTCCCCGGTTCCCTCGGAAGGACTCGCTTCCGGCTGGGGCTCGACAGGCTTCGGGCGAGGGAGAAGGCCGGCGGCTTCTACGAGTCTCGGAGTGATGGATTCCCACATAACAGGCATTATGTGAACTCCGTGGACACCAGGTATTTCCCGGAGCCGCTTGATCGTCTCCACGCAGATCTGCACG
>MTKY01072588.1_pt1 | contig 13279 bp, 12 predicted proteins | sample 1042731 | NCBI WGS metagenome assembly MTKY01 (sample SAMN06212206, study PRJNA360538) | anaerobic digester metagenome | biome: Wastewater treatment plant; material: sludge; isolation source: anaerobic digester fed with sludge from wastewater treatment plant | place: Denmark: WWTP Soeholt ... | reverse complement strand
TTTCACCTTGACGGTGAAGTCCTCCCGCTTGCCGGACAGCTCAATCTCCTCGGTTTCCACCGAGAAGATGTCGTCGATCTCACTGAGAGGTCCCACCACCTCCACCTTGTCCGGTGTCAGCACATAATTGCCCAGTCCGTAATCGGCGGAGGGAGCCCCCTTGAAGGAGGGGATCACGTCCACCAGCTTGCGTCCCTTCCGTTCCAGGGTCAGGGCCAGCTCCATGGGCTCCACGTGGATTTCCAGGGGATCCATCGTTTCCAGGGCCCCTTTCTTCCGGACCAGAACCGGGGCCTTGTGGATCCCCTCGACGGTGAAGCGGGAAAAATCCGCCGTCGCCTCGAGGTCCGCCGCCTGGGCGGCGGAGATGCTCTGCTCCGGTCCCCGGACGGTGACCCAGACCTTCCGGGGATAGGTCTGGGCGGCGGTGAGGCCGTCGGAGAAACGGACGTTCAGATCCACCGAAAGGCGCCGCTCCGCCAGGGTCGAAAAATTGTGAAACAGGAAGAGCATTATCGCCGCCGCCAGGGAAAGAGCCTTGGCGGGCCAGTTGGCGAGGATCCTCTCCGGAAGGGGCGCCCTATTCTTCCTCAAAAACCGCCTCCTCGGAAGATTCCTCCCCCTCGCCGGAACGGGACAACAGCTCCTTGAGCCGTCGGGAAAGCTCCCGGACCCCCAGATCGTACATGAGGCCCCCGTCGAAGGCCAGGGACATGGCGCCGGTCTCTTCGGACACCACCAGCACCACTGCGTCGGTCTCTTCGGTTATGCCCAGGGCCGCCCGGTGGCGGGTGCCGAAACTGCGGCGGATGTCCGGCTGCTCCGACAGCGGGAGAAAGCAGCCCGCCGCGGCGATCCGCTCCCCCTCGATGACCACGGCGCCGTCGTGGAGCATGGTGTCGTGCAGGAAGATGGTCAGGATCAGGGCGGAGGAGATCTCCCCGTCGATCCGGGTCCCCGTATCGATGAGGTTTTTCAGACCCACCTGGCGGGCGACGACGATGAGCCCTCCCCGTCTCTTGGAGGAGAGGACCTCGGCGGAGCGGACGAGGGCGTCCAGGTCCAGGGAGTCCCCGACCTGGGAAAAACGGAACCATTCCCCCTGGCCGATCCGGGTGAAGATCTTCCGCAGTTCGGGCTGAAAAATGATGGCCACGCCGATGACCAGACCCGGGACCATCAGGTTCAGGATCCATAAAAGGGTGTTGAGCCGGAGAAAGAAGGCCGCTGCATAGATGAAGGCCATCAGAAAGGCGCCCTTCACCAGCTGGATGGCCCGGGTCTGCACCAAGATCAGATAACTCCGGTACAGGAGGAAGGCGAGGATGAATATGTCCACAGCGGGCAGAAGAACGTCCCGGAAAAACCGCGTGGTGACGATAAAACTCACGTGTCGCTCCCGGGTCCACTATATCGGGTTCGCCGGGAAAAATCCATCCGCCCGGGGCTCACACCACAACGTCGCCCCCCGTCACCAGGACCCGGCCGTCCACGATGAGGGTGGCCCCCAGGATGATCCCGTCGATGTGCAGCCCCGCGGAAACGGTCCCCCCGAAGGTGGCGTTGGAGCCGAAGGCGATGTGGATGGTGCCGTAGACTTTCTCGTCCTCCAGGAGGTTGCCCATGAGCCGGGCCTTCCGGTTGGTCCCCACCCCCAGCTCCGCCAGGTTTCGTGACTCCGGGGTGGACAGCCGGGAGCGGAGCCACTCCGCATCGGGGCCGGAGAACTCCACCGCCAGGCCCTTCTCGAAGCGGACCTCCAGCGGGCCGCTCACCACGCCCAGCCCCCCCAGGGAGCCGTCGATGACGACCGTCCCCTCGGCGGTGCCCTCCACCGGGGCGATGTAGCCTTCCCCGGTGGGAAGGTTGCCGGAGCTGCCGGGGCTGTGGTACAGGCCGTTGGAGGAGACCCCCCTGCGCCCCGCCAGGGACATGTCCAGCGCCCGGCCGTCCTTCTCGATCCTGGCCCGCTCTCCCCGGCTCAGGATCTCCGTCACCCGGTCGCTCAGGGCCGCCACCTCCCGGTAGTCCGCGGTGATGGCCCCGGCCCCGAACATCTCCTCGGTGATGCCCGGCATGGTGGCCACCCGGGCGCCCCGCTCGGAGGCCTCCCGGCGGGCGGCGGTGTGGGTAAGGGAAAACCGGGTGGGGCAGACCACGATGGAGGCGTTCTTCATGGCCTCCGCCACCAGCGCCGGGGGCTCGGCCCCGGATATCTCGGTCTCGGGCATAACCAGAAGGTGGCTCAGGAGCCCCAGTTCCAGGCCCCTGCGGTAAACGGCCTCGCCGATCCGCCGGCGGGACGGGTCGGTGACCACCAGGAGGGTTTCTCCCGGCTGCGCCCCCAGGCAGTCCGCCAGGACGATCCCCGCCCCTTTTCTCAGGCCGCTCATCCGACGCACCCCGCCAGTTCCCCCGCCACCCGGCCCAGCAGGGTTCGGGGCAGGATGACCGGCTTCCCGCTCTCCTCCCGGAAAACGCGCTTCATCCTTTCGGTGAAGCCGATGCAGTCCAGCACGATGAGGTCCGCCCCCCGGGAGGCCAGCCTCCGGGCGGCGGCGCGGAAATCCGTCTCCGTCCCCGTGTAGGGGGACGCGGCCTCCAGTTCCAGGTCCAGACCGGTGGAGGCCCATTTCTTCCTCTGGCTCTCTTTCTGGTCCGCCGACGGGAGGACCACCCCGAGCCTGCCTCTTTCCATGATCCCCGGGACAAGACGCTTCAGCAGCAGGTCCGGCCTCAGAATGGGGGTCCGGGATCTCAGCTCCGGGAACTCACCGGTGCAGAACAGGACGATGAGATCCACTCCCGCCGCCTCCAGAGTCTCCACGCAGCCTCGCATCCTCTCGTGGATCCGGGCCTCTGCCACCCGTACCTCGCCGCCGTCCCGCATCCGGGTGACCAGGAGATAATCCCCCGGCCCCGGCGCCAGGCCCTCCACCTCCTCCGCCGAGAGACCGTCCAGGGCCCCGCACTGCAGAAGCTCCGCCGGGACCCCCAGGGCCGCCTGAAACTCCGGAGTCACATCCACCCGGGGAGACTGGCCGATGGTGACGGCGCCGATCGTCATTCCCAAGCCTCCCCTCAGGCCTTTCCCGAGGTCTGCAGCGCCTTCATGGACCCGTAGAGCTTCACCAGCAGCGCGAACTGCTCCGGGTCGTGGAAGCGGCAGGTCCCGGCGCCGAAGGCCTTGGCCACCTCGAGACAGAAGCGGGAGGCCTCCTCGATGTCCGTCTCCCGGCTCGCTCCGGTGGCGCAGCCCGGAACGGGCCGCACCGCGGTGACGGCCACCCCCACCACCGGGGCGTCGGTGGCGGTGGCGGGCTGCAGGATGCTGTTGATGTGGTAGACCCCGTTGCCGTAGGGGGTGATGTCCCCGGTGGTGACGGGGAAGACCTGCGGCATCATGCCGGTGGACCACTCCATGATGTCCAGAAGGTCCTCGGAGACCTTCAGGATGTAGCCCTCCTTGATGGTGGGGGAGATGGCGAAGCCCCGATGGTTGATGACCCGGTTCCCCTTGGTGGTGTCGATGGAGAGAACCGCGTCCATCTCCGGGGAGACCTCCTGGGCGTTCATGGTCTTCATGTCCACCGGGGAGCCCATGAAGGGGACCGGCTCGTGGGGCTGGGTGGGGGCGTCGGGACAGATATGGGTGGAGATGACCACATCCCCGGGGAGGCGGTCGTCCCGGGCCGCCATGTCCGCCAGCTTCAGCGCGCAGGAAAGAGCCGCCACCGCTCCGTCGGCGTCGGAAACCAGGCCGATCCGCTCAGGCCGGGCGCCGATCCCTCCCAGGCGTCCCACGATGCCCAGGGTGGGGGCCTTGCCGCCCCCCCTCTTTCCCTCCAGGCCGGGAACCACGATCCGGATGAAGTCCGTGGTCCCCCGCTCGCCCCTGATCCTCGCCACCTCGATCTGCCGCAGCCCCCGGACCCGGAGGAGCTTCTCCACCGCGTCCCCGGTGACGTGGGCGTCGTCCAGAAGATCGTATATTTCGATGACCTGTTTCAGCATTTCCCTCTCTCCTCCCGGCCCCCGGGGGGCCGTCGATTTTTCCCCGTCAGATTTCCTCCGCCCGGATGCAGGCCACGTGCCTCCCGGGGTCGATCTCCCGGAGCGGCGGGTCCGCCGCGCGGCAGGCCTCCCGGACATGGGGGCAGCGGGGGGCGAAGCGGCAGCCCGGCTTCGGGTCGATGGGGGAGGACAGTTCCCCCCGGAGGACCGCCTCGTCCCGGAAGCCCCCGGGTTCCAGCGCCGGGATGGCCGCCACCAGGGCCCGGGTGTAGGGGTGGCGCTGCCGCCGGAACAGCTCCCGGGCCGGGGCCCGTTCCACGATCTGCCCCAGATACATCACCGCGATCTCGTCGGAGATGTGCTTCACCACCGACATGTCGTGGGTGACGAACATGTAGGTCAGTCCCAGCCGGTCCTGCAGGTCCTGCATCAGGTTCAGGATCTGGGCCTGCACCGACACATCCAGGGCCGACACCGGCTCGTCGCAGACCAGGAATTTGGGCTCCAGGGCCAGGGCCCGGGCGATCCCTATCCTCTGGCGGCGGCCCCCGTCCAGCTCGTGGGGGTAGGCGCCGTAGAGACGGTCCGACAGCTCCACCTCCTCCATGAGGGCCCTGACCCGCCTCTCCAGCTCCTTTTTGTCCGCCACCCGCCTGTGGATGATCAGGGGCTCGCCGATGATCCGGCTCACCGTCATCCGGGGGTTCAGCGAGGCGTAGGGGTCCTGGAAGATGATCTGCATCTTCTCCCGCAGACGGCGCATCTCCTGGGCCGAGGCGGCGGTGACGTCCCGGCCGTCGAAGCGGACCGTCCCCGCGGTGGGCTCCACCAGCCGCAGGATCGCCCGCCCGGTGGTGGTTTTGCCGCAGCCCGACTCCCCGACGATCCCCAGGGTCTCCCCCTCCCGTATATCGAAGGAGACATCGTCCACCGCGTGGAGGTCCCCCCGGTGGGTGGAAAAATATTTCTTCAAGCCCCGGACTTCCAGGATATGTCCTCCCTCAGCCATGGGTCCTCCTCATCGTGTTCTCCATGACCCCCTCGTACATCAGGCACATCACCCGCCTCTCCCCCACCACGGTGGAGGCCGGGGTCCTTCGGCGGCAGACCTCTTCCGCGTAGGGACAGCGGGGGTGGAAGACGCAGCCCGGGGGCAGACGGGAGGGGTCGGGCATGAGCCCCCCGATGGGGGCCAGGCGCTCCCGGTCCAGGTCCAGCCGGGGTATGGAGTTGAAGAGCCCCTCCGTGTAGGGGTGCAGGGGCCGGGCGAAGACGTCCCGGAGCCCCCCGAACTCCAGAATCGAACCGGCGTACATGATGGCCGCCTTGTCGCAGATCTGGGCCACCACCCCCAGATCGTGGCTGATCATCACCAGGGAGGTGTTGAACTTCTCCTTCAGACTCCGCATCATCCGCAGAACCTGGGCCTGGATGGTCACATCCAGGGCGGTGGTGGGCTCGTCCGCCAGGAGCAGCCGGGGGTTGCAGGCCAGGGCCATGGCGATGACCACCCGCTGCTTCATGCCCCCGGAGAACTGATGGGGAAACTCCCCCATCCTCCCCCGGGGAATGCCCACCAGTTCCAGCATGTCCCCCGCCCTCTTCCGGGACTCCTCCCGGGAGACCTGGTTGTGCACTTCGATGACCTCGGCGATCTGGTCCCCCACGGTGAAGATGGGGTTCAGGGAGGTCATGGGGTCCTGGAAGATCATGGAGATCTCGTTTCCCCGGATCTCCCGCATCGTCTCCTCCGGGGCCTGCACCAGGTCCCGGTCGTAGAACAGGATGGACCCGGAGGAGACCCGCCCCGTGGGCCTGGGAAGGAGCCCCAGGATGGCCAGGGCCGTGGTGGTCTTCCCCGCCCCGGTCTCCCCGACGATGCCCAGGCTCTCGCCCTCGGCGAGTTCGAAGGAGACGCCGTTCACCGCGTGGACCGTTTCGTCTTCCGTGACATAGTCGACCCGCAGGTCCTGTATGACGAGCTGATTCCGTTTCATGGGGTCACCGTTTCAGCTTCGGGTCCAGGGCGTCCCGGAGCCCGTCGCCGATGAGATTGTAGGCCAGGATCACCGTCATGATGGCCAGGCCGGGAAACACCAGCGTGTGGGGGGCGCTGATGATGTAGGGGCGGGCCTCGGAGAGCATGTTGCCCCACTCCGGGGAGGGAGGCTGGATCCCCAGGCCCAGAAAGGACAGGAAGGTGGCGGACAGGATGCTCTGGGCTATCCCTAAGGTGGCCTGCACGATCACCGGGGCCATGCAGTTGGGCAGCACGTGGAGCAGGACGATCCTGAAATCCCGGGCCCCGATAGCCCGGGCGGCCTCGACGAACTCCTGGTCCTTGACGGTCAGCACCGAGGCCCGGACCAGCCGCACGTAGACCGGTATGCTGGTGATGCTGATGGCCAGAAGCAGGTTCTGGAAGCTGGGCCCCAGGGCGGCGACGATGGCCAGGGCGAAGAGGATGTTGGGGATGGCCAGCAGGATGTCCGCCCCCCGCATGATGAGGGTCTCCAGAAACCCGCCGTAGTACCCCGCCGCGGCGCCCAGAGAGCCCCCCAGCAGCACCGCGAAGGCCACCGTCACGAAGCCTATGATCATGGACACCCGGGCTCCGTGGATGATCCTCCCCAGAACGTCCCGGCCGAAATTGTCCGCCCCTAAAATGTACAGGTGGCCCTCCCGGGCGTCCCGCCATTCCACCTCCGCCCGGGAGCCGATGCCGGCGAAGGCGTTGGGTATCTGGTTCCCGGTGATGAAGTCCCGGGGGTAGAAAACATCCGCCATCAGGGCCACCAGAATGTAGACCAGGATGACCGCCAGGCCCGCCACGGCGAGCTTGTTCCTGCCGAAACGGCGGCGGAACTCCTGGAAGGGGGTCCGGAAGGGCCGGCCCGGAGTCCCGGCTCCGTTTCCGGGGGCATCAGGCTTTTCTGCGGAAGACAACATCCAGCCACCCTCCTTTTTTTCCGGAACTCCTGATGTACTGGGCCTTGATCCTGGGGTCGATGAAGGCGTAGAGGATGTCCACCAGCAGGTTCACCACCGCGAAGACCAGGGCCATGAAGACCACCGAGGCCAGGATCTGGGGGGTGTCCTTCCGGTGGATGGCGTCCACCATGATGGTGCCGATGCCGGGGTAGGAGAAGACCGTCTCGGTCAGCACCGCCCCCACCATGAGCTGCCCCACCTGGAGCCCCACCACCGTAACCACCGGGATCAGGGCGTTGCGCAGGGCATGCCGGCGGATCACGACCTTCTCCGCCAGGCCCTTTGCCCGGGCGGTGCGGATGTAATCCTGCCGGATCACCTCCAGCATGGAGGAGCGGGTCATCCGGGTCTGCACCGCGGTGCTCATGGCCGCCAGGGTTATGGCGGGCAGGACGATGCTCATGGGGTTGGAGGGCACCGCCAGGGACGGAAAGATCTTCAGCTGCACCGAAAAAACCCAGATCAGCATCATCCCCAGCCAGAAGGCGGGCACCGAGATGCCCACCAGGGCCAGCACCGTGACGATCATGTCGGTCTTGGTGTACTGGCGGGTGGCGGACACGATGCCGAAGGGGATGGAAATCAGGATGGCCATCAGCAGGGCCACCGACGCCAGCAGCGCCGTGTTGGGAAAGCGTTCCAGGATCGTTCCGAAGACGGGGCGGTTGGAGACGTAGGACCTGCCCAGGTCCAGCCGGAACAGTCCCTTGTAGTCGAAGGAGTCCCCCGGCCCGTCGTAGCCGAACAGGAAATGAACGTACTGCACGACGAAGGGGCGGTCCAGCCCCATGGCGTTTTTCAGCGCCGCCACATCCGCGTCCGACGCGTCCTGGGGCAGGAGGAGCCGGGCCGGGTCTCCGGGGGAGATATATGTCAGGGTGAAGACGATGAAGGTCACCCCCAGAATGACGGGAACGAGCTGGATGACCCGCCGGAAAATGTACCTCAGCATGCTTGGGTCCTTGAAAAGCGGCGGGGGGAGCGCCCCCCCGCCGGAAAAGTCGTTATTTGGAGATGACCTTGGAGGCGTTGGCCAGCCGGAAGGATCCGGAGGGGGCAATCTCCACCCCCTGGATGTCGGACTGGCTCGCCGAAATCCCCATGATGGCCACCAGCGGAACCCGGGGAAGGTCTTTCAGGATTTCCTTCTGGGCATTCTGGTAGGCCTGGTGCCTTTCGGGGCCGTTGGGCAGGGAGTTGCCCTTTTCGATCCAGACCTGGGCCGCCTGGGAGTAGTACTTGGTGTCGTGGAGCAGCGAGGTGTTGAAGCCGTCGAAGGCCACGAAGATGTAGTAGCTGTCGTCGGTCTGCGTCCAGTTGACCAGGAGGTCCCATACCTTGGGATCGGCGTTCCGCCGCCGGGTGGCCAGTTCCGACAGGGCCACCTGTTCGATGGAGATGAGGTCCACCCCCAGGGCTTTCTTCACCTGGTCCTTCACCACCAGGGCTTCCTTGACGTAGACGCTGCCGGACAGGGCGGTGCACTTCAGCGATTCCGGCTGCTTGAAGGAGGCGGGCAGCCCCGCGAAGAGTGCCCGGGCCTTTTCCGGATTGTAGTAACCCGTTTCCTTGTTGCCCTCCTCGATGCGGGTGCCCTTGGGGTCCTCGATCTTGCCGAAGGGCAGGGTCTCCACATACTGCAGCGGAACGATGCCCCGTTTATCCATGATGTCCGGGCTGTTGACGATGTCCGAGGGATTGATGGAGTAGAGAATGGCCATCCGGAGCTTGGCGGAATTGGACGAAAGGTCGTAGACCCCGTCCAGGTCCGGGGACCCGTCCTTGTTCACCTGCCCCACCTTGGGGGACTTCATGTTGAAGCCCAGGTAGTGGTAGCCGAAGTAGCCCTTGGTGGTCAGGATCTTTCCTCCCTGTTTCTCGATCTCCCGGGCGTCCAGGGGCACCACGTTCATGATCAAGTCCACCTCCTTGTTCAGGAAGGCGGTTTTCAGGGCCGAGGGGTCCTTGATGGTCTTGAACACCATCCTGTCGGCGTTGCTCTTCAGGTTCGGGTCGAAGTACTCCTTGTTGCGCACCAGGGTCACGTTGTCCCCCTGGCTCCAGGAGCTGAACTTGAAGGGCCCCGTTCCCACCGCCCAGGTGACGCCGTAATCGTTGATGGTGCCGTCGGCGGCGGCCTTCTCCATGGTCTCCTTGTCCACGATGGAGGCCCCCAGCCACGAGAGCTGGTTGACCTGGGATCCGAACGAGGAGGGAGTGTAGTGGGGAGTCCGGGCGTCGAAGCTTTTCAGGTCCGCGTCCTTCATTCCCGCCGGGGCCTTGGCGGGGTCGAACCGGCCGGTGCGGAACGAGATGGTGTAGTCGTCCACCTTCTTGACGTCGTACATCATGGCGTAGATGGATTTCATCTGGGACTTCTCGTGGAAGGCCCCCCGGTTGAAGGAGTAGAGCACGTCGTCGGCGTTCAGGGAAGCCCCGTTATGGAACTTCACCCCCTGCCGGATGGTGATGGTGTACTTGGTCCCGTTCTCCTCGATCTTCGGCAGATCCGTGGCCAGGTCGGTGATGATCTTGCCGTCGGCGGTGAGCTCGTAGAGCCGGTTGTAGATGATGAGGTTCAGGTTGTGGGTGGGGGTGTCGCTGTACATGGGCGGGTCCAGAATGACCGGGTCCGTCCCCTGTCCCACCACGATGACCACCTCCTGGGGTCCCTTGGGGCCGCCGCAGGAAACCAGGGCGGCCAGCACGATCAATACGACGAATATTTTCCGCATTGAATGCCTCCTTTTCGTATGCTACACTGGATTATAGGATTTCGGAGCGGGTTCGTAAAGCGGGAACCCTTGAACCACCATCACGTCCTGCGGCCCGGCGGAGGTTTTCCATGAGCAAGGATCTTGTCATTCGGACCATCGAAGAGAAAAAGGGGGATTTCATCCGCATCGCCGGAGAGATCTGGCGGAACCCGGAGCTTTCCTACCAGGAGAAGGAATCCTCGGCTTTGCAGAAAGAGTACCTCCGGAGCGCGGGTTTCCGGATCACCGACCTGGACCATATCCAGCAGTACGCCTTCATCGCCGAATGCGGCCGGGGAAAGCCCGTTTTCGGTCTGGTGGGCGAGTACGACGCCCTCCCCGGCCTGTCCCAGAAGGTCCAGGCGACCCCGGAGCCGGTGGTCCCCGGAGGGCCCGGCCACGGCTGCGGCCACAACCTGCTGGGCACCGCCTGTCTGGCTGCGGCGGTGGGCCTGAAGGCGGCGGTGGATTCCGGCGCCCTGAAGGGCACGGTCCGCTATTTCGGAACCCCCGCGGAGGAGCAGCTGGGCAAGCCGGTCCTGGTCCGGGCGGGGGTTTTTTCCGGTCTGGACGCCGCCCTCTCGTGGCACCCCTCGGATCTGAACACCGTGGCGGCCTACTCCACCAATGCCAGCGTGGAGCTGTCCTTCCGTTTCCGGGGCACCCCCGCCCATGCCGCCCAGGTGCCTCACCTGGGGCGGTCCGCCCTGGACGCCCTGACCCTGATGCAGGTGGGAACGGAGTTCCTCCGGGAGCACATGCCCTCCGGGGCCCGGATCCATTACGTCGTGACCTCCGGCGGCGAACGGGCCAACATCGTGCCCAAGTTCGCCTCCGGCTCCTTCCAGGTCCGCTCCCCCCGGATGCGGGAGGTGATCCCCCTGATCCGGCGGGTCATCGACGTGGCCCGGGGGGCGGCCATGATGACCGGGACGGAGGTGGAGTACGAGGTCCTGCACGGCTGCTACGACGTCATCCCCAACCGGGTCATGTCGGATGTGCTGTACGAAAACCTGGCGGGGCTCCCCCTTCCGGTCCATACCCCCGAGGAAATCAGGTTCGCCCGGGAACTGTCGGACACCCAGACGGAGGACCAGAAACGCAACACCCTGCTGATGCTGGGAGTGGACCCGGCCTCGGCGGAACGGATCCTCCCCCGGGCCATCCACGACGAGGCGGCCTACTGGGGGGTGGGCTGGACCATCCCCGCCTCCACCGATGTGGGGGACGTGTCCCATGTGGTCCCCACAGCCCAGATCAACACCGCCACCTACCCCATGGGCATCGGCTCCCACACCTGGCAGGCCACCGCCGCCTCGGGGTCTTCCATCGGAATGAAGGGGATGATCTTCGCCGCCCAGGTTCTGGGGGCCGCCGCCCACGACCTGATGACCCGCCCGGAGAGCCTGGCCGCCGCCCGGGAGGAGTTCGACAAGGCCGTGGCCGGGGAAGTTTACATCGCGGCGAAGGACCTGCTGTCCACGGAGGAGGCGCCCTGAGGGACCGCGGCCCCTAGGCCGGGCCGTCCCCGGCCTTTTCCCCGGGCCTTTCCCCGGACAGGCGCCCGGTCCTCCGGCCCCACCGCTCCTCCAGCGCCCCGCTCACCCCCACCAGGGAGATCATAATCAGTAGCCCCCCCGCCACGATTTTCCCCGTCAGGGGGTCGCCGAAGAAGAGGGCGCCGAAGAGGCCGGAGAAGAGGATGCCCGAAGCCATCAGGATGGACCCGGTGGAGGCCTCGAAGTGCTTCGAGGGGGTGGTTATGGTGATCTGCCCCAGAAAGCCGCAGATCGCCGCGGCGATCATCAGGGCCTGGACGCGAAGCCCTCCGAAAATGAGAAACGGAAAGGCCACCACTCCATTGATGACCAGCCCGATGAGCATTAGATAGAAGAGGATGACATAGGAGTCGTCGTGTTTCCGGCACTCCCGGAGCACGCTCACCGCCGCCCCTCCCAGAACCCCCGACGCCAGCCCCGAGATGTCTCCCCAGTTGACGGTGGAGAAGTCCGGCGAAATCAGAAGGCCCATCCCCGCCATGCTCAGACCCAGGAAGAGATACTTCAGGGGACCCGGCTTTTCCCGGTTCACCCAGGGGCTGAAGAGAAACACGAAAACCGGGAATGTCCAGTTCAGCATGTTGGTCTTGGTGACGGTGGTGTGCTTCAGGGCCAGATAGAGGGTCAGCACCGCGCCGGTGTTCAGCAGGCCCCGCCACAGCACCAGGTCCGGCCGCCGGGGCCGCGGGGATTTCTTCCGGACGCCGATGAAAGCCGCCATGAAAACCGCCCCGAACAGGAACCGGTACAGGGATACCTGGAAGGGGGAGAGGATCTGCGATGCGTTGTGGGCGAATTTCGCGAAAACCGTGGACAGCGAAAAACAGAAGGAGGAAAAAATCAGGAGAAAGGCGGCCAGTCCTCGGGACATGATGGGGCCAGCATAGGGCTTTACCCCTCTTTCGTCTACGCCGCGGCAGGGGACGCCGAGGGTTTCTCCGGCGATGAAAAAAGGGTATCATGTCTCCGGCCCCGGCGGACGCGGAAGACGCCGGGCATCCGCGAGACGGAGGCGTTCCCCGATGATAGCCCCCCCCAAAGACTCCCTGGAAGAGATCTCCTCCCGGCTGGCCGCCGAAATCCGGCCCCTGCAATTCGGCCCCCCGGTGGCCCTGGTGTACAACCCCCTGAGCTACGCCTTCACCCCCCACCGACAGTACCTGCGCCGATGGGGAGCCTCCCCGAAGCGGGTGCTCTTCGTGGGGATGAATCCCGGTCCCTGGGGCATGGCCCAGACCGGGGTCCCCTTCGGGGAGGTGGAGATGGTGAGGGACTGGCTGGGCATCCAGGGCCCGGTGGGGCGGCCCGAGCCGGAGCATCCGAAGCGGCCCATCACGGGCTTCCGCTGCCTCCGTTCGGAGGTCTCGGGCCGCCGGCTCTGGGGTCTGTTCCGGTCCCGGTTCGGCAGCCCCGACGCCTTCTTCCGGGACCATTTCGTGGCCAACTACTGCCCTCTGGTGTTCATGGCCGAAAGCGGGGCAAACCTCACCCCGGACAAACTGAAGGGGGAGGCGGCGGAGCTTCTTTTCCGGATCTGCGACCGGGCCCTGGGGGAGGTCATAGGGATCCTCCGTCCCCTCTGGGTGGTGGGGATCGGGAAGTTCGCGGAGAAGCGGGTCCGGGCGGTCCGGGAGGTTCTTTTCGGGAAGGGCGCCCGGGTTTCCGGGGCTCCGGGGGAGGAGCCGGCCTTCCGGGTCGCCTCGATCCTCCATCCCAGCCCGGCCAACCCCGCGGCGAACCGGGGCTGGGAAGAGGCGGCTTCCGCCGCGCTGGAAGCCCTGGGGGTCTGGGAAAAAAAGGTTTGACCGTTTCCTCCCCTGCGCCTTATCATTGACCCATCTTTTCTTCCGGAGAGGAACGAGATGATGGACAGCCTCCCCGCCTCCCCCCCGGCCCTCCGCGCCCGGAGGTCCCCGACCGGCACGACCGCCGTCGGCAATCCCTGCCCAGGCTCCGCCC
>MTKY01071670.1_pt1 | contig 13283 bp, 9 predicted proteins | sample 1042731 | NCBI WGS metagenome assembly MTKY01 (sample SAMN06212206, study PRJNA360538) | anaerobic digester metagenome | biome: Wastewater treatment plant; material: sludge; isolation source: anaerobic digester fed with sludge from wastewater treatment plant | place: Denmark: WWTP Soeholt ... | reverse complement strand
CGAGATCGGCGGCATTGTTATCGATCAGGATGCCTATCATGTCACACTTGACGGCCAGACGGTTGACCTGACCCTCCGCGAATATGAGCTTGTCCGCTTCCTCGCGAGCCATGCCGGACAGGTTTTCACACGCGAGGAACTGCTTGAGAATGTATGGGATTATGACTACTACGGCGATGTCCGCACAGTGGATGTCACCGTCAGAAGGGCGCGTGAAAAGATTGAGCCGGATCCGGAGGAGTTCCGCTATATTCTGACCAAGAGAGGCGTCGGCTACTACTTCCGCAGGGATCCTGGGGAAGACGAGAACACCTTTCAGCGATGAGTGATTTAGCGATTGTACTGATATCGGTTTCTGCGACCGCGCTGTTTATGATCCCTGCCATATTCTGGAAAAACAAACACGACCGCCGCCGCATGAATCAGGATATGATGCGCACCATGCGCAGGATTGCCAATGAGCGGACAGAATCGCAGGCGATTCTGGCGTCGCTCGATGTCGGGATTATCGCTTACGGGAGCGATGACCGCCTGATCGCGTCTAATCCTGTCGCTGAATCATATTTGGGAATTATCCCGGACTCACTCGCAGGTTTTCTCGACCGCTTCGGCGCTGATAACGGCATGCGCGCCGCCCATTATCTGGACAGCGATGATGTGTCCGGAGAAATCAGCGTGAACGATTTCGCTCTGAGAATGGTCTGCCAGCGCCATCCGATCCGCGCCGCCGGAGAGCGGTTCCGTGGCCATGTCATCACAGTGCAGGATTATACGCTGATCCGCCGGCAGGAAGAACAGCGCAAAACATTTGTCGCGAATGTCTCGCATGAGTTAAAAACACCGCTGACGACCATCAAATCGTATTCGGAGACGCTGCTCGACTGGGGGATTGACGAGAAAGACCGCGCAGAGATCAAAGCCGATGTCGGACGCATCTACGACGATTCGATCCGCATGGAGCGGTTAATTGCGGATCTTCTGCTCTTATCGATGATTGACAGCAGCCGTTTGTATGTGCAGATGACGATCTTCGATCTCGCCGATTGCGCTCGTCAGATGTGTGAACGTCTGAGCGGCCAGGCCGCTGAGAAATCCATCGTATTGGAGTTTTCCGCGCTGTCGCGGGAAGCGGCCGTCTTTGCCGACCGATCGTCGGTGGAGCGGATTCTGACCAATCTGATTGTGAACGCCATACATTATACGGATACCGGCGGGAGTATCAGGATTTACGCGGGGAATGTTGTGGATGATTTCTACATCAAGGTGACCGACGACGGTGTTGGGATCGCGAAAGGCGATCTGGAAAACATTTTCAGGCGTTTCTACAGAGCCGACAAAACGGGCTCACGCGCTTTCGGAGGGACAGGGCTCGGTCTTTCAATCGCTCAGGAGCTGGCGCGCATGCAGCGGGGACGTATTGAAGCGGAAAGCGAACTGGGAACCGGCAGCCAGTTCACGCTCTTTCTGCCGAGCGCGAAACGACTCCTGCGCGAAGCGCTTTTCGATGTGTCAAATAAAGAGAAACCGCGGGACGCGGTGGCGATCGCGGGCCAGGATACGATCCGGCGATGGCTCGGCGAAATCGAGGGTGACGACGTAAAAGATGATACAGGAGCGTTCGATTTGCGTGAGCTCCTTGAAATAATTGATAAAAAGGTCAACAATAGTATGAACCTCTGAGGGGGTTCAACATTGTTTGGAATCAGCGCCACGGGCGATGATAATCATGTGACAATCTGAAAAGAGGCTTATTTGCGTAGTTATTTAATCGAGGGTGGACACCCTTTAAACGGACATGTAAAGATCGGTGGTTCCAAGAACGCGTCGCTCGCCGTGCTTTCGGCCGCGATGGCGGTTGACGGGCCATGCGTCATCGACAATCTCCCCGCGATCAGTGATATTGATGTCCTGCTTCAGATATTTAAAGATATCGGCGCGACCGTCGAGTCCCTTGCCCCGGGCAAAGTACGCCTCGACGCCCGGACGATCAACACGCATGAGGCGCTGCACTCGCGGGTGACGGAGCTGCGCGGTTCTTATTATCTGCTGGGGGCTTTGCTTGGGCGCTTTGGCAGGGTATCGCTCCGTATGCCGGGGGGGTGTGATTTCGGTGTCCGCCCGATTGATCTTCACCTCAAGGGTTTCCAGGCGCTGGGAGCGGAGACGGAAGTCGGCCGCGGTATTGTGACCTGTTCTTCCGAAGAGCTGACGGGCGGCGGCGTCTTCCTGGATACCGTGAGCGTCGGGGCGACCATCAATATTATGCTTGCCGCCGTCAAGGCGAAGGGGAGAACCGTGATCGACAATGCGGCGCGTGAACCGCATGTTGTCGATGTCGCTAACTTTCTGAATGCGATGGGCGCCGAAATCCGCGGCGCCGGGACCGATGTCATCCGCATCAACGGCCGCCCTACGCTGCCCGCGAACAAAGAGTACTCGGTCATCCCTGATCAGATTGAGGCGGGGACGTACATGATTCTCGCGCCCCTCACAGGCGGCGATATTGTTGTAGACGGCGTCATCCCCAAACATATGGAGCCGCTGACGGCGAAGCTTCAGGAGATGGGTGTCACGGTCGAGGAAGGGGAAGACTCTATTCGCGTCTTTCTTGCCGGGGGCGATAAACTCTGCGCGACCAGCTATAAGACGATGCCTTACCCGGGATTCCCTACCGATCTCCAGCCGCAGGCGACAGTTCTCCTCTGCGTCGCGGAAGGCACGGGGCGCATGATTGAGAATGTCTGGGAGAATCGTTTCCAGTATGTGGACGCTCTCCGCATGATGGGCGCGAATATTATCACATCCGGGCGTCTAGCGGTGATTCAGGGCGGCGCGCACCTGACCGGCTCCCGGGTAGTCGCGCGCGATCTCCGGGCAGGAGCCGCGATGGTGATGGCGGGGCTGACGGCCAGCGGTGTGACGGAAGTCTTTGATATTGACCGCATCGAACGCGGATATGAGCATTTTATCGAAAAGCTGACGAAGCTTGGCGCCGTTATTTCTGATGTTGAAAGCAAAGACGAATGAGTATCCTGTCACTGTCACTGCGTTCAGGCTCAAGTGGGAATTCGACATTTATCCGCACAGAATCGGCGCGGATCGCGGTGGACTGCGGGATGAACGGAAAACAGTTCGCGCTGGCGCTGCGCTCAGTCGGTGAGGAGGCGAAAAAAGTTGACGCGCTTCTCCTGACGCATGAACATATCGACCACTGTTCGGGGATTGGCGTTGTCATGAGGCGCCATCGGATTCCACTCTACGCGACGCTCGCTACACTCAATGAAGCGCGCCGGATCATCGGTGAAGTTGACGAGGCTCTGATCCATATCATTGAACCGGGAAAGAAGTTCTCCGTCCGGGAGACGGTCATCATGCCCTTTTCAATTCCCCATGACGCGGCGGATCCTGTCGGTTTCCGCGTTTTTTCCAAGTCAGGTGATATAGGTATCGCGACTGACCTCGGTCACTTCCCGGATGCAGTCCGCGATTCGCTGAAAGGCTGCCGCGTGGTATTTCTGGAAGCAAATTTCGACCCCGTGATGCTGGAAACAGGATCGTATCCGTATTATCTGAAACGGCGTATTGTGGGGATGAACGGTCATCTCTCGAATTTCGACGCGGGGGACGCGGCGGCTTACTTACTGCGTCAAGGCACGGAAGCCTTTGCTCTCAGTCACCTCTCTCAGAATAACAATCGGCCGGGATTGGCGCTGAAGACAGTCAGCGAGCGGCTGTTGCGCGACGGCGCGAGAGCAGGACGTGATTACGTCATTAACGCATCACCTCGCTTTGAATGTTCGCGGGCTTTCCGCTTTGAATTGGCTGAAAATACTCTCCGGAGGGCACTGCCGCATATGGCAGACTGTGGCGGGGCACCTGACTGCCCGGAACAGCTCTCGATGCTGACGTCATCTGCCGGCCCCTATTGCGGACAGATCACGTTGAAGGAGAGCGTGTGATGGAGAACCTCTGGCTGATCGCCGGGCTTGGGAACCCCGGCAAACGCTACGAGAGAACGTGGCACAATATCGGCAGGATGGGGGCGGATCGGCTCGCGGAACGCCACGGCATTGCGATGCGTCTCCACCGGTTTGGCGGTGTGGCGGGTGAGGGCCGGATCGAGGGGCAGCGTGTCCTTCTTCTTCAGCCCGATACATTTATGAATCGTTCAGGAGAAAGCCTTATCCGCGCCCTTTCTTTTTTTAAGATACCTCTGGATCATCTCATTGTGCTTTACGATGACTACGATCTGCCGCTCGGCCGGATCAGAATACGCGAGACAGGAAGCGCGGGCAGCCACAATGGGATGAAGTCCGTGATCGATCACGTCGGGAGCTGCCGGTTTTGGCGTGTGCGCGTCGGAATCGGCCCGCGGCCAATGGGCGACATCGTCGATTTTGTTCTCTCAAAGATCAGCCAGAGACAAGAGGCGGAAGTTTTTAACGCGCTGGAAAACGCGGTGGAAGCAATCGAGCTGATTCTTCGAGGGGAGCATCAGACCGCCCAGGAGCGTTTCAACAAGAAGGGTGCTAACCGCGTCGGGGCGGAGGATATAAAGCCAAGGACAGGGGAAGTATCTCAGGCGACTGCCGGTTCAGCGGGCCTTGCCCCGGAATGCGCGGCGCCGGGTGAATGTTCCTGTCAGTGTGGCAGTGAGCGGCGGCCTGACGGTGGGACGGCCAAAGGAAGCCCGTGTTAAGGCAGGAATCCGAAGAATACAGGACGGTGTGGTCTGACGCATCCGATCTGTTCCTGAACTCAGCTCCCGGATGTGAACTGCTGCGATGTGCCGCAGGGGGACGCCCGCTCAATGTGACCGGAGCTGCGGACCCTGCCAAATCATTCATAGTTGCTTCTCTCGCGGAAAAAACGCGGCGGAAGGTGTGCGTCCTCGTGCCGGATGAAGCGCGCGGGCGCGCGCTGCATGAAGAATTGTCCGCCTTTATTCCGGAAGAGGCTATCCTGACATTTCACAGCCGTGAGCTGTCGCTTATCGATGTGCGGGCGATCAGCCGCGATCAGGAACTAATGAGGTCGGCCGTTCTCACACGCCTTTTGTGCGATGACTTCCGCGTGTTGATTCTTCCCGCTGATGCCACGCTGCAGCGTGTCCGGCCGCCTGACATTTTTCGACGGTTCGTGCTGACTGTTGAACTTGGGCAGCGCATCGACCCGGATACACTCGAACGTCAATTGGCGGCGGCGGGTTATGAACGCATCCCCCAGGTTGAGAATCCGGGACAATACGCGCGGCGCGGAGATATCATCGATGTGTGGCCGCCGGATACGCGGCGCGGCGGCAACAGCGCTATTCGCGTGTCTTTTTTTGACATTGAGATTGACGAGCTGAAAGAACTCGATCCGGATTCGCAGCGGTCGGTCCGGGTGATCCGCCGCGCGGTGATTCCGCCTGCGCGTGAGGTTATCCTAACGCATGAGGAGCGCCTCTCGGTTGCCGGGAGGCTGGAACAGGCGATTACAGACGAGGTCAGGCGAAGCCGCCGTGAGGGATCCGGCAGGGATATCGCGGAGAAGCTCCAGGCGGCCGGCTTTCGAGAGCTTGAGCGCCTGAGGGAGTATGCGTTCTTTCCCTCGATCGACCGCTTACTGCCCCTGATTGACGTTGAAATCTGCACGGTGATGGATTATGCCCGCCTGGCGGAACCGCTCTGCTTTATCGATGAACCGCTCACATTTTCGCGCAGGCTGGATGCCGCCCACGCGGGTTTTGCGCAGAGGCTTGCGAACTACATGGCAAAGGGCAGTTCGTTTTCCTTTTCGGAGGATTGCCAGATCACTCCTGCCGATGTTTTAAGCGCGATCGACAGAGAGCATTCATTCATCGCGCTCATCGATATGCCGGTTTCAGGTAACGGACTGCCGGGAGCGGCCCAGCTGCCGCTCCGCGCGAGGACCTCGGACCGATACCGGGGCCGTCCGGAGAAGGTGGCGGAAGACGCGGCGCGTGTTCTCGGAGAACACGGGGCTGCTCTTCTGTACGCCGGATCGGATGAACGCGCTGAACAGTTATCGCTGTTTCTGGCGGAGCGGGGAATTGATACGGCGGCCGTTCTCCCCGCGTTGTTCCCGCGGGGGTTCGCCATAGACGCCTTGCCGCTTCTCGTTATCGGGACAGAAGATCTGTACGGCGTCAGCAGAAGAAAAGCGCGCCGGAAAAAGCATTCGCAGCGCGAAGTGTTTTATCAGGATCTGAAACCGGGTTCGCTTGTCGTCCATGAAGACTGCGGAATCGGAAGATATGAGGGAACCGAGTCAATTACAACAAGCGACGGGACGCGCGACTATCTCACGATTCAGTATCGCGACGGCGTATTGCGGCTTCCTGTTGACCGCGTTGAACTTCTCTCTCCCTACATTCCTGTCGGCGATGCCAGACCGCCGCTCTCTTATATGGGCGGAACGAAATGGCAGCGCCAGAAAGAGCGCGCGCGTTCCTCAATCAAACGTCTCGTGACGGATATTATCTCTCTTTATGCGTCGAGACAGAAGATCAAAGGGTATCATTTCGGCCCCGATACGCCGTGGCAGAAAGAATTTGAATCGGCTTTTCCCTACGAAGAGACCAGGGACCAGAAACGCGTTATCGCGGAAGTCAAGAGCGATATGGAGAGCGATAAGGTCATGGACAGGCTTGTCTGCGGTGATGTCGGCTTTGGAAAGACAGAGGTATGCTTCCGCGCCATGTTTAAATGTGTCATGGAGGGAAAACAGGCCGCGCTTCTCGCTCCGACGACAGTTCTCACGCGCCAGCACGTTCAGAACTTAAAGGAAAGACTCGCCTCTTATCCGGTTACTGTACGCGAACTTTCCCGCTTTGTCAGCCGGGAGGAACAGAAAAAAACAGTCAAGGAGCTCGCCAGAGGCAGTGTTGACATTGTCATCGCTACGCATCGCCTGCTTTCGAAGGATGTGGCTTTCCGTGATCTGGGGCTGCTTGTCATTGATGAGGAACAGCGGTTCGGCGTCGATCACAAAGAGATGCTGAAGGCGCTCACGCCGGCTGTCGAAGTGCTGACGCTCACCGCAACGCCTATTCCGAGGACACTGCACCTGTCGCTCGCCGGTATGCGCGATATCTCGCTGCTGGAAGAAGGCCCTGAGGACAGGCTTCCTATTCAGACAACCGTCCTGGAGTACGATGAGGATCTTGTCATCGACGCGATTATGCGCGAGCAGGCGCGCCATGGACAGGTATTCTATTTGTATAACAATACGTACAAAATCGATCAGCGCGCCTCCGAACTATCTGAAAAAATGCCCGGTGTCCGATTCGCGGTCGCACACGGAAAAATGTCTGAGCGGCAGCTTGAAAATGTGATTGAAGCATTCCTGCTGGGCGAATACGACGTGCTCGTCTGTACAACGATCATTGAGTCAGGCGTCGATATGCCGCACGTCAATACGCTGATCGTTGAGGACGCCGACCGTTTCGGACTGGCGCAGCTCTACCAGATCCGCGGGCGTGTCGGACGGTCTGAACGGCAGGCGTACGCGCTGATTACTTACCGGCCTGACCGCGTTATCGGCGAAGCCGCGGAAAAGCGTCTGGCCGCGATTCGGGATTTTACCGAGCTCGGATCAGGATTTCAGATCGCCCTCCGCGACCTGGAAGTTCGCGGAGCGGGGAATCTGCTCGGCGCGGAACAGAGCGGCCATCTCGAAGCGATTGGATACGACCTGTATACGAGGATGCTGGAGGAATGTGTTCAGGAAGCAAAAGGTGTGGCGGTTCCCGTCAGAACCACTCCCACGGTCGTCGATATCCCCGCGGATGCTATACTTCCGGCTGACTACGTGCGGGAAGGTGACGAACGCCTGGAGATCTACAGGCGTATCGCGTCGATCCGCTCCATCAGCGATTACCGCGATGTCTTCGACGAACTGACTGACCGATACGGCGATCTGCCGGCGGAGACAGCCACGCTCCTTGATATCTCTTATATCCGCGCTTTTGGCGAGAGAGCGGGGTTCACGCGCGTGAGCGTGTCCGGGAGCGATGTCGAGCTGATTCTTGACAAAGCGGAAACAGACAACGGGCTAAAGATGGCGTTTGTCTCCCGTCTGCTCACGTTCAGCACGGACGAACAAAGACTGACTTTCAAAGCCGGCTACCGCCCGATGATTCTCGTCTCGGGAGCCGCGAAAAGAACGGCCGATACGCCGTCTGTCCTGCGCGATCTCTTCTCAGGGGCGGAGAAAGCGTTGTAGGAAACGGGCAGTTTTCAGCCCGTTAAATCTCCTGACGATTCTGGAAAGCCCGCGACAGCGTGACATCATCGGCGTATTCGAGCGCCGCGCCCATCGGAATGCCGTGGGCGATGCGCGTGGTACGGATACCGGACGGCTTCAGCAGCCGTGCGATATAGAGAGCAGTCGCCTCTCCCTCGATCGTCGAATTGGTCGCGAGGATGATTTCTTCGACCTCATCATGCTCGCGCAGGCGGATGAAGAGTTCTTTCAGCTTCACATCTTCCGGCCCGACATTGTGCATCGGCGAGATCACACCATGGAGAACATGGTACAGGCCGCGGTAGTCGTGAATGCGCTCCATGGCGGCCACGTCGCGGGGATTTTCAACGATACAGATACGGGTGTTGTCCCGCGCGGAAGATGTACAGATATCGCAGGGGTCGTCTTCCGTGAAATTGCAGCAGACAGAGCAGAGACGGATAGAGGAGCACGCCTCGCGAATAGCGTCCGCGAGAGCGAGTGCGTCCTCTTTTTTCTCATCGAGAATATGAAACGCGAGGCGCTGGGCAGATTTCTGGCCGATGCCCGGAAGTTTCGCAAACGCGCTGATGAGCCTGGCGATCGCCGGTGTATAACGATAAGCCATCTCTAGAAACCGGGGAAACCGAAACCGCCGCCGGTGACCTTCGACATTCTGGCTTCCGCCCGTTCATCGAGTTGTCGGGCCGCGTCATTGACAGCGGCAGTTACAAGATCCTGCAGCATCTCGACGTCGTCGGGGTCGACAACACCTGGGTTAATCTCGAGAGTTTCGATCTGGTGGCCGGCTCCCATGACGACGCGGACGACACCGCCGCCGGCTGTTGCTTCCGCTTTCATCTCCGCGACTTCATCCTGCGCGATGGCCAGTTCCTCCTGCATCTTCTGCGCCTGCTTCATCAGCTGGTTCATCTGATTGCCGCCGCCCGGTAATCCGCCGCCGCGCGGGAATCCATGTCTTCCTTTTGCCATAAAAATCTCGCTTTCTATTCACTGCCTTCAACGGGAGAAGGGATTTCTTCAATGAGCGCTTTTTCTCTGACCTTTCTGAGCCATGTCCATTCGGCGGATTCGCCATCTGTTCCGCCGCGGTCCTGGTCCAGTACAATCGACAGGTCGACTCTCTGCCCGGCGCGGTTTGAGAGCATCTGCCGGATCAGCTGCGAATTGCCCGATTCGGAGAGACAACTGTGCTGTCCCTTAAGATTCGAGTCAAAATGGATCTCAAACGTCAGTCCGTTCATGCAGACACGGGCAGGGCGCGCGCACAGAGCGATATCCATGCGGTGCTCTTTTTGAAGGTCGTCCAGAATTTCGCGCCAGACGTCGAGCACCGGCTTTTCGCCGGAAGGTGTCGCGATCGTCGCGGCAGGCGGTTTCTCATCAGGGAGATCCTGAAGCCCTTCATGCCTGCGCTCGGCCGTCCCGTGCGTTCTCCCGGCTTCGACTTGTTCTGCGCCGGAAGCGGCGCCGCCCGCCGCTTTCCGGATGTCATCCTCGGCTGCTTCGTCGGTTCGAGCCGCGGGCGGAGCCGCCGGAGCGCTTCTCGTAAGCTCTGCGTCCCCATCTTTCGCACCCCTGTTTTCCGCTTCCCTGCTTATCGCGCCGGAAGGAGCGGCGGCGTGTGATACGGGAACGGCTGTCGGGCCGGACCCGAAGCGGCACTGCAGATCGATCAGCCCGATTTCGAGTGTTGTGCGAAGGTCAGGTGACAAACGCATGTCGACGAGGAGTCGTGCGAGACCGGAGATGAGGTCTGTCAGAGCCGGCACGCTTGTTTTCACCGCTATTGAAGTCAGACGCTGAATGTCTTCGCCGCGGAGCTGTATTAGTTTTTCAGGTGTTCCCGAGACATGCGCGACGAGAAGGTTGCGGAAATAGCCCCCGAGGTCCGTCACAAACCGGGTTAAATCGCGCCCTGACATCACGAGTTCCTGAATGTTGATGAGAAGCGTTTCCGGTTGGTTGAAGAGGATCGCTTCGGCTGTCTCCGACAGGAAACGGTCGGGAACCATCCCCGCCAGTGTTAAAACGTCGTCACGTCCGACAGGTGTTGCCGACAGCTGCCTTGTCTGATCGAGCAGACTGATCGCGTCGCGGAGGGCTCCGCCTGAAAGCATGGCGATCATCTCAAGAGCGCTGTCGTCAATATTCAGGCTGACACTCTCCGCAATACGCCTGATCCTGGCGATAATCTCGTCAGCTGGAATTCTGCGGAATTTGAAATGCTGGCATCGGGAAATGATGGTCGCGGGGATGCGGTGAGGCTCGGTTGTCGCCATGACGAAGACGGCGTGAGACGGCGGTTCCTCGAGAGTCTTCAGCAGTGCGTTGAAAGCTCCCGCCGACAACATGTGTACTTCGTCGATGATATAAACTTTGTAGCGCGCCCGGAGCGGGGTGAAGATGATCTCATCCGTCAGCCGTCTCATATGTTCAACGCTGTTGTGTGACGCCGCGTCGATTTCACTGATATCCATCAATGATCCATCGTTCGCCGCCCTGCAGATTTCGCATTCGTTGCAAGGATCGCCCCGGTCGGGCTGTAAGCAGTTGATCGCTTTCGCGAAAATTTTCGCGAGCGACGTCTTGCCCGTACCGCGGGTTCCCGAGAAAAGGATCGCGTGAGAGAAATGACCGCTGATGACGCTCTGCCGGAGAGGATAGACGATCTGCTCCTGGGCGACCACATCCGTAAACGTCTGCGGACGCCATAATCTGTAAAGAGCCAGTTTGTCTGTTTCCGCCATGAGGGCACCTCGGTTTCTGTTCAGTATGTGAAAAAGAGCCGTGCCTGAGCCGCAACCGAATCAGGTTTCCCCGCGGCGCTTGCGGAGTTCCGCTTACCGCTGCTTCCTTCCGGATCTGGCGGGGTTCACAGGTCCGCAACGCACGGGCCCCGCGTTCGGTTGCGGCTCAGAGACGGCTGTTGCCTGAGCCTGTCTGCCGGGGGAGACAGCACCCGGCAGACTGTCTTCCAGTTTACCATATCCGCGGCCCCGGAAGTTACCGCGCGTCGCCGTCAGTCTTTGCCGGTCACTTCATCGATCCAGTCGCCGTATCCTTCGCGTTCCATGTCGGCGAGAGGGATGAAGCGGAGGGCGGCGCTGTTGATGCAGTAGCGCTGGCCGCCGGAGGAAGCGGGCCCGTCCGGGAAGACGTGTCCGAGATGGGAGTCGGCAATGGAACTCCTCACTTCGACGCGCCTGCGCCAGAGACTCAGATCTTCGCGGTATTCGATCAGTCCTTTGGCGATCGGTTTCGTGAAAGCCGGCCATCCGCACCCCGCGTCATACTTGTCGCGCGAGCTGAACAGCGGTTCGCCGCTGACGACATCGACGTAAATACCCGGTTCGAAGAAAGCGTCATATTCGTTGTCAAACGGGCGCTCGGTGTCATTCTCCTGTGTCACGCGGTACTGGAGGTCCGTCAGACGGCTGCGGATAGCCGCGTTGTCCGGCCGCGTATAGACGGGGCGGTCTCCCCGGCTCCCGCCGTCTGATCTGCCGCCGGCCTCTTTTTCAAAGGGAAGGGGGGAGAGTGTTTCACCGGAATTGACAGGTTCCCTGAAATCCTTCGGGAGTTCTTCCTCTCCGAGCGGTCTGCCCGCGAGTCTGAGGTCTACGTGGCAGTAGCCTGACGGCTGATTCTTCAGGTAATCCTGATGGTAATCCTCCGCGCGGTAGAAGTTTTTGAGCGCGAGGACTTCGACGACAATCGGCCGCTTGTAGTCTTTGCGGCGGAAGTCGATGTAATCGCAGATCGTGTCAAAATCTTCCTTGTCCTCGAAGTAAACGCCCGGCCGGTACTGCGTGCCGACATCGTTTCCCTGCCGGTCTCTCGTCGTCGGATCGATGATCCGGAAAAAATGCGCCATGATCTCCGTGAGCGTCAGTTCGTCGGCGTCATATGTCAGTTTCACTGTCTCCGCAAAACCGGTTGTCCCGCTGCAGACTTCGCCGTATGTCGGGTTTTCGGTCGTCCCGTTCGCATAACCGGTTTCGGTGTCCAGGACGCCTTTCCCGAGAATCTGGAAATAGCGCTCGACGCCCCAGAAACACCCGCCGGCCAGATAGATGACTCGTGTATTCATTTTGTTCTCCTTGTATTCAGCCGGATCACTCCAGATACCGCGCTTCTCACGCTGCGCCTTTATTTCGAGCGTTTCAAAATAATCGTTGTACTGTGTGGTAGGCTCGTATCTTCTCTCTTCCGCGAGTCCTTCGCGGACGAGCACTTCGTTGATCATCGTATGCGCATCGAGCCATGCATAGGCGAGTAAGCGTTCGTATTGGTCTGTCTGCACCTTTTCGAACTGGAGATAAACGGTCCGGCCTGAGAGCCAGTGTTTGACAATGCGCGAAACAGATTCTCCTCTGTGCGTCCTGGCGCTCTCCTCATGGTGGGCGTAAGATTCCGGGGCGTTTACGCCGATCAGCCGCAGTTTCACCTGTTCTCCGCCACGCGCGACCATGAATGTATCGCCGTCAACGACGCGGTCGATCGTCACTTTTTCCAGCTTCTGCAGATCAGCGGCTCCACCCGGCCGGAGCGAATCGTAGACTTCCAGCGGTATATCGAGTGTTGAGGCCGCGGTATCCGCTTCCTCCTGCTCAATGGGAAAGCCGTCCGGCAGGATGAGGAGCGGGAGGCTGGTGTTCCGCATCTGCGGCGTTGTCAGCGCGGGATCGGTCGTTAGGTCCGCCTGTCCCCCGTTCAGCGGCTGGCGGCAGCCTGCAGCCAGGAAACTGCCTGCCCATAAAAGAGCGATGAGGAGCCAGAGGACGGTTAAGGTTGTTTTCGAATGTTTCGCTGAAAACACGCGATTGTCACAATTGTTCAACTTCATTATGTTTCGATTCTACATCTTCCCGTTATAGTGTCATTGTAGCGAAAGGCTACGACAACACCTCTTCATACGTCTCCTCGATAAGGGCTCCTCTGGGGCCCTTATCACTTATTTCTTTCAGAATCGGCTGTTGCGCCTTCCAGGGTGATGCAGGTTCTCTATACGCGCAGTTTGGCCAGTTTCT
>MTKY01053723.1_pt1 | contig 13303 bp, 13 predicted proteins | sample 1042731 | NCBI WGS metagenome assembly MTKY01 (sample SAMN06212206, study PRJNA360538) | anaerobic digester metagenome | biome: Wastewater treatment plant; material: sludge; isolation source: anaerobic digester fed with sludge from wastewater treatment plant | place: Denmark: WWTP Soeholt ... | reverse complement strand
GCGCGCCATCTGGCGATGACCGCCGACACGCTGGTCACCCCGATCAACGACAGCTTCATCGATTTCGACCTGATCGGACAGGTCGATCCCGAAACCTTTCAGGTCACCCGCCCCAGCTTTTATTCCGAACTGATCTGGGACACGCGCAAGGCAAGGGCCAAGACCGACGGGCGGACGATCGACTGGATCATCCTGCGCAACCGGCTCCAGCATGTCGATGCGCATAATATGCGGCGCGTCGGCGAAGCATTGAGCCAGTTGTCGCGCCGCGTCGGTTTTCGCGTCATTCCCGGACTCGGCGAGCGCGTCATCTATCGCGAACTGTTCCCGGCGGGCCTCACCCTCCTCGATAAGGCGCACCTGGGCGGCATGGGCATTGGCCATGTCGTTGCGCGGCAGGAATTGCGCGAAGCGATGGGCGGACTGAACCTTCCGGCGCGTGAACGGTTTCATCCCGACGGCGACCTCTTCGCTGCCGCCTGACGTTCCATCTCCCCAAAGGACCACCCATGACCCATGTCTTCCACCCGACGCTGCTGCGTGAATATGACATTCGCGGCGTCGTTGGCGACACGCTGTCGACCGCTGACGCCTATGCGATCGGGCGCAGTTTTGCGACGCTGGTCGCACGCGCCGGCGGCAAGCGCGTCGCGGTCGGCTATGACGGGCGCCTGTCGTCGCCGATGCTGTGCGATGCACTGATCGAAGGGATCAACGCCGCGGGTATCGACGCGCTCAATGTCGGGCTCGGCCCGACCCCGATGCTCTATTATGCTGCCTCAACCGAGGATGTGGACGGCGGCATCCAGATAACCGGCAGCCACAATCCCCCCGATTATAACGGCTTCAAATTTGTGATGCTGGGACGGCCTTTCTATGGCGCCGACATTCAGCGGATCGGCCAAATGGCTGCCGCGGGCGATTGGGAAGTTGGCGAAGGTGCCACGCAGAGCATCGACATCATCGACGCCTATGTCGACCGGTTGGTCGAGGGGTTCGCCGGCGGCGCCTATCGGGTAGGCTGGGACGCGGGTAATGGCGCGGCAGGAACCGTCATCGAAAAGCTGACTGCGAAGTTGCCAGGCGAGCATCATTTGCTGTTCACCGACATCGACGGCCATTTCCCGAACCATCATCCCGATCCCACCGAAGAGAAGAATCTGGCGGATCTGCGCCAGCTGGTCGCGGAGAAACGCCTCGATTTCGGCGTCGCTTTCGATGGGGATGGCGACAGGATCGGCGCGATCGATGGCGAGGGCCGCGTGATCTGGGGCGATCAGCTGTTGCAAATCTATGCCGCGGCGCTGCTGCAGGACCTGCCCGGTGCAACGATCATTGCCGATGTGAAAGCCAGCCAAGCACTGTTCGATCGCGTCACGGAGCTTGGCGGCCGGCCACTGATGTGGAAAACCGGCCATAGCCTGATCAAGGCGAAGATGAAGGAAACCGGCAGCCCGCTCGCGGGCGAGATGAGCGGTCATGTGTTTTTTGCCGACCGCTATTATGGCTATGACGACGCGCCCTATGCCGCGGTGCGGCTGATCGAGGCGGCGACGAAGCTGGGGCAGAGCGTCACCGAGCTGCGCGGAAATATGGCACCAATGGTCAACACCCCCGAGCTGCGCTTCCAGGTCGACGAGGTGCGCAAATTCGCCATTGTGGACGAAGTTCTGGAGCGGCTGACCGCCGCGGGGGCAGAGGTCGATCGCACCGACGGCGCGCGCGTGCTGACCGACGACGGTTGGTGGCTGCTCCGCGCGTCGAACACGCAGGATGTGCTGGTGGCGCGTGCCGAGGCAAAGGATGAGGCCGCATTGACGCGGCTGCTCGCCGCGATCGACGAACAGCTCGCCCTGTCGGGGATCGAACGCGGGCCGCAGGCCGGGCATTAAGTCACCCGTGGCACGCCCTGCAAAAATCTTGCCAGATTGACGTTGGCCGCGCTCCTCGGGTAACGCCCGCACATGTCTCCTCTGGAAGCGATGTGGAAATGACCGACGACGAAGCGACCCCGGCCACGATGACCGCCGACGCCGATTATGGCGTCGCCGAACACCGCGCCCACGCGCGCGACGATGCCGCCGCGGGCAACGGTCTGGCGGTCATTTCGATCGCCAAAAGCTATGACAAGCGCGTCGTGCTGTCGGACGTGTCGCTATCGGTCGGCAAGGGCGAGGTCGTCGGCCTGCTCGGCCCGAACGGCGCGGGCAAGACCACCTGCTTCTATTCGATCATGGGGCTGGTCAAGCCAGACGCGGGGCGCATCATGCTCGACGGATCGGATATCACCGCGCTGCCGATGTACCGTCGCGCGATTTTGGGACTCGGCTATCTGCCGCAGGAAACCTCGATCTTTCGCGGCATGACCGTCGCGCAGAATATCAGCGCGGTGCTCGAACTCGCCGAACCCGACAAGGTGTCGCGCGAACGACGGCTCGAGGAATTGCTCAACGAATTCGGCCTCACCAAGCTGCGTGACGCGGCGGCGATGGCGCTGTCTGGCGGCGAACGGCGGCGCGCCGAAATCGCTCGCGCGCTCGCCGCCAATCCGTCGATCATGCTGCTCGACGAACCTTTTGCCGGGATCGATCCCTTGTCGATCAGCGATATTCGCGACCTCGTCGTCGATCTGAAGACGCGCGGCATCGGGGTGCTGATCACCGACCATAATGTCCGAGAGACGCTCGACCTCGTCGACCGCGCCTGCATCATTTACGACGGCAAGGTGTTGCTCGCGGGTTCGCCCGAAGAGCTGGTCGCCGACCCCGAAGTGCGCCGCCTCTATCTCGGCGAAGGCTTTTCCCTGTGAGGTCATAACGATCCATGGCGTTGGGTCCGCGTCTCGATCTCCGCCAGTCGCAATCGCTGGTGATGACGCCGCAGCTGCAGCAAGCGATCAAGCTGCTGGCGCTGTCGAACCTTGAACTCGAAACCTATCTGGCCGAGGCGCTCGAGGGTAATCCGCTGCTTGATACGGCGTCGGCCGATAGCGACGGCAGCGCAAGCGACGCCAATGACAGTCCAGGGGACGACGCGCCCGTAACCGAGGCGGCAGCGCTCGACGCCGATCAGGCGCTGGCCTCGGATAGCGGCACCGCCAACGACCTCGACGTCGATCTGACCGCCGACAGCTTTCATCACGACAGCGTCAGCGACAGCGTTGGCCTGTCGGGCAGCGACAGCGAAGGTATCGATTTCGACAGCTTCGCGGGCGAGGACGAGACGCTGCACGGCCATCTGCTGGCGCAGGTCGGCGAGCGGTTCAGCGGGCTGGAAGCGATGATCGCCGAGCAGCTTGTCGCGCTGATCGACGAGACCGGCTATCTGCGCGCCGATCTGACCGAGGTCGCGCAGCGGCTCGGCGTGCCACTCGCGCTCGTCGAGAATGTGCTCGCGGGCGTCCAATGTTTCGACCCGTCGGGGGTGGCTGGGCGCGACCTCGCCGAATGTATCGCGATCCAGGCGCGCGAGGCTGATCGTTACGACCCCGCGATGGCGTGCATGATCGCGCATCTCGACCTCGTCGCCAAGGGCGCCTTTCCGCAATTGAAGCGCATCTGCGGGGTCGATGACGAGGATCTGGCCGACATGATCCGCGAATTGCGCAACTATGACCCCAAACCCGGGTTGAAATTCGGCGGCGATCTGTCGCAGGCAGTTGTCCCCGACCTGTTCATCCGCCAGACCGCCAAGGGCTGGGCGGTCGAGATCAACAGCGGCACCCTGCCGCGGCTGCTCGTCAATCGCCGCTATTATACCGAGCTGGCGACGGGGGCGGCGGCGAAGAGCAAGGCGTGGCTGTCCGAGCAGCTGGCGAGCGCCAACTGGCTGGTCCGCGCGCTTGACCAGCGGCAGCGCACGATCGTCAAGGTCGCGAGCGCGATCGTCAAGCAGCAGGAGGGCTTTTTCCTCCATGGCGTCGCGCACATGCGCCCGCTGACGCTGCGTCAGGTCGCCGAAGAAATCGGCATGCACGAATCGACCGTCAGCCGGGTTACGAGCAACAAATATCTCAGCTGTTCGCGCGGACTGTTCGAACTCAAATATTTCTTTTCGAGCGGCATTTCGGCGACCGACGGCGACGGTGCGGTGTCGTCCGAATCGATCAAGAGCCGGATCAAGGCGATGATTGAGGCCGAGGATGCCAAGGCGATCCTGTCCGACGAGACGATCGCGCAGAAATTGTCGGCCGAAGGCCACGATATCGCGCGCCGCACGGTGGTGAAATATCGCGAGGCGATGGGGTTTGGGTCGTCGGTGCAAAGACGGCGGCAAAAGGCGCTGGCGGGGTAGCTCACCTTCCCGATCCCGTTGGTGTCTTGCGCAGTCGAGACACCCCTCACCTGTGCGCAACCGATCGGCATCTCGACTTCGCTCGATGCGAACGGGAAAAAGGGGGACTTTGTGCCGGGGAACGGTTGACTTTTTACCCCTGTCCCCATAGTTGCGCCGCTTCGCGTCACAACGCTAAGATTTACGGACAAGAACCATGAAGATTCGCAACAGCCTGAAGTCGCTGAAGGACCGCCACCGCGATAACCGCGTCATTCGCCGTCGTGGCCGCACCTATGTGATCAACAAGACCAACCGCCGCTTCAAGGCGCGCCAGGGCTGATGCCCCAGCGCGGGGCAATATTGCCCCGTTTGCTTTTGCTGAACAGCGTTACGCCGTCGGATGTTTCCGGCGGCGCTTTCGCGTGTCTGGCGCTTATATGATTCGCCAAAGCGTGATCTTCGACGTCGGCCGCGTCCTGTTCGACTGGGACCTGCGCTATCTCTTCGCAAAGCTGATCGTCGACCGTGACGAACTCGAATGGTTCGTCGCCAATGTCGTGACGCCGCAGTGGCATTTCCAGCACGATGCGGGCCGCCCGCTAGCCGACATGTTGCCCGAGCGGAAAACCGAATTTCCTGACCATGCCGCGTTGATCGACGCCTATGCGACGCGGTTCAATGAAACGATCCCGGCGCCGATGCCAGGCAGCCTTGAGCTGGTCGAACGCCTCGACGCCGCGGGCGTGGCGCTGTTCGCGATCACGAATTTCGGCCATGAATTCTGGGAAGGCTTCCGTCCCACCCAGCCAATCTTTGACCGCTTTCACGACATCATCGTCTCCGGTACCGAAAAGCTGATGAAGCCCGATCCCGCGATCTACCGCCTCGCGCTCGATCGCTTCGGCATCGACCCCGCCGGTGCGCTGTTCGTCGATGATGTAGCGGCGAATGTTGCGGGCGCCGAATCGGTCGGAATTGCGGGCCATCGGTTCAGCGATGCAGCGACGCTAGAAAGCGATTTGATGGCGCGCGGCTATCTGGGGGACCGATGAGCAGGGCCGATCGGCTTGAACGTCTCGATACGCGTCGTGTCGAGCTGGAAGCCGAATATCGGGACGTTCTGCTCGATGCGCTGCGCCGGACGGCGGCCGGGTCATGGGGGCTGTTCGGACACACGCAGGACCGTGCGATGCGCGCCAAATGGGCGCCCGTCGTGACCGATTTGTGCGACCGGGGCGAAGAAATCGACCAGCTGCGCGACCAGCTCGGCCTCGCGCCCTTTGCGTTGCACAGTGATTTCGAGGCGTCGCGCGGACCGGTGGCATCGAACGCGCCGGGCGAGCCCAAGCAGGCCAAGGCGTGGCTGAAGCGACTGGGCGAGGACGTCTAGACCGACCCGGGCGGCCCAAGCTTCATTCAATGCCGAAAGCCAGGGGCTATTTCTCCACCCCCAGCTGCGTCAGCACGAAGGCGAACTCCTCGGCGTCTTCGCGCAAGGCGCCCCAGCGGCCCGACTTGCCTGCATGACCTGCACCCATGTTGGTGCGCAGCAGCAGCGTCGCGTCGTTGGTGCGTGTCGCGCGCAGCTTCGCGACCCATTTGGCGGGCTCCCAATAGGTCACACGCGGGTCGTTGAGCCCCGCCGACACCAGCATCGGCGGATAGGCTTTGGCGGTAACATTATCGTAGGGGCTGTAGCTCAGCATGAAGTCGAACGCGGCCTTGTCGGTGATTGGATTGCCCCATTCGGGCCATTCGCCGGGGGTGAGTGGCAGCATTTCGTCGACCATCGTGTTGATGATGTCGACGAAGGGTACGCCTGCAAGCACGGCGCCCCACAATTCGGGCGCCTCGTTATACACGACCCCCATCACCTGTCCGCCGGCCGAGCGGCCCTCGATCGAAATCTTGCCCGCGCTAGTATAATTCGCTGCGATCAGGCCTTTGGCCACGTCGATGAAATCATTGAAGGTATTTCGACGTTCGGTCGTCTTGCCCGCAAGATACCAGGCCCGCCCCAGATCGTCGCCACCGCGGACATGCGCGATGGCATAGATCATCCCGCGGTCCACAAGGCTCAGGCGCGTCGTCGAGAAGCCCGGCGGGACGCGGTAACCATATGAGCCATAGACATAGAGATGCATTGGCGCGCTGCCGTCGCGCGGGGTGCCTTTTTTGTAGACGAGTGACACCGGGACCTGAGTTCCGTCGCGTGAGGGCATGTTTACCAATTCGGTTAGATAATCATCATGATTATAACCGGATGGAATTTCCTGCACCTTCAGCGTTTCGAGCTTCTCGTTCGAGACGTCGAAATCGAACACCGTGTCGGGGGTGACCATCGACTCATAGTCGAGCCGCAGCTTGTCCTGATGATATTCGGGATTGTCGCCCAATCCCGCGACATAGGTCGCCTCGGGAAATTTGATGCGGCCGGGGGTCAGCGGCGTGTCATAGAGGCGGATATCGACCTGATCGACCCCCTGCTCGCGCGATTCGAGGACGAAATAGTCGCGGAAGATTGCGAGCCCGGTGATGTAGCTTTCGTCCGACCCGGCAATCAGTGTTTTCCATTCGCCGGGCTTGGCCAAGCTGGCGGTGGCGACGCGGAAGTTCGCATGTTCATCGTTGGTATAGACGTACAGCGTGCCCTCGCGCTCATCGACGCTATATTCGCGGCCCTTCTGACGCGCCGACACGAGCAAAGGTTTTGCCTCGGGATTGTCGGCGGGGAGCAGATATACCTCGCTTGTTTCGTTATCGCCCGTTGCGATGACGATATAATTGTCCGCCGCGGTCTTGCCGATGCCGACGCCGAAACCGATGTCGGCCTCCTTGTAGAGCAGTTTGTCGGCGCTCAGCGGGGTGCCGAGCTTGTGCAGCCGGACATTGTCGGTGCGCCAGTTTTCGTTCGCGAGACCATAGAGCAAAGCGTCGCTGTTTGCCGTCCACACCAGCGACGACAAGGTGCCGGGGATGACATCGGGCAGCGCTTTGCCGCTCGTCAGATCAGTAAAGCGGACTTCAAACCGTTCGGAGCCATTGTCGTCGACCGCATAGGCCATCAGCTTGCCGTTCGGGCTGATCGACACGTCGGACAGGCGGAAATAGTCCTTGTCCTTGGCCATCGCGACCTCGTCGAGGATCAGGACCGCTTCGCCGCCTGCGACGGGCTTGCGGTACCATTTCTTATACTCGGCGCCCTCTTCATATTCGACCCAGTAAATCCAGCCGCCGTCCTTTTGCGGCACGCTCGAATCGGCTTCCTTGATGCGGCCCTTCATCTCCTGAAACAAGGTTTCGACCAGCTCTGCATGCGGCTTCATTGCCGCATCGAAATAGGCGTTTTCGGCCTTCACATAGTTGAGCACATCCTTGTCATCGATCGTCGGATAGCTTTCGTCCTTCAGCCAATGATAGGGATCGGAGAGCGTTTTGCCGTGCAAGACCGTCTCATGCGGGCGCTTGGCGGCGACCGGGGCGGCGGGCAGGGCAGGAGTCTGGCTGGTCAATGCGGGGTCTTTCTGTTGGGCGAGCAGGGGCGGTGATGCGACAAGCGGGGTGGCAATTGCCGCCAGAACCATCCAAATAGCGCGCATCGATAAATACCCTGTGGTGGCGCCCGATAGGGGCGGGATCGCCGCGATTTAGAAACAAGGAACGTCCCATGTCCAGCGCCATCCATGCAGAACGTCTCGCCCGCGTCCGAGCCGAACTGGCCGCGCGCGGCCTCGACGGCTTTGTCGTGCCGATCAGTGACGAACATATGAGCGAATATGTTGGCGACTATGCGCAGCGGATGGCGTGGCTGACCGGATTTGGCGGTTCGGCAGGGACGGCGGCGGTGTTGCCCGAAAAAGCCGCGGTGTTCATTGACGGGCGTTACACGGTGCAGGTGCGCGACCAGGTCGACGGGTCGTTGTTCGACTATGTCGGCGTGCCGCAGTCGAGCGTTGCCGAATGGCTGGGGACAAACGTGAGCGCTGGGCAGAGGATCGGCTTCGACCCCTGGCTGCACGGTATCGACTGGGCGCGGGGTCTCGGCAATGCGCTGAAGGCCAAGGGCGCAATGCTGGTGGCGGTCGATGCAAACCCGCTCGACGCGGCTTGGGACGACCAGCCGGCGCCGAGCGCGGCGCCGGTCGCGGTCCATGATGTGGCGCTCGCGGGGCAGAGCGCCGTCGACAAGCGCGAAGTGATCGCTGACTGGCTGAAAGCGAACGGCCTCGACACCACTGTCATGACCGCACTCGATTCGATCGCCTGGACCTTCAATATTCGCGGGACAGACGTCAGCCACACCCCGGTCGGGCTGGCCTTTGCGTTGCTTCATGCTGACGCCACCGCCGACCTTTTCATCGCGCCTGAAAAAGTCACCGACGCGGTGCGCGCGCATCTTGGCAACAGCGTTCGTATCCATGATCGCGATGCGTTCGAGGCGGCGCTCGCCGACCTCAAGGACAGTAAGGTCGCGGTCGATCCCGACCGCGCCGTCGCCGCGATCTTTACTGCGCTCGAAGCGGCAGGGGCCAAGATCGAACGCCACCGCGACCCGGCGGTGCTGCCCAAGGCGATCAAGAACGCCACCGAGCTCGACGGCACACGTGCGGCGCACGTCCGCGACGGCGTCGCAGTTGCGCGCTTCCTGCTGTGGATGGAGGAGGTCGCGCCGCAGGGCGGGCTCGACGAACTTAGCGCGGCGGCGAAGCTACGCGAATTCCGCGATGAAAATGGCGCACTCGTCGATCTGAGCTTCGACACCATATCGGCCGCAGGTCCGAACGGCGCGCTGCCGCATTACAAGGTCGACGCGACGACCAACCGCGCGATCGAGACCGGCACGCTATATCTGGTCGATTCGGGCGGGCAGTACGCCGACGGCACCACCGACATCACGCGCACGATCGCGATCGGCGCGCCGACCGCCGAAATGCGACGCCGCTTTACGCAGGTGCTCAAGGGGCATATCGCGCTCGCCACCGCGCGCTTTCCCAAGGGCACGCGTGGCAGCCAGCTCGACATCCTCGCGCGCCAATATCTGTGGGCTGACGGGGTCGATTATGCGCATGGTACCGGCCACGGCGTCGGCACCTATCTGGCGGTGCACGAAGGACCGCAGCGCATCGCCAAGCCGGCAGGCGGGCAGGCGGGGACCGAGGAGCCGCTGCACGCCGGCATGATCCTCTCTAACGAGCCGGGCTATTACAAGGCCGGCGCGTTCGGCATCCGCATCGAAAATCTGGTCATCGTCGTGCCGGTCCGTATCGATGGCGCCGAAGAGGATATGCTGGGGTTCGAGACGATTACCTTCGCCCCGATCGCGCAAAATCTGGTCGAGACCGCGCTGCTGTCGCCGGCTGAGGCTGACTGGCTCGACACCTATCATGCTGCAGTGCTCCAAAAGCTCGCCCCGGGGATGAGTGACGGTGATCGCGCCTGGCTCGAAGCCGCGTGCGCGCCGCTCGACCGCACCCCCGCCGCGCTCGCGGCCTGACGCGGCGATGGACCGCAGCAACTGGGATGTGCCGCTGGACGATTTTTGCGTCCATGAGACGGTGCGTGTGCGCTTCAACGAGATCGACGGGCAGAACATCGTCTTCAACGGCAATTATCTGGTTTATGCCGATATCGGGGTGACCGAATATTTCCGCGCGCTCGGCGAAGGCCAGCCCGGTCCCTATTTTCACCAATATGGTACCGACATTCGCGAGACGCGGTGCGAAATTGAATATCATGCTCCGGCGCGGCTCGACGAACTGATTACCATCGCGGCGCGGGTGAGCCGTTTCGAGCGGACGAGTTTCACCGTCCATTGCGCGATCTTTCGCGAAGCCGAGCGGCTGACCGATATCGCAATCAGCTATGCGCATATCGACCTGGATAGCGGCGGCACGACGCCGCTGCCGGGGAGTTTTATCGCCGAAGTGCGCCGATTCGAAAAGCGGACACCGCTGCAAGAGTGAGTCGCGAATCACCGGGCGACCGTGAAAAACCCCGATCTCTCAACTAAAAAGGTCGAAAAAAAAGGGCCACCCGAGGGTGGCCCATGAAAGTTTTGGGAGAGGATGCCTAAAAGGCATGCTCATATTGCAGCGCACAAAAAATTGTGCAACTGCGAAATAAGCATCTGCTATTGCATTTTTTGCAATCGTCGACGGCTTCAACGATCATTTGGCGCAATCCTCCACCCCCTCGCAAATTGTCGCGACATCGCCTAAATTGCAGTCATGGGAATGTTCAACAACGTCGATGTCGGGGGCGGCCTGTCCGATTTCTGGGCTTATGTCCGCGAACCGCGCCCGCACCGCTGGGCGAGCTGGGGCGTCGCGATCGTGATGCCGATCGTCATTCTTTATGGCTTTTCCGAACATCTGATTCGCTCCGAAGAGCCTAAGGTCCAGATCATCTATTTCGAAAACTGGTCGGCAAACCGCAGCGATTCCCAGATCCGCGCCGAATGGGTCGCGCGCGCCAAGGAAACCACACGCGCCAACGCCGAAAAGCGCGCCGAATATCAGCGGCTCGCCGACATGATGGGGGTCGAATATGATTCGGCCGAGGCCGACAAGGTGACGCGCGAGACGCTGGGCGACGAAGCGGCGGCGGCGGCGAAACTGAAAAAGCCGGTGGCCGTCCAGCGCTCGACGCTCGCGGAGCGCGCGGCGCGCGGACCGCAATCGCAAGCCGCCGACTGACCGCATGCAGCGCCCGCCCGCTGATGCCGATTGGATGGCGGTCGCCATCGCACTATCGCGGCGCGGTCGGCCGCTTTCGGCGCCCAATCCCAATGTGGGTTGCCTGATCGTCAAGGACGGCCGAGTGGTTGGGCGCGGATGGACCCAGCCGCGCGGCCGCCCGCATGCCGAGGCGATGGCGCTCGCCGGGGCGGGCGAGGCGGCGCACGGTGCTGCCGCCTATGTCAGCCTTGAACCTTGCGCGCATGCCAGTCCGCGTGGCCCCTGCTGCGCCGATGCGCTGATCGCCGCGGGTATCGCGCGCATTGCGATCGCCGCGCAGGATCCCGACCCGCGCACCGACGGCGAGGGCATCGCAAGATTGCGGGCGGCGGGGATCGAGGTCGTCACGGGCGTGCTGGCGGCAGAAGCGAGCACCGCAATGGCGCCCTGGTGGACGCGGCAGCTTGCCGGACGTCCGTTCGTCACACTTAAGCTGGCGACGTCACTCGACGGGTGCATCGCGATGGGCGACGGGTCGAGCCGCTGGATCACCGGCGCCCACGCGCGCGCCCACGGGCATCTCGAACGCGCGAACCATCAGGCAATCCTCGTGGGGCGCGGTACGTTGGTGGCTGACGATCCCAGCCTTGATGTGCGGTTGGCGGGGCTGGAGGATCGCAGCCCGACGAAACTGCTGCTGACTTCGGGCAAAGCGCCTGACGGCTGGACTGCCATTGCTTCGCCCGAATCGATCGACGATGTCGATTCGGTGCTGGTCGAGGGCGGCGCCGGGGCCGCGTCGGCGTTCCTCGCCACCGATCGCGTCGACCGGCTGTTGCTTTATCGGGCCCCGATCCTGATTGGCGGCGGCAGACCCGCGCTCGGCGACATCGGGCTGACCGACCTATCGCAGGCGCATGGTCGTTGGCGCCTGACCGACAGCCGCCTGCTTGGCAGCGATCGACTCGACGTTTACGAGCGGGTCAGAGAAGGATAAGCGCTCCCCATGTTCACCGGCATCATCACCGACATCGGTACCGTTCGTTCGCGCGAGGATCGCGGCGATACGCGCCTGATTATCGGCACCAGCTATGACACTGGCACCGTCGATCTGGGGGCGTCGATCGCCTGTTCGGGGGCGTGCCTGACCGTGGTCGACAAGGGGCAGGACGCCGATGGCGAGTGGTTCGCGATTGACGCGAGCGCCGAAACCATCGCCTGCACCGCCCCGGGGATGTGGGATGAGGGGCGCCGCTTGAACCTCGAACGCGCGCTCAAGGTCGGCGACGAGCTGGGCGGGCATATCGTCACCGGTCATGTCGACGCGGTGGGGGCGATCGTGTCGGCGATCCCGGTCGGCGACAGCGTAACGGTCACGGTCGCGGCGCCCGCTGCGCTCGCCCCGCATATCGCGCCGAAGGGATCGATCACCGTCGATGGCGTGTCGCTGACGGTCAACGAAGTGACCGACCAGCCCGACGGCAGCGCGCATTTCACCCTGAACATCATTCCGCACACACAGGCGATGACGACGCTCGACGAAGCCGCAGCGGGGCGATCGGTGAATCTTGAGATCGACATTCTGGCGCGCTATCTGGCGCGGATGCAGGCGCGCGGATAAGCTGCGAGCCCTTTATAATCCCTCGGCCCATCCCGCCGCCAGCTCAGGATCCGCCGCGACCATCGAACGCCGCATCGCGATCCGCCCGACTCGCAACAGTTCCGCCTTGCGCCGCGCCGGGGCGAGGTTGCAGTTCGCCGCCTCGCGCACCACCGCGGCGCCATAGCGGTCGGCGATGATCAGTCCTGAGGTTTCGGGGCGATACCCCTCGGTGTCGAGGATCGCGGGGTCGAGCCCCGACGCCAGCGCCCAGTAGAAACGGTCGCACCAGTCGCAATAGTCGGGCCATTTGCCGTCGCCGTGCAGGTCGGCGCGACTGACCTTGATCTCGACGATGGTGATGTTGCCTTTGGCGTCGATCGCCGTGAGGTCGGTGCGCCGTCCGTTGGGCAACGGCACTTCGGGAATCGCGACCAGCCCCGCCTGCGCGAACAGGCGGCACACCCCGCGCGCGACATCCGCGGCGGTGATGGCGGGTTCAAGACTCAAGCCTGACATCGCGGTTTCCGCATCCCCTTATTCCGCTCGCCCTGAGCTTGTCGAAGTGCCGTCCTCGCTTCCGACCCGGCAGAGAAAAGAACAGTGGTTCGACAAGTTCAGCACGAACGGGGCTGGGTTTCGGCCCTCAAAATGGAACGTCGTCGTCCAGATCGTCGTCGAAGGGCGGACGCCCGCCACCGCTGCCACCGCCCGACGAACCACCGGCGCTGCCGCCGCCCTGGTTCCAGCC
>MTKY01053005.1_pt1 | contig 13306 bp, 8 predicted proteins | sample 1042731 | NCBI WGS metagenome assembly MTKY01 (sample SAMN06212206, study PRJNA360538) | anaerobic digester metagenome | biome: Wastewater treatment plant; material: sludge; isolation source: anaerobic digester fed with sludge from wastewater treatment plant | place: Denmark: WWTP Soeholt ... | reverse complement strand
ACTCATTACCCATTACTCATTACTCATTACCCATTACTCATTTCTCATTACTCATTACTCATTACCCATTACTCATTACTCATTACCCATTACTCATTACCCATCACTCGTTACTTGCACAGGGAGGAAAAAATATGGCTGAAGATTCAACCCTAGAGCAGATTCTTGAGAAGTATGGGAACGAACGTGAAGCGCTGGTGGAGATTTTGCGGGACGCCAGCCAGGCCGCCGGCTACGTCTCCCCGGAGGCGCTGGCGACGATTGCGCAGCGATTGGGCCTCCCCCAAAGTCAGGTGCACAGCGTTGCCAGCTTTTATAGTCTCATCAGCCTCAAGCCGATGGGGAAACACGTCATCCGCTTCTGCCAGGACGCGCCGTGTCACGTCGCGGGCGGGCGGGAGATCTGGGAGACGCTGGAACGCGAGCTTGGCATTCCCTTCGGCGAGACCACGCCCGACGGTCAATGGACGTTGCTGACCACCAGTTGCATCGGCGCCTGCTCGGTCGGCCCGGTGATAATGGTGGACGACGAGATCTACGGCAACCTGACGCCCGACCGGGTGCGCGAAGTTCTGGCGCAAATAGGAGGTGACGTATGATCCGCGCGACAATTTTGGTTTCAGGCGACCCTCAAAGCCTCGGACGCGGCGCCGAGGAAGTGAAAATCGCCATCGAGGCGGAACTCTCGTTCTACGGCCTGGAAAATGAAATCGAGGTGGGTTTTGGCGGCGGAATGACGCGCACCGATATGCTGCCCACCGTGAGCATCTACCCGGAAGGCGTGGTCTACGGCCCGGTCAAACCGGCGGATGGCGCGCTAATCGTGGAAGAACACCTCTACAAAGGGCGCGTCGTCGAACACCTGCTCACCCCGCCCGATGCGCTGGTAAGCGGTCACATGGCGTCCCTGCCGGCCGGCAAAGAAGGCAAACGCCACGCCGAAAAGCGCATCGTCCTGCGACGGGTCGGCGTCATAGATCCTTATAACATTGAAGAGTACGTGGCCTACGACGGCTACTTTGCCCTGGGGCAGGCGCTCACCACGATGACGCCCGCGCAGGTGCTGGACGTCGTCCGCGAATCCGGCTTGCAAGGGCGCGGCGGCGCGGGGTTCCCGACGGGCCTTAAATGGTCGTTCGTCGCCAACCGCCCAGAAGAAATCCGCTACGTGGTCTGCAACGCCGACGAATCCGAACCGGGCACGTTCAAGGATCGCATGATCCTGGAAGGCGACCCGCACGCCGTCCTCGAAGGGATGGCGCTGGCCGGATATGCGGTGGGCGCGCGTGAAGGCTGGATTTACATCCGCGGCGAGTACGCCCTCTCGAAAGAACGTCTGGAAAAAGCCATTCGCCAGGCGGAAGAACTCGGCGTGCTCGGCGACGATATTATGGGCAGTGGGTTCTCGTTCCACATCCACATCCACGCCGGCGCGGGGGCCTACGTCTGCGGCGAGGAAACGGCTTTGCTGGAAAGTATGGAAGGCAAGCGCGGCATCCCGCGCATTCGTCCGCCATATCCAACCGTCTACGGCTATCACGGTATGCCCACCGTCGTCAACAACGTGGAGACGCTGGCAAACGTCCCGCCGATTGTGCTCAACGGAGCGGAATGGTACCGCGCGGTGGGCACCAAACGCAGCCCCGGCACAAAAGTCTATACGATCTTGGGCGACGTGCAGAACACCGGCCTGATCGAGATGCCGATGGGCGTCACGCTGCGCGAAGTGATCGAGATCTATGGCGGCGGTATGAAAGAAGGCAAAACCTTCAAATGTGCGCAGACCGGCGGCGCATCCGGCAGCATCATCCCGCCGGATTTCCTGGACACGCCGATGGACTTCGCGTCGATGGCGGAGAAAGGCGCGGGCCTGGGCAGCGGCGCGCTGTTGATCTGTGGACAAGATACCTGTGTGGTAGACCTGGCCTACGTGCTGATGCGCTTCTTCCAGGCGGAATCCTGCGGCAAGTGTACGCCGTGTCGCGTGGGAACGACGCGAATCGTTGAAACGTTGGAGCGGATACGGCGCGGGGAAGGCCTGCCGGACGATTTGGAGCGGCTAGAGCAGACGGCGCGCTACATTCTTTCGACTTCCTTCTGTGGATTGGGGCAAGCTGCGCCGGTTCCTATTCTCACTGCGCTGAAGCATTTCCGCGATGAGGTGGCAGCGCACATCCACGGCGACTGCCCGACGGGCGTCTGCGCGATGAGCAACGGCGGCGAAACGGTACAATCGGTCAACCACAACTATTTTGTGAAGGTAGCGTCGTAAAGTTCTTTACCTGTGTTAAAATAGCCAGGTCATTCTAAATATCCTTAAGCGTTTCCGAGTCTTATCACCTAAAAACCCACCGTTCATGGGGGTGAGACCGATAGGGTGCAACGGGAAACGGTTGCGCCTCCCGCGTTTGGAAAGGAAATGCGCTGATCAGTTTTGGCGGAGGGGATGTCGCTGCGCAACTTGAAGCAACTGGCAACGCCAGCTTTGTTGCCGGCGGGCGCGTCTCGCTTATCAAGCGGCGCAACGCATCCTGAGTCTGTGAAAAAATCTTGTCAAACTGAATTTCAATTGGAGCTATTCCTTTTCAAACCGTTTAACCTTAAGGAGTTATGATGAGTGAGATAAACTTGACTATCAATGGGCGGGCGGTCACTGCACAGCCGGGTCAAACCGTTTTGGAAGCCGCCCAAAATGCAGGGATCGAAATCCCGACGTTGTGTCACCACCCGGATTTGACGCCCACCGGCGCATGTCGCCTGTGCGTCGTAGAAGTCGAGAAGATGCGCGGCCCGGCGACGGCTTGCACGCTGCCCGTCGCCGATGGGATGGTCGTCCACACCAACACCGACGAGATCGTCACCCTGCGCAAATTCGTGCTCTCGATGCTGCTCACCGATCACCCCAACGAGTGTATGCGCTGCGAAGTAAACGGGGATTGCGAGCTGCAACGATGGGTCTACGAGTACGACGTCGCCTGGCCGGAACACAGCGGCGCGCGTCACAACCGCCCGATCGATTCCGATCCTAACCCCGTCGTGTTCGTGGATATGAACAAGTGCATCCTCTGCGGGCGCTGCGTGCGCGCTTGTGCGGAAATCCAGAACCGCGACGTGTGGAATTTCTCCGAACGCGGTTTCGATACGCTCGTCGTGGCCGGCGCAAACCAGACGATGCTCGACGCCGGTTGCGAATCGTGCGGCAACTGTGTGGCCTACTGCCCCGTCGGCGCGCTGTTCGACAAGCCCTCGCTTGGGTGGGGACGTGAGGCATTCCAGAAGAAAATCCGCACCACTTGCAACTACTGCGGCGTCGGCTGCCAGTTCGATTTCAACGTCAAAGACGGCAAAATCACGCGCGTCACCTCCACCCCGGAGGCGCCGGTCAACGGGCTGGCGCTGTGCGTCAAGGGACGCTACGGATGGGACTTCATCCAGCGCGACGACCGCCTGACGACGCCGCTGATCCGCGAGGGTTGGCAGAAAACCAACGGCAAGTGGACGTTCACCGGCAAGAAAATGGTGACGGGGGAGGACCCCCGCGCCGGTTTCCGCGAAGCGACCTGGGACGAAGCGCTCGACCTGCTCGCCGGCAAGCTGGTGGAATACCGCGATACGACCGGCCCGGACAGCGTGGGCTACCTCTCGTCGGCGAAGTGTACCAACGAAGAGACCTACCTGATGCAGAAAATTGCCCGCGCCATCGGCAAGACCAACAATATCGACCACTGCGCGCGCTTGTGCCACTCCTCCACCGTCGCCGGGCTGGCCACCAGCTTCGGCAGCGGCGCGATGAGCAACACCATCGAGGATTCGACCGGCGAGTCGCAGGCCATCTTCGTCATCGGTTCCAACACCACCGAACAGCACCCGGTTATCGGCACGAAAATCCGCAAGGCGATCCGCGAGCGGCGCATCCCACTCATCGTCGCCGACCCGCGCCGCATCAGCCTGACACAACTGCCCGACTGCCTGCATCTGCGCCAACGCCCCGGCACCGACGTGGCCCTGGTCAACGGCTTGATGCGCGAGATCATCGTCAACGGCTGGCAGGATCAACCGTACATCGACGAGCGCACCGAAGGTTACGCCGAGCTGAAAGAAACGGTGATGAAGTACACGCTCGAAGAGACGGCAAAGATCACCGGCGTCCCGGCGGAAAAGATCGCCGAGGCCGCGCGCATCCTGGGCACGCACAAGCCCGGCGCCGTCTTCTGGGCTATGGGCATCACGCAGCACACCACCGGCGTCCTCAACGTTATGTCGTTGGCGAACCTGCAAATGCTGCTGGGGAATATGGGCGTGCGCGGCGGCGGGGTCAACCCCCTGCGCGGGCAGAACAACGTCCAGGGCGCGTGTGACATGGGCGGCCTGCCCAACGTCTACCCAGGCTACCAGCCCGTCGCGGCGAACAAGGACAAGTTCGAGCAGGCGTGGGGCGTCACCGGCATCCCAGACAAACCCGGCCTGACGGTCGTAGAAATGATGAACGCGGCATACGATGGCACGCTCAAGGCGCTGTACATCATGGCCGAAAACCCAATGACCACCGATCCTGACCTCAACCACGTCAAAGCGGCGTTGGAAAACATCGATTTCCTGGCCGTGCAGGATATCTTTATGACCGAGACGGCGAAGTTCGCCGACGTGGTGCTGCCCGGCGTCACCTTCGCCGAAAAAGAGGGCACGTTCACCAACACCGAGCGCCGCATCCAACGGGTGCGCAAGGCGGTTGCCGGCCCCGGCGTCGCCCGCCCCGACTGGGAAATTCTCTGCGACGTAGGCACACGGATGGGCTACCCGATGCCTTACGCTGGCCCTGACGAGGTGATGGATGAGGTGGCGCGCGTCACGCCGTCGTTCACCGGCGTCCACTACTGGCGCTTGGATCGCGGCGAGCAGCTCCACTGGCCCGTCAAGGCCGATGATCATCCCGGCACGCCGATCCTGCACATCGGGCAATTTACGCGCGGCAAGGGCCTCTTCAAAGCGATCGATCACATCGAGCCGCGAGAAGCGCCCGACGCCGAGTACCCCTTCACGATGACGACCGGGCGCGTGCTCTACCACTGGCACGGCGGCGAGCAGACGCGCCGCTCAGAGAGCCTGATGGCGCTCTACCCCGAAGCCCTGTTGGAGATCAGCCTGGAAGATGCGAGCCGCATGGGCGTCGTTGAGGGCGACATGCTTAAGATCGCCTCGCGGCGCGGCGAGTTCTTCGCCAGGGCCCAAGTGACGGACCGGGTAGAAGAGGGCCTGGTGTTCGGCACTTTCCACTTCCCGGAAGGGAACGCCAACTGGGCCACCGGCGCGTTCCTCGATCCCACCGCCAAGATTCCGGAGTACAAGGTCACGGCGGTGAAGGTGGAGAAGGCGTAAGCCTTCTTCACTGAAAACAGCCTTAACGGATTGAACGGATTAAACGGAAAATATCCGTTCAACTCCGTTGAATCCGTTGAGAAAACCATTTTCATACAAAACGCCCCTGGTCATTCCAGGGGCGTTTGCTTTTTCACTGATTCGCTGATTCGCCGATTCTACTTCTTCTGCCCGCGCAGATAGATGAACCAGTAGACCACACCGACCATCACCGCGCCGCCAATGATGTTGCCGATCGTCACGGGGATGAGGTTCTTGAGGAAGAAATTGCCCCAGGTGAGCGCGCCGAAGTCCGCCGCCGTCTTGCCGATTTTCTCCCAGAAAGCGGCGTCCGCGCCCGCCTTCACAAACAGGCCGATGGGAATGAAGTACATGTTAGCGACGCTGTGTTCAAATCCCGCCGCCACGAAACCGGCGATAGGGAAGATGATGGAGAGGATCTTGTCGGTGGTGCTGCGCGCCGAGAAGCACAGCCAGACCGCCATACACACCATTGCGTTACACATAATGCCGAGCGCAATCGCCGGAACAAATTCCAGGCCGGATTTGTTGTTGGCGATGTTGAGCATCGTCAGACCGACCGCGCCGCTGCCGAAGGTCCACTGCTTGCTGAAGAAAATAATGGCAGCGGTCGCTATTGAGCCAACGAAGTTGCCGGCATAGACGATACCCCAGTTGCGCAGCAATTGCGCCGTGGTGACTTTCTTGTTGGCCCAGGCCATCACGATCAGGTTATTACCGGTGAACAGCTCTGCCCCGCCCACGATGACGAGGATAAGGCCGAGGCAGAAGACCACCCCACCGAGTAGCCGCTGTATGCCGTAGGGGACGGGATTTGCGCCGCTGCCGAGGCCAGCCAGCACGGTCGTGCAGAAGATGGCGCCCAGGCCGATGAAGGCCCCGGCCAGAATCGCCAATGCAAAGAGTTGCGTTGCGTCGCTGGTGGCTTTCTTTACGCCCACCCCTTCTGCTTTGGCGGCCATTTCTGCCGGCACGAGAGCATCCAACTTGATTTCTGGTACAGGGACTGATGAATTCGCCATACGTGTTTTCCTCCTTGAAGATGAAAGATTGTGAACCCAACGCTCTAATTGTATCAAAATCACAGGAAAAGCCAAACCGCTGTAAAAGTGGTACAATACCCTCGATGAAAAACAGTGGATGGAGTGGAATCGTTCTGGCCGGCGGGAGCAGCAGCCGGATGGGGATGGACAAGCGTTTCCTGAAGGTGCACGCGCAACCGCTGATCGTCTGGGTAATCGAGCGTCTGCGCGCCCTGGTGGACGAAGTGATTGTGGCGACGCGAGACCCCGCGCTGTTCGACGGCATCGAAGCGCGGGTGGTGACGGACGTATACCCCGGGCGGGGCGTTCTGGCGGGGCTGCACGCCGGTCTGGCAGCGGCGCAGGGAGAATGGGCTGTCATCGTGGCCGGAGATATGCCGCTCCTCAACCGGGCGCTGCTCCGCGCGATGATGCGCCTGGCGCAAGACAGTGCAGCCGACATTGTTGTACCACAATGGCGCGGTGAACTGGAACCGCTCCACGCGCTCTACCGCCCTTCTGTGTGCATCCCCGCCGCCGAAGCTGCGCTCCAGGCGGGCAAACGGCGTCTCATCGCCTTTTATCCCGATGTGCGCGTCCATATCATCCCGCAAGATGAGATCGCCCGTTGGGACCCTGAAGGCCATTCGTTTTTCAACGTGAACACACCGGAAGATTGGTCGTTGGCCGTGCGCTTGCTTGAGAAGTCCCGCCCTAGTTAGCTATTCTTTGTTACCTTTTTTGCCAAACGGCGACATCATTCATGCGTATGTCATTCGAAGGAGGATAACCTATGAAAACCCGTTCTGTTTATACAAGGCACTTTACCCTGCTTGTGTTGATGGCGGCGCTGACGTTAGGCTGCCAACTCTTCTCGCCGACGGCGAAGCCCATCCCTACTACGGAGACGCCGCCCACCGTCGAAATCACGCCGGAAACGCCGGCCACACCGCCCCCTGACGTCCCGGCGGTGCAGCCGCGCGCCAAGTCGGTCTTCGCGCCGTACCAGCCGCAGCCGGTGAACGTTGTCCCCGCGCTCGACCAACCCGCTATCGCGCCTGATCTGAGCAACGTGCATGTCGCCATGCCGCTTTCGGCGGATCAGCTCGCGCGCCTGGCCCGCGATGGCGTCGCCGCCAGCCCCGGCCTGCAGGAGAAGGAATTTTTCACCGTCTACGAGAAAGCGCGCTACGCCAACGTCCCCATCTTCATCACCAGCGACTCGCTGCTGCACGTCTACCACCTGATGTTCGACAAGACACTGCGCACCGCCGAGGTCGAATACTTCTACCCGATGCTGCAATCGCTCAACCGCGCGCTGATCGAGACGGCGGACGCGCAGTACCAGCAATTGCGCGGTACCTCGTGGGAGGACGCCGCCCTGCGCACCGTCGCCTTTATCGGCGTGAGCGGCAGGCTCGCCGAGGCCGGTTTCCCCATCCCCGGTTACGCCGCTGGACTTGCGAAAGCCGAAATCGCCAACGTCGAAGCGGCTACCGGCATCCAGTTTTCCCCGCTCTTCCCCGGCCTGGAGTTCGGCGAGGATTACACCCAGTACATCCCGCGTGGGCACTACACCCGCAGCGACGCGCTGAAAGCCTACTTCAAGAGCATGATGTGGTACGGGCGGATGACCTTCCGTCTAAAGACGGACAACGCCGAGGTGGGGCGGGCCGAAACCCGCTCCGCGCTGCTGTTGGTGGAGGCGCTGCGCAATACCCAGGTGGGCGGACGCCCCGCGTTGGACGTGTGGGCCGACCTCTACGATCCGACCGCCTTCCTCGTCGGGCGCAGCGACGACCTCACCGCGCTCGATTACATCCCCGTGATCGACGCCGTCTACGGTGAAAATCCGACGCTGGAAACGCTTGCCGATGACGCCAACCTGGATACTTTCATCACCGCTGCCGACGCGCTGCCCGCGCCGCGCATCCTCGGCCTGGTCATCCGGGATACAGATGATGAGACCAAGCAGACCAAGGGCCTGCGCTTTATGGGACAGCGTTTCGTGCCCGACGCCTACATCTTCCGCCAGCTCATCTACCGTAACGTAGGCTTACCTCTCCCACCCGACCGCCGCGGACTGCCGAAAGGGCTGGACGTTTTTGCCGCGCTGGGGTCGGAACGCGCCTACGAACTACTGGACGAAATGGGCGAGACCCGCTATATGTCCTACACCCTGCAAATGGACAAGATGCGCGCCTGGACCGGCAGCCTCACGGTCGCTGACTGGACGGAAACGGTCTACAATGGCTGGCTCTACACCTTCTACCCGCTCATCGAAGTCCCGAGCGCGGGCTACCCGACCTTTATGCAATCCACCGCCTGGCGCGACAAGCAATTACACACCGCCCTGGGCAGTTGGGCGGAACTCAAACACGACACCATCCTCTACGCCAAGCAGGCCTACGCCGAGATGGGCGCCGGCTGGATGCCCACCCCGCCCGATCCGGTTCCGGCGCGGGGCTACGTGGAACCGGTCCCAGAGTTCTACGCCCGGCTGGCGGCGCTGGCAACGATGACCCGTGAGGGACTCGCCTCCCGCAGCCTGCTCGGTGAACAAGACGCCGACAGCCTTGCGCGCATCGAAGACCTGGCGCTGGCGCTCAAAGCGATGGCGGAAAAACAACTTTCCGGCATCCCGCTCACCGAAGAGGAACACCACCGCATCCGCTACTACGGCGGCGAACTGGAACATCTGGTGATGGCGTCTGCCGACACACCGTCCGGCGAGCCCGGCGCTATTCCCTACATGGACGAGGATCCGCAGGCGGCGATCATCGCCGACGTCGCCACCGATCCCGATCCTGACGCCGATGGCGTGCCCAACCCCGTCGTGCTGGAGGTGGGCGTTGGGCGGGTGAGCGAGATTCACGTCATCGTCCCGCTGGTCGAAGAGGACGGCAGTCTGCGCTTGCAAGTCGCCAGGGGCGGCATCTTCTCGTACTACGAATTCCCCTGGCCCGCCGACGACCGCCTCACCGACGAGAAGTGGCAGTCGATGTTGGATGACGGCTCTGCTCCGGCGCAACCTGCGTGGATCGGAAGTTTCTACACGTCGGAAGGCGAGTATCACGATTTGCAGACCGCGCTTTACCGCTTCCAGCAGGGCTGGGTCAATGCCGTGTTCTATCTGGACACGCAGTATGTAGCATCTGAATACAACAATCTGGCGCGTGGTGCAGCCCTGGACTTGATCAACGCCGAAATTGCCGCCTTGCGAGCGGAGAAGCACTTCGAGGGGCGGCAATGGATCGGCGCCGACTACCGCTCCTTCGACCGGCAATCCGCGGACCTGGCGGTGGTGACGGTGCGGGAGACCTGGCAGGACACGCTTTACGCTTACACCCGCGACGCGCATCCCGCCGAGACCGGCGACGAGGGTGATATGAAAGAAATCGGCGCGCGCGGCCCCTACACCGTGGACGTGACCTACACCCTGGAGCGCACCGGCGAAAGCTGGGTTGTGACGCGCATCGTCGTCGCCAACGCGCGCCCCGCGTGGTGAGCGTATGCGGCGCTTGCTTCTCGTTGTATTGCTCTCCATAGCGGTGCTAGGGATGGCGACGCTAGCCCACCTGCTGCGTTCGGCGCGGCAGGTGGGCTTTGCCTGCGACCGGCAGACGTGTTGGGCCGTGGACGCGCCTGCTGCTGGCGCCGATGCGCCTCTTACTGCAGTCGCGCCCTTTACCGCGGGCGCCATCGACCTGACCGGCGACGGCGTCCGGGAGACGATCTTGCGCGAGAACGAGTCTCTGCGTGTCTTGCAGGACGGCGTCGAAATCTGGCGCAGCGATCCCGCCTGGCGCGTGGTGGACGTGGCCCTGGGCGACCCCAACGACGACGGGCGCTACGAAATCCTGGCGGCGCTCTGGAAACTAGACGACGCCGGCGTCTTGACGAGCCACCCGTTCATCATCGCCCATCGCGGCGGGACGGTCAAGGTGATCTGGGGCGGCTCCGCCGTGACGCACGGCATCCACGAGATCGCACTGGCGGATGTAGACAATGACGGCGTAGAGGAACTGGTTGTGCTGGAATCCGCGCGGCCCGACGATGGGCTGAACGCTAAGCGCCGCGCGCTCTCCGTGTGGGACTGGCACGGCTGGGGCTTCAACCTGCGCTGGCGGAGTGAGCCGGGGCGCTATCGCGCTCTCGGCGTGGTGGAAAGCGGGATCATCGTGGTGACTGTGGAAAAATGATCCAGACTGCTGTGGACGGTCTCCAGACCGTGCTGCCGCAGACCCAGGCGCTGGCGGGCGCGTTCCAAGTCCGCGCGACTCGAACGCGATCTGACCGCGTTGCGCGCGGCAGACGTGGAGGGGTTGGTCCTGTCGTGGGATTTGTGGCGCATTCCGCTCGAGCGACTAGACCTGGTCAGACAAATCACTTCACCAGGCCATACATCCGCTCAAAGTTAGCACTATAAATCTTCGCCAGCGCCTCGGGCGGCAAACCTAAGCCGTGATAGCGTTCCGCGGTCGCTTTTGAATTGCCCGGAATGGTGAAGGGTTCCGCTTTCTCCAAAAAGGCGCGGATCAGCCATGACAGGCTCAAGATCAACTGTGTTCCCGGCGCGCCGCGCTGCAAAACACGGGTGTCCATATCGGTGCCGTAAATGATGCGCTCCTGATAGCGTAGGAAAAAATCGCGCGCAACAGCAGGAAAGCGGCTGAAGTCAGTGTACATATCCACATGCGGGGTGAGATCGAAGCACACATTGGGATGGGCGTCGAGGAAACGGGCCGCGCGCGGCAGGTCCTGCGAGAGAAAATAGAAGTGCGCCAGCGTGAGCCTGAGGCGCGGATGACGTTCGAGAATGTGATCCACTTCGGCGTAGAGGCTTTCTTTGGTCGGATAGCTGCCATCGGAGTAGTCCCACCCGCTCTGCCGCGCCCAGGAGGGACAGGCGACAGGGTCCCAAAACTCGTCCGGGTCGGCGACGTGGAGCACAACCGGGAACTGCGCCCTCTCCAACGCCGCCCATAGCTCCGCATACAACGGCCCATCGAGCGGGTACGGCAGCAGCTTGCGCACCTGCGGCTTGCCTTCGATCAGCTTGAGGCCATCGAAACCTTGTGCTTCGAGGGTCGCCACCTGCCGCGCTAGAATCTCAGGGGCGCGAGCCGGATCGGTCAACGCCGGAGCATACTCCAATGCACCGGATAAGTAGATACGCTCCGGGTAGCGTTCCTTGAAGTACAGCGCGGCAGCATTTTGATTCGTTCCGTCGGGATTGGGCAGGCAGACCAGGTTGGCGCGCGCGCAGCCGATACGGTCGAGCAGCGCCGCCACGTCTTCCAGATGTTCCGGATGTATAAAATGCACATGCCCATCCACAATCGGAAATTCGATAAATTCAGAAAAATCCATCAATCGTCCTCCTCCTCTGAAAATAGTCCTACTTCAACGCTTAAGGCGGATCACAATCCGCCGTCCCCGCAGCGCCGGATTATGATCCGTCGCCAGCATTTTTACGATCGGGGCTGTACCACAGGTTCGGTTACACTCCTTCGAAAATAGCCTCAACGGATCGAACGGATTCAACGGAAAAATATCCGTTGAATTCCGTTGAATCCGTTGAGAGAATCATTTTCGTGCTTGCATGGTGTGCGCCAGCACCGGCGTCTCCTCTGAAAATAGTCCGATAGTCGTTAGTCCGATAGTCCGGCACCCATTTTCATTATCGGGGCTGTACCACAGGTTCGGTTACACCCCTTCGAAAATAAACCACGGAATACACGAAACACACGAAAATCCTTATTTTCGTACTGCATGGTGTGCGCCAGCACCGGTGTCTCTCCTGAAAAAAGGTCGCTGTTGACTTAAATGTGGGGGGAAATCGGTAAAAAACCTGGTTTTTAGCACGTTTCAACCCTACAACGCAGGAGTGCGACCTGAGCGCCGTCGCCGGTGACGGTGCAACCGGGTCGGGACGATTTCGTCCCGACCCGCAACTTGTCCCTGGGTTGCACTGTCGGGAATGCGGTAAACTCAAATCAAGTAAATAAACGATTTGCCTGCCTACTGTGAGGATTTCTCGTCAGATTTAGACTGCCTATGATTATTCACCAAGATCCACATACCCCCTACCAGACTACAGATGATACATACAAGACCTAATCGCATTTCGGGAAACATAGTAATTGTGGCTATAGGGGGTGGCATAAGCTGATTTATCGAACACAGTTTAACAATATCCTTGCGGTTGCATGTAAGTTCAGCAAGTTCATGCTCTGCCCAAGCCATCTGTTGGTGCAAATCATGAGCTTTTACTTGAACCATGACGAAAGCTATTACAGACAAAACCATTACGCCTGCGATAAGCCATCGCGGAGCCGATAACTCTTGAGTCAGCCACTTCTTCACGTTGTAACTCCTTTTGAAAATTTCAAAAGATATCCAACTTCGACTGCCAACTACTTTTTCAGGATAACAGGCAAGAGGACAGGGGATTCTGTCACATTATCCATCCAAGTAACATAAGGCTGTGTAAGCTTGTTGGAATCTCCATTGGACTGGCGGCCAAAAGTGATATCCCTGGCAGTGTATATATAACGCCAGAGTCGGTATTCCTGTAATGCCTTCAATAAAAGCCTTAGTTCGGCTTCTGTCCACTGGTCTGTGTTCGTGATAGACACGTTATCGCATGAATCTTCTATTTGTCCAATCATTTCCCAACAGCCAATATCGTGGTTCTCTGGATCATTTGGATCTCCAGAACAATGCCCACTAGGATCCGTATATCTCAGTGGTGAATTCAGGACATAGGAATATCGATTGAGGCTTTGCGGATTGGCCGGGTCAGGTATAATCGTATCGGGACTGATGAAGCGGTTAAGATAAGGGTCGTAGTAGCGGGCGTTGTAGTCATACAGCCCCAAGCC
>MTKY01056983.1_pt1 | contig 13324 bp, 13 predicted proteins | sample 1042731 | NCBI WGS metagenome assembly MTKY01 (sample SAMN06212206, study PRJNA360538) | anaerobic digester metagenome | biome: Wastewater treatment plant; material: sludge; isolation source: anaerobic digester fed with sludge from wastewater treatment plant | place: Denmark: WWTP Soeholt ... | reverse complement strand
AACCCCGGCGCCACGGGTGACGAACCCCTCGATCACATCTCCGGGCACCGGAGTGCAGCACCGCGCGAGCTTGATCAGCACGTCACCGTCGAGCCCCTCGACCACCACCCCAGCGTCGCGGCTGACGGTACGAGGCTGCTTGGTGCCGATGCCCGGCATCGAGGTGGCCTCGGCCAGGTCCTCCTCGGCCCCTTCGCGACCGCCCGCGAGGTCGATGACCCGCTCAACGACGTTCTGGGCGCTGGAGTTGCCCTCGCCCACTGACGCGTAGAGCGCCGAGATGTCGGCGAGGTTGAGCTCTTTGGCAACGGCGTCGAGGGTCTCGTGCTTGAACAGCCGGTGCAGCGGCAGACCTTCCTTGCGCATCTGCTTGGCGATCTGGTCCTTGCCCCGCTCGATCGCTTCCTCGCGACGTTCCTTGGTGAACCACTGCCGGATCTTGTTCTTGGCCCGCGGGCTGACGACGAACTCGAGCCAGTCGCGGCTCGGACCAGCATCTGGCGACTTGGAGGTGAAGATCTCCACGACGTCGCCGCTTTCCAGCTCAGACTCCAGAGACACCAGCCGCCCATTGACACGCGCTCCGATGCACGCGTGGCCGACCTCGGTGTGTACCGCGTACGCGAAGTCGATGGGTGTCGCCTTGGCGGGGAGCTGGATCAGGTCGCCGCGCGGCGTATAGGCATAGACCCCGGCGTTGGTCATCTCGAAACGCAACGAGTCCAGGAAGTCGACCGAGTCCTCGGTCTCGGACTGCCAGTCGAGCAGCTCGCGGAGCCACAGCATGTCGTTGCTGTCGGGTGCCTTCTCTCCGGTCTTGACCATCGCGACGGCGTCTTCCTTGTACTTCCAGTGGGCAGCCACACCGTACTCGGCGCGGCGATGCATTGCGTTGGTGCGGATCTGCAGCTCGACTGCCTTGCCTTGCGGACCGATCACGGTCGTGTGCAGAGACTGGTACATGTTGAACTTCGGCACCGAGATGTAGTCCTTGAACCGTCCAGGAATCGGGTTCCATCTGGCGTGCAACACGCCGAGGACGCCATAGCAGTCAGCCACAGAGTCCACCAGGATTCGCACGCCGACCAGGTCAAAGATGTCAGCGAACTCACGGCCGCCGACCAGCATCTTCTGGTAGATCGAGTAGTAGTGCTTGGGTCGGCTCGAGACCTTGGCCTTGAGCTTGACGTGTCGCAGGTCGGACTCGACATCGTTGACGACCCGCTCAAGGAACTCTTCGCGCGACGGCGCTCGATCGGCGACGAGCCGCACGATCTCGTCGTAGACCTTGGGATGTAACGTTGCGAAGGCAAGATCCTCCAGCTCCCACTTGATCGTGTTCATGCCGAGTCTGTGAGCCAACGGCGCGAAGATCTCGATGGTCTCGCGGGCGATACGCTCCTGCTTGTCCTGGCGCAGGTATCGCAGCGTGCGCATGTTGTGGAGACGATCAGCAAGCTTGATGACCAGGACCCGGATGTCGCGGCTCATCGCGACGACCATCTTGCGGATCGTCTCAGATTGCGCCGAATCGCCGTACTTGACCTTGTCGAGCTTTGTCACACCGTCGACAAGGCGGACGACTTCGTCACCGAAGTCCTTACGCAGGTCGTCGAGTGTGTAGGACGTGTCCTCGACCGTGTCATGCAGCAGCGCAGCGCACAACGTCGGCGCCGTCATACCGAGCTCAGCGAGGATCGCGGCGACGGCAAGCGGGTGGGTGATGTAGGGGTCGCCACTTTTGCGCGACTGTCCCTCGTGCATCCGCTCGGCGATGTCATATGCCTTCTGGATGGACGCGACATCGCCCTTGGGGTGAGTGTTGCGATAGACCTTCAGCAGCGGATCGAGAACCGGGTCAGGTGAGCCGGATTTGCCGCCGATGCGGGAGAGCCGGTTGCGTACGCGCGCAGACGTCGGAGCCGAGTCGGCGTTCTTGGACCCGGCCGGTGGCGCCTCGACGCGATCTGCCACGAACTCTCCTCGCTGGGCACTGAAAGGCTGTGCCTTCCATGGTATGCCAGCGGCTCTACGGTGACGTCTACGTCAACGCAGCGCGCCTTCGACCAGCGTGGCCGCGGTGGCCAGGACGAGCACGGCAACCAGCACGAACGCGACGATTCGTACCTGACGGGGATTCATTGTTCTCAATTCTGTGGGGTGCTCAGTAGGCGCGCAATGTGCTGCAACCGGGGGGTCCGAGGCGTTCACGACCACCGAGGTCGAGCAGCTCGATCAGAACGATGTTGCCAGCGACCTCAGCGCCGGATTGGCGGACCAGGTCAGCGGCGGCAAGCATGGTCCCGCCGGTCGCGAGTACATCGTCGACGACCAGCACCCGATCACCGTTGCCGAGCGCATCGCGGTGCATCTCGAGCTCTGCCGAGCCGTACTCAAGCTCGTACGCGGTCATGTAGGAGCTGGATGGCAGCTTGCCCGACTTGCGTACGGGTATGAATCCGACACCAAGGGCCAAGGCGATCGCTGGAGCGAAGATGAACCCGCGAGCCTCGATACCCAGAACTGCGTCGATGTGGCCAAACTTCCGCGCAATGTCGACCAGCGCGTCGACGACCTCGCGAAGTCCCGCAGGATCAGCCAGCAGCGGCGTGATGTCACGAAACGTCACGCCGGGCGCCGGCCAGTCCTCGATCGGCCGCACGAGGCGGTCGATCAGGGTACTGACCGGCGTCGGCCTGTCACTCACTTCGCGTTGAGGTCGACTTTGCAGACGTCCTTGGCGTGGGTCTCGATCGACTTGGATGCCTTCTCAAAGTCGGCGCTGCTGAGCTTCTGGAACTCAGATGCCAGGCCAGCCAGCTTGGTGGGGTCGACCCCTTCAGGCAGCTCGCCACTCTGCAGCTTGTCGAAGTCCGACAACTTGATTCCAGCATCGCTCAGTGCGTTCTCCACCGTCGTGATCGCACCCTCCAGAGTCTTCCAGTCGGCCTTGATCGCGCCGGGTGCCTCGCCAGCAAGCTTGTGGAATGTCGCGAAAGCGTCTCCGATCGACGCAGTGTCACCGGAGTCGATGTCGCCAAACGTCGCCTTGGCAGCCTTGATGTCCTTGCAGTAGCTGCTGCCACTGCCACCGATGCCGCCGTCGCTACCGCCGCAGGCCGTCAGGACACCGCCGAGAAGCAGGGCGCTCGCAATGGCCAAAGGGATCTTCATGTAGGTGTCCTCCATCGTGCGGCGCCGTCGGTCGGTGCCGGTTTTGATGCCCCAAGCATGGCATGAGGGGCGGAGTTCAGGAACCGCTTTTGCCACGCTGAGATCGGGACTTGCGGCTCGGCTGCGACCGCTTGGCCGCACCTGAGGTGGCGGCTGGACGCTTGACCTTGGCTGGAGCCGCAGTGGCAACTGGCGCGACAGTCTCCTTCTCCCGTCTCGCGAGCACCCTGGCGGTGTGCTCCTTGATCGCGGGCTCGCGGTCCTTTAGCTGCGCCGCCAGCGGCGTTGCGATGAAAATCGACGAGTACGTACCGGCGAGCATGCCGACAAACAGGGCCAGAGCGAGATCCTTGAGTGGGCCTGTCCCGAGCACTGCCACGCCAACGATGAGCAGAGCCGCAACTGGTAACAGAGCGGTGATCGACGTGTTGATCGAGCGCACCAACGTCTGGTTGAGCGCGAGATTGGCTTGCTGTGAGTATGTGCGCGTCGCCTGTTTCAGGATGCCCTTGGTGTTCTCCCGCACCTTGTCGAACACCACCACGGTGTCGTAGAGCGAGAAGCCGAGGATCGTCAGCAGCCCGGTGACAGTTGCCGGTGTGACCTCGAAGCCGGACCAGGCGTACACACCGATGGTGATCACGAGGTCGTGCGCCAGCGCGATCATGCCTGCGGCTGACATCCGCCACTCACGGAAGTAGGCCCAGATGAAGAGCACCACGAGCACCACGAACACGATCAGTCCGGTCAGTGCCTTGTTGGCCACCTGTTTGCCGTACGTGGGTCCGATCAGATTTTGACTGACCTCTGTTGCGCCGGCCTTGATCAGCGATTCCTTGATCGCGGTGGTCTGGTCCTGTGTCAAAGGTTTGGTCTGGATGCGGATCAATTCCGCACCACCGCCACCCGAAGTGGTCACTGTCGGGTCACCGGCTTCGGGGACGGCCGCTTCTTCAACCGCTGTGCGCATCTTGTCGGCTGTCGCCGAGTCAGCCTTCTGGACTGTTGCGGTGAACTCGACACCGCCCTTGAACTCGACGCCGTAGTTGAATCCGCGCGCCAGGAATCCGAGGGCGGCGAGCAGGACAATGACGGCGGAGGCGGCGTACCAGAGCTTGCGGCGACCGACGAAGTCAAACGAGATCCGACCTTCGTACAGGCTCTGTCCGAATGTGCTGATCCTGCCCATCAGATGTGTCCCTTTCCAGCGGTACTGCCGGCAGGGCTGGCAGTGCCGCGAGCCAGCTCACTGACCTTGCGCCCCGAGATGCCGAGGTGTGCTGCATCAAGGCCGGACATCTTGTGCCCCTGGCCGAAGAACTTGGTCCGCGCGAGCACCGACACCAGTGGCTTGGTGAACAAGAAGACCACGAAGATGTCGATGATCGTGGTGAGGCCGAGAGCGAATGCGAACCCGCGAACCACGCCTATCGCGAAGATGAACAGGACGAGAGCTGCGAGAATTGACACCGCGTCGGCGGCAAGGATCGTGCTTCGCGCACGGATCCACCCTGCCTCGACGGCGAGCCGTAGCGACTTGCCATCGCGCACCTCGTCGCGGAGTCGTTCGAAGAACACGATGAATGAGTCCGCTGTGATGCCGATCGCGACGATCAAACCCGCAATACCCGGCAGGGTCAGGGTGAACCCGACGGACTTTCCAAGGATGAGCACCGCGACATAGGTGATGGTGGCCGAGATCAGCAGTGACCCGACGGCGACAAGGCCGAGGCCTCGGTAGTAGAGCAGGAGGTACAGGACCACGAGGATCATGCCGACCAGTCCGGCGACCAGACCGGCGTTCAGCTGACTGCCAGCCAGGGATGGGCCTTCCTCCGATACGCCATTGAGGCCGAACGTCAACGGAAGCGCGCCGTACTTCAGCTGGTTGGCAAGGTCCTTGGATGACTTGGCAGTGAAGTTGCCCGAGATCTGCGACCGCCCATCGGTGAAGTGGCCGTTCGTCGTGGGTGCGCTGATCGTTTCACCATCGAGGACGATCGCGAACCGGCTGCCTTGCTCATTGCCCGCCTGCTCCTGCTGGAACAGCTGGTCGGTGATCTTGTCGAAGGCTTTCTTGCCATCGCCCTTGAGGGCGAGTGCTACAACCCATTGGACCTGCTGCTGCGGGATCACGGCATCGGCGCTCTTGACTTGGGTGCCCTCGATCACGGTTGGGCTGAGAAGCTGCACCTCACCGGTCTTGGGGTCACACGTGACAAGTGGTTTGTTCGCCACATCGTTGACCTGTACGTCATTGGTGCAGACGAACCCTGCCAACACCTTCTGCAGCGATGCGATCGCAGCCTGATATTCCTTGGGAAGAGAAGCGACACCCTGGGTCTCAGCCTTGATCAGCTGGTCGAGCGAAAGCTTGGACCAGTCAACCTCGTCGGCGACCTTCTGATCAGCCTTGGTGTCGGACGCCGTGGCGGCGCTCTGGCCCGAACCCCACAACAGGCGGAAGCGGAGCTGCGCGGTCTTGCCGACCTCGTCGACAATGTTGGCACGCTGCTGTCCGGGTATCTCGACGATGATCTGGTTGCCACCCTGTGTGGTGACCTCGGCCTCGGTGACACCCGTACCGTTGACGCGCTGATCGATGATGTCGCGGGCCTGGCTCAACTTGTCGGCAGTCACCTTGCCGCCCTCTGCCTTGGCCTCGAAGGTGATACGCGTGCCGCCCTGCAGGTCGAGGCCAAGCTTGGGCTTCCACGCGCTGTCGTCAGACTTCTTGGCGTTAATGTCGATCAGCGCCACGAGGCCGTACATGGCAACGATCGCGGCCAGGAACAGCGCCAACGTTCTCCTAGGTCGGGGCGCGTTGGCACTGCGCGTCTTGGAGGCGGCCATCAGGCGTCGTGGTCCGAGGTGGTGTCCCGCACGACCCTGCCAACGGCCTGCCGGCTGACGGTCACCACCGTGTCGGGAGCGATTCGCAGCTCCAGGGTCTCGTCGCTGACCGACACGATCTCGCCGTAGATGCCACTCGCGAGCATGATCTTGTCGCCGACCTTGAGCTCACTCTGCGTCTTGAGGAACGCGCGCTGGCGAGCACGAGCCGGACGAATGATCAGCAGCCAGAAGATGACGACCAGGAACAGCAAGGGCAGGAAGTCGACCCAGTTGGACACGAGAGTGCTCCAGTACGAGTGTTGTGGGAACCGCCTTGGAAGCGGTCGGGCCGGAGGGCCAACGGGTAGTTTAGCCGGGCGCTGGAGTCACTTCGACCGGACTCTCATTTGGCCGACTATTGGAGCGTCTCGTCAAGCGGAAGCTGCTCAGCCGAGGCTGGCGCCTTGAGGCCGAGATGCCGCCACGCAGCCGCGGTGGCGACGCGGCCGCGGGGTGTGCGTGCGAGGAACCCCAACCGTACGAGGAACGGCTCAGCGAGCTCCTCGACCGTCTCACGCTCTTCGGCGACGGCGACGGCGAGCGTCTGGATGCCGACCGGTCCCCCGCCGAAGCTGCGACACAGGGCACCGAGCACGGCGCGGTCAAGCCTGTCGAGGCCAAGCTCATCAACTTCGTACAACGCCAGGGCGTCACGCGCGACATCGTGGTCAATGACGCCGCCGGCGCGTACTTCGGCATAGTCACGTACCCGACGCAGCAGGCGATTGGCGATGCGCGGTGTGCCGCGTGAGCGAGAGGCGATCTCACGACCGCCGTCGTCGGTCACCTCGAGCTCGAGCAGCCCGGCCGAGCGGTCGACGATGCGGTGCAGCTCAGCTGTGTCGTAGTAGTCGAGCTGGGCGGTGAACCCAAACCGGTCGCGCAGTGGGCTGGGCAGCAGTCCTGCCCGGGTCGTTGCGCCGACGACAGTGAACGGTGGGATCTCCAGGGGTATCGCGGTGGCGCCGGGGCCCTTGCCGACGATCACGTCGACCCGAAAGTCCTCCATCGCCATGTAGAGCAGCTCTTCGGCCGGCCTCGACATGCGGTGGATCTCATCGATGAACAGCACGTCACCTTCGTTGACGCCCGACAGGATTGCCGCGAGGTCACCCGCATGCTGGATCGCCGGGCCGCTGGTGATGCGCAACGGTGCGCTGAGCTGGTGGGCGATGATCATTGCGATCGTCGTCTTGCCGAGGCCTGGGGGTCCTGACAACAGCACGTGATCGGGCGTACGTCCGCGCGCGACAGCGGCCTCGAGCATCAGCGAGAGTTGCTCACGTACGCGTTCTTGGCCAATCAGCTCCTCGAGCGTCCGCGGGCGAAGAGCCGCCTCGAAGGCGCGCTCCTCTGGACCCACGTCAGCGACGATCGTTTCGAAACCGTCGCCTGCATCAAATCCGGTGTCGTCGTTCATCGGTCCCTCGCCAACGTGCGGAGCGCTTCTCGCAGCGCGACAGACACATCGAGGTCGGGCTCGCCGGCGTGATCTGCCGCGACCTGTTCAAGAGCGGCATCGCCATCACGGGCCGACCAGCCAAGGCCGAGAAGGGCTTCGTGCACCTGGTCGCGCCACTGTGGCTGGCCCGCGACCGCTTTGCTGGTCACGCCCACGCGATCCTTGAGCTCGACAACGATGCGCTCGGCACCCTTGCGGCCAATGCCGGGAACCATCGTGAGTGTTGCAAGATCGCCCTGGCCAATTGCGCGGCGAAGCCGTTCGGGCTCGAGTACGGCGAGCATCGCCTGTGCGACCTTGGGTCCGACGCCGCTGGCAGTCTGCACGAGCTCGAACATGTCGCGCTCATCAGTGTCGGCAAAGCCGTAGAGCGTCAGGGAATCCTCGCGAACCACCATTGAGGTCGAGAGCTGTGCCTCCTGGCCAATGCGCAATCGGGCGATCGTGCCGGGTGAGCACATGATCTGCATTCCGACTCCGCCGACGTCGATCACGGCGGAGGTCAGGGTGACAGCGGCGACGGGTCCGCGCACGTGGGCGATCATCGGGCCGCTCGCGTCGTGCCGGCGGTGCGCAACTGTGCTGAGTGGATGGCCGCTTGGAGCCGGTTGTGCGCGCCCCCACGCCAGATCTGGCAGATCGCAAGAGCCAATGCATCGGCGGCGTCAGCGGGCTTGGGAGCATCGGTAAGCCGAAGCAACCGGGTCACCATCTGCGTCACCTGTGGTTTGTCTGCCCGTCCGCTGCCGGTCACCGAAGCCTTGACCTCGCTCGGCGTGTGCAGCTGCACGGTGATGCCGTGACGCGCTGCGACCAGCATCGCGACCCCGCTGGCCTGAGCCGTGCCCATCACAGTGCGTACGTTGTGCTGGCTGAACACCCGCTCGACGGCGACAACATCAGGGTGATGCTCCAGAATGCTCGCCTCGATCCCCTGCTCCAGCAGGAGCAGTCGTCGCGAGGTGTCCAGATCTGGAGGGGTGCGGAAGACGCCGACGTCGATCATCGTCAGAGCGCGCCCAACGGTGCCGTCCACGACGCCGAAGCCGCAGCGGGTCAGGCCCGGATCGATGCCGAGCACCCTCATCGGACGCACCAGAGAACCGAACGCATGTTCGACAGCCTAGTCTGAGTCCCCGTCAGGTCAGGGGCGACACGCGGGTCTATTCGACCTGGGCCATGACCTCGTCGGTCGCGTCGAAGTTGGAGAAGACGTTCTGCACGTCATCACAGTCCTCGAGCGCATCAATCAGCCTGAGGATCTTGGTCGCCGCCTCGACATCGACGTCGACCGTCATGGTCGGCACGAAAGCGGCATCGGCGGACTCGTAGTCAAGGCCCGCCTCCTGCAGTGCCGTGCGAACAGCGACCAGGTCAGTTGCCTCACTGATGACCTCGAACGAGCCGTCGAGGTCGTTGACCTCTTCAGCACCGGCGTCCAGCACAGCCATCAGTACTGTGTCCTCGTCGGTCTCACCGCCCTCCTGCTCCGCGGAGACGATGATGACGCCCTTGCGGTGGAACATGTAGGACACCGAACCCGGATCTGCCATCGTGCCGCCGTTGCGGGTCATCGCCGTACGAACCTCCATGGCCGCGCGGTTCTTGTTGTCGGTCAGGCACTCGACCAGCAGCGCGACACCGCCCGGCGCGTAGGCCTCATACATGATCGTCGTGTAGTCGACCGAGTCAGCACCCACGCCGCCGCCGCGCTTGACCGCACGGTCGATGTGGTCCTTGGGTACTGACGACTTCTTGGCCTTCTGGATCGCGTCATAGAGCGTCGGGTTGCCTTCTGGATCGGCGCCGCCGATACGGGCCGCAACTTCGATGTTCTTGACCAGCTTGGCGAACATCTTGCCGCGCTTGGCATCGACGATCGCCTTCTTGTGCTTGGTGGTCGCCCATTTTGAGTGGCCCGACATGACGCTCCGATCTAGGACTTCTTGATGAGTTCGACGAAATAGCGGTGAACGCGATCGTCACCGCTGACCTCTGGATGAAATGACGTCGCCATCAGGCTGCCCTGCCGAACGGCGACGATTCTACCGGCGGCTTCCCCGGATGCGACGGTTGCAAGCACCTTGACCTGCGGTCCGGTCTCCTCAACCCACGGTGCGCGAATGAACACTGCGTGCACCGGGTCGTCGATGCCGTCGAACGCGATGTCGCCCTCAAAGGAGTCAACCTGACGCCCGAACGCATTGCGCCGCACCGTGATGTCAAGCCCGCCGAGTGTCTGCTGACCGTCGATACCTCCCGTGATGCGGTCGGCCAGCATGATCATTCCGGCACAGGTACCGAGCGTCGGCATGCCGTCTCGGATTCGTTCCGCGAGCGGCTCGAACAGATCGAAGGCCTGCGCCAGCTTGTACATCGTCGTCGACTCGCCGCCTGGCAGGATCAGCGCATCGCAAAGAGCGAGCTCGTGAGGACGCCGCACCGTGAAGGCTGTGAGGCCGAGATCGGTCAGTACACGTACATGCTCACGTACGTCGCCCTGCAGGGCGAAGACGCCGATCGACGGTGAAGTTGGCACTTCGTCAGCGTACTGAGCGTCCGGGACCCCGTCTGACGACGGTGGCGGCGTGGGAGACGAATCTCCAGGGGATACGCCACCACCGTCGCTCCCTCTCGGATATCCCTCCCGATCGGGTTCAGCGGAGGTGAGATCGATCGCGAGCCGAAGCTCAGCGGGTCGTGCTCCCTCGTGCTATGCCGCCCTTGTGAGGCACTCCCATACCTCAAGCGGCACTGCGTCAATCATACGTCAGCCCGGGCACAAAGCGACAACCAGATATTCAGTAGGCCTCTTGGTCGGAGTTGGCCCGTCTCCATGGGCCGCTCAGCACGTATGCCAGCGAGGCCACGAGGAGCCCGCCGACGAAGATGCCGACCGGCCCGACGGCAACCCGCAGGGGATAGCCCATCTTCGGCACTGTCCAGATCACCTTGTCGATTGACGTCTCGTTGTAGACCTGTGAATCGGGAACCTCGTTCGCGTCGCCCTTGAGGGTGAACTGGATGCTGCTTCCGTACGGGTCCACCGTCTCAACCCGATGGGTGATCCGTATGCCGGCCCGGTTCTTGACGCTGATGATGTCTCCAGTCGAGGCGTCGCCGGCCGACGACGCTCGAGCGATCGCTAGGTCGCCGCGGTTGATGGCGGGAGCCATCGAGTCCGAGCTGACCACAATCGGTGTCAGGTCGAAGATCGACACCGCCACAGTGGCGCTGATGCAAAGGAGCCCGAGCAGCGCGGCGAACGTGACGGGAGTCGATCGTGATGGTCGCCAAGTACGCAAGCGGGCAAACCGCTTTCGGCGAGCACGGTGTCGCACCACGTCAGTCCCCTGTTCCGACAAGCGCTTGCATGGGAGATGCACGCACCAACCCAACGACGCGGCCTCACGTCCGGTTACGACGCCACGACCCAACTACTCAGCCATGGGCCAAGCGAAGCGAGGCAAACTCAGCCATGGGCCAAGCGAAGCTGGGGTTCCCCCCACAAGCTCTGCGAGTAGGGGGCGGCGGGCGCCCAGGCGAAGCCTGGCAGCGGTGAGGAACGAACCACGGGAGCGGCGAAGCCGCGCGCCCTACCAACCGCGTTCGGCCAACCGATGCGGCTCTGGGATCTCCTCGACGTTGATGCCGACCATGGCTTCGCCGAGGCCGCGCGAGACCTTGGCGACGACGTCGGGGTCATCGTAGAACGTGGTGGCCTTGACGATCGCCGCTGCCCGCTCGGCAGGGTTTCCTGCCTTGAAGATGCCTGAGCCGACGAACACACCTTCGGAGCCGAGCTGCATGACGAGTGCCGCATCAGCGGGTGTCGCGATGCCACCAGCGGTGAACAGCACGACCGGGAGCTTGCCGGCCTCGGCAACCTCCTTGACCAACTCATATGGCGCCTGCAGCTCCTTCGCGGCAACATACAGTTCGTCCTCGCGGAGGCCCTGGAGCTTGCGGATCTGGCCGGTGATGGCGCGGATGTGGGTGACGGCGTTGGACACGTCACCGGTGCCGGCCTCGCCCTTGGAACGGATGAACGCTGCGCCCTCGGTCAGGCGGCGCAATGCCTCACCGAGGTTGGTGGCGCCACACACGAAAGGCACGGTGAACTGCCATTTGTCGATGTGGTTGGCGTAGTCGGACGGCGTGAGGACCTCGGACTCGTCGATGTAGTCGACGCCGAGTGACTGCAGGATCTGCGCCTCGGCGAAATGGCCGATGCGAGCCTTGGCCATCACGGGGATCGAGACTGCTTCGATGATGCCGTCGATCAGGTCAGGGTCACTCATACGCGCAACGCCACCCTGCGCACGGATGTCGGCGGGCACGCGCTCAAGTGCCATGACGGCAACGGCGCCAGCGTCCTCGGCGATCTTGGCCTGCTCGGCGTTGACGACGTCCATGATGACGCCGCCCTTGAGCATCTCGGCCATACCGCGCTTGACCTTGGAGGTGCCGACCGTCGTTGCTTCGTTGCTCACTGCTGTGTCCTTAGTGAAGTGCCGCTGAGGGTATTGGAAAGTCAGCACCCACCCTACTCGTCAGCCAGGCACAGATCCGCTGCGACCACGTCGTGGTGCGGGGGCGGGTCGGGCAGCTTCGAGGAGCTCGGCGACGCGAGTGATCTTGCGCCTGTGACGGGCCTGACCGGTGAGCCTTTCGGCGCGATCGATGGACCGCCAACCGCCAAGGTCCACAACCTGTCCGCGCCGCGCGACAAGATCCTTCAGCGCGCGGCGACTCCCGTGCGCCGGGATGAGACCGGAGTTGAAGTCGTCGATCAGGTAGCCGACCGTTTCCCGCGAGCAGGACTTGTTGGTGCCGATGAATCCAGTGGGTCCTCGCTTGAACCACCCCACCGCGTACGTCCGTGGTGCTCCGGTGACCCGGCCACCGTCATTGGTGACCACCCCCGCCTGGTCGTCGAACGGGAGCCCGCCGATCGGCACACCTCGATAGCCGATCGACCGCAACACCAGCGAGGTGTCGATCAGCTCGGTCCTGCTCGTTGGAACGGCGCGTACGCCGCCGTCGGTTTTGACGATGTCGTTGTGGGTGACCCGCGTGCCGGTGACGTGCGTATCGCCGATGAGCTCGGCCGGAGACTGCGCAAACCTGAAAACGATGCGCTGGCTTCCGGGCGCGACCGGCCGCGCGACGGCATCGCGCAGCGCCGCAACCTTGCGCGCCGCCATCGGGTCGGCGATCGGCTCATCCAGGTCAGCACCCTCAACGACGAACTCGAGGTCGGAGTGGGACAGCAAGCCGACGAGCTCGGGCAGCGTGAACGCGGCCTGTTCGACGCCTCGACGACCGAGAATCACGACCTCGCGGATCGCGCTGGCCCGCAGCGCCTCCAGCGCGTGATCGGCGATCTCTGTTGCGGCGAGCAGGCCTGGATCTGCAGTCAGGATGCGCGCGACATCGAGAGCAACATTGCCGTTGCCGATGATCACGGCGCGTTCTCCGGTCAGGTCGAACGTACGATCCGCGTGGTCAGGGTGGCCGTTGTACCAAGCAACGAACTCGGTCGCGGTCTCGCTGCCGAGCAGACTCTCACCCGGGATCTGCAACTTGCGATCCTGAGAGGCCCCGGTGGCATAGATGACCGCGCTGCAGTGCTCGAGCAGCTCGGCGTGGGAGACGTGGGTGCCGACCTCGACGTTGAGCAGGTAGTGGAATCCGGGCTGGTCCTCGATCTGTCGGAACAGCCGCTCGATCGACTTGGTGTCCACATGGTCGGGTGCGACGCCACAGCGTACGAGACCGTGCGGCGTGGGC
>MTKY01052151.1_pt1 | contig 13324 bp, 12 predicted proteins | sample 1042731 | NCBI WGS metagenome assembly MTKY01 (sample SAMN06212206, study PRJNA360538) | anaerobic digester metagenome | biome: Wastewater treatment plant; material: sludge; isolation source: anaerobic digester fed with sludge from wastewater treatment plant | place: Denmark: WWTP Soeholt ... | reverse complement strand
CCGTGGCGTTCCCGGTGCGGTTCCGGTCTGCCCGATAGAGCTTCGTCGCCGTTCCGCCGTCCGCATCGGTTTCCAGCCCCGCGAAGTAGACCTGACGGTCCCGGGGATCGTAATCCACCGCGAAAACCAGCTGAAGGGGCGGCGCGTCCAGGGAGACGGTTTCTCCGGTCGTGGCGTTGATGGACACCAGGGGGGACGAAAAAACTCCGGCGCTTCCCGCCAGGATGTTCCGGTTTTCCAGAGGGACCATGGTGTGGATCCCCCAGGCGGGGTATTCGAAGGAGACACCCATGCCGGAGGTTTCGATCTTCTTGATGGACCCGTTTCGCTCCAGGCAGTAGAGAAAGCCCTCCGATTCCAGGACCGCGGACAGGGGGAGGGAGAAAGAATCGAAGCGGGAGAGGACGAGTCCGGAGGCGAAATCGATGCGGACGATCCTCCCGGGTCTGTCCGGTTCCCGGAGCCAGAGAAAGTAATCCCCGCGGGCCCCCCGCAGAATACCCGCAGACGCCCGGAAAGGGTTCTCCGCGGCCGTGACCGTCAGCTTCGTCGCATCCCCGTCGTCGTCGGAGGTGAAAAAGTCGGACGCGAAGGACAGGATCCGCTCCGGGGTGACCAGACGGAGAACACCCTCCTCGGCGGCCAGATCCGTCACCCGGTCCAGGCGGTTCCGCCCGCCAATCCGGATGGGAAGATCCTCCCCCTCCGCCAGGCCGATGCTTCCGTCCCGCAGGGCGGTGTAGACGCCGTCGTCGGCAAGAACCAGGTCCGCCGGCTCCCCCGGAACGGGCCGGGGAGATGAGGCGCGGCGGAGGAGTCCTCCCCGGAGGGAGCCGTTGCCGGGGCCCTCGAAAACCCAGCTCTGCAGGACGGTCCGATCGCGCTGGGCGGCCATGGTGGCGATCCGCCCCTGGGGCCCCACGGACAGATCGTAGACGCCCTCTTCCCGGGAGGAAGCGAGGACCGATCCGGTGACCAGGTCGACCACCACCAAATCCTCCCCCAGGGTTCCCGCGGCGTGGCGGGAACTGAGGGCCCTGAGGTTCCTCAGTTCCGGGGAGCTGCGCACCGTCTGCTTCCGCTCCCCCGATTTGAGGTCCCAGTAGGTGAATGAGCCGGAGGACGGGGTGTAGCTCACCAGGGTGTTTTCGCTGGCGGAAATCAGAAGGAAGGACACTATCCCGAAACCTTCCCGCAGAGGGGTGATCCTGCCTCCGGTATCCGCGTCGAAGAAGGTCAGGCTGTTCCAGTCGGTTTTCCCCACCACCACGAAGCTGCCCAGAGGGCTGAACTCCAGGGCCAGCGGAACCTGGGGAAGGTCTGCGGAGAATTTGGTTTTCGCTCGTTTCCAGTCCAGGACGCTGAGGACGTGACGATTGTTCCCGTCGGACAGGACCAGGGCGATTTCCGGCCTCCGGGGGTTGAGTTCCATTCTGCGCACCGGCAGATCGGAAACCTGGATTTTCCGCAGAAGCCGGAAGGGCCGGTTCTGCCAGACGCGAAGGGTCCCGTCCTGGCCGCCGGAGAAAAGAAGCCCCCTCTCCCTGTCCCAGGCCAGGCTGAGAACCGGCCCGATGTGGCCCGAATCCAGGGTCTGCTCGTAGCTTTCGGCGCACATCAGAAGGGGGGAGGTGACGAGAATCACCAGCGGAATAAACCTTTTCATTCAGTTCCTCAAAAAGAAAAACACATCGCTCATGGTGGAGAGAACCACCAGCAGCACGATGAAGAAAACTCCCACGTACTGGTAGCGGTGTATGAAGCGGGGGTTCAGGGGTTTGCCCCGGAGCCCTTCGAACAGAAAGATCAGCAGCAGACCCCCGTCCAGCGCGGGAATGGGCAGCAGGTTCATGAAGAAGAGCGCCACTCCCAGGAGGCCGAGGAAGTTCAGGATGGAGGTGAGGCCGGTGGAGAAGTTCCTGCTGAACCCCTGAGCCGCCACCTCGCCCACCATGTAGGTGATGCGGATGGGGCCCGATACCGCCTGGGAGAGGTTGACCCCCCGGAAAAGGAGCCCCAGGCTTTTGGTGGTCATCCCCAGGGTTTCCAGGGTTTCCGCGCCGCCCAGGCGCAGGGCCTCCAGGGGGCCCACCTTCCGGGACGAAAAGACCCGGGGCTGAAAGGAGACCCCGATGTCGGGTCGTCCCGCCTCGTCCACGTGGGGGATGATCCGGGTCTCCACCGTTTCGCCTCCCCGCTCCAGGGTCATGCGCAGGGGGGAACTCCCCGCCTCCCGAACCGCCGACAGAAGGTACAGCGTATGGGGTATCTCCCGGCCGTCCACCCGGAGGATCCGGTCCCCCGGCTTGATGCCTCCGATGAAGGCGGCGGAGTCCTTCTTCACCGCCCCCACCACGGGCTCGATCCAGGCGTAGACCCCGATCCGTCCCACCCCGCTCTCCCTGTTCAGGGCGGGAACGAGGGTGAGGGTCCCGGTGCTGTCTCCCCGGCGATAGGTGACGTGAATGGGTTTCCCCGGCTTTCCCGCCACCGCTTCCTGAATGTCCCTGTATGTTTCCACGGGGTTCCCGTCCATGGAGGTGATGTAATCCCCGGTGGCCAGGCCCGCCTCGGCGGCGGGGTAGGAGGTTTCGGCGGGTCTGCCGGGAAAGTCCGATTCCAGGACGACCCGGTTGTCGAAGGTCTGGTAGGAGAAACCGATGAGCCACACCAGGCTGAAGGAGGCCGCGGCGAAAAGAAAATTGGCCGCCGGCCCCGAGAAGGCCACGACGATCCGACGCCAGGGTGAGGCGCCGTAGAAGGACCCCTCTTCCGGGGCGACCCGTTCGGCCCCAGTTTCCCAGGCCGTTTTCATGGCCTCGTCCCCCTTGAGCTTGCAGTACCCCCCCAGAGGGAGGAGGGAGAGGCGGTATTCGGTCCCCCCCCGGTGGACCGAGAGGATCCGCCGGCCCCATCCCACCGAGAAGGCTTCCACGTGGATCCCCATCAGTTTGGCGGCGAGAAAATGGCCCAGCTCGTGGAAAAACACCACTATCCCCAGACCGGCGAGGCCTAAAAGGATTTTTATCATTGTTTCGCCCCCCCTTCCCGGGAGGAAAGAAGCCCCCGGGCGGCTCTGCGGGCTTCGCCGTCCCGGGCGAGGACTTCCGGCACCGACCGGCAGGGAGGCCAGTCCCGCAGGTCCATCACCCGGGAGACCAGATCCGCGATCCCGGGAAAAGAGAGCCTTCCATCGAGAAAGGCCGTCACCGCCTCCTCGTTGACGGCGTTGTAGACCAGAGGGAAGGAGCCTCCCCGGCGCAGGGCCTCGTAGGCCAGGGGCAGCATGGGAAAGCGCGCCGGGTCCGGATCCAGGAAGGAAAGGCTCATCCCGGCCAGGGAAAACTTCCCCGGCGGGTAGGAGTGTATATGGGGATGGGTCAGGGCGTTCAGGATGGGGACCCGCATGTCCGGCTTTCCGATCTGGGCGTAAAGGCTTCCGTCCTGCGTCTCGATGAAGGAGTGCACGTAGCTCTGGGGATGCACCAGGACCCCGATCCTCTCCGGCGGCAGATCGAAAAGGTGGTGGGCCTCGATCACTTCCAGTCCCTTGTTGGCCAGGCTGGCGGAGTCGATGCTGATCTTCCTGCCCATGTTCCAGGTGGGGTGGCGGAGGGCCTCGGCGGGGGTGACGGCGGACATCTTCTCCTGTTTCAGATCCCGGAAAGGCCCTCCCGAGGCGGTAAGGATGACCCGGGACACCGCGGCGGCGCCGAATTTGTGGAACATCTGGAAAATCGCCGAATGCTCCGAATCCACCGGCAGGATCGGGACGCCCCGGGAGGCCGCAAGGGATTTTATCAGATCCCCCGCCATGACCAGGGTTTCCTTGTTCGCCAGCGCCAGGGCCTTGCCGGATTCCAGGGCCGCCACCGAGGGTAGGAACCCGGCGGCGCCGGAAATGCCGTTGACCAGGATATCCGCCCCGGTTTCGGCGATCATCCGCCGTAGGCCCTCCTCTCCCGCATAGGCTATCCGCGGGTCCCGGGGAGCGGCCCCGGACAGCGCCAGGGCCCGCGTCCCGTGGGCTTCGGCGTTCCGCAGCAGTTCCTCTTCGTTCCGGTGGGCGGAGATGCCCACCACCCGGAAGAGATCCGGCAGGGAGGCGGCCACATCCAGGGCGTTCTTCCCGATGGAACCGGTGGAGCCGAGAACGATGAGCCTTTTCTTCATGAAGCGGGACCTCTTTCTATCCGACGCCGGACGACACGGCGAGATAAACATAATAAAATATGGGGGCGCTGAAAAGCGGGGAGTCGATGGAGTCCAGAAAACCTCCCCGGCCGGGGATGATGTTCCCCGAGTCCTTCAGGGTCCCGGACCTTTTCAGCGCCGATTCCGCCAGATCCCCCAGGATGGTGGTCGTGCCCAGGGATATCCCCAGGACCAGCGCCGCGGGAGCCCGCAGAGGGAGGATGCCCCAGGCGGCGGAGAGGCCGACCACCGCGATGCTGGCCAGGAACCCGAAGACGAAGCCGACAAGGCTCTTGTTGGGGCTGACGGTCAGAATGTTGCGGCTGCGGGAACCCCAGAGCACCCCCGACGCCCAGGCGAAAGAGTCGTTCAGATAGGTCCCCGCCACGAAGACCAGGAGCGCCGCCGTGCCCGACGGAAGGGTGAAGAGGCGTCCCACGTAGGAGCAGAAAAGGCCGGGGTAGATGAGGAGGAAAAAATACGCCGCCAGGCGGAACAGCACCTCCTGAAAATCCTCCTCCCGGGGGTGGAATATGTCCCGGGCCAGGAGGCCTGCGGCGGCGAGCACCGAAAAAACCGGCAGATAGTCCCCCGCGGAGACGCCGGAAATGTGCAGATAGGAGAAGAGAGGTCCCGCCGCGCCGAGAATGAAGGCGACCGTCCGGGAGAGCCGTACTCCCCGGTTGCCGAAGATATTGGCCATCTCCATCGCCGCGGCCCCGGAAGCCAGGGTCACCACCAGGTTGAAGACCAGATGCCCCCGGAAGGGCAGGAACAGGATCATTGCCATCAGTGCGGGAAAGGCAATGAAAAAAAAGGTCAAACGAACTCGAATGTTGCTCACCCGATACCACCGTATTTTCTGACGCGTTTTTGAAAATTCCGCAATGCTTCTTTCAGATCCTCGCCGGTCCAGTCCGGCCAGAGTTTGTCGGAGAAGTACAGCTCCGCATAGGCGCTCTGCCAGAGCAGAAAATTGCTGGTCCGGGATTCGCCGGCGGTTCTGATGATGAGATCCGGGTCCGGATTGTCGGGATTGTCCAGACAGGATGCCAGAGCCTCTTCGGTGAAAGCCTCCGGATCCCGCCTTCCCGGGCCTCCGGGACCGTCCGAGCCTTCCGTGCCCCCCGCAGCCGGACCCGCCCCGTTCGGGGAGAGCCACTTCCGCACCGCCCGGACGATCTCGTCCCGGCCTCCGTAGTTCAGGGCGATGGTCACCGTCAGCCGGTCGAAGCCGCCGGTCTCCTCCAGGGCCAGGACGATGTCCCGCTGGATGTCCCGGGGAAGACCCGCCAGGTTTCCGGCGTAGCGCAGCCGAATGCGGTTTTCCCGGTAAAACTCGTACTCCCTGCGCAGATGCTGCCGCACCAGACCCATGAGAAAGGACACCTCCTCCCCGGTCCTTTTCCAGTTTTCCGTGGAGAAGGTGTACAGAGACAGGAAGGGGATGCCGATTTCGGCGGCGGTCCGGACGATCTCCTTGGTCGCCTTCAGGCCCTCCCGGTGGCCCGCGGAGCGGTTCAGGTTGCGCCGCCTGGCCCACCGGCCGTTGCCGTCCATGATGATGCCCACATGGCGGGGAAGCTTCGACGGGTCGGAGAATTCCTCCAGATCGCTCACCGCTACACTTCCATGATCTCTTTTTCTTTGGCTTCCAGGTCCTTGTTTATTTCCCCGATGTAGCGGTCGGTGAGTTTCTGGATATCCTCCCCGATCTTCTTTTCCATGTCTTCGCTTATGTCCCCGTTTTTATGGGCTTTCTTCAGCTCCTCGTTGGCGTCCCGCCGGATGTTGCGGATCGCCACCCGGGACGCCTCCGCCATGTTCCGGCTCATCCGGGCCAGCTCCTTCCGGCGCTCCTCGGTGAGGGGGGGGATGTTGATCCTGATGATCTTCCCGTCGTTGTTGGGGTTGACCGAAAGTTCGGACATCTGGATGGCTTTTTCAATCTCCCCCAGCAGGGATTTGTCCCAGGGCTGTATGACCACCAGCCGGGCCTCGGGCACCGACACGGTGGCCACCTGGTTCAGGGGGGTTTTCTGCCCGTAGCAGTCCACCCGGATTTTATCGAAGAGGGCGGGGGAGGCCCTGCCGGTTCTCAGGGTATTGAAATCGTCCTGCATGGCCTTGAGGGATTTTTTCATCTTGTCCTCGGCCTGAGCCTTGATCTTGTCCATACACGCGTCTCCCCGCTGTTTCGTTTACCTCAGATCCTCGCCCACCCGGAAATACAGGTATTTCAGGATAGATACCGTTCCACCCGCCGCCTTGCCCGCGTCCTTCGCCGCCTGGGCCACGGTCTTTTTGTCGTCCTTGACGAAGGGCTGGTCCATCAGACAGACCTCGGCGAGGTGTTTCTTGACCTTCCCCGCGACGATGCCCTGGAGGACATTCTGGGGCTTCCCGAGATTCTCGGCCTGTTTGGCGAAGATCTCCTGCTGCTCCTTCAGGTACTCCGCCGGGACCTCCTTTTCCGACAGGAACTGGGGGTTGAAGGCCGCCACGTGGAGGGCGCAGTCGAAGATGAAGGCCTTCACCGCCGGGTTTGTCAGTATCTCCGGCTTGTCCGCTCCGGCCTTGACCAGGACGCCGATGCGGCCCTCTCCGTGGATGTACTCCACCGCAGTCTCTCCGGGGCCCAGGGGAAAGCTGTCCGCCCGCCGGAGGCTCATGTTCTCCTTGATCGTCGTGATGAGGTCGGTGACCCGGGCGGTGAGGGCCGGGGAGTCCGCGGAAAGCCCCTTCCCGGCGACCTCCGCCACGAGCTCCCTGCCCAGGGCGACGAAATCCTCGTTGCGGGCCACGAAGTCGGTTTCACAGGACAGTTCCAGGATGGCCGCCCGGTTTCCGGTGATTTTCGTGAAAATCCGCCCCTCGTTGGTGGCCCGGCCCGTCCGTTTGGCCGCCGCGGCGAGACCCAGCTCTTTCAGGATCTTTTCCGCTTTTTTGGGGTCTCCGCCGGCCTCGGTCAGGGCCTTTTTACAGTCCATCATGCCCGCCCCGGTCCTGTCCCGGAGGGCTTTCACGTCTTCGGCTCGTATTTCCATGTGTGTTTCCTTTTATCGGGGGATTGTCTCATTCGCCGTACAGCTTGTCCTCGTCCACCGGGACGATGGGTTCATCGGTCTCGATTTCCCGGGATGCTTCATTTTTTTCTTCCGGGGTGTAGTTGGAGTAATCCTCCACGGTGAAGCCCTCGTCGGCGTCGGTGGAGGCCCCCAGGGGAACCCTCTCGGTTTCCTCCGCCTCGGCCGAGGTCCTTTCTCCCGCTGCCTCCGCCGGCTCCGCCGGCTCCTCGTCCTGGTAGGAATCGATGACCTCCAGGCCGATCTCGTTGTCCGCTTCCACCACGGCGTTGGAAATTATCTGGGTGAAAAGGGTGATGGCCCGGATGGCGTCGTCGTTCCCCGGAATGGGGTAGTCGATGCCCGTGGGGTTGCAGTTGGTGTCCACCACGGCGACCACGGGAATGCTCATCCTGCGGGCTTCGGCGACGGTGATGGCTTCTTTTTTGGTGTCGATGATGAAGATGATTCCGGGAAGCTCCTTGAGGTCCTTGATGCCCCCCAGGTTCTTTTCCAGCTTCGTTTTTTCCTTCATCAGGGAGGCGATCTCTTTCTTGGTCATGCCCTCGAAACTGCCGTCCACTTCCATTTTTTCCAGTTTCTTGAGCCGCAGCAGGCTTTTTTTGATGGTGGAGAAGTTGGTGAGCATGCCCCCCAGCCAGCGGTTGTTGACGTAGAACATGCCGCAGCGTTCCGCCTCACGCTGGATCGCCGCCTGGGCCTGTTTTTTCGTTCCCACGAACAGGACGGCCTTGCCGTCCAGAACCGTCTTTCGGACGACTTCGTAGGCTTCCTTGATGGCGGTGATGGTTTTCTGCAGATCGATGATGTGGATACCGTTGCGTTCGGCGAAGATGTATTTCTTCATCCGCGGGTCCCAGCGCTTGGTCTGGTGGCCGAAGTGCACACCGGACTCGAGCAAATTTTTCATGGTGACGACTGCCAAAGGTTCCTCCCGAAAGATGCCTCGGCGGTGAGAGCCGGGATCTTCCCTTATTTCTCGTGCGGCCCGGGGCCGACGGAAGATTTCGGCCCCCCATAGGGGAAGCCGTTGCGTCTCAGAATGGCATAAATCAAAGGTATAGGCAAGCCCATGACGGTGCTGTAGTTTCCCCGGATGGATTCGATGAAGCAGGCGGCCTTCTCCTGGATCCGGTACCCTCCCGCCGCGCCCTGCCATTCCCCGGTGTCCAGGTACCATTCGATGTCGGTTTCCGACATGGGGACGAAGCGGACCTCGGCGGCCTCTCCCCCCAGGTCGAAGATGTCCCTCCGGCGGTCGAAAAAAGCCACTCCGGTGATGACCCGGTGGCGGGCGCCCGCCAGCCCCCGGAGCATGGTCCGGGCCTCGTCCCGGTTCAGGGGCTTCCCGAAGATCCGGCGGCCCTTTACGACCAGAGTGTCCGCCGCGATGAACCAGCGGCAGCCCCGGACCTTCCCCATGTCCTTGACTGCCAGGATTTTTTTCTTCGCCAGATTCGAGCAGGCGGCGATGAAATCCTCACAGTTCTCCGGGACGCTTTCGTCCACCTCCGCGAAGCAGGTGACGAAGGGCAGTCCCATCTGCCGCAGAAGCTCCCGGCGGCGGGGCGAGGCGGAGGCGAGAACGACCTGTTCCATGGCGGGATTGTAACCGCCGGGGAAAGGAATATCAATAACCGTAACATTTGATACGGAGGCTCCTCCGGGGGCCGTGGTATCCTCCCCCCATCATGATGCGGAAAATCATCGAAATAGACGACGAATTGTGCGACGGCTGCGGAATCTGCATTCCTAACTGCGTGGAAGGGGCACTGAAGATCATCGACGGCAAGGCCCGGATGATCAGCGACCTGTTCTGTGACGGTCTCGGGGCCTGTCTCGGGCACTGTCCCCGGGGAGCGATCCGGGTCATCGAAAGGGAGGCGGAGCCCTACGACGAGTGGCGGGTCATGGAACGGATCGTCCGGGGCGGGGCCGGTCTCATCCGGAACCATCTGGAGCACATGGAGGCCCACGGGGAGATCGGGTACGCGAAGATCGCCCGGGACTATCTCGCCCTCCACGGCATTCCCGATCCCACCGGGGAAAGGCCTGAGCCGGTCCGTCCCGCCGGGGCGCCGGCTTTTTCCGGCTGTCCCGGCGCCGCGTCGATCCGCCTGGCCCGCCGGGACGCCGCTTCCCGGGGGGAAGACGCCGCAACCCGGGGAGAGACGCCCCCGGGCGCCGTGTCGGTGAATGAGGCCTTTCCCGGGGGCGGGCCCCGGGCGGAGACCGCCCTAACCGAGGCGGCCCGGGCCGCCTCGGTTAGGGCATCGGAGGCGAGGTCGGAACTCGGGGCCTGGCCGGTGCAGCTCCATCTGGTCAATCCCGACGCGCCGGCCTTCCGGGGCGCTCACGTCCTCCTGGCGGCTGACTGCAGCGCCTACGCCGCGGGAAACTTCCATTCCCGCTACCTCGCAGGCAAGGCCCTGGCCATCGCCTGTCCCAAACTGGATTCGGGGCTGGAGAGCTACCGGGAGAAGCTGACGGCCCTCTTCCGGGACGCGGCCTCGGTGACGGTCCTGATGATGGAGGTCCCCTGCTGCGGGGGGCTCCTGGGGCTGGCCATGAAGGCCCGGGAACGGGCGGGATCCACCCTGCCCATATCCGTGGCGGTGCTGAATGTCCGGGGGGAGGAAATCTCCCGGCGCACCGTCCTGTAGCGGAGATGGAGCGCTGCCCCTGGTGCCTGGGATCGCCCCTCTACCGGGAATACCACGACCGGGAGTGGGGTGTTCCGGTTTACGAGGACCGGCGGCAGTTCGAGTTTCTGGTCCTCGAATCAGCCCAGGCGGGCCTGAGCTGGCTCACCATCCTCAACAAACGGGAAAACTACCGCCGTGCCTACCAGGGTTTCGACCCGGAGACGGTGGCCCGCTACGGCCCCGGAGAGATCGTCAGGCTGCTGGGCGACCCCGGAATCGTCCGGAACCGGAGAAAAATCGAAGCCTCCATCGCGAACGCCCGGGCCTTTCTGCGGGTGCGGGATGAGTTCGGATCCTTCGCCGCGTATCTTCGGGGCTTTACCGACGGAAAGACCCTCCACGGCGGCTGGGCCTCCCCCGGGGACGTGCCCGCCCGGACGGAACTCTCCGATACAATCGCCGGGGACCTGAAGGGGAGGGGCTTCTCCTTCGTGGGCAGCATCATCGTCTACTCCCACCTGCAGGCAGTGGGGGTGGTGAACGACCATCTCAGGGGCTGCTTCCGTTACGCCGACCTGAGAGGCAGCCGACACGAGGCGGACCGGTCTTGCGCGGATCCCCGGGAAGTATGATAATGATGGTGTCGCTCAAGGAGGATTCCGCGATGAAAAAATGTGCTCTTGTCTTGGTATCGGCGCTGCTCGTGCTTTCCGCCTGTTCCACCGTGTCGTCCATGGTTCCCGGCGTTTCCCTGCCCTCGGTCCCCGGGGTCGCTCCGCTGGCGGGCATGGTGGATCTGCGGGACGGCGAGGTGCTCTGCGCCATGGGGGCCAATCCCTACGAGCTGGATTTTCATAACGCCAGGATCGTGACCCCCCCGTCCGCCGCCACCAGGAACCAGGCGGAGGTGGTCTTCGTGTCCGACGGCCGCAAGGAATGGGTGAATCACGTCATCCCCAGCAGAAAGGCCGTCAAGGCGGATATGGCAGTGGGCAAGGTCCTCTTCGTTCCCCATTGGAGCAAAATGGACAAGAACGTGAGTTCCGACGACTACCGGAAGACGCCCTGGGAGCTGGCCCGGGTGACCTCCACGGAAGAACTCTTCAAGGACGTGGTGGAGGTGGGGGGGGTCAAGTACCTGATCCAGAATGTCCGGGCGCCGCTGCAGGAGCCCTGACAGCCCGCTTCCCCGTCGATCCGTCCGGAAAGACGAAACAGAAAGGCCCGCCGCGTCGCGGCGGGCCTTTCCGTTTCCCCCGGGCGGCCCGGAAGAGGGGAACCGGACAGGCGCGCTGCGTCCGCCTGTTCCCTCTTCCCGGGCCCCTATGGGGCTCAGACTCTGATCTTTTCCCGGGCAAGGATCGAGTGAAAAAGCGCATTGGCCCGCAAGGTCCCTATGGGGCTCAGACCCTGATCTTTTCCCGGACCTTCAGCGACACATTGTAGGAACTCACCAGGGCCATGATTCCCGCGGTGGTTATGTCCGTGTGCCGCCCCGCTCCCCAGAAGGTCTTTCCCTCCGGAGTCTTGATGCCGATGTAGGCCACCGCCTCGGTCCCGGCACCGTCTCCCACCGACTGCTGGCGGAATTCGGCGATGTCGAAGCCGTTGAAGCCCGCGGCCTGCATGCCGTGAACAAAGGCGCTGATGGGCCCGTTGCCGGTGCCTTTCAGGACCCGTTCTTCCCCGTTGTACAGAACGCTGGCTTCACAGGTCACCATATCCTTCACATCCTTTCGGGGCGTGGTGGAGTAGCTCACCAGCTCCAGGGGCTCCCGGACATTGAGGAAGTGGTTCCGGAAGATATCCAGGATCTCCCTGCTGTCCAGTTCCCGACCCAGGTTGTCGGAGATATCGTTGACGATCTTTCCGATGGCGGGATGCATCATCTTGGGAAGTTCGTAACCGAACTTGGTCTGCAGCACGTAGGCGACCCCGCCCTTTCCGCTCTGGCTGTTGATCCGGATGATGGCCTGGTAGTCCCGGCCGATGTCCTTCGGGTCGATGGGGAGGTAGGGGACCTCCCACCGGGCGTCGGGCCGGACCCGGGTTTTCATCCTGTCCATGCCCTTTTTGATGGCGTCCTGGTGGGAGCCGGAGAAGGCGGTGAAGACCAGTTCCCCCGCGTAGGGATGCCGGGGGGGGACGGCCATGGCGGTGCATCGTTCGACGATCTCCTGGATCCGGGGAAGGTTGGAGAAATCCAGCCCCGGGTCCAGCCCCTGGCTGAACATGTTCAGCGCCACGGTGACCAGGTCCACGTTTCCGGTGCGCTCGCCGTTGCCGAAGAGGGTGCCCTCCACCCGGTCCGCCCCCGCCAGGAGGCCCAGCTCGGTGGCGGCCACGCCGGTTCCCCGGTCGTTGTGGGTGTGAAGGCTCACCACGATGCCGTCTCTGCCTCCGATGTGACGGCAGAAGTATTCGATCTGGTCCGCGTAGATGTTGGGAGTGGCTTCCTCCACCGTGGAGGGGAGGTTGAAGATGATCCGGTCCGACACGTTGGGCGGCAGCCCCCCCTCCAGCCAGACGTCCCGGACCGCGGAGCAGACTTCGATGGAGTAGTCGATCTCCGTGCCGGAGAAGCTCTCCGGGGAATACTCGAACATCAGCTCCGTGTCGGGCAGCTCACCCAGAAGGGACTTGACCAGCCGGGTCCCCTGCACCGCGATATCCTTGATCTGGTCCTTGGACATGCCGAAGGTCACCTCCCGCTGCAGCGGCGAGGTGGAGTTGTAGAGGTGGAGGACCGCCCGTCTGGCTCCCCGGAGCCCCTCGAAGGTGCGCCGGATCAGATGCTCCCGCGCCTGGGTCAGGACCTGCAGGGCAACCCGGTCCGGGACCCGGCCGCCGTCGATGAGGGAGCGGAGGAAGTCGAAGTCGATCTGGGACGCCGAGGGAAAGCCCACCTCGATTTCGGTGAAGCCGATCTCCACAAGGAGATCGAAGAACTCCTGCTTTTCCTTGAGGTTCATCGGAATGGCCAGGGCCTGGTTTCCGTCCCGGAGGTCCACGGAGCACCAGCGGGGCACGGCGCTGATGGTCCTGCCCGGCCAGGTCCGGTCCGGGAGGTCGATGCGGGGGAAAGGTTCATACTTGCTCATGACGTCTCCTTTCAAAAAAAAAAGCCCGCCGTCTCAAAGACAGCGGGCTCGAATTACCGTATAAACGGCTTATTCGCCTACAGCTCCCCCTGCCTTTACCCCGGGTAAAAGCCCTAGCAGGAGACCTAGCAGGCTGGCGAAAAAACCGTTGAACACCGACATAAACGTAACCTTCGGGAAGGGTAGGCATAAAACCATTTTTTGTCAATACCCCGAGAAGGCAATTCGCTGTCCCGCCCCGGCGGGGCGGAAAGGAGCCGTGCAGCCCTCCCGGCCCCCTCCACGCCCGGGCCGGATC
>MTKY01056318.1_pt1 | contig 13331 bp, 14 predicted proteins | sample 1042731 | NCBI WGS metagenome assembly MTKY01 (sample SAMN06212206, study PRJNA360538) | anaerobic digester metagenome | biome: Wastewater treatment plant; material: sludge; isolation source: anaerobic digester fed with sludge from wastewater treatment plant | place: Denmark: WWTP Soeholt ... | reverse complement strand
TACCCGCCACAGGCCTATTCGATGATCCAGCGTCCGATTACTGGATGTGGGATGTCTTGGTGGCCGGGGACGCGACGCGGGGTCGCAAGTCCTTTCATCTGCAGGCCGACGGCGCTGCGCAGATCGGCGCGACCAGTCTCACGCTCCAGATCCTCGGTCTGACTGCCTCTGTGGCGGGCGCCCATCACCATGTGCAGATCCTGCTCAATGGCACTTATATCGGCGAGGCGGTATGGACCGGGGCGACACTGTACGACATTACTCTCCCCGTGACGCCGACACTGCTACACGATGGCACCAACACGGCCGAAGTAGTGGGGGTGCTGGACATCGGAGTACCCTACAGCGTTCTCTATGTGGATTCGTTCGACCTGAGCTATGACCGCACCACACGGGCAGTGAACGACGGATTAGCGTTTCCAAGCGCCGATGGTGCAGCCGCTACGATCTATGGCTTTAGCAGCCCCAACGTCATGGTCTTCGACATTGGCAACCCACTACATCCTTCGCAGATTGTCTCTATAACAGTGGGGGCCACTGATAGCGCCTACGCGATTACCTTCAAGCCTTCTGCCGCGGGCACGCCATATCTGGTCGTAGCCACAACCGCGGTACCCAGGATTACGACACTGGTTGCGGATGTGCCATCAACACTCAATGGCCCCAACGGGGCTGACTATGTGATCGTCACAACCGCGGGTCTGAGGTCGTCGACCGGGGCATTAGCAGCCTATCGTCAGGCTCAGGGACTCCTTCCGATGATCGTCGATATCGAAGACGTCTATGATGAGTTCAACTACGGGGTGGCCAGCCCGCACGTGCTGCGTGATTTCCTGGCCTATGCCTATGTGCATTGGAGTCCGACGCCACATTACGTCGTGTTGGTAGGTGCTGGGTCTTACGATTACAAGAACTATCTGGGCTACAACGATAGCCTTGTCCCCCCCATCCTAGTGCACAGCATCAATGCGCTGTCTGCCGCTGATGGCCGCTATGCCGACGTGGTGGGCGACGACGATGGCGCGCCGGAACTCGTTGTAGGTCGGCTCCCCGTGCTCACCCCTGCTGAGTTCGACGTCTATGTGGCCAAACTTAAGGCCTACGAGGCCGCGGATCCGACAGGCTGGTCGAAACAGGTGCTGATGCTGGCGGACAACTACGATCCTGCTGCAGGGGACTTCCCGGCAGACAGTGCGGTGTTGGCAGATATACTCCCCGCCGGATACACGGCCCTGGAGGTCTACCTGGGCCCTGCACCACTTCTCACCAAAAACGAAGCGCGTAGTCAGACGCTGATGGCACTTGGTGCAGGCGTCGGTGTATTCAACTTTCTGGGCCATGGTGGGTTCAACATCTTGGCTGATGAGGGACTGTTGACCAGCGCGGATGTGCCCGGTCTCGCAAACAGCCCGCAACTGCCCTTTATGAGCGCTCCAACGTGTACGGCGGGTAACTACGCTCTGCCAGGGAATCGCTCACTGAATGTACTCCTTGTCCTTCAGGAAAATGGCGGGGCAGCCGCGACATTCTCTCCGACGGGTGAATCGTTCAATGACCATGGTGTGGCCGTCGATACGTGGCTGTTCGGGGTGCTGTTTGGAGGCACCCTGAGTCGCGTCGGCGATGCCACGCACGCAGCGCTGGCCCAGTTTGCCGCGGGCGGAGGCGCACGGTATGTCCTTGATACCTATAACCTTCTGGGAGATCCTGCAATGGTGATGCGATGGCGCTAGATACTATCTATCAACACAGCCCGGACGTGGTCGCGCGTCAGATCTTGGGCGAGACGCTGCTCGTACCTATCCGTGGCGAGCTCGCGGACCTACAACGCATCTTCGCGCTGAACCCGGTGGCACAACATATCTGGGGTGTGCTTGACGGCGTCCGCAATCTGGCCGCCGTGTCCGAGAGTGTCGTGGCCCGGTTCGAGGTGGAGCCGGAGCAAGCTGCAGCCGATGTCCTCGAGTTCGTTGGCTTGTTGAGTGCCGGGGGCTTGATTGTCAAGGTGTCATGAGCGCGGATTGCCCCCACTTTGACTGGCCCGATGACGAGGGCTACTTTCGGGACTTCTTCCGCCGTGCCTATGCCGCGCGCGTGCCGCTCGCCGGAAGCCTGGAACTGACCCGCCGAAGTAACTTGCGCTGCGTTCACTGCTATCTGGGACCCCAGGAACGGGTGCATCGCGAAGCCGGGCGCGAGATGACCACGGCGCAGGTACTGTCGATTCTCGACCAGGTCGTAGAAGCCGGCTGTTTTCGCCTATTGATCACGGGCGGCGAGCCGCTGCTGCGGAGCGACTTCGCGGAGGTCTATCGCTACGCCAAGCTGGCGGGCCTGGATGTGACGGTCTTCACCAATGGCACCCCGGTAACAGATCGCTACATTGAACTCTTCCAGGAATTGCCTCCGCGGATGGTGGAAATCACACTCTATGGCGCGACGGCCGAGACTTATGAGAGGATCACGGGCGTGCCGGGCTCCTTCGAGCGCTGCCTGGCCGGCATCCGGCGACTGCACGATGGTGGGGTTCGTCTGGGGCTCAAGACAATGCTGATGACGCTCAACAGCATTGAGTTCGAGGCTATCGAGGCGATAGCCCGCGGCTTCGGGGCCAGATTCCGCTTCGATCCGGTGATCAATGCTTGTCTCGACGGTGGACGGGAGCCGCTGGAGTTGCGTGTCGACGCCGCCGAGGCTGTACGTCTGGAATTCGCTGACACGGAGCGTCGCGAGCGGTGGCTGGATGCTTATGCGCGACGGTCAGACTTTCCGCCCTCCGACCAGCTCTACCCATGTGGTGCCGGCCAGACTGGGTTCTATGTGGACGCACTCGGCAATCTGTTGCCCTGCGTGATGCTGCCGGGATTCAGCTATAGCCTTATCTCCGACACCTTCGCCGATGGCTGGGCCAAGATGGAGGGAATTCGGAAGCTGAAGGTGAGCACCGGTAACCGCTGCGCCTCCTGCCAGTTGCGTGTATACTGTGGTCACTGTCCGGGTCTGCTCGCACTGGAGAATGACAATCCCGAGATTCCATCGGCCTATCTATGTGCCCTGGGCGCCGAGCGCGTGCGGGCTATCACTATATCTTTACCGGAGGAGAAACAACCATGACACTTTCTCAGACCAACCAGTCGCCCGTCGAGCGAGCGCCGTATGAGAAACCGGCGATGAGGAGCATCTCCCTTGTAGCGGATCAGGTACTGGGCGTCGGATGCAAGAGTAGCACGTCGACGCCGCCGGCGGTCAACAATGCTATTGGGTGCCTCACGACACTGTGTAGCCAGAACGGTTCCTGAACCAGCGTCTTGGCGCTGCTGGGCGTAGCATGTCTATGGATCTTCACCAGCGTATCGCTGGCGTTGGTTACGTAGTGGCCTTTCCGCCAGCGGTTGCTCTGCGGGCGGAGAGCGCGCGATTGGTCGAGTTTTCATGGCCAGGTCTCCTGGACGGCGATGCGATCTATGTAGAAGTGGTGCTGGGCAATATCGCAGATCGGGGTTCCTGGCAAACACTTGTGTCCGAAGGTCCTGCCTGGTCCATCCGGCGAGATGGCGGTCGGCGCTGCTTGGTGATCGGTCAACCGGTGCATGTAATGGCAACCTGGGCTGAGGATGGAAGTCGGGCAAGCGTCCAGGTCTTGACGCAATCCCTCAAACATGGGGACAAAGGTGTCGCGATTGACTATCCCGCCGGCTACCCCGTTGACCAGATCCTCTTCATGTACTACCTGGCTTCGCGCCAGGGGCTGCTGGTCCACGCGGCGGGGCTGGTTCGCGACGGGCGGGCGTTGCTCTTCCCGGGCGTCTCGGGCGCCGGCAAATCGACGCTCTCGCGCCAGTTCCTGGCGGTTGGCGATCCCGGGCTGCTGAGTGATGACCGGATCATCGTCCGCTGGTTCGACGGTGCCTGGCAGGCCTTCGGCACGCCCTGGCCCGGCGACGCGGGCATCGCGGTGAACGCCGGTGCTCCTTTGAGGGCCATCCTCTTCCCCGCCAAGGCCAGCGAAACCTCGATCCGTGCGCTGAGTCCCCAGGAGGCGCTGGACCGGTTGCTCCCCGCCACCTCGATCCTGTGGCACGAGCCGGAGTTGCTCACCGATCAACTGGCGACGACTGAGCGGCTGCTGCGCGAGATTCCGGCCTTCGAGTTGGCCTGGTCGTTGGAGAAGGGGGTCGTCGACGACGTGCGGGAGTTCGTGGCGTGGCTCTGATGGACCTGGCACAGGCCGAAGCGCTCGCACTGCTGGGGGACCTGCTGGCACGGGACACAGCTGTGCGCTTCACCGTCACCGGCAACAGTATGCGACCGCGGCTTATGGGAGGCACGACCGTATTGTTGCGCCGGGTACCGCCAGACCGGATCCGGCGGGGAGATCTCGTGCTGTGCCGCCAACCGGGGACCCTGGGCCAGCGGTTGATTCTGCATCGGGTCGTGGCCATCCGCCGGTGCCTCAGCGGATCCGTTCTTCTTCAGACCCAGGGAGATGCCCTGGCTGCACCCGATCCGCCTGTGACTGGGGCTCAGGTGCTCGGTCGAGTCAGCGCGGTCCTGGGCAACACCCCGGATGCGGAGATGACCGACCTCGAGTCGCGCACGCAGCGCGCTTTGGCCCTCGCCATTGCGCTCTACCAACGGACGCTCTGGCGCGCACGGTCGGTCTACGTCCGGTTCCGCCGCCTGGCGGTTTCACAGTCAACAACCTATCCATAGCACAGGGAGGCACACGATGAAACTGGGATTCGCAAGCGCAATTCTGCCGGATCTGTCGCTGGAGGAGGTCGCGGCGTTTGCCGCGGCAGAAGGCTTCGACTGCGTGGAGATGATGTGCTGGCCCAAAGGCAAGGCCGAGCGCCGTTACGCGGGTGTGACCCACATCGACGTAACGGACTTTGGCGTAGCCGAAGCGGACTGGGTAAAGGCCGTCATGGCCGGTGCGGGTGTGGAGATCAGCGCGCTGGGCTACTACCCCAACCCGCTCGCGCCTGACCCCGACGAGGCCGCCGTCGCCGTGGCCCACATCAAGCGCATGATCGAGGCCGCGGCACTGCTGGGATTGGGGACGGTCAACACGTTCGTCGGGCGCGATTGGACGAAGTCGGTCGACGAGAACTGGCCGCGCTTCGAGGCTGTCTGGCCACCGCTGGTGGCCTTCGCGGAGGAACACGGCGTGCGCATCGGGATCGAGAACTGCCCAATGTTCTTCACGAAGGACGAATGGCCCGGCGGAAAAAACCTGGCCACGACGCCCACGATCTGGCGCCGGATGTGGGAGCGCATCCCCAGCGCGAGCTTCGGCCTCAACTACGACCCGTCGCACTTCGTCTGGCAGCAGATGGACTATCTCAAGCCGCTGTGGGACTTCACCGACCGGATCTTCCACGTGCACGCCAAGGACGTGCGTATGGACAGGCGCCGGCTGGATGAAGTTGGCATCATGGCTTATCCGCTACAGTATTACACGCCCAAGCTGCCGGGGCTGGGTGACATCGACTGGGGCCGCTTCTTCTCGGTCCTGACTGATGTGGGCTACGACGGCGCGGTTTGCATCGAGGCGGAGGACCGTGCCTATGAGGGCTCGCTGGAGAGCCGGAAGGACGCGCTGCGCCAGAGCGCGCGTCACCTCCGGCAATTCATGTCCTGATAGGTCCTGCGCCCAGAGGAACTCCGCAAACACTGTGCGACGGCCCACGAGAATCGTGGGCCGTCTTCCACTTCTCTCACACCTAGATACGTTCCACTTCCACAGGCAGCCCCGTCTCTGCCGACCGCATGATGCCCAGGATCGCGAGCGAAACGTCCGCCGCCTCGCGTAGACTCACGTGGAACGGCTCGTCGCCCAGCACCTTGTCGACGAAACTGCGGATGCTCTCGTAGGCAAACCCCTTGCATTTGCCAAAGACGAAGTTCTTGACGAGGATGTCCTCCGTGATCATGCGCTCCGCGTCCGTCACTTGCAGCAGACCGTGGCTCGAAGCGTCCACGTCGAACTTGCCCTCCTCGCAGAGCAGGTTGAACTTGAAGTCATTAATGTTGGAGTTGCCGTTGGGCGTAATCCAGGCGTTCTCCATCTGGGCGATAGCCCCGCGCTCGTACTGGATCGTCGTCATATAGCTATCGACGGCGTCGATGCCCATAGCCTTGAGCTTGCCCTCGTGCTTGACGGCATACACGGTGCGGGGGCGGTCGTCGATGAGCCAGTTCAGCGTATCGAGGGAGTGGCTACCCAGGAACCAGAGGATCGATGACTTGGCCACCCAACTGAGCATATCGGTGGCAACCCACACCTTATCCGTGAGCCGGCAGTGGCCCGAGATGGCCTTGCCATACCGGCCGGTCGACACGAGCTGTTTGATCGCGTTGAACGGCGGGTTCCAGCGGTTGTGCAGGTCCACCATCGCTTGCACGCCGGCGCGCTCGATGGCTTCCACGGTGCGGAAGACGTCGTCACGCGTGGTAGCGAGCGGCTTTTCGATCAGCAAGTGCTTCCCCGCATTGGCACTGTCGACAGCGATGTCGGCGTGCAGGAAGTCCGGCGTGACGACCGCCACGGTGTCGCAGTCGCACCGTGCGAGCATCTCCCGGTGATCGGTGTAGACCTCGGGGATGGCGTGCTCGCGCGCAAAGCGCTCGGCAAGCGACCGGTTGACGTCGCAGATCGCCACCGGCATCGCACCGGGATGTTCATTGTAAATGCTGGCGTGGGCCGCGCCCCACGTGCCCGCGCCGACAATCGCGACTCTCAGTTGTTTCATGCATCGTCCTCCTATGAATGTTACAATCTTCTTGGGCTCGGGCCTCGGCACAATGTCCGTCCGTGCCCGTACCGGCGCGTGGCATCGATCATCGCCTGCACATTTCCAGGCGGCGTGCCCGGCGCCAACGGGCTCCCGTTCGCCACAACAAACGGGCTACATGCCGCAGCCTCCAACTGCTGGCGCACGGCCGTTTTGACCTCGGCAGGCCGCCCCCGGAGCAGCAGATCGGTGGTGTCGAATTCAAAGGCTTCCTCTTCCACGGCCGGATGTGCCCGATAGCATAGCCACAGGCGCAGGTGGTGCAAGACGTTGGCGGCTGAAGCTACCGGATCTTGAGGACCCTTCCCATGTTGCCAAGGATAGCGTCCTGTAGAGCAGGACCATCCCACCCGGGGCAGTATGGCCCAGGCTTGCAATCATGAGATGCGATCGTCGCGCCGCCGATCCCTCAGGTTGCGCGCGGCGTCGGTGGCCCTACAATGCATAGGGGGCCGAGCACAACCCCGAAGCGACTACACCAAAGGAGGGCGAGCGATGAAACTGGCACACCTGGGATGCGGCCCGCGGGCGCGTCAACACGCGCAGGCGTTCGAGTTCGTGCAGAAGGGCAGGATCTCGGCAATCTGTGACTGGGACCCGACGCGCCTCGAAGCGTTCGGGCGGGACTTCGGCATCGACCCGGATCACCGCTACACCGATGCCCGTGAGATGATCGAGAAGGAGCGACCCGACGTCCTCGACATCGTGACCGCCCCGACGATCCGAATCGAGCTGATGCAACTCGCCAGCGACCTCGGCGTGCCGTTCACGATCGTCGAGAAGCCGATCGCGGTCCAGGGCGAGGACTACCGCCTGATCAAGGTGCTCTGCGAGCAGTCCCCGACACGCTTCGTCGTCAACACCCAACTGCACTTCCACCGGCAGAACCTGATGCTCAAGAACGACGTCGCTGAGGGACGCATCGGCGAGGTGCGGTTCCTCGATGCGAGTGCCCGCTCGACGATATTGGACCAGGGCGTCCACGTGCTGGAGCTGGCCACCACCTACAACGGCGGCGCCGCCCCGGCTCGCGTCTTCGGACAGGTGTCGGGCACCAAGGCTCTGGCACCGCGGAGCGGGCTGCCGAAGGGCGTGGGGTACCAACCTTCCCCAGATATTGCCGAAGCGGCGATCACGTTCGCCAACGGTGTGCAGGCGCTGCTGCTCAGTGGTGCGATCGCGCCCTCGGTGGGCGATCACCCATCGATCTACATGCACAAGCGCATCGCGGTCTACGGCTCTCGCGGCTACGTCCACTGGACCATGCACGGCTGGGAGCGCTTCACGCCGGAGGGCGGCTACGAAAGCGGTGTGCACGACTATGCCTATGAGGACGTCCGCGCCCAGGCGGCGTTGCTCGACGCGGCCTTCGACTGGGCGGCGGATGGTGAGGCTCTGCACCCCACCCGGCTGGCGCTCAACCTGGAGCAATTCAGCATCATCCTGGCCACATATGTGAGCGCACTCAGCGCCACCGCGATCGACTGGCCCTTCGAACCGCCCGACGGCCTGCTCGATGCACTGCGGGAGCGCCTGCAGGGCACAGACTGAGTCTGGGCTCAGAATCCTGGGCCCAGGTCACGGATTCTCACGGATCTCCACGGATACCAATCCTGATCTTTCGATCCGTGAAAATCTGTATTGATCCATGAACCAATAAACAATGGGAAAGGGTGATTCCATGGACGGGACGATGAAAAAAGCCGTGATCTCTGGTGTGAAACAGGCACAGTTGGTTGAGATGCCGATTCCGCGCCCCAGGGACACTTGGGCGCTTGTGAAGATGACGGTCGTGCCGATGTGCACGGAGTACAAGGCCTGGCTGGCAGGACCGGGCGAGGGAGCACAGATCCCGGCGCTCGGACACGAAGGCGTGGGCGTGGTCGCCGAAGTGGCCCAGCCCTGTGGCGTGAAGGTCGGCGATCGGGTGGTGCTGATGGGCGCCGGCCCGTGCGGACGGTGCGTCTATTGTCGCGCCGGCGACTTCATCCACTGCCAGAACCAGACGAACTACGCCACATTCACGGGCGAGCGCGAGCCGACCGGCGCCTACGCCCAGTATCGCCTGGGCACCGACTGGCTGCTGCCCACGATCCCTGACGATATCCCCGATGATCTGGCCGCCATGGCATGGTGTGGGCTGGGGCCCACCTTCGGTGCGATGCAGACGGCGCACGTCGATGCCTTCGACACGGTATTGGTCACGGGCGCCGGGCCGGTGGGCCAGGGCGCGATCATCAACGCGAAGTTCAGAGGGGCCCGGGTCATTGTCACCGAGATCGAGCCCTGGCGGATGGCGCGGGCCACGACCCTGGGCGCCGATGCCGTCGTCGATGGGCGCGCCGCCGATGCGGCGGCCCAGGTCAAGGCACTCACCGACGGCGGACTGGGCGTGACATGTGCCATCGATTGCGCCGGCACCACCGCCTCGCAGCGGGTGTGCATCGACGCGGCACGCTCCAAGGGTCGCGTCTGCTTTGTGGGCGAGAACAACGAGCCACTGCCCGTTGTGGTGAGTCCCGACCTGTTGCGCAAAGGGCTGACCCTAATCGGCCAATGGCATTACAGTCTGAACGACTTCGACCGGATCATGCAGGTCATCCGTGCGTCGCGGGAGAAGCTGGAGCTCATGATCAGCCACCGCTTCCCGATGAGCCGTGTGCAGGATGCACTGGCGCTCTCAGCGTCGCACCAATGCGGCAAAATCATCCTGGATCCCTGGGCATAGGAAACAACATCCATGAAAAATAACCCCTTCCTCGGTCTCGAATGTCTCTACGCAGCCCCCGACACGCAGAACATCCGCGAGCAGATGGTCCGCTGGATGGACAGTACTTACCGGTGGGTCGACAAGGTGTTGAACCAGAACCCGCCCCAGTGGCCTGAGCCTGTGATTCGGAGGCAGGCGCTGCTGATGCTGGATGAGCCGCTGCATGTGCTTTCAGCACCGATCGAGCCATGCCTCAACGCCTTTCTCAACCGCAGGATCGCGCGCGCCGTTGACGAGATCGAGACTGAGGCCGTCACCAGCGGCATGACGATCTGGAAGCTCTATAACCACGGCTTCGTCATCAAAACGCCCGACGTCACGATCGGGTTCGACCTGCACCGTGGCCCCTTCGAGAGCTTCCAGATCGAGGCAGGCCTCTTCGACCGGCTCCTGCAGACCGTCCGGGCGCTGTTCATCAGCCACGATCACAGCGACCACGCCGACGCGGACGCGATCCCACGGATGATCGACCTCGGGCGTCCCGTGGTCGTGCCGCCGGGGCTGTGGGAAGGGAGCGCCGTTTCCGAACGTCTGATCGTGCCCGAACGACACTGGAAGGTGGAGAACCGACTGGAGCTCGGCACTGCCGCGATCACCTACCGGATCTTCCCGGGGCACCAGGGCTCGGAGCTGCTCAACAACGTGACCCTGGTCGAGTTCCCGGGCGGACTCCGAGTGATGCAGACCGGCGACCAATCCAACATGGAGGATTTCCGCGTCTGGATCGATCGGGTGCACGAGCTGTTCCCGATCGACGTCCTGCTCCCCAACTGCTGGTCCACCGACCTGCCGCGGCTGATCAAAGGGACTGCTCCCCAGCTCGTTATCACTGGACACGAGAATGAGATGTCCCATCCCGTGGATCACCGCGAGGCCTTCTCCAAGACCTATGGGCACATCGTGAACGAGCAGACGCCGGTGCTAGTGATGGCGTGGGGCGAGCGCTATCACTACGAGCCGGGCCAGCTTGCCACTGCAGAGGATGCCAATGCTGCGACGAAGGAGATCGATACCTATCTCCACATGTTTGGTTAGTTAGTGGCAAGCCAGCAGCGTGACGGAAGACCATTGGGCATCCCTCAAGGACCCGATGCGATGGTGCGCGATCATAATCAGATCGCCATGGGCAAACTGCTGTTCCCACTGGGGCTGGGAACGGCCCTGTCGCTCATAGGCGATGCAACGCTTTACACCGTGCTCCCCACCCACACAAAGGCGGCTGCCGGCGCGCAGCGCAGCGCTGCTAGCGCGCTATGGATCTTGACAAAGGCCAAATCTGGACTATTCAAAGGCGTGCGGAACCTGAAGGTCGAGTAAGGCAGGGATACGGCCAAAAACGTCCAGGTCGAGATCGATCGGCCAACAGGACCGTACTACGCAGGGGACATGGTGCGAGCGATCGTCACCCTGGAGAACGATAAGGGATTGACGGTACGCGATGCCAGTGCCTACCTGGTCATGAACGAAGCGTATAAATACCAACACAGAGGTTCAAAGGGCCACACATACACCTACACTCCCAAGGCCGAACTTGAGGTGCCGGTGATTGTGCCCCCCCACCGGGGCTCAAGACCCAGGCCGATGAACACGGGCAGGATCGATCTGAGGTACGGATGCGTGTCCTCGTGACCGGTGCGACCGGGTTCATCGGCTCGAGCGTCGTGCGCGTGCTGATCGACGCTGGTTGCCAGGTGCGGGCGCTGGTGCGCGCCGGCGCCGACATGCGCGCGATTGCGGGCCTGCCCATCGAGCTCAGCACCGGCGACGTGCGGGATGCCGAGAGCGTGCGTGCGGCAGTGTGCGGCTGCCGGCATGTGTACCATGTTGCCGCGCTCTACACCTACTGGACGCGCCATCCTGCCGACATCTATGCCACCAACGTCGAAGGCACCCGCAACGTGTTGGCTGCCGCGGAGGCCGAAGGAGTCGAACGGTTTGTCTACACCAGTTCGGTCGCCACGTTGGGACTGCACGCCGATGGCACCCCTGCCGACGAGGAGACACCTGCCACGCTGGCAGATATGGTCAGCGACTACAAGCGCAGCAAGTTCCTGGGCGAAGAAATCGCGAGGGAGTACGCTGCTCGGGGCTTCCCAGTCGTCATCGTCAACCCCTCGACGCCCGTCGGCGTGCGCGACATCAAGCCCACGCCCACTGGAAGCATCGTGCTGGACTTTCTCAACGGGCGGATGCCGGCCTACGTCGACACCAGTCTCAACATCGTGGATGTGGAAGACGTTGCTGTGGGACACTGGTTGGCTGCACAGAAAGGCGAAATCGGGCGGCGCTATATTCTGGGCAATCGCAACATGACGATGAAGGAGATCCTGGAGGCGCTGGCCCGGATTACCGGCCGACCGGCACCGCGCGTGCGCCTGCCGCTATGGGTAGCGATGGCGTTCGCTCGCTGGGACACTGCGCTCGCGCACATTTCGCCCTCCCATATTCCACGTGCCACCCCCGACACTGTACGCCTGGCCCACAAGGCCATGGTCTTCGATCCATCCCGCGCCGTGCGTGAGTTGGGTCTACCCCAGAGCGATCCCTATGAAGCACTGCGCAAGGCCGTTGACTGGTTCCGCGAATCTGGACTGACCGGGAGTTAACCTATGCCTCTTCCCCTTTCCGTAAACCTGAAGGTTGCATACCACCTGGCGCGTGCCCGTCTGAACGGACGCGGTCCGCATGTTCCGGTCGTCTTGATGCTGGAGCTGACGCACGCCTGCAACCTGCGGTGTGCCGGCTGCGGACGCATCCGCGAGTATGCTAACTCGCAGCAGAGCCTGACGCGCGAACGGGCACGTGCGGTGATGGTCGAGGCGGGCACGCCCTTCGTTTCGATCAGTGGTGGCGAGCCACTGCTCCATCCTGATGCACCCGAGATTGCCGCCGATGCGCTCGATCTCGGAAGGGTGGTCTACTTCTGCACTAACGGACTGTTGCTGGCCAAACGGATGGGGGAATTCTCGCCCCACCCACGCTTCTCGTTCAACGTGCATCTGGACGGTCCTCCCTCCATCCACGACGCGTTGACGGGATTGCCCGGCACGGCTGAGCGCGCCCTAGCAGCAATCGAACAAGCTAGAAAAGCGGGCTTCCTCGTGACGGTCAATACGACCCTTTACCGCGACACGCCGGTCGATGACATCGTGACGCTGTATGGCGGGCTGACGGAGCTCGGGGTCAATGGGTTGATGGTGGCCCCGGCCTTCTCGTACGAGGTTGGAGTCGAGGCCGGCACACTGACGCGCGACGAGGCTCACAAACGGTTCCGCGCACTTCAGAAGGGTTGGGGCGACCGGGGCTTCTATCATACGCCGCTCTACATGGAATTTCTGAGGGGCGAGCGCGAGCTGAGCTGCATGCCTTGGGGCACGGTGACCTACAATCCGAAGGGCTGGAAGCGCCCATGCTATCTGCTCACGGACGCACACGTTGACTCACTCGACGAGCTACTCAAGGACACTGACTGGGATGCCTATGGTTCGGGCCGTGATCCGCGCTGCGCCCACTGCATGCTGCATAGCGGCTTCGAGCCTTCGGTGATGAACAGCATGAAGAGCTTGCGCGACTGGGTGCAGATGATTCGTTGGCAGTTTGGAGGATAAGGAATTGAAAGAATTGCATTCGCTTTCTGCGTCTCTCAGAACCGCCATTGAGCGCAGCGTGGGTTACTTCCTGCGGACCCAACACGCTCCAGGCTACTGGGTAGGCGAACTCGAGACCAACGCGACCATCACCGCCGAATACGTGTTCTTCCGGCG
>MTKY01056091.1_pt1 | contig 13343 bp, 17 predicted proteins | sample 1042731 | NCBI WGS metagenome assembly MTKY01 (sample SAMN06212206, study PRJNA360538) | anaerobic digester metagenome | biome: Wastewater treatment plant; material: sludge; isolation source: anaerobic digester fed with sludge from wastewater treatment plant | place: Denmark: WWTP Soeholt ... | reverse complement strand
CGAAACCCACAGCAGCCGGGAGGAACCCCATCCTCGCCGCAAGCCCGCACCCAGCGTTACGCCCAGCCCGGCCGCCAGCACGCAGGTCAGCAATCCGTTGACCGGGCCCGTGAAGAGCCCTCCCAGCAGCGACGCCACCGCCGCCGACACAAGAGCCGGTCGCTCTCCCCACTTCACCCCCACGTATGCGGTGGGAAGCGGCAGCAGTGGAACAGCGAGCACCGAGACCAACGGCACGAACCCGACCACCAGCGACAATACGGCTGTGAGCGCCGCACCCTTGCCTGCGTCCGCTGTCGCAGAGGCCGTGAGCGATCTCATGGTCGTCCCGACTCGCGGTTCGGCCCCAGAACACGCGCGATCAGCGACTCGAGTACGGCAACAACGCCATCTCGCGTGCCCGCTTGATGGCCAGTGCGATCTGCCGCTGATGGCGCCGGCATGCACCGGTGGTACGACGTGAGCGGATCTTGGCTCGATCCGACATGTAGCGCCGCAGCCCATTGAAGTCCTTGTAGTCGATCAGTTCGACCTTCTCTTTACAGAAATAGCAGTATTTGCGCCGTCGAGAACCCGATGCGGGCCGCGGCCGGCGCCTCCTGGCAAATGCCACGTGTCCTTACCTCCCGAGAACCACTTAGAAGGGGATGTCGTCTTCTTCGCCGAAGTCGATATCCTTGAAATCATTGGCCGGAGCCAGATCAGACGGAGGCGTATAGCCACCACCTCTCTGACCCCCGTACCCGCCTGCCTCACCGATTTGACTGCCGGGGCTGCCAAGAAACACCACTGAGTTGGCCACGATCTCGACCTTACTGCGCCTAGTGCCGTCCTGCGCATCCCAGCTCCGTTGTTCCAGGCGGCCCTCAACTGCCACAGGCCGGCCCTTGCTGAGATATTTGGCGCAGTTCTCTCCCTGTTGGCCCCACACCACCACATCGAAGAAACTGGTCGCCTCAACCCATTGGCCGGTTGCGTCCTTGTATGACCTACCCACCGCCACGCCGAGCTGACACACATTCTTGCCCGACGGTGTCTGGCGCAGCTCCGGGTCCCGAGTCAGGTTACCCACGAGAGTCACATGAGCGAAACCCCTGGCCATGACTTATTCCTCGTCCGGTAGGTCGTCCGCAGCGAGCGCCGCGTCTGCGGCAGCGATGGTGCCCTTTTCGGGCAGGCGCACAGGCATGTTGCGGAGAACGATGTCGGCAATCCTGAGGACTCGAGTGACTTCGTCGAGCGTTTTGGGCTCGGCCTTGAAGTACATGACGTAGTAGTAGCCCTCATTGACATGGTTCATTTCATAGGCGAAACGCCTCTTGCCCCACTCGTCGGTCTTGCCGACGATCCCCTGTTCTGTTGTGATGATCTCCCGAATCCGATCAAGAAGCGCCGCGCGCGCCTCGTCTTCGGCCTCGGGACGCATGATCACCATCAGCTCGTAGCTGTTCAGGGTTCACCTCCTTCGGACTTGGCGGCCCCGGCCTCTCTGCCGGAGCAGGGGTGGTATGTCGCGGCGCACCATGCGATACGCCGGCTCGGCTGACTGTGGCAGCCGAGCGCACGCTTCGGCCCCAGGCCGGAAGCGGAGAACGAAGTATACACTCTGAAAGCGTCACATGCGCGGCGACCCGTGAGTGCCCTGTTCAGCCCCGGAGGGAGCCGGACCGGCATTCGCAGCCGGAGAAGTCGGAGCGCCAAAGGGAGTCGCGGTCACCTGCGGAGCAGCGTGAGTGGCGGCCCACTCAGCCCTCCGTTGCTGACGGCGCCGCATAATCGCCCGCACAACCACGTATACCACCCACGCAATAAGCGCAAGCAACACAAGCACCGGTAGCGCGCCTCCCAAGAAAACGATCAACTCGTTCACGGTCCCCACAAGGGCACGGGCCGCCTCACGCAGTGCCTCAATGAAGCCCCAACCACCCGTCGTGGCCACCACCATGCCTGTTTCATACAGGCTGACGGTAAGCGTGGCATAACTGGAATGCTCGTCCAGATAGTTCAGGCGACCCTTGATCTGCTCGATCTCCCCCTGCACCGAGGAAAGAACGTCACGGACACGTAGAGTGTCTTCCACCGTCGTGGCCTGCCGCATCAGAGAGAGCAGTGCCTCTTCTTGGGCCTCGGCGTTCTTGAGGCGGGCTTTGAGGTCCACATACTCCTCGGTCACATCCTGTGACTGCACCTGTTGCGCTGTGACTTTGCCGAGTGCCACAGCATCAGCCAGCACTCCGTTGAGCGATTGCGACGGAACGCGCAGCGCAATCACGCCGCTACGCATCATCCTCTCTTTGCCACTGGCGCTGGAATCGGCCGAGATGATGTAGCCCCCGTATTTGTCGGCCAGCAACCGTACCTGCTCGAAAACCGCCTGGAATTTCCCAGTCTCCACCTCGATCTGGAGTGACGCATTGCTGACGACTTTGTGCTCCGGTCCGGTCAAAGCACCCAACCCACCGGCCTTACCGGCCACTGAGGCCTGCGAGATGATGGTCTCCGAGGGGGCTGCCTCGCCACCCTGATATCTCGCAACGTCGGAACCCATGGAGGCCGCAGTGGTTGTCGCGTGATAGACAGTGGTAACCGTCCCATCCGCAGGAGAACCGCTGATTCCTCCGTCACCCCTGCTCCGGCTCCCGCCACATCCCGCAACCCAGACCAGAGCAAACCCAGCCAGAACCAGCAAGGTGGCGGCCGCCACAAACCGAAGAAGTTGTCCAGGTCTCCTTGGAACAGAACCAGTGACTAATGGTGGCACTTCAGCTGAGGTGCGGATCTTCATCTCCGATCCTCCTTCCACGTATAAGGGTGTCCGTGTGACGGCAGGATGAGATGGCAGGTTCCGCCAATACAGCCGGCTAAACCCCCAGATCGTGAGCCAACTGGCCCAGAAACAGCCCCACATCGGTCACAATTCCGATGGTCTGGAAGCTGCCCCGATCAGAGAGTTTGGTGACAACCGCAGGATTGATGTCCACACACACCGTGTGCACGGACGCTGGAAGCAGGTTCCCGGTGGCGATAGAGTGCAGCATGGTGGACAGCATGAGACACATGCCCGCCTGTCGTGCGTAACGGCGCATCATCTGCTGGGCTTGGATCACATCCGTAACCACGTCCGGTAGGGGTCCGTCGTCGCGGATGGAACCGGCCAGCACGTAGGGGACCCCGGCCTTGACCAACTCATAGAAAAGTCCGCTGTGCACCACTCCCGATTCAACCGCCTGTGCAATGCTCCCGCATGCCCGTACACGATTGATAGCGCGCAGATGATGCTCGTGGCCTCCTTCTACCGACTGTCCCTTCTCGAGATTGATGCCCAAAGAAGTCCCGAACAGACAGGCTTCGATGTCGTGTACGGCGACGGCGTTGCCCCCGAATACCACATCGATCCAACCCCCACGCACCAGACGGGCGAGTGCAGGCGAAGCGCCGGTGTGCACCACGGCCGGACCCACCACAGCCACCACCGTACGGCCCGCCTCGCGGGTCATCCGCATCAGCCGAGCCACCTCACGAATGACGAGGCGCTTGGGTTTCTCCGACGATACCGACGAGCTCATGAACTCGAAAGTCCTCGCCGCCCGTGATCGCTCGAGCGGTACCACGCGCACACCCCGGCGCCCAACCACGAGCAGGTCGCCCGCACGCACTTCGGAGATCGGCACGGTCTCGGCCCGATCGCCCGCCTCGGCCACCCTGATTCCGCAGTCCATCTCCGGAGACTCCACCGGCAGCCACCGACCCCCTACGCGCACGAACGTCTCCAGATTGGTGGTACTGTAGAACCCCTCAGGAAAGACACCGTTGGCGGGAGCGGCCGTCAATTCGGCGTCCACCTGCTCCACCGCCTGAGCTCCGTGCCGTTGCAGCCGGCTCAAGATGAACTCAAGTTGCTCCGTATCGGCGGCCTGCACGCGGATAACCGCACGCGAATGATCGAACTTCTCCCTTCCTACTCGGAAGTGGAGGAAGCGAAAGTCCCCGCCCAAGTCTAGGATGTCGTCAAGAACGCGGGGGAGGACCATCGAATCGATAATGTGGCCCTCGAGCTTGATGTCTTCGTACTCCACAGCAGACTCCCGGATGAGAACAGGGCGGCGCCGGCGCCCATAGGCGCCGGCGCCGCCTGGACAACACTATACGGCAACCTCTTAGTCTAACCTCTCCCAAGCCTCATGGAAGTGGAGACCCAGCTTTTCGAGTTCGATCAACACCGGCTCATAGATTTCCGGCAGGACCGGAACATGCACCCCGGTCACCCGGATCTTCCCCTCCAAGATCATGCGCGCGCCGATGGCTGCGGGCAGACCTACTGTCCGGTTCATGGAGCTGAAACCTCCCGGGATACCGAAATCGATCATGGTAGAGGTGACCGTCTCCTGGGATTCGGGGTACTCAACCAAGAACTCGTGTTTCAAAACCAGCATGTCACGCTCGCCGGGCCCATAGCTCATGCGCTCCAGCATGCGTGCGGTCAGCACGTCCACCGGAGCGCCCCGGGTAATGGGTAGGGGATCTTCAGCCAACAGACCCAACCACTCCAGCGCCTGCATCTCGGGCGCATCTTCGGCCAAGCTCAACTTCCGCCTGACCAATGTCCGTAGATCAGCGCCGGCGCTGCCTGTCGCCGCGGCCGGCGCCGCGGCTCCGGAGGCACCCGGTCCTGGATGCTGGGTTCCACCGGCGGCAACCAAATCCGCAGTGAATCCGGCGAACGTCTTGCCCCCAAGGTCGAGCCACTCATCCTCACCCAGGTAACCCAGTTCCATGATCTTGCCCATGATCCGGCACCAGCCTTTGTTGCGCAGGGTGCCCCGAAACATGCGCCCGGTTCCCCCTATGCCATACATCGCTACATAAGGCAGGCTGTTGCGGTTGGGATACCCCTCGAGCACCAAGCGCCTGCCTTCAATCTCCACCGGGACATCCCACCGATGCTGGAACAACTCCTCGCCCGGCACAAACACTTCCCGGCCGTCTTCCATGTATAGTGCCGGGTTTTTCCCCGCCAGAAGCACACCACGCGGACTCCACGAAAACTTGTAACCAAAGGGGTTGTTGTTGGCTTCCGGGGCCGGGAGACCACCACACCACGACGTGAACGAGACGATACGGCCTCCTTTATGTTTCGCCTCGGTGATGACCCGCATGGCCGTCATGTGGTCGATGCCCGGGTCTACCCCCATCTCATTCAACAGGACAACGCCGGCCGCCCGCGCCAGGCCGTCGAGGGCCGCCATCTCCTCCTTGACGTACGATGTGGTCACCATGGGTTTTGCGTGTTCCACGCAGTGGCGCGCCACCACCGGATGATACACAAAGGGTAGTAGACTCACGGAAAGGTCGTGCTCGGCGATGGCCTCTCCCAGGGCCTCATCATCCGAAATATCAAGGGCACGAGCCCTGCCGCGAGGGTGATCCCCCACGATCTCCTGTGCTTTCCCCACAGTGCGCGTGGCCACCGTGACGTGAAAGTCCGGCTGCTGGAGCAGATACTGCACGTGAGCGCCGGCCACCATTCCGGCTCCGAGAACGAGGATCTTCTTCAACGCGCACCCTCCGACGGTTGCTGGTTGCAGGGTGGGGCGGCGCCGGCTCCGCCTGCGCCGCCCATCACAGGTACCGTTCCAGGTAACGATAATCGGGCGTCAGCTCTCCGTGATAGACAATCACCGCTCTTCTGATCTCCGGCGGCAGATCGAGCCGCTCAAAAGGGACTGAATAGTCCGCCCGCGCCAACACCGGAATGTACTCCTTGAGCACACCGCTGAAGTAGACCGAGGCATCTCGGGGCAGCTCGCTCGGCAGGATGTCCACCGACATCACCACTACGCCACGCCCCTCCACTCCGGTGGTGGCGTCCGCGGAAAGCGGATCGTAGACGAAGAAGGGCTCTCCCGGCTCGGTGATGCGCACCGTGCACTCGATCGCACCCTCCAGGTCGGCGCTGATGTCACCAATGACTCGCAGACGAGGTGACTCCCGCTCCCAATGTTGCCGCAGCCACTCCTTGGTGATCAGCCGGGGGTAACGTGCTTCCCAGAAGATGCAGTTGACTACCGCCGTCAGGTAGGGCACGAAACGTTCGAACTTGCTGCGGTAGCGATCGGGCCGCACGTAGTAGTCCTGAAGATCGAAAGCCGTACCTGTTTCCACAGGTTCAACCGTGTCCTCCTCCCGAAACACGACCTTGTAGAGGCAACGGTGGGGCGTAGCACTTCCTCTCCACAGGCCAATGAGGTCAGCCGGTCTCACTTCCACCACCGGCATGAGATCCAAAATCTGCCAAGCTCCTCGAGCAACGTTGCCGTATCCTGCAAAACCCACGACTATGGGTTCCATGCCTGCGGGGAAACCCTCAAGCCGTATCCGTTCCCCCACAGCGCGCACAGCCGCCTTGACTTCCGCCAGATCACGGTACTCGTACGCGTGGCGGAGGGCCGTGAGCGGAGTGTCCGTCCCCTCCCACGCCATTCGCCTACCTAGGGCGACCAGCGTCTCCACCATGCCGGCCATACCCGCGTAGTTACCGAAAAAGATCAGACGCCGCCCTTCGGCATCGGTCACCCTCTCGTAATCGATAAGGTTGCACTTCACATCCAGCAGGCGCCGCAGCATGGGCATGTTATAGGCCTGCCCCTTGATGGTGTGGGAGAAGAAGACATAAGTACCGCCGGGGCGAAAAGTGTCGGGCTTCATCTCTTTGATGCCCAGAACCACTGAACACGCCTCGAGATTCTCGTCTATTCTAGCCCCGGCATTTCGAAACTCTTCCTCCGAGTACACCCGGATGGGGGACGGCTGCACAACAACATCGATACCCTCGCCCATTAGTGCCTTGGCATCCGCCGGCGTGACCGCCACCCGTTTCTCCCAGATGCTCTTCTCCTCGCGCCTGATCCCGATACACGGCCTAGAACTCCCCGTCACGGTGCCACCCCCTTGGACGACCCTCCAGTCCGTCGCGCCGTCGGCGTCAGCGCCCAACGGTAAGCCAACTTGTAGCTGCGGGCGATCATCAGTGTCTCGGTTCGGACCACGCCCGGCAGCAGTTGAACGGTGCCGGTGACGAACTCGGTCAGATGAGGCAGGTCTCGGCAGAAGACCTCAACAATGAGGTCGAACTGGCCCAAAGTGAGCACCACATAACTAACCTCCGGCAGCGCTGCGATGGCCCCGGCCACCCCGTCGCCCTCCCCTGGAGCGACCACCACTCCCAGGATGGCCGGGGCCGAGAACCCCAGCGCGTGCGGGTCAACCACTCCCACCGTGCGCACTATGCCCTGCTCAGAGAGGTTGCGATAGTGCGCACGTATGGTGGTCTCCGACACCCCCGCCTGCCTGGCGATATCGGTGAAGGATGTCCGCCCGTCTTCCTGCAGAGCTCTCAGAATGAGCCTGTCGACTTCATCCACACCGGCCTACCTTGTTCGAGATTCAAATGGCCATATTCATTCTAGAACGTATTTCGCTGTTGTGCGACCTTTGTCATTCGCATTTCAACGTCTTGACCAAACCAGGCTACGGTGCCTCCTACCGGCAGAGCCATTACCCGCAGATCGCCACTATGTGCTTAATTGGTCGCAATGGAACCTGAAGTCCCTTCCACCTTCGTCATTGTCAATCCGGCGTCGGCCGGCGGATCTACGGCTGCCTTCTGGCCTCAAGCTTCCTCCGCCCTACGCAACGCCGGGATCCGATTCGATCACGCCTTCACAGCCCACCGTGGCCATGCCGTGGAGTTGGCTACCACAGCCGGGCGAAGTGAATACCAAGTGCTCCTATACGTCGGAGGAGACGGCACTGCCAACGAGGTGGCCAACGGGCTGCTCCAAATACCCGCCGCACGGAGGCCGGCGCTGGCTGCACTGCCCCGGGGCAGTGGGGGGGATTTCCCCAAGGCGCTCGGCTTACGCCGCGGAGTCGAAGCCGCCATCGACCGACTCCGGAGAGGGAGACGGACCCGAATCGACGTCGCCCACTCTCGGTTCTTGGGGTTCGACCAACAGCCCACGGAACGTGCGTTCATCAACGTGGCCGACGCAGGCTTGGGGGGCCACGTGACCGAGAGAGTCAATAAATCCCACAAACCTCTGGGAGGCACCATCGCGTTTCTGGAAGCTATCGTGTCGTCCTTCTGGGCCTACGAGAACATCCCCATGACCATCAAGATAGACGGCGCCACGGTGCACACCGGGCCGGTCGCCACAGCCGTCGTGGCCAACGGCAGCTATTTCGGCGGAGGCGTTAAGATTGCGCCGGCCGCCACTCCTGACGACGGCGTCCTCGATATCGTGGTGGTGGGCGACATCAACAAGCTCGACCTCATAACGCAGCTGCCCCGCATCTACCGCGGCACACACGTGCGACATCCCAAGGTTTCCACATACCGCGGGCGCGAGATCGTGGTGGATGCCGCGAAGCCCCTACCGCTCGACCTAGACGGGGAGTTCCCGGGCTTCGGTCCTTTTCACGTGAGACTAGAGCCGGCTGCTCTAGAGGTGATCACCTGACGGAGTTGCATGCAGTCATCACACGGAAACCGGCCATCGCCAGCAGCCCTCATCCGGCCGCCAACCTATCTACCAACGCGTCCACCGCCAACTTCACGGCGGCTACGTAATCCGGCGCCACATCGTAGGGCGCTTCTTCCCGAAGATCGGCTCCCTGCACTGCATCACTCAAAGGTAACTCGCCAATGATCTCGAGTCCATCAAGCAATCCTTCCACCGCCGCCCGGCCGCTACCATCCACCTTGTTCAACACCACAAAGAGCCGACCTATGCCGATATCGCGCGCCAATTCACGGATGGCAAGAGCCGTGCGCGCGCTCCGGGCGCCCGGCTCCACCACAATAAGCATGGCATCGACGCCGGAGGCGGTGGCGCGGCCCAGATGCTCGATACCAGCCTCCATATCCAATATCACGGCCTCGTGGGAGCGTAACAGCAGGTGCCGAACTAGTGTCCGCAGCAGAACCGACTCCGGGCACACGCACCCTCCGGCCCCTTGCTTGACGGTTCCCATCACCATGAGGCGCACGCCGCGCACGGGCAGACTGAGGCGCTCAGGTAGGTCATCGACCCTGGGGTTCATGCGAAAGAAAGACCCGAACGACCCTGGTTCGGCACCGGTGCGCTCTGTCACAAGCTCACGCATGGCTGCAATCGGTACTAGTTCCGCAGCCTCCTCTGGGGAGACGCCCAGAGCCGAGGCCAGGTTGGCATCGGGATCGGCATCCACTGCCAGCACATCGTAACCCCGCTCCGCCAATACATAGGCCATCGTGGCGACCAGCGTCGTCTTCCCCACACCTCCTTTGCCGGTCACCGCCACCTTCATGGTTGCCTCCTTTCGCCGTCGGCATCTTCCGTGCCCGTGGACGCATGACCCTCGCTATCCCTCCGTCCGGTAGTCAGATACACGACCAGCGCGGAGATAAGTCCGCTCACGCCGAGGATCAGGCCCGCAGCCCCAAACCCGAACATCGCCGCCGGAATCCAGTTGGCACGACTGTCATCGGCCATGATGCCACCAACGCCCAAGCCGCCTGCCACCAACACTATCCCGATCAACAGGCAGATGCTGGGCGCGAGTACGGGCCTCACCTGCAGGAGGCGCTGTGTGCGCCGGGTTACCCTCACCCTTCCCAGGCGCCAGTTATCGTAGCCGTACCAGGGATCGCGATCCCGGGGGTTGAGAGATTTCTCATCGTCCACCGTACACCCTCGGTTTCCTAAGGGACGAGACTGATCACGAGTTCAACGACCTCTCCCGTTTTCTCCGGGTCTCTTAGCCCGCAGTTGACCACAGGCACCTTGGGATCCAACTGCAGCAGATCACGCACCTGCCCTTCCTCCACCATCTCGTCGGCGAGCGATGCGTAGGTAGCCACTGCGTATGGGCGGTCTGCGATCTCTCCCATGAGGTCTATGTCGGGTTTGGAAGCCATAACCGCGTCACGAGAGTTGATGTTCACCAGCACCACGAACCCCGACGTCTCGAGGGCCAGTCTTCTCACAACAGCGTGCGGCGTGCGCGAATCCGGCGCATAGATCAGACACGACCCGGCAGCCCCCCTGTCCCTGATCCCCGCCGCGATCCGCACCTCTACTTCCTCATCACCCATTTTCTCGACACGGAGATGGTTGCTGACCTCTCCAGAGCCGGCCGAAGTGAGAAACATCACGTTGTAGACATCTATCGGGCCCTTGAGGGCAATGGCCATGCTCTGGCCCAGCAACTCCAACGCCGGGTCCTTGATGGAGATGAGGCCCCTCTGAAGCATCCCGGTGAGTAGTTTGGTGGTCTCAAAAAGCCCTAGACCACTTTCCTCCACCAAAGTCAGAGCATCGCGGCGACCGTCGATGTGCGCCAGCACTCTCCATTCCCGAGGTGTGAGGGACACCCTATCGGTGGAGCACACAGGTTGCACGTGTGGGACTTTTTCCATGCTGCCCAACGCACCCAGCATCGCACCCCACTCATCCAGCCGTCGTAGACCCTCCAGGCCTACGGCCTCTGCGTCGAAACGCACCACCCCGGGTAACCCCCACCCCGCATGGGCCGGTTCGAACACGTACTCTGCATCTTCCCACTCGGCCATTTTGAAGAAAGAATCCGCAATCTGATCCTCCAGCAGCCTCTCCAACTCCTCTCCGCCCAACAACTCTTGCTTCTGCACCGCCACTGCCAACGAGAGCCCGTCTTGGCGACCTTCAGTTGATTCCAACGCCGCCAACTGCCCCCCGGTCAAGTAGCCCAACTTGAGCAGGCGCGAGCCGAAAGACCGTCCGATATGATCGAGTTCGGCGTAACAGACCCATCCCTCGTGGAACAAAACCCGGCCGCTCCGCCGCCCCGACCAACAGCGTAGGGTTCCCGATCCGCCGCTCATCTTGATGAGACGCAGGACTGCCACCAAATCGAGATCTTGCGCTCTGCCCTTGAGGTCCATCGGCGCTTCAGCCATCAGCTCCCTCGCCACTGTCACAGTTCGATCAATGAAAACCTACCCAACAGACCACTCAACCACCCCAGCCGTCCCAGAATTATCAGCATTCCGTAGACAGCCAGGAGCACGCCCGAGACAACACGGATGGCACGTACGTGCTTTTTGGCCCACGCCAGTACGTTCAACAGCTTGGAGAACACCAAACCGGCCACTACAAACGGAACACCCAGACCCAGGGAGTATACAAATAGAAGCATAGCCCCACCTAGCGGGTCTCTGCCCGAGGCCGCCAGTGTGAGGATAGAGGCAAGAATGGGACCCACGCACGGAGTCCAGCCCAAGGCGAAGGCGATCCCGGTGGCTACTGCCCCCACCAAGCCCTTGGGTGCCTTGAACGGCAAGACCCGGCGTTCGCGTTCCAGCCATCCCGCCGGCACCAAACCCGCAACCAACAGGCCAAGCAACACGAGGAGCGCCCCGGCTGCAATTTGCAACTCGCGCTCAAAGCGGCGAATCGCCTCACCGACGAAGGCCACACCGGCGCCTGCCAGCGTGAAGACGAGAGCAAAACCCAGCACAAACGCGAGCATGGCCGGCCAGATACGGTGACGGCCCGATTCCAGCTCGTCCACCGACACTCCGGATACGAATGAGAGATAACCCGGGAGTAGCGGCAGCACGCAGGGACTCAGAAAACTGGCCGCTCCGGCCAGCAAAGCCAAGCCAAAGGCGCCAACGCTGAGACCGTCACCTGGCTGCATCGGCCATCGCTTGTAGCTCTGCGGCCGTGATGGGACCGACCCGCAAGTCGGCGATGCGGCCCGCCGCATCCACCACCACCGTGGTGGGTACCGCCCTCACCCCGTAAGACGAGGCAACGCGCCCAGGTCCGTCCATGAGAACCGGGATGGCGGGATCCGCCTCACCCAAGGCGGCCACCACGCTTGGTTGCGAATCGTCGAGTGCTATCAGAAGAAGACCGGTACTGTTGCTATTGGCTCGATAGAACCTATCGAGTTCAGGGATACCCCTGACGCAGCTCGGTCACCAACTCGCCCAGAATGACAGAACCAGTGGCTTGCCCGCGAAGCCGTCCAAAGAGACCGGCTCACCCGCCACGGTTGTTCCCGCAAAATCGGGAGCCGGTTTACGGTTGGAAACGACCGCGGAAGTGGAGGGAACCGAGGTTGCAACGCCCGATGTACCCGACACCGTTCCCGCAGCGGTGGCCCCAGTGCTCGGCGAGGCGGCGCCGCCACACCCGTGCAGGGCCAAAGGCACCAACAAAGCGAGAATAAGTGCGGCCGCCCGGATCAGCAACGGGCCACGGACCGGCCGCCCCGGTCTCCGTCGCTGTACGACGTTCTTCATGACTCATCAACTCCTCTTCAGTCATATGCCATATGGTTCTGGTCTCCACTCGCCCCAATGCGACTCCTCGGAGCCTGCAACACCCAAACGGCTCCGCCCGTGCCCACAACTACGAGCACCGCGCTCACCCACTGTTGAAGAGTCAAACCGCCCCATATGGGTGAGTTGGTGCGAAGGAACTCAACCAGAAACCGTTCGATGCCGGCCATCACCAGGTATGAACAGAATAGAAGCCCGTGCTTCCGCATGCGCGGTTGAAGGATCAGAAGCAAGATGCCGGCTATGGCGAAAGACGCCAAGCTCTCGTAGAGCTGGGTGGGGTGAACCAGCCCTTCGGTGGGCGGAGAACCCTGGGGAAACGCCATCCCCCAGGAGAGGTCCGTCTCGGAGCCGTAGCAACACCCAGTGAGGAAGCATCCTATGCGGCCGAAACCGTACCCCACAGCGAGCGCGGGCGCAGTTGCATCCACAGCCGGCCCCAGCGGCGTCCTCGTGGCCAACAGCACGGCCACCACTGCCACAGCTCCACCAACGAGACCGCCGTACCACACGAAGCCACGCCCTGTCAGCACAGATTGTGGCCACAAGTCCGGGTACAACAACACGTAGTTGAGCTTGGCCCCTACCATGCCACCCACCATTGCGCCGATCAGCGCCACCAGCGCGGTATCGACCGGGAGCTTCCGCCGTCGGAACCCCCATGCGGTAACCAGGCCGGCCGCAAGGAAGCCCACGGCCATCATCAGGCCGTAGGCGCGAACGGTGACCGGTCCTATGTGCAGCAGTTCTGGGCACACGACATAACCCTACCAGATGGTCAGAACAACAACGGCTTCACCTCTGCCACCACGGCAGCAGAGGTGAAGCCGCGCACGGTGAGGCCCTCCGGGCCTCGTTAGTGAGCTCAGCCGAACGACGAGGTGGCGCAACTGTGAGATCCGCCGGATCCAAGACGACCCACGTCTCCGCCGGAGCCCTTGACCACAAAACCACCCGTGAAACGCTGCTCAAC
>MTKY01057260.1_pt1 | contig 13364 bp, 14 predicted proteins | sample 1042731 | NCBI WGS metagenome assembly MTKY01 (sample SAMN06212206, study PRJNA360538) | anaerobic digester metagenome | biome: Wastewater treatment plant; material: sludge; isolation source: anaerobic digester fed with sludge from wastewater treatment plant | place: Denmark: WWTP Soeholt ... | reverse complement strand
TCTCGCGGCCTGGCAAGCCAACGGACAATGCGTTTATCGAGTCCTTCAACGGCAAGTTCCGAGCGGAATGCCTGAACCAGCATTGGTTCATGAGCCTGGATGACGCGGTCCGAAAATGCGAGGCTTGGCGTAGAGACTACAACGAAGTACGACCGCACAGCGCGATCGGCAACAAACCGCCGATATCGCTCATGTTGGCATCAGCGGTACATGGCCCGCCCTGATGCACGCACGCTGGAAGGCCGCCAGCCAAGTGGTCCAGCATCGGGGTGCAGGTCAGGTGCGGGGCCGCCCAAATTTAACTTGTGGTAAGGGGAGGGGATAAGACCAGACGTGGCAAAGGCAGTCCGGCCAAAGCGGCCGAATGCCTGCAGGTATCCCACTTATTGCCAGCTGTGCTGGTCATCGTCCTCTCCCACCGGCGTCGGGGAAAACGCCGGCCTCTCCGGATCACGACCCGCTTAGACGGGTTCTGTAATGCAACTAAAATACGACCTAAAGGTGCGCTTAGTTGACGCGAGCGTCAAGCCACTTGTTCGATCCGGAAAGCGACATGAAATGGGGCAGTTGCAAAAATGCAAAATGCCAAGTTTCCGCAACGTAAACTTGCGCACTCGGCAATATTGTTGTTGTCCTGCCCTTGCTTATCAGGGCATTCGCACCGAAATGTGCGGCAAGAATGCAACAGTGAAAGTGGGGCGATGAGCGACAGCAAAGTTGAAGTGGGAGCCGACGGCAAGGTGGTCGTTCCCGACCATGTCGCAGAAGCGGTGCGGACGCTGATTGAGTGGACGGGCGATGATCCGGCGCGCGAAGGATTGCGCGATACGCCCAAGCGCGTTGCGCGGGCGTGGAAGGAATATTGCAGCGGCTATGCCGACGATCCGGCAATCCATCTGGCGCGCACCTTTGAAGAGGTCGGCGGCTATGACGAGCTGGTGCTGCTCAAAGACATCCCTTTCCAGTCGCATTGCGAACATCATATGGCGCCGATCACCGGCAAGGCGTCGATCGCCTATATGCCGCGCGACCGCGTCGTCGGCATTTCCAAGCTGGCGCGCGTGCTCAACGGCTACGCACGACGGTTGCAGGTGCAGGAGCGGCTGACCGCCGAGGTGGCGCGCTGCATCTGGGACAATCTTCATCCGCATGGCGTCGCGGTCGTCATTGATGCGCAGCACGGATGCATGACCGGGCGCGGGGTGCGCACCCCGGGGGTGGGGATGGTGACGAGCCGTCTGCTTGGGTGCTTCCTGGACGATCAGCGCAGCCGGAAGGAAGTGCTGAGTTTGATGGGATATTGACCATGCGTTGGCGCGGGCGACGAAATCATTCGTTCCGTGCCCGGTTGCGGGCTTTTCAGGAAATGCGCGGCGAGACGCCCGACGCGGGCTTTATCGCCGATCTCGAGTTTCTCGAGAATCGCGACCTCGATCTGTCGGTGCGTATCGGGGGCTTATTGGCGTTCAATGCGCTGGCGATCACTATTGGTACGCATCCTATCTCGGCCAGCCCGGGTGCGCCGCTCAGCGTGAACGCCGCCGCACAGCCATGGCTTACGATTGCCAGCCTGATCGGCATTGTGCCGCTGATACTCTCGAGCTTTCTGTGCCTGCGCGCCTTGCTGCTCGGCGAAGAGTTCGACAGCGATGGCCTCGAAAAGGCCGATGGCCTGCGCCAGCGCCTGTTCGCCGCCTTTACTCATTCGATCGATGCGCAGGCAAAGCTGTTATCTGCAGCGGTCCGATGGACGATCGTCGGCGGCGCAGCAACGCTGGCGATATGGGTATGGATTCTGGCCGAAAAAATGGCCTGAAGGACGGCGCCGCGCCAGAAAGAAAAGGCTCCGGAACACTAGGTTCCGGAGCCTTTTTGTGTCTCCCAAAGAAGCGGAAGGAGATTAGTCCTTGTCGCCCTCTTCGTCCGCAGCGTCGTCGCTGGTTTCGACAGCGCGTTCCGACGGCGGCGTCGCGTCGGCGAATTCGTCTTCGCTGTCGGGTTCCAGGGCGGTGGCAACCGCCTCGGCCTGTTCTTCCTCGAACATCGCGGCGATGACGTCGATGCCCTGCTTCTGCATCTCGGCTTCATCGGGCGAGCGGGCCACGTTGACGCCGACCGACACGATGACTTCGGGGTGCAGCTTGACCTTGACGTCGACCAGGCCGAGCGCCTTGATCGGGCGTTCGAGGACGACCATTGACTTGCCGAGGCCTTCGACACCGTCTTCGGCCAGCGCATCGACGATGTCGCGCACCGACACCGAGCCATAAAGCTGGCCGGTGTTCGACGCCTGACGGATCAGGACGATCTGCTTGCCGTCGATATCCTTGGCGCGGGTTTCGGCGTCGGTGCGACGTTCGGCGTTGTCAGCCTCGATCTTGCCGCGGTTGGCTTCGAACAGCTTGCGGTTGGTGTCGTTCGCGCGCAGCGCCTTGTTGTTGGGCAACAAATAGTTGCGGGCAAAGCCGTTCTTGACGTTGACGACATCGCCGATGCCGCCGAGTTTCTCGATACGTTCGAGCAGAATGATTTCCATCAGATCAGCCCTCCTTACTTCACAATGTAGGGCAGCAGGCCGATGTGGCGCGAGCGTTTGATCGCTTTTGCCAGCTCACGCTGCTTTTTGGCGGACACCGCGGTAATCCGCGACGGGACGATCTTGCCACGCTCCGACAGGTAACCCTGGAGCAGACGAACGTCCTTGTAATCGATGACCGGTGCGTCCTTCGCAGTGAAGGGGCAAGTCTTGCGGCGGCGGAAAAAGGGTCGTGCCATGTTCGTTATCCTTATTCTTCGCCGTCGCGGTCACGGCCGCCACGGCCGCCCCGACGTTCCTGCTTGCGCATCATGACCGACGGGCCTTTTTCGAGTTCGTCGACCTTGATCGTCATCCAGCGGATGATGTCTTCGCTGATCGCCGCCTGACGCTCGATCTCGGCGATCGCTTCGCCTGACACTTCGGCCGACAGCATCACATAATGACCCTTACGGTTCTTCTGGATCTTGTAAGCGAGTTGCTTCAGCCCCCAGGTTTCGGTCTTGTGGACCTCGCCCTTAAATTCGGTGACGATGTTGGTGACGGTTTCCGCCAGCGCGTCGACCTGAGCCTGGCTCAGGTCCTGACGCGCGATAAAAACATGCTCGTAGAACGGCATGATGCGCTTCCTTCGATTTGGCCGATCGCTGACCTGCGCCAATCGCAGGCCCCTCCGGCTGTCGTCTCGCCTTGCGATTCGGTGCAAAGCAAACGGGGCGATGGCTCAAAGCCTCGCCCCGATGCGGCGGCCTATACAGATTCGCGTGCGGAAATCAAGCGCGCGCGGCCAGCTTTCCCAGCAGTTCCAACCCGAATTCGGTGAGCGTGTCGTCACGCGCGCCTAGGATCAGGATGCGGTCGCCCGCTTTTGCCTCGTCGAGCATGGCCGCGCCGCAATTGGCTCTGGTCGTCAGGTGGACGCCATCGCCGCCGCACGCGACGATATCGGCGACCAGCGTCTCGCTGCCGATGCTGCGATCGACGGTGCCGCCGAAATAGACGGGGTCGCAAACAAAAAGCTTGTCGCCGTCGCGCATCCCCTTGGCAAAGCTCGCCGCGAGTTCTTTGCCCATCTGGCGCAGCGGGCCGTAGCCGTGCGGCTGGAAGAACAGCAGGGCGCGGCCCGGCAGTTCGGCGACGGCACCAAGCGTGGCGGCGACCTTGTCGGGATTGTGCGCGAAATCGTCGATCACGGTGACCCCCCCCGCTTGTCCGAGCACTTCGTAGCGGCGCGCGAGACCGGTGAAATCGGCGAGCGCGGCGACCGATCGGGCAACGGGAATATTGACCGCGTGTGCCGCCGCGATCGCAGCGAGGGCGTTCATCGCATTGTGGCGGCCGGGCATCCGCAGTTGCACCGCGTGGCGGTCGCCCGCGAACCTGACGCTGAAACGGCAACCGTCAGGCAAGGCTTCGAAATCGCCGCCGCGGATCGCAGCGGCGGCGCCAAACCCAAAACGCACGACATTGTCGCCAGTGAGCAGCGGCGCCGATTCGGGATCGTCGGAGTTGATCACCGCGATGCGCGATTTCGCCGCGAAATCGGCGAACAATTCGTGAAGTTCGGCAAGGCTTTTGTGATCGAGGCTGATGTTGGTGACGACCGCAACATCGGGGTCGTAGAGCGCAATCGAACCGTCGCTCTCATCGACCTCGCTGACGTAGGTCTCCGCATCGCCCACCAGCGCGCTCGCAAATGGCAGATCATCGTTGGCGAAATTGCGCATGACCGCGCCGTTCATCACCGTTGGTTTGCGGCCCGCGCTTTCGAGGATCCAGCCGATCATGCCGGTGACGGTTGACTTGCCGCTCGTCCCGCCGACGCCGATCGCCTTGTTGGCGGCGTTGAACAGCGCGGCGTTGAGATCGGCACGGGTCATACGCGAAAGGCCGAGTGCGTTGGCTGCGGCGATGTCGGGGACGCTATCTTCCACCGCTGCCGAGGCGACAAGGACCTGTCCGGCTTTGGGGCCGCTGCCGTCCTGCGGAAAAAAAGCTATGCCATGCCGTTCGAGCCAGGAGAATTTGCACGGTGAGCGTCCCTGATCGCGGCTGCGGTCCGATCCCGCGACGCTGGCGCCGCGAGCAGCGACGATTATCGCCAGCGGCAACATGCCCGATCCGCCGATGCCGCAGAAGAAATAGGATTTGTTTTCCGACATGACGGCGCGATATGGCGTCTCGTAAGCAATGGCAACACTCCCTCTTCCGTCGGGAGAAGGTTGCGCAGACTTGGTGCGAAGCGCCTAATCGTAGTTGGGTGAGGGGATCAGCGGTGGCTTGGAAATCTGGCTGCAGACACCCTCATCCAACGTCGCCTGGCCGGCAAGCTGGCAAGGCTACGTTTCCTCCTCCCATGGGGACAAGGTTTTGATGCGTATCGGGATTGTTGCTCCCTCGACTTCCATAATGCCCGACGACGCCGAGGCCGTGCGCGCACTCGCCAGTCTTGGCTATCCCGATGTTGACCTGGTATTTGACCCGCAGTGCTTTGCCACCCACGGCCATTTCGCGGGCGAGGACGGGCATCGCTTTGCCGCGCTGGTGGAGATGGCGAACCGTCCCGATATCGACGCGATCTGGTTTGCGCGCGGCGGCTATGGCGCGTGCCGCATCGCCGAGGATGCGGTCGCGGCGATGACCGACGTCGCGCGGGCCAAGGCGTTCCTGGGCTATTCGGATCAGGGTAATCTGCTCGGCGCGCTCTATCGCGACGGTTTTGACCATGTCGCGCATGGGCCGATGGTCGCCGATATTCGCCGCGACGGCGGCGATGCCGCGGTGCTGCGCGCGCTCGACTGGTTGGTCGCGCGCGATCCGGGGGCGTGCGAGGGGGGATTGCAGCATGGTGCGCGTCATGCGGCGTTCAACCTGATGACGTTGTCGATGCTGCTGGGCACCCCGCTCGAACCTGACCTCTCGGGGCATGTGCTGCTCATCGAGGAGGTGAGCGAATATCTCTACGCCTTTGACCGGGCCTTTTTTCATGTCGCGACCTATCTGGGTCCGCGTGGGCTGGCGGGGCTGCGGCTCGGGCGGGTCAGCGACATTCGCGAAAATGATCGGCCGTTTGGGATCGAGGCTGAGACGATCGCGCAGAGCTGGTGCGCGCGGTGCGACATTCCCTATCTTGGCCGCGCCGATATTGGCCATGATGCGGACAACAAGGTCGTTCCCTTCGGCTTGCATCGCGCCGGGTGAGGGAATAGGCGCGGCATCTTTCGAAGACGATGAGGAATTTGTCATGCGCGCATTCATCTTTCCGGGTCAGGGCAGCCAGGCGGTCGGTATGGGCAAGGCGCTCGCCGACGCGTCGCCGGTGGCGCGCGAGGTGTTTCAGGAGGTCGACGACGCGCTGGGGCAAAAGCTGTTCCGGCTGATGACCGACGGACCGGAAGACCAGCTGGTCCTGACCGAAAATGCCCAGCCCGCGATCATGGCGAACGCGATCGCGACGCTGCGCGTGCTCGAAAAAGAAGGTGGCGTGACGCTGGCGGCAAGGGCCGACTATGTCGCGGGCCACAGCCTGGGCGAATATAGCGCGCTCTGCGCTGCTGGCGCGTTCGACCTCGCCACGACCGCGCGGCTGCTCAAGACGCGCGGGCAGGCGATGCAGGCGGCGGTGCCCGTCGGCATCGGTGCGATGGCGGCGCTGCTGGGCGCCGATATCGAGACCGCGCAGAAACTCGCTGACGCGGCGGCTGAGGGCGAAATCTGCACCGTTGCCAACGACAATGACCCCTCGCAGGTTGTGATCTCGGGCCACAAAGGCGCGGTCGAGCGCGCAGTCGCGCTGGTGAAAGAATATGGCATCAAGCGCGGTGTGCTGCTGCCGGTGTCGGCGCCTTTCCACTGCCCGCTGATGCAGCCCGCCGCCGACGCTATGGCCGAGGCACTCGGCGCCAACCCGCCCGCCGCGCCGCTGGTTCCCGTGGTAGCTAATGTCACCGCCAGCCCGGTGAGCGACGCAAACACGATCCGCGAACTGCTGGTCCAGCAAGTCACCGGGCGCGTCCGCTGGCGTGAAAGCATCGGCGCGATGGAGGATGTCGGGGTGATGCATTTTGTCGAATTCGGCGGCAAGGTGCTGTCGCCGATGGTCAAGCGCAGCGCTTCGGGCGAGGTCGAGACGGTGAGCGTGATTTCGATGGACGACATCGAAGCGCTGCTGAAAACACTCTAAGCTCAAAATTCAGGAGAATAACATGTTCGATCTCACCGGCATGACTGCCCTCGTCACTGGCGCTTCGGGCGGCATCGGTTCGGCGATTGCGCAGGCGCTGGCGGCACAGGGCGCGCGGCTGGCGGTGTCGGGGTCCAACGCCGACAAGCTGACCGCCTTTCGCGACACGCTCGGCGGCGATCATGTCGCTCTGCCTTGCAATCTTGGCGATGCCGCCGCAGTCGATGCGCTGGTGCCGTCGGCGGTCGAGGCGCTCGGCAAACTCGACATCCTCGTCAACAACGCCGGCGTCACGCGCGACAATTTGATCATGCGGATGAAGGACGAGGAGTGGATGGACGTCATCCGCATCAACCTCGAGGCCAATTTCCGTCTCGCCCGCGCTGCCGCCAAGCCGATGATGAAGGCGCGCTTCGGCCGCATCATCTCGATCACCAGCGTCGTTGGCGCCACCGGCAATCCGGGGCAGGCCAATTATGCCGCGTCGAAGGCGGGGGTCACCGGCATGACCAAGGCGCTGGCGCAGGAACTGGCAAGTCGCGGCGTAACCGCGAACTGCGTCGCGCCGGGCTTCATCGCTACTGCGATGACCGACGACCTGCCCGACGCGCAGAAGGAAGCGCTGAACCAGCGCATCCCGGCGGGGCGGATGGGTGAGGGCAGCGATATTGCCGCTGCGGTCGTCTATCTGGCGTCGAAAGAGGCTGGATATGTCACGGGTCAGACATTGCATGTGAACGGCGGGATGGCCATGCTGTCCTGAAGGATCGCGCGGTGACGGTGAAGGGAATATCTGCATGTTGAAGGGATTGATCGCGGGCGCTGCGCTGGCAATCACGGCACTGCCGACGATCGTCACGGCGCAGGAAGGCGCGAAGCTCGATTGCGCCGTGTCGGCGGTCGCCGCCGACACCAAGGCGTCGATCGGCGCGGCGATGGCGGGCGCGGGTGATGACGCGTCGCGCGAGGCGCTGTTCAAGCAGCTTGCGACGATAACCGAGGGCTGCATTGCCACGCACGGCATCGCCGAAGCACAGAAGTCCGCCTATTTCGACTACAGCCTCGCACGCATTTCGCGCGAGTGGCTGGTCGGCGACATCGCCAAGCTCAACCTGCCAGCGGCAATCGTCGACAAGGCGCTCGATTTTGGCCCTACTGGTGCCAATCCCGACCTGTCGAGCGACATGTCTGAAGACCAGATCATGACGATCGTTCAGGCTTATATCGACAGCGGTGTCGACATCGAAAAGATTGATGACGCGGCGTGGGAAAAGGTCGGCGCTTATGCGGCGGCGACTTCGATTTACTGGAACAAGCGCAAATCGTTGCCATTTTGACGATCGATTAGGGAGATGCCTCCCGCCCGTCTCGTCATTGCGAGCGAAGCCAAGCAATCCAGATCGGTTACCGCCTGCTCTGGAACATTGATTCGCTCCGCGCAACGACGAGGTTTTATTTAAGCTTGTTGGTCAAAAGCTTGCGCGCGCCGTGATCCGAATATCGCGGCCGGCTAACGGCACATAATCCTTGGTAAAGCTGGCGTGGCGCCGTGCGTTGACGTCGAAGATATTGTTCGCTGCCAGCGACAGCGTCAAATTTTTCGTATCGGGCAGCGGACGCCAGCTGATGGACGCGTTGACCAGTGTGAAACCCTTGGTCGGCGTTTCGAACGCGGCGATACGGGTCTGGTCATCGGTCCATTCTACCTCGGCGCGCGCGTCGATGCGTTCGCCTTGTGCCTCCAGCCCGCCCAATATGCGCAGCGGCGGGATCCGCGGTACGTTCCCGTCGATGCCGGCACCCTTGATTTTCGCACGAGTCATATCGGCCGTGGCATCGGCGACGATGTTGAAACCGCCGATCTGGGCAATTGGTGCAGCGGCTTCGAATTCGAACCCCCAAGTGCGCGCCTTGTTCTGCAGGAACTGAAACAACGGCAGATCATCCTCGATCAGCCCCGTGTCGCTTTCATAGATGAAGCCGTCGAACCAGCTCGCATAGCCGGTCAGCGCCAGCGAATAGCCGTCGCGATTGAATTTGAGCGAGGCTTCGCCGCCCCAGCTCGTTTCCTTGTCGAAATCGGGATTGCCGCGTTCGAAGGTCTGCGTCGCGGCATGCGGTCCGTCTGAGAGCAATTCTTCTGCGGAAGGCGCGCGTTCGCTGTGCGAAACCGAAACCGCCGCCTTGATGCCGTCGGCAAGCGCATAGCTGAAACCACCGGCGCCGGAAAAGGCGTTGAACGTCCGGTCGAACCCCGTGCTGCTCGCCTTGACGTTCGATTTTTCAAACCGAAGCGCGCCTTCGAGGGTCAGCGGCCCCATTTCCTTTTCCTGAAGTGTGAAGGCGGCAAGGCGGGTGGTCTCGTTGGGCGGCAGGAAGGCTTCGTCGCCGATCGCGGCGAAGTCGCGGAAGCTGTATTGTAGCCCGCTCGCGCCGCGCCAGCCGCCACGGTCGTTCTGCGCCAGCTCGGTGCGGAACTCGATCCCCTTGTTGAGGAAGGTCGTGCCGGGAACGCCGTCGTCGAACTCGGTGTGGGCATAATCGCCATAGGCGCCGCGGATGCGCAGCTTTTCGAATAGGCCGTCGCCCAGATCGACCTCGCCGCGCAGATCGACGCGGTACTGGCGCGACGAAATCGTCGGTTCTTCGCCCAGGTCGGCGCGCGGCGGGATTCCATAATCGCTTTCGAGATAACCGAACGACAGGCCCAGCATGCCGCCGTCGTTGATATAGGCAGCGCCAACGCCGGCACTGGTGCTGGTGCTCGCGCTATTGGGAATGCGGCCGCGGCTGCCCGCGGCGCTGGTCAGGCGCGCGGCTTCGTCGGCGTCTCCGTCGGCGGCGGCATCGGCAGCGAGGCCCCGCAAGTGCTGACGCAGTGGTTCGGCATAGATCAGCCCACCTGCGCGGACATCATTGGAATCGCGATAATTGCCATCGACATGGACAACAAACTGTTGCCCCAGCGGAACATCGATTGAGGCGCCCACGCTCTTGTCATCGGCGGCGCTGCCGTAGCTGGCGAGCGCGTCAACATGGAACGGCTCTTCGGGGATGGTGCGCGGGATGCGACGGTCGAAGACATTGACCGCGCCGCCGATCGCCTGGCTGCTGAACAGCAGCACTGACGGGCCGCGCAGGACTTCGATGCGCTCGGCGGTCAACGGATCGATGCTGACGCCATGATCCGCCGAGGTCGAAGAAGCGTCGATTGCGCCGAGCCCATCGACGAGCACACTCACCCGTTCACCCGAAAAGCCACGCAGGATCGGGCGCGAAGCGCCGGGCGAAAAGCTACTCGTCGACACGCCGGGCAGACGCGTCAGGCTGTCGCCAATCTGACCGCGAATATCCTGCGCCAGCTGTTCGCCCTCCATCACCGACACATTGCCCAGGATATCGAGGCTGCGAACAAAGGGCGCCGTTACCACGATGGGCTGGTCGGTGTGATAATCGTCGTCGCCCGTTTGCGGCGCCTTCTCTTGTGCGATGGCGGGAGGGGCGAGAAAGATAGCGAGAGTAAAACCGGCGGTGCAAAGCAAACGCATTTGGGAGAGTCCTGTTCTATGACGACCTGTACGCGTTCCCGTAATGATATACTGTCACAGTGACAACCCCCGCCGGAGGAAACGCACTGCCGTTCGTCGGAGGAGGGCGCCTGTTGGTCGACAAAGACTGATCTTTGCTGGCGCAAGCGAAGCTGTCTTGCGAGGCCGGGGGCGCGGCCCTAGATCATGGGCATGACTATTGCTGCAAACAGCCTCGATCTGATCGGCAACACTCCGCTGGTGCTGCTGAAGGGGCCGAGCGAAGCCACCGGCTGCGAAATCTGGGGCAAGTGCGAATATGCCAACCCCGGCGGGTCGGTGAAGGACCGCGCCGCGCTCTATATCGTCCGCGACGCCGAAGCGAACGGCAGCCTTAAACCTGGCGGCACGATCGTTGAGGGCACCGCGGGCAACACCGGCATCGGGCTGGCGCTCGTCGGTAATGCGCTGGGGTATAAGACGATCATCGTCATGCCGGATAACCAGAGCGCCGAGAAAATGGCGACGATCCGCGCGCTAGGCGCCGAATTAGTGCTCGTCCCGCCGGCGCCTTTCGCCAATCCGGGCCATTTCGTCCACACCTCGCGCCGCATCGCCGAGGAAACCGACAATGCAGTCTGGGCCAACCAGTTCGACAATATCGCCAATCGCAAATCGCATGTGATGGGGACGGCCGAGGAAATCTGGGAGCAGATGGAGGGGCGGATCGATGGCTTCACTTGTGCGGCAGGGACCGGCGGCACGATCGCAGGGACCGGGCTGGGGCTGAAGGCGCATAATCCCGACATCGTGATTGCGCTGACCGACCCGCATGGTGCCGGGCTCTATAATTATTACCAGTGCGGCGAATTGAAGGCCGAAGGCAGCAGTGTCGCCGAAGGGATCGGCCAGAACCGCATCACCGCCAATCTCGACGGCGCGCCGATCGACACCCAGTTCCGCATTTCGGATGCCGAGGGACTGGCGGTAGTCCGCGCGCTGCTTGATGACGAGGGGCTATGCCTGGGGCTGTCATCGGGAATCAATGTCGCTGGAGCGATGGCGCTGGCGCGGCAATTGGGGCCGGGCAAGCGCATCGCAACCATCTTGTGCGACAGTGGGTTTCGCTATCTCTCGACGCTCTACAATCCCGAGTGGCTGGCGAGCAAAGGGCTGTTGGAGGCCGCAGCATGACCGATATGCGGATCGACAAAAAAGCGCCGCCGGTGGCGCCGGTCCCGGCCCCTGTCAACGATACGATGCGGCGGTTGCAGATTGGCATCGCGGGGGTGCTGACGGTGTTGTTGCTCGTCGGCATGGCCGGGCTGATCGGCGACCGTGCCCGCGAAAATGTCGAGAGCGACGCTGCGGCTTCGACCGAAATCAAGATGCCCGGCGAAGAGCAGGGGAGCGGCGCACCGCTTGAAGAATTGGGGGTTCAACCGGTGTCCCCGTCGTCGAAGGACGAAAACGCCGCGACGGCGGTAAAGGTACCGCAGGCGGCGCCGTCGTCCGCGACCGTACCCGATCTGGAACCCGATCCTACTCTTCAGCGCGCGCGCAAATCTAACCCGTAATGCATGCGCCGCGCCGCCCGTTGGTGCGCGCTGCCTCGATTGCCGCGCTCGCGTTGCTGCTGGCGTGGATTGGCGGCGGGCAGGCGCTGCTCGGTCGCATTGACCCCGCGCTCGCGCTGCCTATCCTCGCGCTGCCGATGATCCTGCTCGCGTTCTGGCACCGCGGTGAAGGGGCGGCGTTGCGATGGTCCACGCTGTTCACGGCGCTCGCTCTCCTGGCGGTCGCGCAAGCGCTGCTCGCGCTCGTCCTGGCGCGTTCAGCGGATTGGCCACAACTGGCGCTGGTCTTTGTGTCGGGCGCGGCGTCGGGACGGGTTGCCGACCGGCTTGTGCAGTGGCGTCCGCGTGCGCGATGGCTACCGCGGCTCGCAGGACTCGCGCTCGCGATCGGCTGGTTCGCGGCGGGACATATGCTACTCGCGTCGCTGTATCGCCCCGCCGCCGCGTCAGCCGACGCACCTGCGGCAACGATGCTCACCGGCCTGCCGCTGCGCTGGTCGGGCAGCGGCGACATCGCGAATATCATCGCGGACAGGACGGGGGATGATCCGGCACTGGTCCAGCTCGAGGCGATGGGGCCGGTGTTGCTGATCGACAGTCTGGTCGATCATGGGGTGCCGCGGGGCGGCACGTTGCTGATCGCGCACCCGCGCGCGCTGGCGCCGCAGGAACTGGTGGCGATCGACGCCCTTGTCCGCAACGGTGGCAGGGCGGTGGTGTTGGCCGATGCGCTGTCGGGCTGGCCCGCGCCGCACCCGCTCGGCGACCCGCGCAATCCGCCGGTGACCAGCCTGCTGACGCCACTGCTCGATCATTGGGGAGTGACGCTTGGCGCAGCGCCGACCGACGACAATGAGGCGTCCGCGGCTGATGTGAATGGCGCGCGGCTGCGCCTGGCGAGCGCGGGAGCGTTTGAGCGCCTGCCGCCGACGTGCCAGACCTTTACCGGTCGCCACGTCGCCCAATGCGGGATCGGCGCGGGCGAGGCATGGCTGGTGGGCGACGCCGACTTGCTGTTCGCGCCCTTATGGTCGCCGCTGGTACCGGGCGCATATCATCTGCGGCGGGCCGACACGATCGAATGGTTGGCGGCGCGGCTGTGGCCCGGCGCTGGAGTCGCAATTCTGCAACCGCTGTGGATTCGCCCCGCGCCGATTGAGGCGTCCTTTTTCACCCCATTTTGACGCAATTCGGCTGCGCCGCGCGGACACCTGAAGTCGTGCAGACCGCGTTTCGACCGCTTATTTGGTCATTTTGCGGCAAATAGGGGTTAGATTCCCTATTTCACCCTAAATTACCCCTTTTCACCCCGATCTATAGTTGATAGTCAGGAATCGGAGAGGGGCAATCTCCACCGAGACCGAACCAACTGGAATCATGCGATTCCGGGGCCAGGGAAGTATTGCCCACAGGCGCATACGGGGGGCAGAGCGATGGCGATTGTGACGCCCGGCCAGTATGCGGGAACCAGCTTCGCCGCGATCGATGGCAAGGGACGGATCGCCGTCCCCTCTCAGTTCCGCAACAATGTGCCCCTTACT
>MTKY01056458.1_pt1 | contig 13374 bp, 15 predicted proteins | sample 1042731 | NCBI WGS metagenome assembly MTKY01 (sample SAMN06212206, study PRJNA360538) | anaerobic digester metagenome | biome: Wastewater treatment plant; material: sludge; isolation source: anaerobic digester fed with sludge from wastewater treatment plant | place: Denmark: WWTP Soeholt ... | reverse complement strand
GTTTCAATCCACGCCCCCGTGCGGGGGGCGACGAACGATTCTGGGAAATGGACAGCGTGGGGATTAGGGTTTCAATCCACGCCCCCGTGCGGGGGGCGACCGCCGCGGGGGATGCCGAAGTCAACGCCGTGATGGTTTCAATCCACGCCCCCGTGCGGGGGGCGACGCCGTTGTTGGGTACGTAGCCGTTTGACAGCATGTTTCAATCCACGCCCCCGTGCGGGGGGCGACGGGCCGCCGATGCTGCCGCCAGAAAATAGCAGGTGTTTCAATCCACGCCCCCGTGCGGGGGGCGACGCCCGATCATCGGCATCCTCCAGCACGTCGGTCATGTTTCAATCCACGCCCCCGTGCGGGGGGCGACGGATTTCGATCATCTCTCCTTTGAGCGCCTCGATGTTTCAATCCACGCCCCCGTGCGGGGGGCGACCGGTTGGCGCCGGCGAGATCGTGCCGACGATCCGGGTTTCAATCCACGCCCCCGTGCGGGGGGCGACACACAAGGCACCGTACCGTCCTTAAACGGCTTGATGTTTCAATCCACGCCCCCGTGCGGGGGGCGACGGATTCTTTTCTCCGGCAAACCGCCCTTTCATTTGTTTCAATCCACGCCCCCGTGCGGGGGGCGACGACCGCGCTCCAGTTGTCGTAGCCTACCTTGTAGTTTCAATCCACGCCCCCGTGCGGGGGGCGACGTCGTAGACGTAAACAGCAGGGTTGTTATTGGTAGTTTCAATCCACGCCCCCGTGCGGGGGGCGACACGACCAGGGTGCCACCGGTGATGTTGATCGCGCGGTTTCAATCCACGCCCCCGTGCGGGGGGCGACGACACATGCGGCTACCGCTTTTTCTTCAGTGCTGTTTCAATCCACGCCCCCGTGCGGGGGGCGACATTGTATAGCCTCGGAAATATCGAAGCTGCAGCCGTTTCAATCCACGCCCCCGTGCGGGGGGCGACTTCCCGGCCACGAGGTTTTGAGCCGTGAGCATATCGTTTCAATCCACGCCCCCGTGCGGGGGGCGACAAAACCTCGTGGAGCTTTGCTTCCAGCGCCTCTTGTTTCAATCCACGCCCCCGTGCGGGGGGCGACGGCCGGGGAGGGGTGACGAGTGACAAGGCAGAAACTGTTTCAATCCACGCCCCCGTGCGGGGGGCGACCCAGGTGGAGCAGCTGCCGACCAGAACGAGTAAGGTTTCAATCCACGCCCCCGTGCGGGGGGCGACATAGAAACTTAAAACATTTTTGTTACCGCAAAAAGTTTCAATCCACGCCCCCGTGCGGGGGGCGACCACAAATTTTTATTATCATGGAGGTAAATAAATTGTTTCAATCCACGCCCCCGTGCGGGGGGCGACCTGCGGGAGGCCGTGGAAAGGCCAGAGGTAGTAAGGGTTTCAATCCACGCCCCCGTGCGGGGGGCGACAGCAGGCGTTCCCTTTTTTCTGCTTCTTCTGGAGTTTCAATCCACGCCCCCGTGCGGGGGGCGACAAAAACTTATTCCATCGCACCACCTCGTAAAATAGTTTCAATCCACGCCCCCGTGCGGGGGGCGACGATAGATATATAATTAATAAGGAGTGATTTCAATGTTTCAATCCACGCCCCCGTGCGGGGGGCGACGAAGATCTTGCGGCTTGGTATGCGGCCGCACTTGTTTCAATCCACGCCCCCGTGCGGGGGGCGACGAAGATCTTGCGGCTTGGTATGCGGCCGCACTTGTTTCAATCCACGCCCCCGTGCGGGGGGCGACATGCTACTGCTATTAATATTGCATCATCTATAATGTTTCAATCCACGCCCCCGTGCGGGGGGCGACACGCGGCATAAGGCAGAACAGCGGTAATTGAAGTGGTTTCAATCCACGCCCCCGTGCGGGGGGCGACAAGATGCAATTGTATCAATGGTTAGCGATTTCGTGTTTCAATCCACGCCCCCGTGCGGGGGGCGACTACATACACATTTTTTATAGCTCCATCAAAAAATAGTTTCAATCCACGCCCCCGTGCGGGGGGCGACACCCCGGGCGGCAGCCGAAGCCACCACCCGGGGAAGTTTCAATCCACGCCCCCGTGCGGGGGGCGACTATCCCACTTTTACCCCCCCCTTTTTAGTGATTCGGTTTCAATCCACGCCCCCGTGCGGGGGGCGACCCCTTTTTAGTGATTCGGAAGCACCTACATTATAGTTTCAATCCACGCCCCCGTGCGGGGGGCGACGCTATAAGGGCGCTGCTTATGTGGACCTGGAGCTAGTTTCAATCCACGCCCCCGTGCGGGGGGCGACGAAAATACGAAGTAGTTTGCATGGAAAATCGAAAAGTTTCAATCCACGCCCCCGTGCGGGGGGCGACTGAACACCTGGTATATCTATAACAAGATCATGAGTTTCAATCCACGCCCCCGTGCGGGGGGCGACATATTGATTTTGGTGGACCGGAGATAACATTAATGTTTCAATCCACGCCCCCGTGCGGGGGGCGACCGTCTTGTTTGTTCTGCTGGTAATCTTAAAATCAGTTTCAATCCACGCCCCCGTGCGGGGGGCGACGCTGTGATTTATATTACCATGATAGATATGTTAAGTTTCAATCCACGCCCCCGTGCGGGGGGCGACAAAATATTTTATGATGGCAGAGTTGTTGCCGTGGTGTTTCAATCCACGCCCCCGTGCGGGGGGCGACGGAAAAGGTAAGTTTTGAGACTTATGTGAGAGCGTTTCAATCCACGCCCCCGTGCGGGGGGCGACGGAAAGATGGATATACCGGGAGCAGCTTGAGGTAGTTTCAATCCACGCCCCCGTGCGGGGGGCGACTGGCGGACAGTGCCGTGCAGGCGCTGTTGATGATGTTTCAATCCACGCCCCCGTGCGGGGGGCGACTTACGAGAGACAATGAGCATATGGGCGAAGAGATGTTTCAATCCACGCCCCCGTGCGGGGGGCGACCCCCCTGACAATCGAGGAAATCTATGGCATAGGCGTTTCAATCCACGCCCCCGTGCGGGGGGCGACTTCATCGGCGATTTCCGTCGAAACGTAGTTGAGTGTTTCAATCCACGCCCCCGTGCGGGGGGCGACATAGATTTCCCTTTTCGCTTCCTTGGGATATAAAGTTTCAATCCACGCCCCCGTGCGGGGGGCGACGGGGCGCTCTCCAAGGCCATAGCCTTCTCTGTAGTGTTTCAATCCACGCCCCCGTGCGGGGGGCGACGCCCAAAACAGTCAAGGCGGCGTAGCGGCAACCTTGTTTCAATCCACGCCCCCGTGCGGGGGGCGACGGGAGGGTTACAGGCCGGAGGATCTTCGGCAGAAGTTTCAATCCACGCCCCCGTGCGGGGGGCGACCCTTTCGGGGCGGCCTTATTATTTATGGGCGGGTGTTTCAATCCACGCCCCCGTGCGGGGGGCGACTCCGTGGGGAATAGGAAGGCTTCTACAGCTACAGGGTTTCAATCCACGCCCCCGTGCGGGGGGCGACGTTGTATTCGTTGCGCCGTTTTGCGCACTAGGTTGTTTCAATCCACGCCCCCGTGCGGGGGGCGACAGGAGATTGTAGATCAGGTTTTGGAGAGGGTGGGGTTTCAATCCACGCCCCCGTGCGGGGGGCGACACGCCGAATTGCCCTACCACGTGCTGATCGTCGATGTTTCAATCCACGCCCCCGTGCGGGGGGCGACATGCCAAAAGAGGCCGCCCGCCTTTTCCTGCTTGTGTTTCAATCCACGCCCCCGTGCGGGGGGCGACCTGACGTGGCTGACGTGGGGTATGTCGTTAAGCAGGTTTCAATCCACGCCCCCGTGCGGGGGGCGACCAGCATCGCCGGATCAGGCACTGACGCACAGTGGTTTCAATCCACGCCCCCGTGCGGGGGGCGACCAGCACCATTTACGGCTCAAATGCATTTACGGAGGGGTTTCAATCCACGCCCCCGTGCGGGGGGCGACAGAGAATGTCGTCCATGATACCGCCGATGAACTTGTTTCAATCCACGCCCCCGTGCGGGGGGCGACAAGATGAAATGGGTAAAGTGATTGATTTTTACGAGTTTCAATCCACGCCCCCGTGCGGGGGGCGACTTAACGCCGACCGCCTTTTTGCGTACCTGGAAGCGTTTCAATCCACGCCCCCGTGCGGGGGGCGACACTTGTAGAGCCCGATCAGGAAAAGCAGCAGGATGTTTCAATCCACGCCCCCGTGCGGGGGGCGACTTCAAGGCGACGCATTCGACAAGTTGGCCGAAATCGTTTCAATCCACGCCCCCGTGCGGGGGGCGACGAAGGAAATGGGCAAGGCGACCCGCGCCGGGAACGTTTCAATCCACGCCCCCGTGCGGGGGGCGACTTGGAATGTTTTTAAAGAGCGGGGTGTGATAGTATGTTTCAATCCACGCCCCCGTGCGGGGGGCGACCGGTCGCGCCTCCATCTCGTGAATATGCTATTGATGTTTCAATCCACGCCCCCGTGCGGGGGGCGACATTCTACCGAAGCCGTTAGGCCCTTGGATGATGACGTTTCAATCCACGCCCCCGTGCGGGGGGCGACACCCCGAAATGGACTACGTCAGCACCGGTAAGGCGTTTCAATCCACGCCCCCGTGCGGGGGGCGACCTGCAACAAGACCGATGTTCGCCCCGCCCGTATTGTTTCAATCCACGCCCCCGTGCGGGGGGCGACCTCCCAGACCGCCTCAACCAAGAACGCAAATACCAGTTTCAATCCACGCCCCCGTGCGGGGGGCGACAAAAATGTCCCGGCTACGTTGTCTGTTGCGCAATGGTTTCAATCCACGCCCCCGTGCGGGGGGCGACTAAAAACTCCGCGCGGCCGACAAAGCGATTATCAGTTTCAATCCACGCCCCCGTGCGGGGGGCGACCAAGGGCCCGGATAAGCTCTTTTTGATCTACGTCGTTTCAATCCACGCCCCCGTGCGGGGGGCGACCGTCAACCCCGTGGGATCATTCCACGCCAGATTGGTTTCAATCCACGCCCCCGTGCGGGGGGCGACTCCCGGTGCCGGTGCCGAAATGGATGTTTGCGAAGTTTCAATCCACGCCCCCGTGCGGGGGGCGACCAGGGCGACGCCGGCCTTTTCGGTGAGCGCTTCGGTTTCAATCCACGCCCCCGTGCGGGGGGCGACGAATGTAACCTTGCTGGATGTAACTACAATTTTGTTTCAATCCACGCCCCCGTGCGGGGGGCGACCGCGCGGGCTGCTGTAAGTATAGAGACGGAAAACGTTTCAATCCACGCCCCCGTGCGGGGGGCGACATAAAGTCGAGGTCGGTCGGGGTAAATGTGATCTGTTTCAATCCACGCCCCCGTGCGGGGGGCGACACACGGCGCTCACCACCGAGGCAGAGCAGAGATATGTTTCAATCCACGCCCCCGTGCGGGGGGCGACACCGCCACGAAGTGACAGCGGCGGAAAAGCTCGGGTTTCAATCCACGCCCCCGTGCGGGGGGCGACCATCCGGGCTGAGCGGCTGCAGGACATCACGGAAGTTTCAATCCACGCCCCCGTGCGGGGGGCGACTGAGTTGGGTGCGATAGACAGCATGTATGGCGGGTTTCAATCCACGCCCCCGTGCGGGGGGCGACCGTTCATGTTAATTTACCTCCTTATTCGTGATAGGTTTCAATCCACGCCCCCGTGCGGGGGGCGACTAGCCGAATTTATGCACTTCGTTAATACCATGCTGTTTCAATCCACGCCCCCGTGCGGGGGGCGACATTATCGCCTTTATCCAGGGGCTTGGTAACGCAGAAGTTTCAATCCACGCCCCCGTGCGGGGGGCGACCCAACCCGCGCCCTACATTGTGGCAATCGACCGGAAGTTTCAATCCACGCCCCCGTGCGGGGGGCGACACGGCGCAGGCATCACCGGCTACCTCGTGGACCTGGTTTCAATCCACGCCCCCGTGCGGGGGGCGACCCGGGGGCAGTTACCGATCCCAGGCATCAATCCTGGTTTCAATCCACGCCCCCGTGCGGGGGGCGACATAAAAAGCCAGATCTTGCGTGATTTTCATGGAGAGTTTCAATCCACGCCCCCGTGCGGGGGGCGACCGGGGAATTCTTCGCAAAGTTACCGGGGATTCTTGTTTCAATCCACGCCCCCGTGCGGGGGGCGACGCGGAGAGTTGACGATAGAGGGGCTATTTTTTGACGTTTCAATCCACGCCCCCGTGCGGGGGGCGACGGCGATGCAGCAAAGCGGCCTGGTCAGATTCGAGGTTTCAATCCACGCCCCCGTGCGGGGGGCGACCCCTGGATGGCGTCTGCTTCACCTACGGCAAAAAGTTTCAATCCACGCCCCCGTGCGGGGGGCGACGCCAGCCGCCGACGGTGCCCGCCGGGACGCTGAACAGTTTCAATCCACGCCCCCGTGCGGGGGGCGACTTTACGCAGCCGGAGCGGGAATCAAAGCGGATCGCTGTTTCAATCCACGCCCCCGTGCGGGGGGCGACCCTGCATTTCCTGGGCGGCACCACCACCAAAGGCGTTTCAATCCACGCCCCCGTGCGGGGGGCGACCACCGGGAGATTTTATCGTCCGGGATGATGACGGAGTTTCAATCCACGCCCCCGTGCGGGGGGCGACGCTGGACTGTTTCGACCAGGAGCCGCTATTTGGGTTTCAATCCACGCCCCCGTGCGGGGGGCGACACAAGCCTCTGGGGCAGGACTGGGTGGGAAACGAGGTTTCAATCCACGCCCCCGTGCGGGGGGCGACCAACGATACCAGCGGCGTCAAGATCTCCGGTGGTGTTTCAATCCACGCCCCCGTGCGGGGGGCGACGTTGAAACCCGGCGGGACACTGATTTTCAAGTGGTTTCAATCCACGCCCCCGTGCGGGGGGCGACAAGTGCGCGGCTCTGACCCCGAGCATCCCTGGATCGTTTCAATCCACGCCCCCGTGCGGGGGGCGACCACCGCGCCCCCCGCCTTTGGCAGTAATGCTGCCGTTTCAATCCACGCCCCCGTGCGGGGGGCGACTAAATTCGCCCGGCGAGAGCAGGAAAAAGCTCGAGTTTCAATCCACGCCCCCGTGCGGGGGGCGACTTCGGGCGGCTGTCAGGACAGCACCATAAGCGGGTTTCAATCCACGCCCCCGTGCGGGGGGCGACCAAAGGCGGCTGGATGGGCGTGCCGGAAGGAGGCGTTTCAATCCACGCCCCCGTGCGGGGGGCGACGGCAGCGATTTTATAATCGACATCAAACGCAAGGCGTTTCAATCCACGCCCCCGTGCGGGGGGCGACATAGACGGAAGGGGGCGGGATAATGGCTGAAAAGTTTCAATCCACGCCCCCGTGCGGGGGGCGACAAACAGGCGCCATTGACAGCGTGTTTATTGAGGATGTTTCAATCCACGCCCCCGTGCGGGGGGCGACTGATTTTACTGTGGACAGCGGCGGGATGATCAGGTTTCAATCCACGCCCCCGTGCGGGGGGCGACAGCCAGTTGGTGTTTCGCCCTCCTCGGCGTAATAGTTTCAATCCACGCCCCCGTGCGGGGGGCGACCGCCTTCGGGGATTTCAGCCCCGCCCAAAGTAGTGTTTCAATCCACGCCCCCGTGCGGGGGGCGACGACTTCCAACAGAAAGTATTACCAAGAGAACAGGGTTTCAATCCACGCCCCCGTGCGGGGGGCGACTTACACACGGCGACGGTATCGGACCCGGCGATACGGTTTCAATCCACGCCCCCGTGCGGGGGGCGACTCGAGCAAAAAGGCATCGAGGGAACATATAACGTAGTTTCAATCCACGCCCCCGTGCGGGGGGCGACACGCCGAAGCCAACGAAAGGTTCAAAAAAGAGGGTTTCAATCCACGCCCCCGTGCGGGGGGCGACGCGGGCCTTCGCCGGCACCGGCATGGCTGGCCTGGGTGTTTCAATCCACGCCCCCGTGCGGGGGGCGACTTTGCGAATTCGAGCAGCAGTTCATGTTGATCGAGTTTCAATCCACGCCCCCGTGCGGGGGGCGACATCTATGATGGTAGTGGGATATTTGTCCTTAAAGGTTTCAATCCACGCCCCCGTGCGGGGGGCGACCATTTTTGCTTTACCTCTCTTTGCTCTGCCCTTGTCGAGTTTCAATCCACGCCCCCGTGCGGGGGGCGACGTAGACCCGGAAGATTACGATCTGGCGGTGACGAAGTTTCAATCCACGCCCCCGTGCGGGGGGCGACGGCCGCTACTTTATTTGCCGCGGTGGAAACAGGGGTTTCAATCCACGCCCCCGTGCGGGGGGCGACCTTTACCCCGCCGGCCAGGGGTTACTACATGCGGGTGTTTCAATCCACGCCCCCGTGCGGGGGGCGACCGCATCCGTGGCCGGCATGAGCGGCGAGCAGTTTAAGTTTCAATCCACGCCCCCGTGCGGGGGGCGACTAGGGTGGACGCGGCGCTGCTTTGGGTGCTGAACGTTTCAATCCACGCCCCCGTGCGGGGGGCGACGCGCCGACACTTTCGACGGCATCAACCGGGACACCTTGTTTCAATCCACGCCCCCGTGCGGGGGGCGACGCGCTGGAGGTAGGAGAGCAGGTGCTTTACGAAGGTTTCAATCCACGCCCCCGTGCGGGGGGCGACCCTGTTATGCGCGGGTTGACAAGCCTCTACTCAAGTTTCAATCCACGCCCCCGTGCGGGGGGCGACGGCCGCGGAGCGTTTCTTCGGCGAGATCGAAGAAGTTTCAATCCACGCCCCCGTGCGGGGGGCGACCTTTGTGTGTTCCGTCGGCGCCGCGAGAGACAAAGTTTCAATCCACGCCCCCGTGCGGGGGGCGACCGTCGGCCATTTTTATGCGTCACCTCGCAAAAAGAGTTTCAATCCACGCCCCCGTGCGGGGGGCGACGCCGGCCAACAAATCAAATAGGAGGCTACAAAATTGTTTCAATCCACGCCCCCGTGCGGGGGGCGACCGGATCTTCGGGGTCGCTGGGTTCGTACTGCTCCAGTTTCAATCCACGCCCCCGTGCGGGGGGCGACGAAACCGCGCCGTCATGGCGGAAATGGACCTATGAGTTTCAATCCACGCCCCCGTGCGGGGGGCGACGTCGATGTCAAGGTGGCGAGGATTGAACGGCACTTGTTTCAATCCACGCCCCCGTGCGGGGGGCGACTGGGCGACTGGGAAACCGAAGTCATCGGCTATGGTGTTTCAATCCACGCCCCCGTGCGGGGGGCGACATATAAGGGACCCGCTGCGTGTATGGCTATTGGAAGTTTCAATCCACGCCCCCGTGCGGGGGGCGACCGGCAGGGGGGTTTTCCCCGCACGTCGCCGACGAAGTTTCAATCCACGCCCCCGTGCGGGGGGCGACCCTGCCCTGGAACTTACTGATGTGATCGGATTGAAGTTTCAATCCACGCCCCCGTGCGGGGGGCGACGTTACTGCTCACATTAACAAGGGAGTGTTTTACATGTTTCAATCCACGCCCCCGTGCGGGGGGCGACACTTGCCTACAACGTCACCCTGGCGGTCACAGGGTTTCAATCCACGCCCCCGTGCGGGGGGCGACACGGCATCCACATCACCCTGCCGCGAGTGGAGCGGTTTCAATCCACGCCCCCGTGCGGGGGGCGACAAACGGCCACGCCGGGAGCCTATCCCGGCAAAATGTTTCAATCCACGCCCCCGTGCGGGGGGCGACCTCGCACAAAGCCCACGGACTACACGCAGATGGCGTTTCAATCCACGCCCCCGTGCGGGGGGCGACCTCGCACAAAGCCCACGGACTACACGCAGATGGCGTTTCAATCCACGCCCCCGTGCGGGGGGCGACAGGCCAAGAAGGGCGAGGCCCTGGCGACCATTGAGTTTCAATCCACGCCCCCGTGCGGGGGGCGACGCGTCTCCCCTTCGGAATGTGATCTTGAGTTACATGTTTCAATCCACGCCCCCGTGCGGGGGGCGACATTCAACCATGCGCTTCAACAGGTCCACTCTTGTCGTTTCAATCCACGCCCCCGTGCGGGGGGCGACAAAACGGCCACGCCGGGAGCCTATCCCGGCAAAATGTTTCAATCCACGCCCCCGTGCGGGGGGCGACCTGCGGTAGGAGCTTCAAGCCGAAGCTGATTGAAGTTTCAATCCACGCCCCCGTGCGGGGGGCGACACTACACGGGAAGGTGGTCACGTTGGCGAGATATCTGTTTCAATCCACGCCCCCGTGCGGGGGGCGACGATACAGGGGAGTTGTCTGATAAGGTCTTGTTGGGTTTCAATCCACGCCCCCGTGCGGGGGGCGACGTCCAGGTCAAGCCATTTCTCTTCCTTTAGGGAGTTTCAATCCACGCCCCCGTGCGGGGGGCGACGTGATTTCAAAATACAGGGGTTCGTCCGCGGTTGTTTCAATCCACGCCCCCGTGCGGGGGGCGACGATTTTAACCGTGACCTGGAGTATTCTTTAAATGTTTCAATCCACGCCCCCGTGCGGGGGGCGACTACTTCTTGAAACGTGGAGCGTGTGGGAGCAGAAGTTTCAATCCACGCCCCCGTGCGGGGGGCGACTGGCTGGCTAAAAAATACGGACTACTGGACCGGGGTTTCAATCCACGCCCCCGTGCGGGGGGCGACGTAGACCCGGAAGATTACGATCTGGCGGTGACGAAGTTTCAATCCACGCCCCCGTGCGGGGGGCGACACCAAAGAACCGGGAAGCTAAAACCGCTAAACTGTTTCAATCCACGCCCCCGTGCGGGGGGCGACAGAGGCAAACAAGCGGGGAGACCACGAGGAAGTTGTTTCAATCCACGCCCCCGTGCGGGGGGCGACCTGTTACGCGCCCGCCGCCACCAGGATAGACAGGGTTTCAATCCACGCCCCCGTGCGGGGGGCGACCAGTAAGCCTATTTTAGACGCGACCTGCGGCAGCAGTTTCAATCCACGCCCCCGTGCGGGGGGCGACCAGTAAGCCTATTTTAGACGCGACCTGCGGCAGCAGTTTCAATCCACGCCCCCGTGCGGGGGGCGACGAGCGGGGAGCCGGTCCTGCTGAAGAGTTGGAGCGTTTCAATCCACGCCCCCGTGCGGGGGGCGACGCCGAGATGGAGGGATGTTGCGGATGTTACAAGAGTTTCAATCCACGCCCCCGTGCGGGGGGCGACGCGATTACACCGTGCCATATATCCCGAAGGACGAGTTTCAATCCACGCCCCCGTGCGGGGGGCGACGTCAAGGCCTTTCGCATCGCCGACAACCGGGTTGCGGTTTCAATCCACGCCCCCGTGCGGGGGGCGACGCCCAAGCATGCTATTTTACGGGACACCACCTATGTTTCAATCCACGCCCCCGTGCGGGGGGCGACCATCTATCCCCTCGACAAACTCCAGGATCTCTGCCCGTTTCAATCCACGCCCCCGTGCGGGGGGCGACCAAGGATTTTCAGGCGATCCACCTGAACCCCTTAGTTTCAATCCACGCCCCCGTGCGGGGGGCGACTCAGAAAGCAGACATAATCAACGCCATGTATCAGGTTTCAATCCACGCCCCCGTGCGGGGGGCGACCGGCTTCACCGAAGAAGAAATTGCAGATAAAATCGTTTCAATCCACGCCCCCGTGCGGGGGGCGACGGGACGCAAGGCATACGGATTCGAGATCAAAAGGGTTTCAATCCACGCCCCCGTGCGGGGGGCGACGGCCGGGCCGTTCTCTACCACGGCGTGGACCATGAGTTTCAATCCACGCCCCCGTGCGGGGGGCGACCGACATATTTTCGGCTACGGCGGGAAGTGTTGGAGTTTCAATCCACGCCCCCGTGCGGGGGGCGACTTGTCGCCGGGTAAGTGATTACGTCAGCCATTTAGTTTCAATCCACGCCCCCGTGCGGGGGGCGACTCTGCCGGGGCGTGGATGATTTGAGAGAGAGGGGTTTCAATCCACGCCCCCGTGCGGGGGGCGACTAAGAATTACAGCCATACGGCTGAAACTGATTGGTTTCAATCCACGCCCCCGTGCGGGGGGCGACCGCGATGGAGTGCAAAGACTGTCTTTATGCTCTGGTTTCAATCCACGCCCCCGTGCGGGGGGCGACGCCCCTTCTGGACCGATGACCCCGAATGGGAGGGGTTTCAATCCACGCCCCCGTGCGGGGGGCGACTCTGCCCGGCCAAATACCGCCACGTCGATGTAGGGTTTCAATCCACGCCCCCGTGCGGGGGGCGACCGCCGGGACGTTGAACAAAATATCCGCAGTAGGCCGTTTCAATCCACGCCCCCGTGCGGGGGGCGACCCGAGCGGTTCAAAGAGGCCACCCGCTGGGACGGGTTTCAATCCACGCCCCCGTGCGGGGGGCGACTTTAAAAGGTGGACAAGAAAAATCGCCCTCGAGATGTTTCAATCCACGCCCCCGTGCGGGGGGCGACTGTAGTCACGGGGCAAAATTATTACATTGGGGTGTTTCAATCCACGCCCCCGTGCGGGGGGCGACCGATGGCAAGTGGCATCACGTGGCCGTAACATGGTTTCAATCCACGCCCCCGTGCGGGGGGCGACGGAGCAGGGGGAATTATTTAGGGGCCACTTTTAATGTTTCAATCCACGCCCCCGTGCGGGGGGCGACGGTTGTTTCTGTCAAGTTGTGATTCAAGCAGATTGTTTCAATCCACGCCCCCGTGCGGGGGGCGACCGTTATGTTGAGCACCCCGTAGGGAGGGAGGAAGTTTCAATCCACGCCCCCGTGCGGGGGGCGACTTATGCTGCCCTCGGTAAATGGCCCGTTTACACTGATGTTTCAATCCACGCCCCCGTGCGGGGGGCGACTATACCCCCCCAGTGCCCATAAAGTGGGTAGTCGTTTCAATCCACGCCCCCGTGCGGGGGGCGACAGGGCCGGACAGTTTTTGCCGACTGCAAGAAGGTGTTTCAATCCACGCCCCCGTGCGGGGGGCGACCCACCATCACACCTATACCTTTTTGCTCTTGTCATGTTTCAATCCACGCCCCCGTGCGGGGGGCGACGGTGAAGCATGCTACTTTCAAGCGTTGTAAACAGGTTTCAATCCACGCCCCCGTGCGGGGGGCGACTTCAGGACGGCGCAGGCCAACTTTTCATCAAGATGGTTTCAATCCACGCCCCCGTGCGGGGGGCGACGTTTTTAATGCGCGCGGCAACCTCACTTACGGCGTTTCAATCCACGCCCCCGTGCGGGGGGCGACTTTAACAATCAGCCGCAGGGCGCCGACTTCATGCGTTTCAATCCACGCCCCCGTGCGGGGGGCGACCATGGACAAGAAACGAAATATATTTCCCCATTGTGTTTCAATCCACGCCCCCGTGCGGGGGGCGACAAACGGCGGGAGGCCGCGAGAATGTCCGAAAGAGTTTCAATCCACGCCCCCGTGCGGGGGGCGACTTGTCGCC
>MTKY01056205.1_pt1 | contig 13393 bp, 12 predicted proteins | sample 1042731 | NCBI WGS metagenome assembly MTKY01 (sample SAMN06212206, study PRJNA360538) | anaerobic digester metagenome | biome: Wastewater treatment plant; material: sludge; isolation source: anaerobic digester fed with sludge from wastewater treatment plant | place: Denmark: WWTP Soeholt ... | reverse complement strand
CGGTGCGGCAGCCGCTCGCCCCAGATGGCGCGGCCGATGGCCTCGCCCAGGCCGAGCCCCTCGTCGGCGGCCAGCCGCGCCAGGTCGTTGAGACGACCCGTCTCGCGCCACAGGCCGAACTCGCCCTGTCGGATGTAGCGCGCCACACTCTCAGACGTGGCGCCGATCAGGGCCAGCTCATAGTCGTGGATGGCGCACGCGCCATTCACCCCCACGCAACTGATGGCGCCCCCACGCAGCAGGTCGATGATGTAGCGCGACAGCCCATACTTGATCAGGTGGGCGCCCATCATCAGGATCACGGCGCTGCCCCGGCGTCGGGCCGCCGCGATCCGCTCGGCCAACACCGTCAGCCGCGGGTCGTCATACTCTGGCAGGGGATCGCTCAGGTGGGCGAGCATGGCTATGTCATAGTCGTGGGTGCGCTCGGCCAGGGGGCGCAGCGCCAGGCGCGACCGATCGAACACAGGATAGGGCATGGCTCAGGACTCCTGCTGAATGTCGAACATGCGGCGATAGCTCTCATAGCGCAACGGGTCGATCTCGCCCCGTTCAGTGGCAGCCATCACGGCGCAACCCGGCTCGTGCATATGGGTGCAGGGCTGAAAGTGGCAATGTCCCAGATGCGGCCTGAACTCGGGGAAGAAGGCGTCGAGCTGTTCGCTGTCGATATCCCAAAAGTAGAACACACGCAGGCCAGGGGTATCGGCCACCAGGATGTCGGGCTCGGGGTTGAGCAGTTGCGCCACCACGGTGGTGTGCTTGCCCTTGTCGTGGTAGGCGCTGACCTCGCCCACGGCCAGATTCAGCCCGGGCCACAGGGCGTTGAGCAGGCTCGATTTGCCCACCCCCGACGGCCCGGTGAGGGCCGACAGCTTGCCCCGCAACAGCGCGCGCAGCGTCTCGAGGTTCTCGCCCGTCTCGGCGCTGGTAAAGATGACCGTGTAGCCGAGGTCGCGATAGCGACCCAGCAGCTCGCGCTCTTCATCCACCAGGGGCATGTCGGTCTTGTTGGCCACGATCACGGCGGGCAGGCCGGCGGCCTCGCAGGCCACCAGGTAGCGGTCGAGGGTGAGGGGGTTGAGCGGCGGGCTGCCCAGCGCAAACACCACCAGCACCTGGTCGGGGTTGGCCACGATGACCTGTTCGCGATCAGAGCGCGTGCCCGGCCGCGGCGGCGGGGTGCGCCGTGAGAGCACGCTGTGACGTGGCAACACCTCGGTGATGGTGCCGGTGCCGTCGGGGTTCATCTCAAACAGGACCTGGTCGCCGATCACCACCAGATCGGCCTGCTGTCGCTCCTTCTTGAGGCGGCCGCGCACGCCGCAGTCGACCGGCTCGGCCTGCCTGCCGGTCGCCTGTGGGTCGGTTTGCACGTAATAGTGGCCGCCATGGGTGCGCACCACCAAACCGCTCAAAGTAGCGCCCAAATGCCCTCCTGACGCCGATGCGCGCGTCGCCTACACCAGTCTAGCATCGGGCCCTCGGTACGACAAAGCGCCCGGGCTTTGACACCTGGCAGCGTAGCGTCTATCATGGCCCCGGTCCTGAGGACCGGCGCGGTCCTGAGGACCGGCGCGGTCCTGAGGATCGAAACGATCCTGGGGATCGTCAGGCCTCTGAGCATGTAGTACGGTTTGGCCAAAGGACACGCGACTTGATCAAGCTCTCTGTGCTGATGCCCGTTTACAATGAGGAACACGGCCTCGAGACGATCTTGCGGCGGGTGGCCGCCGTCGAGGTGGACAAAGAGATCATCGTGGTGGACGACTGCTCCAACGACGCCACGCCCGAGATCCTGGCCAGGCTCGACCTGCCCAACCTGCGCGTCGAGCGCCATGCTGTCAACCGGGGCAAGGGCGCCGGCATTCGCACCGCCCTGGCGGCGGCCAGCGGCGATGCCGTCATCATCCAGGATGCCGACCTGGAATACGATCCCGCCGACTATGGTGCGCTGCTGGCGCCCATCATCCGTGGAGAGGCCCAGGTGGTCTATGGCGTGCGCGATCTGTCGTCGCAAAAGCCGATGATGCGTCTGGGCAACCAGTTTCTCACCTGGCTCACCAATCTGCTCTATGGCACGCGCCTGCACGACATGGAGACCTGCTACAAGGTGATGACCATCGACGTGGCGCGCCGCCTCGATCTGGAATGCAACCGCTTTGATCTCGAGCCCGAGATCACCGCCAAAGTGGCGCGCATGGGCCAGCGCATCGTCGAGGTGCCCATCTCGTATTGGCCGCGCGAGGCCAAAAAGCTCTCGCCGTGGCGCGATGGCCTGCCGGCCGTGCGCGCTCTGCTGCGCTACCGCACCTGGAAGCCCGCTGCCTAGAGGCCAAGCATGCTGCACCAAGCCCTCGCTGACACCGCGCTCGTGGTGTTGCCCACCTACAACGAGGCCGAGAACATCGAGCGGCTCGTTGAGCTGATCCTGCAGCAGGATGCGCCGCTGCACGTGGTGGTGGTCGATGACAACTCGCCCGACGGCACCGGCGAGCTCGCCGATCGCCTCGCCGCCCGCGACCCCCGCGTCGCCGTCATCCACCGCAGCGGCAAGCTGGGCCTGGGCACCGCCTACATCGCCGGCTTTCAGCGCGCCCTGTCGCTCGGCTATGGCTATGCCATCACCATGGACGCCGACTTTTCGCACCATCCGCGCTACCTGCCCGGCCTGCTCGCGCTGATGCCGGGCTGCGACCTGGCCATCGGCTCGCGCTATGTGCCCGGCGGCGGCACCGAGGGCTGGCCGCTCAGACGGCGTGTCCTCAGCAGCGGCGCCAACGCCTTTGCGCGCACCCTGTTGGGCCTGCAGGCCCACGACTGCACCGCTGGCTTTCGCTGCTACCGCCGCCAGGTGCTCGAGAGAATCGAACTCGAGACGATCTTTTCCAGCGGCTACTCTTTCCTGGTTGAGATGCTCACACGCTGTGAGCGCCATGGCTTTCGGGTCGACGAGCTGCCCATCATCTTTCGCGATCGCGAAGCGGGCGCCTCCAAGATCTCGCGCGCCGAGATCTGGCGCTCCATCTACACCGTCTTCCGCCTCAAGTTCACCCGCCTCCCCTGGGATCGCTGGGCCGCCCGACGCAAGCGCACCCTCTGAGCCTCTGTGCGGCCAGCCTCCGCTCGCCTCTCCTTAGTTGACTAATACACTCAACTATTGTAGAATGTGAGTGAGGAATAGACCATGACGCACCACGTACAACTCGATGTCCTGGGCATGACCTGCGCCGCCTGTTCGCGCACGGTCGAGCGGAGCTTGAGCCGCGCGACGGGGGTAACCGACGCCGCCGTCAACATCGCCACCGAACAGGCCGCAGTAACCTATGATCCGACAGTGATCACTGGCGCCGGCCTGGTGGCGGCTGTGCGCGATGCAGGCTATGACGTCCGCACCGTCAAGCAGGCGCTGCCCATCGGCGGCATGACCTGCGCGGCGTGCGTGCGCCACGTCGAGCGCGCCCTTTCACGCGTCGACGGCGTGCTGAGCGCCCAGGCCAACCTGGCCACCGAACGTGCCACCGTAGAGTATCTGCCCGAGCTGGTCACCCTCGACACGCTGCGGCAGGCCATCACGGGGGCGGGCTATGAGCTGCTGCCCCTCGAAGAAGACCTTATCGCCCAGGGGCCAGACCTGGACGCCCTCAAGATGCAGGCCGCCCGCCGCCGCATGGTGATCGCCTGGGTCTTTACCGTGCCGGTGATGTTGCTGATGCTGGCGCACATGGCGTTCGGGTTCATGTGGCCCAGCATGACGGCCATCGAGGTGGCTCTGTCGCTGCTGGCCCTGCCGGTGCTGGTCTGGCCTGGCGGCGCCACCTTCCGCTCGGCCCTCAAGTCGATCACCCATGGCGGCGCCAACATGGATGTGCTCATCGCTGTGGGCACCACCGCCTCGTGGATCAGCGGCCCGCTGTCGTTGTTCACAGCGCTGTCGAGCTATAGCGCTGTCGCGGCCATGATCATGGCCATCCATCTGACGGGGCGTTACATCGAGGCCAGCGCCAAGGGGCGGGCCTCGCAGGCCATTCGCAAGCTGGCGCAGCTGGGCGCCAAAACCGCGCGGCTGCTGGTGGATGGCCAGGAGTACGAGGTGCCCATCTCGCAGGTGCGGGTGGGCGATGTGCTGGTGGTGCGGCCGGGCGAAAAGCTGCCCACCGACGCCGTGGTGGTGTGGGGCGAGAGCAGCGTGGACGAATCGATGGCCACCGGCGAGTCGCTACCGGTCGCCAAGCAGGTGGGTGACGCTGTGATCGGCGCGACGCTCAACCAGGAGGGCCTGTTGCAGGTGCAGGCCACGCGCGTGGGGGCCGACACGTTCCTGTCGCAGGTGGTCAAGCTCGTCGAGGCGGCCCAGGGCAGCCGGGTGCCCATTCAGGCCTTTGCCGACCGGGTGACGGCCGTCTTTGTGCCGGTCATCCTGGGGCTGGCGCTGCTGACGATGCTCGCCTGGTTGCTGTTCGGCGCGAGCCTGCAGCCGATGTTGGCCTGGGCGCAGCGTCTCTTGCCGTGGGTCGATCCCGGGCTGGCGCCGGTGACGCTGGCGATGGTGGCCACCATCGCCACGCTGGTGATCGCCTGCCCCTGCGCGCTCGGCCTGGCCACGCCCACAGCGCTGATGGTGGGCAGCGGCCTGGGCGCCGAGCACGGCATCCTCATCCGCGACGGAGCCGCCATCCAGACGATGGGGCAGGCGCGTCAGGTGGTGTTCGACAAGACCGGCACCCTCACGCTGGGGCGCCCCGAGGTGATGCAGGTGGTGGCTGCGCGAGGCAGTCAGGAAGAACTCGTGCGCCTGGCCGCAGCCGTCGAGTGGGGCAGCGAACACCCGCTGGGCCGCGCTGTGGCGGCCTATGCCGAGCGCCGCGCGCTGACTGTGCCCGAGGTAAGCGGGGTCACCGCCGAGCGAGGCCGTGGCATGCGGGGCCGCGTAGAGGGCCGTGAGGTGCTGGTGGGCAGCGCCCGCTGGCTGCAAGAGGTGGGCGTCGACACCTCGCTGCTGGAGGCCAGCGCCGATGAACTCGAGGCGCAGGCCATGACGGTGGTGCACGTGGCAGCAGACGGGCAGGCGCTGGGCCTGCTGGCGCTGGCCGATCCCATCAAGCCCGAAGCGCGCGAGGTGGTGCAGGCGCTGGCCTCGCTGGGCCTGCAGACGACGCTGCTCACCGGCGACAACGAGCGCACGGCGGCGGCCATCGCCAGGCAGGCCGGCATCGACCATGTGCTGGCAGGGGTGCTGCCCGCGGGCAAGGTGGCCGAGGTGGAGCGGCTGCAGGCCGAGCGGGGGGCCACCATCATGGTGGGCGACGGCATCAACGATGCGCCCGCCCTGACGGCGGCCGCGGTGGGCGTGGCAGTGGGCACCGGCACCGATATCGCCATCGAGGCTGCCGACGTCACTCTGGTGCGCAGTGACCTGTGGGCGCTGGTGGATGCGGTGCGGCTCTCGCGGGCCACCTTCCGCAAGATCAAGCAGAACCTCTTCTGGGCGTTCTTCTACAACCTGGTGATGCTGCCGCTGGCCATGCTGGGGCTGATGCACCCGGCGCTGGCCGAGGTGGCCATGGCCAGCAGCTCTATCACGGTGGTGACCAACGCCAACCTGTTGCGGCGCGTCAGGATCTTTCGCTAGAGCCCGGCGCGCCTAGCCTGCGATCAGCGCCATCACGCCCACCACGCCCTCGCCGCCGTGGCACGCCAGCACCTGGCCTGCCTCGCCCACGCTGATGCGGTCGATGGTCATCTGGGTGGCGGTGATGATCTCGGTGACCAGTGCAGCGGCCGCCTTGGCGGCCCGGATGTGCATGACCTGCACCATCTCCAGGGCCCCGAGAGCGCTCAGCTCTGACGCCATGCGAGCCAGACCTTTGCCGGTGGACCTTGCCGCCCCCAACAGGCGCAGCTGCCCCTCAGCCATGTTCAGGATCGGCTTGATGTTGAGCGCGCGCACCATGCGGTCGATGGCCGGCATCACCATGTTCAACCGCCCGCCGCGGCGGATGAACTCGATCGAGTCGAGTTGCACAAACAGGCGCATCCTCGACCGCATCGACATAACCATGGCAACGATCTCCTCGCGCGAGGCGCCTGCCAGCGCCATTTCGGCGGCTCGCATCACCTGCCAGCCCATCGCCAGCGAGATCGAGCGCGAGTCGAGCACCGTGACCTGCCCGGCAAAGCGGCTGGCAGCGCTCCAAGCCGAGTTGTAGGTGCCCGAGTGGACGCTGGTGAGGGTGATGCAGATCACGTCAAAGCCTGCGTCGATCAACTCCTCAAAGACCGCAATAAAGGCGCCGGTGGGTGGCTGTGAGGTCTTGGGGGGCGCGGCGCCATGGGCGCGCCGCCAGAAATCGTCGGGGGTCAGCTCTTGATCGCTAAAAGTCTGTTCGCCGAACGAGATGGCCATGGGCACCACGGTGACCTGCAGGCGCCTGGCAATATCTCGCGGAATGTCGCTGGCACTATCGGTGACGATGCGTATCGGTCTGGAGCTAGGCGTCATGCTCTCCTCTCGTGGGCACGTCATAGATGCGGTAGCGTTTGTACACCTCGCCTCCCATGCCCTCGATGCCTCGGATCACCTTGTAGTTGTCCTCGAGGATCCAGGACATCTCGGCCCATCCATAGCCCTTGCGAGCCGCTTCTTCACAGGCGGCCTTGTAAAAGAGAGCCTCGATGCCCTTCAGACGGTGCTCCTCGAGCACGCCCATGATCAGCACGCGAATGCCATCGATCTTGCGACGGTGCCAGAGGAACTTGATCCAGCCCAGAGGCAGCATACGGCCCCTCATATGGCGCAGGGGCTGGCAATAGTCGGGCAGCACCACGAACACGCCCACCGGCTTGTCGTCGATGAAAGCCAGGTAGCACATGTCATGGTCGGCGATGGTCTTGAGCCCGTTGGCCAGGTAGCTATACTCGGCATCGGTCATGGGCACCGCGCCCCAGTTCTTGGACCAGGCAGCGCGGTGGATCGGCTTGACCAGCTCGATCTCTTCGTCGAGCCGGCTGAAATCGATCGTGCGCATGGTGACGCGGTGACGCTCACTGGCGATCCTGGCAAAACGTGCCAGGCGCTCGGGCAGGCCTTTGACGTCGGGCCCAAACTCGTAGATGGCCGTCTTGAACGCGAGGATATCCTTGGCCTTGACCATGCCATACCGCTCGACGAACTCTTGATAGTAGGCCGGGCAGTAGGTCATCATGACCACGGGAGGGCTATCACGGCCTTCGATGAGCAGGCCGATCTCGTCGTTGACGTTCAGGTCGAATGGGCCGCGCATGGTCTCGACGCCCCGTGCCGCCAGCCAGGCGCGTGCCGCGTCGAACAGGGCTGCAGCGGCCTCATAGTCGGGCAGCACCTCGAGCGCGCCCCAAAACCCGACCGATTCATTCCAGGTGGCTTTGTGCGCCTCATCGTCGGTGGCGGCGATGGTGCCCACGATGCGGCCGTTGCGCCGCGCCACAAAGAGCTGCACAGCGGCATGCTGATAGAAAGGATTGTGGCGGGGGTCAAAGTGCGCCATACGGTCGCTGATGAGGGGTGGCACCCAGTTAGGGTCGCCGCGGTAGACCTGAAAGGGAAACAGTACAAACTCGCGCAGTTGTTTCCTGGTGCTGACCGGCTCGATGACGATACTCTCGGCCACCATTCACCCCCTAAGGCCCATCTGCCACACTGTGCATAAACCCACTCAAGATCAGAGGATACGCGAAACGGCGCGGATTGGGTAATCTCTGGCTTGACGCCAGGCGCGCCGGGTCGATAATGACCCCATCCAGCAGGCGAGGTTGTCATGAAGATACACTTCTATGGCGCAGCACGCACGGTTACCGGTTCGATGCACCTGCTAGAGGTCAACGGCAAACGCATTCTGCTGGAATGCGGCCTCTATCAAGGCCACCGCGCCGAAGCGTACAGACGCAACCGCGAGCTGCCCTTTGACGTGCGCCATGTGGATGCCATGGTGCTGTCGCATGCACACATCGACCACAGTGGCAACATCCCCAACCTGGTGCGCTCGGGGTTCCAGGGGCCTATCTATGCCACCCACGCCACCCGAGACCTGTGCAGCAGCATGCTGCGAGACTGCGCCCACATCATGGAATCAGACGCCACCTACCTCAACCGCAAGCAGGGCCTGCGCGGCGACGACGCCATCCAGCCGATCTACACCCAGCAGGACGCCACCCGCAGCCTCAGCCATTTTGTGTCCGTGGGCTACGAGCGCCGCCTGCCGATCAGCCCGGGAGTGGGCCTGACCTTCTATGACGCCGGGCACATCTTGGGCGCGGCCTTTGTGGCGCTCGACGTGCAAGAGGATGGCCGCGCCTACCGCCTCATGTTCACCGGCGACGTCGGCCGTGTCGACCTGCCCATCTTGCGAGACCCGCAGGTGGTGCCCGGCGTCGACTATCTCATCACCGAGAGCACCTATGGCGGGCGCCAGCACGATACGCCGCAGAACGCCGAGGCCAAGCTGATGCGGGTGATCAACGAGACGGTGGAGCGGGGCGGCAAGGTCATCATCCCTGCCTTTGCTGTGGGCCGCACGCAAGAGATCGTCTATGGGCTGCATCGCCTGACCAACAGCAGCGCCATCCCCGATGTGCCCATCTTTGTCGACTCGCCCCTGGCCATCGACGTCACCGAGATCTTTCGTCTGCACCCCGACTGCTATGACCGCGAGACGCGCGACTTTATGCAAGAGGTGCGCGACCCGTTCGGCTTTGGACGGCTGCACTACACGCGGTGGGTCGAGGAGAGCAAGCAGCTCAACTCTCTCGAGGGGCCGGCGGTGATCATCAGCGCCTCGGGCATGTGCGAGGCGGGCCGCATCCTGCACCATCTCAAGAACAACATCGAATCGCCGCGCAACACCATCCTATTCGTGGGCTTTCAGGCCGAGCACACCCTGGGGCGGCGCATTCTGGATGGCGCCGAAGAGGTGCCGATCCTCGGCGGGCGCTATAGGGTGCAGGCGCACATCGAGTCGATCGACGGCTATAGCGCCCACGCCGACGAGAAGGAGCTGTTAGGCTACATGCGACGCCTGGAGCCGCGCAACATCCAAAAGGCCTTTGCAGTCCATGGCGATCTCGAGGCCTGCCAGGCCGTGGCCAGCGGGCTCGATGGCCTGGGCGTGCGCAGTACGCACATCCCTGAAGAGGGCCAGGCGTTCGACATCTAGCCGTCGGTCTCTTCCCTGCCCAGCTCGCGGGGCGCCGGCGTGCTGCCATCGGCGGCGAGGCCCAGGCCAAAGGCCAGCAAGGGGCGCCAGGGATTCTGAGGGCGCTGCTCCAGCAGCCAGATCTCGCGCGCCTCGAAATGCGCTCGGAAAGGCGCCCTGCCGCTCTGCAGCAACGTCCGCCCTACCTGCGAAGGCAGGTTGAGGCCGATGGTCACGTGGGGGCGAAATGGCCCGCTACGCTGGTACTGCGGCGTGATGGCCTCGCCGAGCGCCATGAGCAACTGCTGACGCAGCGCCTGCAGGGGGCGCACCGGCCCGACGCCCAGAAACACGCCGCAATCATCGGGCGCGTTCTCAAAGACGTCGATGCCGCGTATCCTCAGCAACAGTGGCCTGGCATGGGCACAGGCGTGTCGCAGGCGGGCCAGAGGGGCTTGCTGGTCGTCAACGGCCCAGTAGAACGGCCCCACGATAGAGACATGATAGCCCATGGCCGGGCGCGTGGCGCCGATGCTCGGCAAGAAGCGGTCCTCGATGCGCACCTCCACAGCGCGCGGCAGGCGGACCATGAGCAGATAGCGGCTGCGTGGGGCGCTGTAGGGTGGCGTCGGCATGGGGCCATTCTATGGAATGAGGCCCCTGCTGTCCAGCGGCCAACGGTGTGTTCCCAGCCAGGCGCGCAGGCGCTGCATGGCGCTGTTGGCTGCGGTGCGCAGCGGGTCGCCGGCGGGCAGCGCCTCGAGCTCGTCGCGGTCCAGCTCAATGGCCGCGCCTTCGGGCAGCACCAGCAGGTCCAGCAGCCAGTCGCGCCAACGGATGGTGGCGTCGGCGATCTCGGCAGGCGCGGTGATGTTGCAGTAGAGGCCCTTGAAGCGGCCATCGGGGCTGTACACCGCCATGATGTTGAACGGCTCGCCCCGGTAGTAGTGCTCCATGAACAGGTCGCCTGCCTCGAGCACAAAGGAGCCGATGGCAAACGGCTTGGGCGCCTGCCACAGGCAGCGCACCACCACCACCTGCGCGTCGGCATAGACGCACTCGCCCTCATAGGTCAGCCGCTCGCGCCCCTCATAGTCAAGCTTGGTGATGGCGAACTGTGCACCCATCACAGCCCCAGCGCTGTCAACAGGCGCTGACGGATGCCTGCCGCCTCGGGCGTATCCAGTTGTGTCTGCTCACGCGGCCGCGGCAGGGGCACGTCCAGCGCAAGGGCGATGGTGCCTGGTCGGGGCGACATGACCAGCACACGTTCGGACAGGTAGATGGCCTCGTCGACGTCATGGGTCACAAAGAGCACCGTCTGCCCGAACCGCTCCCACACCTGCAGCAGCCAGTCTCGCATGCTGCGGCGCGTGAGGGCGTCGAGAGCGCCAAAGGGCTCGTCGAGCGCCAGCACGGTGGGGTGGGTGAGCATGGTGCGCAGCAGGGCGGCCCGTTGGCGCATGCCCCCCGAGAGCTGCGAAGGATAGCTCTCCTCAAACCCCTGCAGCCCGAATAGAGGCAACAGCGCCAGGGCCTCTTGCAGGGCCTCGGTGCGATCGCGGCGCTGGATCTCGGGGCCGAGCAGCAGGTTATCCATCACCCGCCGCCAGGGCATCAGCAGGTCTTGCTGCGGCATCAACCCCACGCGGCCCAGGCGCGGCAGCGCATCGCCCTGCAGCCTGATAGAGCCGCTATCGGGCTCCATCAGGCCACAGATCAGGTTGAGCAGCGTGCTCTTGCCGCAACCGCTTGGCCCCACCAGTGAGACGAACTCGCCCTCAGCCGCGTGCAGGGTCACGTCATCGAGCGCGTGGACGACGCGCCCATCTACCCGAAACAGCTTGCTGACCTGCTCGACCTCGACCGCAAAGTGGTTCACAGGCGCAGTCTACTCGGGCAGATAGTCGTTGGTATAGGCGGCGCCAGCGTCGATCTCAGCGGCCAGCAGGCCATGCTCGTACATCCAGTCGGCGAACTCTTGCCACACTTCGGCCCTTTGTACGCCCCAGCGAGGGGCATCGGCCTGATACTGAGCGCCCAGCCACGCCTGGCTGGCGCGCACCAGCTCGGGGTCGCTCTCGGGTGAGTGCTTGAGCAGGATATCGGCCGCTTCGACCGGGTGCTCGATGGCGTAGGCATAGCCGCGCGCAGTGGCGGCCAAAAAGCGGCGCGCCAGTTCGGGGCGCTGGGCCAGCGTATCCTCGCCGGCGATGATCACCGGCGTGTAATAGTCGGGCACGCAGTCGCCATACAGGGGCACGGCGTTCAGCTCCACGCCCATCAGGTCGGCGTGCACACCGTCCCACCCCAAAAAGATCCAGATCAGATCAGCCCGTCCGGCCACCAGCGCGGGAAAGGTGTCATAGCCCACATCCACGAACTCGAGCTTGTCGATGTCGGCGCCCTCGCATTGCATCAGGCCTTGCAGCAGCGGGCGCTCGATGGGCAGCCCAAAGGACGCATAGGTCTTGCCTTCAAAGTCGGCCGCGCTCTCGATGCCCGCCGAGGCCAGCGAGGCGATCGCCGAGGTGTTGTGCTGGATGAGGGCGGCGATAGAGACCACCGGAATGCCGCTGGCCCTGGCCACGGTGACCTCATCCTGAAAGCTGACGCCAAAGGGCGTATTGCCGGCTGCGACCTGTTTTAGCGCCGCCGACGGATCGGAAGGCACCTGAATGTCAACGTCGAGCCCCTCGTCAGCATACCAGCCCTTTTCGAGGGCCACGTAAAAGCCGGTGTGGTTGGTGTTGGGCACCCAGTCGAGCGACAACACCACCGGCTCGAGCTCCTGCGGGCGCGCACAGCCAGCCAGCAGCACCAGTACGATGGCCGCCAGCACCGCCAGACGATGCCATGTCAATTCCTTGGTCATCTCTATAGCTCCTCCCAATGCTCCTGCCGGCCAAAGCGCCAGGGCTGCAACAGCCGTTCGACCAGGTTGACCAGGCCAAACAGCCCCAGGCTCAGCACGGCACTGATAAAGATGCTCACAAACACCCAGTCGGTGCGGAACGAGTTGGTGGCGCGCAGCATGAAAATGCCCAGTCCACGGCTGGCGCCCACCCATTCGCCCAAGATGGCCCCCACCACACTGTAGGTGATGGCCACTTTGATGCCGGTAAAGATCATCGGCAGCGCCGAGGGGAGCCGCACCTTGAAAAAGAGGTCGCTGCGGCTGGCGCCCATGGTGCGCAACAGGGCCAACAGGTCGCCACTGGCCGAGCGCAGGCCATCGGCCGTGTTCACCACCACCGGGAAAAAGCAGACCAGCCCCACGACGATGATCTTGGGCAACAGCCCATAGCCGAACCAGATGACCAGCAGAGGCGCGATGGCGATGGTCGGCACCGTCTGCGAGGCCACCAACAGGGGATAGAGGGCGCGGCGCAGCAGCGGCGACAGGTCGAGAGCGATGCCCAGCCCGAGGCCCAGGGCCAGCGCGGCTGCAAAGCCCAGCAGGGTCTCGAGCAGCGTGCGCGCGACGTGTGGCCACAGCAGGCCCGCCGAGGCGATGCCTGCACGCCACACTGTGCTGGGCGCCGGCAGCAGCCAGTCCTGAATGTCGAGCGCGAGGGCCAGCACCTCCCAGAGCGCCAACAGCCCCACAATGAGGGCGGCGGCCGGCAGGGCCTGGGCTGCGCTGCGACGCAGACGCACTCTCATGGCGAGACCTCCTGCGCACCTGCCGCCTCGCTGGCCTCAGACGGGGTGTGCACCAGCAGCAGCCGCCCACTACGCACCGTGATGCGCGCCGTGCAACCCAGCATGACGTTGCTGACGCCACGCGCAGCCCCCACATAGAGCGATTCGTCGCACAAAGGGTAGGCCAGCCCGCTGGTGGTGATGCCGTGACAATCGCCGCCCAGAGGCAGCAACGACACGGTGTCGCCGGCGGCGCCGGCCAGCTCCGACGGCCCCTCGGGCAGCAGCCGCACCCAGGTGGCGCCATCATAGATGGCCGCCTGGAGCCCCTGCAGCTCAGGCAGGGCCAGCAGCATCAGGTTGGCCAGCTCGTGATCGATGCGCCCGCCCAGCGCGCCTATCAGGGTGATACGGCTGGGCGCTCGCTGCGCGGCATAGAGCAGTGCCAACTCGGCATCGGTCTCGTCTTTGGCGGTGGGGTGTCGCAACACCGTGCAGCCGGCCGCCTCGAGCGCGGCCAGCACCGTCGGTGTGACCGAGTCCAGGTCGCCGATCAGCACCGCCGGCGAGAGCCCATG
>MTKY01060997.1_pt1 | contig 13403 bp, 17 predicted proteins | sample 1042731 | NCBI WGS metagenome assembly MTKY01 (sample SAMN06212206, study PRJNA360538) | anaerobic digester metagenome | biome: Wastewater treatment plant; material: sludge; isolation source: anaerobic digester fed with sludge from wastewater treatment plant | place: Denmark: WWTP Soeholt ... | reverse complement strand
GAAACGCTCCGCGATGCCGACCTCGATGCGATCCGCGATCAGTTTCGCCGCTTCACCGATGCCGAGATCCTCCCGCACGCGCACCGCTGGCACCTCGCCAACGACCTGATCCCCGACGCCACAGTGCGCGCGATGGCCGACCTCGGCACCTTCGGCGTCTGCATCCCCGAGGCCTTCGGCGGACTGGGCCTGTCGAAGCTGGTGATGTGTATCGTCACCGAAGAATTGTCGCGCGGCTGGATCGGGGCGGGATCACTCGGCACGCGGTCGGAAATTGCCGGCGAGCTGATCGCGATGGGCGGCACCGACGCGCAGAAGGCGCAGTGGCTGCCGCGGATCGCCAGCGGCGAGGTGTTGCCGACCGCAGTGTTCACCGAACCCGATGTCGGATCGGACCTTGGTTCGCTGCAAACCAAGGCGAAGCGCGAGGGCGATCATTGGGTGATCGACGGTGCGAAGAACTGGATTACTCACGCCGCACGGTCGGACCTGATGACGCTGCTCGCGCGCACCTTGCCCGATGCGAAAGGCTATGCCGGGCTCTCGATGCTGCTCGTCCCCAAGCCGCGCGGAACCGCTAGCGAGGCTTTTCCGGCCGAGGGGATGAGCGGCAGCGAGATCGATGTGCTCGGCTATCGCGGGATGCGCGAATATGCGCTGCAATTCGACGCGATGATCGCACCCGCTGATGCTCTGCTCGGCGCCGAAGAGGGGCAGGGATTCAAGCAGCTGATGCGCACCTTCGAGGGCGCGCGCATCCAGACGGCCGCGCGCGCCGTCGGGGTGGCGCGGCGCGCGCTCGAACTCGGGCTGGATTATGCGTTGGCGCGCAAACAATTCGGCAAGGCGATCATCCACTTCCCGCGCGTCGCCGACAAGCTGGCGATGAGTGTGGTCGATTTCGTCATGGCGCGCGAACTCAGCTATGCCGCGGCGCGGGCCAAGGACAGCGGCAAGCGCTGCGACATCGAGGCGGGGATGGCGAAACTGCTCGCCGCGCGAGCAGCCTGGTCGAACGCCGACGCCGGCCTGCAGATCCACGGCGGCAACGGCTATGCGCTCGAATATGAAATGAGCCGGGTGCTGTGCGACGCACGCATCCTGAATATTTTCGAAGGCGCGGCGGAAATTCAGGCGCAGGTGATCGCGCGCGGGCTGATCGAGCGGCGCAACTAATCGGCGGCTTGATGCGAAGTCGCATTTTCACCGGGCCTCAAAAAATAATTTGCCTCAGAACGGGGTTAATGCAAAAGGCGCCAATAGCCGCGAAGCGAGCATTTTGGGGGGTGAATACGATTTCGGTCACGCAAAGTGTGGCTGCATGTTGCCGCCGCCAAACTTGATTTCGACTCGTGATGCTCTATTCAAATCCCGTGCACGGCGATCCCGACAATTACATCAGCCTGCTGTCTGTCGCGCAGATTGAAACACTGCGGCACGTTTATGAGCACAAAAATTCCAAACAAATTGCGCGTCTAATGAATGTTTCGCCGCACACGGTGGACGAAAGAGTTCGGCGATCGTTAAAAAAGCTCAATGCTGCCAACAGGATAGAGGCGGCCCGTATCTTGGCAGTTAACGGTGTCTTCGACAATGTTACCCCTTATCAGCCTTTGACATATCAATTGATCGACCTAGGCGCCGCCCCGGCGGCCCCCGATGCCGAGCGGGGGCGCAGTTCGTTTCGGCGACTTTTCGACATCGGTTCGCCATTTCCGACCGCGTCCCAGCCGGCCAACCGGCATGGGTTGATGGAAAGGATTATCTGGCCAATATTGATCGCCTTCGCGACGATTTTGGCTTTCTCCGCACTCTATTCAATCCTTGTCGGACTTGGTCGGGTGATGACCTGACGTTCGAGACGAATGCTGCGGGGGGGAAACCGGTAGCATTCTTTTTCAAGGAAAAAGAACATGCTGAATGAACGAGTTTCGGCGGCCAAAAAAATCGCTGCCGACCTGCATCAAGCCGAAGACGCGATCGACGAAGCGATGATCCGCATCGCCCAGCTCGCCGCGACCCTGCCCACCGCGCGGCGCGACACCAATATGTCGGCGATCGTTGGCCAGGCTGCCATGTCCAAGGTCGCGAATGCGCTCGCTGCCGCCGGCGAAGTCCGCCAGCTCTTGACCGACGCGCATCTGGCACTGACAGTGACGCAAAAGGAAGTGGGTCTGGGTACCCGCATGTTCGGCGCCGGGGTCAAGCCCGCCGAAGCGAAGCTGGTCGATCAGGGCAGCAATGATCGAGCCGCTGCCGAAGTCGCTGCCGTGCCGTTCGCGAAGGCCGTTTGATCATCAGGAAGGGTTAACAGCCACAATGTGGTCCGTGGCGATTTACTATTTGGTACTGCTCACAACGGTTGCCGTCGCGATAAGACGCGGCGGCCCGTTCGAGCGGTGGGCGGCCTACACCGCCCTGATCGCCTCGGTTCTCACCAGTGTTTTGACGCCGTTTCCGACCTGGGCTCATATTGAACTGAATATCTTTGTGATCGACGTGCTGGTTCTGCTCAGCTTCTGGTTCATCGCCTTGAAGACGCAGAGTTTCTGGCCTTACTGGATCACCGGCTGGCAATTGATCGCCATCTTCGGCCATATCCAGAAGTTCATGTTCGCAGAGATATTGGCGCGACCTTATTCGCTCCTTTCAGTCTATATATCGTATCCGATCCTGTTGCTGATTATCTATGCATCAGGTTCGTCCAGCCGGCAGCGCGACGTTCCAGCCTGACATTGTGGCACCCCATGGGGTTTCCGCGCATGCAGCAATTTTCGAACCAAGAAGTTGCAGAATTAAAGTCGCGTATCGACGAGATACACGAGCTGCTGGCGGGCCGCGGTGGCGAATTGTCGACGCCCTCGACATATCGCAGCGGCGGCGGTGACGTCTCGCCGCAAGCGGTCTTGCTGAACCAGCTCTCGCTCAGCATCCAGATGCGGCGTATCCGGCGCAACCATTTCGGCAGCGCGGAACTGGCGGGGCCGATCTGGGACATGATGCTCGACCTGATGCTGGCCGAAAACCATGATCGCGCGCTCAGCGCCAGCGATCTGGCAACCGGCGCCGGAGTTCCGCTGTCTTCGGGGCTGCGGATGATCAGCACGCTCGAGCGGCTTGCACTGGCGCAGCGTTCGATCGACGAGCGCGACCGGCGGCGGACGATCGTCCGGCTGACGGCCAACGGCATCGAACGCATGGCCAGCTATTTCGGAAAAGTCGGCGTCGCCTTGCAGAACAACCAGATGCTCGCGGCCTGAGCGTCCCCGACCGGGTGCGATGGCCGAGCGGGTCGCACACGCCGCACCCGGTCACCCCTTCAGCGTTCGCGCTATTCGGTCATCTGGCGCATCATGCGATCGACCTTGGCCATCGCGTCGCGCTTGATCTGGCAAATCCGCGCCGCGCTGACGTCGAGGGTCAGGCCGATCTCGTGCAGGTTGAGCTCCTCAAAGAAATAGAGTTGCAAAACCATCTGTTCGCGGTCCGACAGGCAGCTGATGCACTGGCGCAGTGCACCCATCAAATCGGCCTGCTCGCATTGTTCGCCCGCGCCGACGCCGTCGTCGGGCAACAGGAAGGCGCCGGTGTCGGTCAATTCGTCGAGCGAGGTCGACCGGCCATGCGTCGCACTGCGTTCGAGCGCGAAATAATCCTCTGCCGACAGACCAAGCGCCGCAGCCATTTCGGTGGCGACAGGGGCGCGCATCAATTGCTGTTCCAATGCCGCGCGCGTTGCCTGGATACGCTTGGCGGCGCCCATCGCCGAGCGGCCGACATCGGCTTCGCGGCGCAGCTGGTCGATCATGGCGCCGCGGATGCGCGTCGTCGCATAGGTGGCAAAGGCAAAGCCGCGCTCTTCATAATTCTGGCTCGCCTCGATCAGCCCGATCAGCCCGGTCTGGATCAGATCGTCGAGCTCGCTCGTCCGCGACACGCGCGAAAACACCTGCCACGCGATCTTGCGGACCAGCGGCGCATATTCCTCGATCAGCGCCTCGACGCTTTCGCCGTAACCGCGCACGCGCGGAGCGCGGGTCGTCGGCGCGGCGAACTGCTCGGCGGGCTCAATTCTCATGCACTTGGTCCTCCATATGGGCGTCGGGCCCGACCGCGAGGCGCGGCACTTCGGCGCCGATCGTCGCGACAATTTCGGTCTGTTTGCTGGCCGGGATCTCGAGGTACGAGATCACGGCGACGTCGGGGAAAGTGGCGCGAATCAGCCGCGACAGCGCCGATCGGCAAATCGGCGAGGCGACGAGTGCAAAGCTGCGCGTCTGGAGCAGCAGCGGTTCGACCGCCTGTCCGACCTGATCGATGATCTTCATCGCCATGCCATGTTCGAACGGCCATTCGGCACCCGGATTGGCACGCACCGACTGGTTCAGCAGCACTTCGATCTCGGGACTGAAGGTCACGACGGGCAGCGGCATCCGGCTGGGCACGATCGTCTGGACGATCAGCGCGCCGATGCGCTGACGCACCGCTTCGACCAGGTCGATTTCGGTGAGTTGCTGTGCCGACAGCGATACCATCGCCTCGGCAATCTTGCGGAAATCGCGCAGCGGCACCCGTTCGATCAGCAGCGATTTGCACAGGCTGGCGATTCGCGGCAGCGGATAGCCCTGTGGGCTGAGATTCTGTGCGAGCTGTGGATAATGGACCTTGAGATTATCGATCAATGCCTGTGCGTCATCGATCCCGAACAGCTCGGCGGCGGCGCCGACGATGCTGTTGTTGAGGTGGGTGGCGACGACGGTCGCGGGGTCGACGACGGTATAGCCCGCCGCAATTGCGTCGTTCTGCGTCGCCTTGGGAATCCAGAGCGCGTCGAGGCCGAAGGTCGGATCCTTGCACGGCCGCCCGACGACTTTGGTGACGAGGTCGCCCGAATCGAGCGCGAGCATTTCGTTGGGAAACACCTCGTCCTCGCCGACGATCACCCCCGCGACCGAAATGCGATAGACGTTGCCAGGCAGCGACAGGTCGTCGCTGACCTTCACCGGCGGCACGACGAAGCCGAGTTCTTTCGACAATTGGCGGCGGATCCCGGTGATCCGGGTCATCAGCGGCGCGCCCTTGCGGTCGTCGACCAGACTGACCAGCGCATAGCCGATTTCGAGCTGGCAGGCGCTGGCATCGCTGACGTCGGCCCATTCGATCAGCGAGGGGTCGGGCGCGGCAGCGGCGGGTTCGGGGGCGTCGGCGATTGCGGTGGCGGTGCGGCGCAACTGCCAGCCGACGGCAAAGGACAGTGCAGCGGCGGGCAAGACCAGCAGCTGCGGCATCGCCGGGACCATGCCAAGAATGAACAAGATGCTCCCGACCGCGATCCACACCGATGGCGCCGCAAACTGGCTGCTGATCTGACCGCTGAGGTTGAACGGCGACGCGACGCGCGTGACAATGGCGGCAGCGGCGATCGACAGCAGCAGCGCGGGGATCTGCGCGACCAGCGCGTCGCCGATGGCCAGCGTGACATAGGTGCTGCCGGCTTCGGAAAAGCTGAGGCCGTGGCTGAAAATGCCGAGGATCAGGCCGCCGACGATGTTGACGAACAGGATCAGCAGGCCGGCGATCGCATCGCCTTTCACGAACTTCGATGCACCGTCCATCGAGCCATAGAAATCGGCTTCGGTGGCGACTTCGACGCGGCGCGCCTTGGCTTCTTCGGGGGTGAGCAGCCCGGCGTTGAGATCGGCGTCGATTGCCATCTGCTTGCCCGGCAGCGCGTCGAGCGTGAAGCGCGCCGACACTTCGGACACGCGCCCCGCGCCCTTGGTAATAACGACCATGTTGATGATCATCAGCACGAAAAAGACGAACAGTCCGACGACATAATCGCCGCCGATCATCACCTCGCCAAAAGCCTCGATAACATGGCCCGCCGCGGCGGTGCCCTCGTGACCGTGGACGAGCACGACGCGCGTCGAGGCGACGTTCAGCGCAAGGCGAAACAGCGTGGCAAGCAGCAACACGGTCGGGAAGGACGAAAAATCGAGCGGCTTGGCGGCCGAAAGCGCGACCATCAGGATCGCGAGGCTGATCATGATGTTGGCGACGAAGCTGATGTCGAGGATCAGCGGTGTTACCGGGACCACCATCAGGCCGACAAGGATGAGCATCCCGACCGGCAGCGCCGACGCGCCGGCGATCCGGCCGATTTTGCCGAGGTTGAAACCCCCGATCATGCTGCGCCGCCCGACATGGAAGCAAGCCGCCGATAGGCATCGGCAGCAAAGCCCATCGAAAGTTTGCGCGGCATCGGCTGGATTTCCATCATCTGCAGCGGGGGACGTCCCCCGCCGCCCGCCATGCCGCTCGAGCTGCTCGCCGAAGCGTGCCAGCCGGCGGGGGCGAAGGGTTTCATATTTTCGATCTTGCCGCCGTTCTCGAGCTTGGCGCGAAAGCGGTCGCGGATCTCGGCGAGGCTGCGCATGCTGCCGTCGGGGGCGTAAAAGACCGAGCGGTTGGCGGCCGCCGCCTCGGGCATCATCGGCGCACCGGGCTGGTCGGGATTGGCGTCGAGCGCGGTCAGAAATTTGGCGGCGCCGCCTGACCCAAGGAAATGCGCGAGATAAAGGTCGACGGGCTCGGCGCTGCGGCCGATCCGGCTTTCCAGATATTCGCGATTGTCGCCGGTCAGCGCCGCAGCCATCGTCGACGCGGCGGCGGGGTCGTCGCGCAGGTCGAAAATCTGTTGGCGAAGCGTCGGGTCGGTGACGGTGAGCCGCCCCGATCCATCGCGGCCGATCGCGTTGGCCGCCCAAGCGAGGCCATGATTGGCGCCGTGGCGGTCGAGTGTCGCAAGCCAGGTCTGCTTGGTAAACTGATACAGTCCGCGCGCCGACGAGGTCGACGCTTTGGCGGTCGGATTATAGCCGCTTTCGACGCGGGCGACATCGACCAGATAGTCGAAATCAACGCCCGTGCGCGCCGACGCCGATTGCACCGCATCCATGACGGGTGCGGTGACGCGGCGGGCGGGCTGGGGATTGTTGATTGCGTTCATACATCGGTTTCCGCTGGTTCAGCAGGGCTGTCTCAGCAAACCAAAAGCAATCATCGTGCCATTTACGGTTAACGGCAGAAACCTATAGGGTAATCAGTAAGTTAAAGCAGCACCGCGCTGGTGGGTGCCGCGAATGTCGTGGTTCCTGTCAATCCGCTGACGCGTCCAGTCCTTGAGGACATTGACGCGGATCGCCGCGGCTTCGAGCTGCCGCAGCGTCTTGCCGATCATCTGCTGGGCGCGCTGTTCACTGCCTCTTGGGATACCCGCGCCGCGAAACAGGATCACCGCTGTCGCCAGCTCTTCGGTCGCGGCGATGATTGCGCCCGCGTCGTGGCCGTCGAGCGCGCCGACGAGCGTATCGAGCCGCGATTGTACGTCGTCGAGCATCGTTCAAGCCCCGCCGGTGTGGAAATCGATCATCGCGCTGGCGATGATCGCTGGGTGAACGCCATAACTGCCGTTGGCGATCGCGGTCCGCAGCGCTGCGACGCGCGCGACATCGATCGGCGGCGCCTGGGTGGCGAGGCTGCTCGTGAGGCGGATCAGTCGCGCGGCGGGCAGGCTGTCCGGCACGGTGCGCAGCTGTTCCGGCGCGCGCGCGGGTTGGGCGGCAGTCTCGCTGGCGACGCTACGCAGCGGGGTCGTGCGGGCAATGCCGCCGACGGGTCCGATCTTGCTGCTTTCACCCGACATAAAGGCCTCCATCCGGTGCCGTCAGAAAAGTGACGGCGCGGTTCACGAAGGCTTTAACGGACGCGGAACAGGGCGATTAAGGCGGTTTGCCGCAAAAAATCAAAAGAAAGGCCCGGTGGCGTCGGAAAGCCGACAGTGACCGGGCCATTGGGCAGGGTAGGGAGACGATGGAGCTAATCGTCGAGGCGGGCACGACCGGGGCCGATGACCCTCGCGCTCAATGACGATTTGGCATCGTTGCCGCGCAGCGCGATTGTTTCGCCGATGCGGCCATCCTCGGCGGCGACCGCGGCATAGCTGACCGAAAAGCTTTCGGCTTCGATCGTGACGCGGACATTGTCGCCGCGGCGGATGACCGGAGCGCTGGAGGCGGTACGCGGAGAGGCCGACGCAGTCGAAGTCGCAGTCGTCGGCCCGGTCATCGGGACCCGAAGCCGCCAGCCGAGCGAGGCGCAGCGTACCGCGAGCGCATTGGCGTCGATTGCGGTGACCGAAGCCTGTTCGGGGCAACGCGCCAGCTTGATGCGCCGATCGACCGGAGTCGCGGTGCGCCCCAGCGCGCTGGCGACCATCGCAGTCAGCACGTCGATCGTCTGCCAGTCTTCGGTGGCTTGATCGGCGTGGGCAGGGATCGCGGTGGCGGCGCAGGCGACAAGCCCGGCGGCCAGCCGCGCGGTAATGGCATGAGACAAGATCCATCTCCTTGGGTCCAAAATGGGTACCCGCCATTTTGCACGAAGCGTGCCAGTCGCGGTTTGCAGCGCGATTGGCGGCGATCCGGCGCGGCGCCGTCGGTTTTTTGACGAGCGCAATTTCGTCGCACCGCGTAGAATATTTAAACATCTGAAAAACCAACAAAAATCAAGTTTGGCACGGCGCTTGCATCGTTCTTTGTGTTTTCCGCGCGTCGGCGCCGGCAGTGACCGAACCGGGCGAGCGGCGAAAGAAGGAATTTGATGATGGCATCCGAAAAACTCTTTGGCCTGCACGCGACGGCGCTCCAGCTGCGCAGCCAGCGCATGATGATGCTCGCGTCGAACATCGCCAATGCCGCGACGCCGGGGTACAAGGCGCGCGACCTCGATTTCGCGAAAGCGCTCGACCTCGCGCAGCAGGGCGGCTCGACCGCCAATGCCGTGGAGGGCGCGGTTGCCTATCGCGTCCCGGTGCAGGCTTCGCTCGATGGTAACACCGTCGAAATGGCGACCGAACAGACGGCGTTCGCTGAGAACGCGCTCGCCTATCGCTCCAGCCTTTCGTTCCTCAGCGGCCGCGTCAACACGCTGACCCGCGCGCTCAAGGGCGAATGACGATGAACGGAAATTTCTCGGTCTTCGACATCAGCGGCCGCGCCATGTCGGCGCAGCTCGTCCGTCTCAACACCACCGCATCGAACCTGGCCAACGCCGGAACGATCGCGGGCAGCGAAGCCGAAGCCTTTCGCTCGCTGAAACCCGTGTTTCGCACCGTTATGGACGGCCAGGGCCGCGCGACGGTGCAGGTCGACCAGATCACGACGTCGAAAATGGCGCCGTCGAAACGCCACGATCCGTCGAACCCGCTCGCCGACAAGGACGGCAACGTCTGGGAAGCCGCGGTCGATAGCGCCGCCGAGCTGGTCGAGATGGTCGAGACCGCGCGGCAGTATCAGAACAATGTCCAGGTCCTCGAAACCGCCAAGGGTCTGATCAACGAAACTCTCAGGATGGGACAATAAAATGGCCGTCAACAACGTCACCAACGCCAGTAATGTCGTGCTCCAGCCCAAGGGCAGCGGGCAGCAGATGGGACAGAGCGATTTCCTGCGCCTGATGACCGCGCAGCTGTCGCAGCAGGATCCGTTCAACCCGGTCGATAACCAGCAGATGGTTGCCCAGATGGCGCAATTCTCCAGCCTCGCCGGGATCAGCGAAACCAACACGACGCTGCAGCAGATTTCCGATCAGCTCGCGGCGCAGACCCAGTTGCTCAAAGACATCAAGGCCGCCACCCCGGCGCCCGCACCCACCATCTAAGGAAGGAAAAGCCATGTCATTCTACACCTCGCTTTCGGGCCTCAAGGGCGCCCAGACCGAAATGTCGGTCATTTCGAATAACATCGCGAACGCCGGCTCGATCGGGTTTAAGCGCAGCAAGGCGCAGTTCGGCGATATTTTCGCTTCGTCGCCGACCCAGTCGACCAAGATGATCGCGGGCCAGGGCCAGCGACTGAACGGCATAAGCCAGCAGTTCACCCAAGGGTCGTATGAATCGAGCGAAAAGACGCTCGATATGGCGATCGTTGGCGAAGGCATGTTCGTCGTAAAGGGCGATCCGCCGCGCGAACAGGTGACCTACACCCGCAACGGCGCGTTCACCGCGACCCCCGACCGCAATGTCATCGATTCGACGGGGCAGAAGCTGCAACTTCTGCCCGTCGATGCAAATGGCAACGTCACCGACAATACCCTGGCCGGAGCGTTTGACTTCGTGCTGCCCTCCGGCGCGCCGAGCGATCCCACCGCGCAACTGGTCAATGTGTCGGTCGGGCTCGACGGCCTGGTTTCGGCGACCTTTGCCAATGGCGAGGCGCAGACGCTCGGCAAGGTCGCGATGGCGACGTTCCCCGCGATGGAGGGACTGCGCCCCGTCGGCGATGCCCATTGGCAGTCGTCGGGCGAAAGCGGCCCGCCGACGATCGACGCCGCGACCAATGGTCCGATGGGCGCGATCCGGTCGGGCGCGCTCGAACGATCGAACGTCGATATCACCGAAGAACTGGTGATGCTGATCGGCGCGCAGCGCAATTTCCAGGCGAACGCCAAGGCGATCGAGGGCGCTTCGCAGCTGTCGCAAACCATCATCAACATGCGTTGATCGAGCGTAATCAGCCGCTGCCGGGAGCCTTCAGATGGACAAACTCATCTACACCAGCCTTACCGCGATGCGGGGCAGTCAGGCCCGGCAGACGGCGATCGCCAACAATCTGGCGAATGCACAGACGCCCGGGTTTCGCGCCGACATGGCCGAGGCGCAGGCGTTGTGGCTGAACGGCAGCGGGCTCGACGCGCGCGCGATGTCGTCGGAAGAAGTGCTCGGCGCCGACATGCGTGCCGGCACGGTCACCGCGACGGGACGCGACCTCGATATCGCAATACAGGGCGATGCGTTGCTCGTGGTGCAGGCACCCGACGGCGCCGAAGCCTATACGCGGCGCGGCGACTTGCAGATTTCGCCGAGCGGACTTTTGACCACCGGCGATGGCCACCCCGTTCAGGGCGGTCAGGGGCCGGTTACGATTCCGCCCGCCGACGCGGTGACGATCGACGTCGAGGGCCGGGTTTGGATCGTCCCCGCGGGCGGCGATGCCGAAAATCCGCAGGAGGTCGACCGGATCCGGCTCGCGACCCCGACGGGTTCGGACATCGCCAAGGGGCTCGACGGCCTGTTCCGCGTCAAGGGCGAGGGCATTCTGCCCGACGATCCCGAAGCGCGGCTGATCACCCGCTCGATCGAAGGTTCGAACGTCGCCGCCACCACCGCGCTGGTCGACATGATCGAGGCGAGCCGGAGCTGGGACACCCAGCTCAAGCTCGTCAGCGACGCACGCGACATGGACAGCGCGACCGCAAATCTGATGCAGCTTCCCCGTTAAGGAGATAATGAAATGAGCTTCGGTGCCTTGCACGTCGCGCGAACCGGTCTGGATGCCCAGGGCTTCCGGATGCAGGTGATCGCCAACAACCTCGCCAACGTGAACACGACGGGTTTCAAGCGCGACCGCGCCAGCTTTGAAACGCTGAGCTACCAGATGATGACCGCGCCGGGGGCGCCGTCGTCGGCCGAAAACCGATACGCGACCGGTCTCAACCTTGGCAGCGGGGTGTCGCTCGGCGGCACGTCGCGCATCGATACGCAGGGGACGTTCGCGACCACCGGCAACGCACTCGACATGGCGATCGACGGCGCTGGCTATTTCCAGGTCGAAATGCCCGACGGGCGCACCGGCTATACCCGCGCCGGCAATTTCGGCCGCTCGCCCGACGGGACGATCGTGACGTCGGACGGCAAGCCGCTCACCCCCGCGATCCAGATTCCCGAGGATAGCACCAATGTGTCGATCGGCGCCGACGGCACCGTGTCGGCGACCGGCGCCGACGGGACGCTGACCGAACTCGGCCGCATCGAACTCGCGCGCTTTGCCAACCCGGCGGGCCTCCAGGCGATCGGCGACAACATGCTCGTCGAGACCGCCGCTTCGGGAGCGCCGCAGGTCGGCGCCGCGGGGCTGGAAGGCCGCGGCAGCTTGCGCGGCGGGATGCTCGAGGGATCGAACGTCAATGTCGTCGAGGAACTCGTCGACATGATCGAGACGCAGCGCGCCTACGAGGTCAATTCGAAGATGATCCAGGCCACCGACGAGATGATGAAAAATGCTGCGCAGACGCTCTAAGCTGTTGGTTGGTGTGGCGTTTGTCCTCGCGCTCGTGCCGGTTGGCGCGGCGGCGAAGGACAAATTGCCGCCCGACACCTTTGCTGCGGCGACGCCGGTTCCCCCGGCACCGTTGCCCGGCAATGGCTCGATCTTTCAGGGCAGCTATGTGCCGCTGACCTCGGGCGGTCGCGCCGGGCAGGTCGGCGACATTCTGACCATCCAGCTCGTCGAGCGCACCGCCGCGACCAAAAGCAACGCCGCGGGGACGCAGCGCGACGGCAATATCAGTCTAACGCCGCCGGCGACCGGGCCGCTGTCGCTGTTCAACCCCAGCGATATCGCGATGGGCGGCGGCCAGCAATTCAAGGGCAAGGGCGATGCGTCGCAATCGAACGCCTTGTCGGGTGAGGTCAGCGTGACCATCGCCGCGGTCTATCCGAACGGCACGATGCTGGTGCGCGGCGAAAAGCTGCTGACGCTCAACCGCGGCGACGAGCGCGTCCAGATTTCGGGGATCGTCCGCGCGATGGATATCAGCCCCGACAACCGTATCCTGTCGACCCGCGTCGCCGACGCGAACATCCGTTACGTCGGCAAGGGCGAGATCGCGCGCGCCAGCAAGCAAGGCTGGTTGCAGCGTTTCTTCTCGATCATCAGCCCGTTCTGAAAAGGATCATAAAGTGTCCCAGCGTCCTACCCTGTTCGCCCTGATCGCGCTCCTGCTCGCCAGCCTGACCTTTGCGGCGCCGGCGCAGGCGCAGCGCATCAAGGACATGGGCCAGTTCCAGGGGCTGCGCGCCAACCAACTGACGGGCTATGGCATCGTGGTTGGCCTCGCGGGGACGGGCGACGACAGCCTCGACTATTCGACGCTGGGCATGAAGGGTGCGATTTCGCGCTTTGGCCTGACCTTGCCGCCGGGGGTCAACCCGGCGCTGAAGAATGCGGCGGCGGTGATGATCACCGCCGAACTGCCGCCTTTTGCCAAGCCTGGCCAGCGGCTCGACGTGACGGTGTCGGCGATCGGCAAGGCGAAAAGCTTGCGCGGCGGCACCCTCGTGCTGGCGCCGCTCTATGGCGCCGACGGGCAGATTTACGCGATGGTGCAGGGCAACCTCGTCATCGGGGGGCTTGGCGTCGATGCCGCCGACGGATCGAAAGTGACGGTCAACGTCCCGTCGAGTGGCCGCATCGCCAGCGGCGCGACGGTCGAGCGTGCGGTCGATACCGGCTTTGCCGCGAGCAACGGGCTGACCTTTAACCTCCACCAGTTCGACGCCA
>MTKY01002591.1_pt1 | contig 13404 bp, 5 predicted proteins | sample 1042731 | NCBI WGS metagenome assembly MTKY01 (sample SAMN06212206, study PRJNA360538) | anaerobic digester metagenome | biome: Wastewater treatment plant; material: sludge; isolation source: anaerobic digester fed with sludge from wastewater treatment plant | place: Denmark: WWTP Soeholt ... | reverse complement strand
TGCTTGAGTACGTGACCAGGGTGTGGTATGGTTGGGGATGGGAGTCGCTCGGCCCTACGCGCGTGTCCACGCGTTGGCCCCACTGACTTCGGGGCTTCTTTCCCCATTCTGGCCCTTGCAGCGTCGCCCGTTCCCCCTTGCGGCAGGCTCTCGGAGCACAGGCTCACGTCTCCGCGCCCACGGTTGTCTCTCTCCATCGCGCCCGGATTCGCCATTCGTCGTCTTCCACATTGGCGAGGCGAAGGCTTTGTCGCCCCATCGACACCTCGGATGGGCGGTTGTTGAACCCATGCAGGAACGCTGCCCATTCGACATGGGCAATCTCGGTGAGAGCGCTCCGGGTGCGGCTCGCCGGCAGGACCAGGTGGAGTAGATGTCTGCTCATCTTCGAGGGTCGCTTGTGGTGGTCGTGGCGATGTTAGGTGCAGGCATGGTCGGATGCCATGGGGGAGGGCACGAGGGTGTGGCCCCCGTTGGTCTCACTGAGACTCCCGTCGGCTCCTCGCAGGCGGGCCTCCGTGGTGACCTGAACGGCAATGGCAGCCCTGATGTCGCCGATGCTATCGGCATCCTGCGCATCGTCGTGGGGCTTGACGGGGCCAACGCGCAGGCCGATTGCGACGGCGACGGCAGCGCCGGAGTTGGCGACGCCATCGCGGTTCTCCGATGCGTGGTCGGCCTTGATGACTGGCCGATAGGCGGCGAGGACCCCGTCCTCGGCGACGAGAAGATCGGCCCTGATGGCCAGACGCTCGTGTGGGTGCCGGGCGGCAGCTTTATGATGGGGAACGATCGTCAGTGGCTACCCTATGGCGACGAGCGGCCAGTGCATCAGGTGACTCTCGATGGCTTCTGGATAGGCAAGTGCGAAGTCACCAACGCCCAATACGCGGCTTTCCTCAATGACGCGCAACCGGACGATGTCTCTCAGTGGTATGACTTCTGGGGCAGCGGCTACAGCGGGGTGGAGTTGGTGGGGGGGGTGTACCAGGCGAAAGCGCAGCTTGGCGCATGTCCCGTGGTCTTCGTGACGTGGAACGGTGCCGTGGCCTACTGCCAGCGCTACGGCTACACACTGCCAACGGAGGCCCGGTGGGAGTATGCCGCGGCCGGGCCCGATGCGCGCGTCTGGCCATGGGGCGACGAGTGGGACCAGACCAGGTGCAGCAACTCCTCCAACTCGTCCGAGACAGACACACCGTATGCCGTCGGCAGCTTCCCGACAGGAGCAAGCTGGTGTGGCGCGCTGGATATGGTGGGCAATGTAGCTGAGTGCTGTGCCGACTGGTATGCCGCGGACTACTACGGGTACAGCCCTGCGCTGGACCCCACGGGGCCTGCCCAGGGCGACTACCGTGTCGTTCGCGGCGGGAGCTTCCTATGGAACCAGTACGGCTGCCGCTGTGCGTACCGCAGCGAGACGACCCCGGTCGGCGTCGCGTGTGGCTTCTACGGCTTCCGTGTAGCGAGGAAAGCTGGTGGTCGCGCGAACTAGCCCGCGTCTGCCCCGGCCGGCAGGGCGTCCCGCACGAGGCGGCTCAGCGCCCTGACGACGCTCCCTCCTCCCCACCGGTGCTTCGCGAAGGTGGAATCACCCCGTGGCGTCTCAATACTGATCTCCAGGGCGGCAGAGCAGCTTCATGCCAGTGCCGCCGCCCGCAGACGGCGGCCAGACCTGCCAATACTGCCGGCTTCTCGCTCCCGGGAGGCTGTCAGGGCGTGGGAGTGTGCCAGGGGCAGGCTTGTCTAGGGCATTGAAGCACGGGGGGAGCGGCCCGACGTATCGCGCCGGGAAGACAGTGGAGGAGCATCAACGCTGGTACGCGCAATCGCGGTCGACCAGGCACAACAGACTGACAAGCTGTGTACCCAAAGGAGGATTGAGATTGCTGTGTGGTCACATGGGCTGCTCAGAGTGGTGGGATGTGTCGCAGTCTTCGGCTTGCTCTCGATGATCGTGGGAGGGTGTGGAGGGGGAGACGCCCCACTCCTGCCGGAGAATGGTGACGGCGGCGGTGACGACGCCGGTCCAGTCGCCCAACTCGGGAGCATCGTGGTCAACGTCGACTGGCCTCAGCCGCCGGCGGAGTCCGAAGCGGTGACGCCGGAGATGATCCCTGCCGCCGCGCAGTGCATCGTGCTCACGATTACGGACGCGTTTCAGCGCATGGTCGGGGAATGGAAGATACCCCGCTTCCAGAGCCAGCTCGTCATCGGTGGCATCCCCGCCGGCTGGGTCAATATCGTGGCGGAAGCCAAACCAAACCTGGATGGCACGGGTGTCGCGCAGGCTCAGGGGTCCGCGGTCCGTGAAGTGGCTCCGAACGCCGCCACGAATGTCGACTTCGTCCTGCAGAGCACCATCACCAGCTGGACGATCGGGCCCGAGAGCCCCAGATTTGGCGTCGGGTGGAGCCAAGTATTCACCGCTACGGCCCTCAATGCCCAGAACCAGGTAGTGCTGGTGCCGGCCCCCGGTGCGCCCAACTGGGAGATCACTGTGGTGGGTGGGGGTGACCCCACCGAGTACGTACTCGAACTGGGGCGAGGTGGTGACCAGTCACAGTACTGCTTGAATCTCGTCGGGCTGCGTAGCGGCATGATTCACGTCAGGGCCTTGATGGATGAGGACGGCGCCGGACCGGGCGGAGACCGCGTGGCCGAGCGCGACCTGACCATCGAGGACGTCATGCAGTGGAACCAGGATGCCGAGCAGTATGTCGGGCGCCACGCCATGTTCGATGAGATGAAACTCGGGAAGGGCTTCGACAGCTACACGGGCCGTCAGAAGGACTCTCCCTTTGAGGACATAGACGTCAACAATGACGTCATCGCCCAGCAACCCGGCGACGGCATCAAGCGTGCCTACTGCTTGTTCGGTCGCGACACACGTACGACCATCAGCGGCTTCGCCCTCGACAGCTATGGCGAGGTCGAGTACATGATGGTCGCGGGGGGCAGCCAGACCGCGAGTTGGGATGAGTCCAGGCAGCGGGATCAGTATGCCTGCAGCGTCGACATCGGCTACTTCATCGACCGGGGTGAGTGGTGGCTCCGCTCTTCGACGCTGAGGCTGAAACGCGATGCCGCACACCTGCTGGCGACCGATCGCGCGGCCTTCCGCGCACGCTACGGGGACCGCTTCGTCATTGGGGACAAGCGCTGCTCATTCCTCAACGCCAAGTATGGAGCTACCCACATCTCGGAGAGCTTCGCCCGCGACGTGCACCTGGAGTTCGACGTATATGGCACGATCGAGGAGATCAGCGGGGAGGTCAGCGCCAGCGGCTTCGAGTGGCTGACTGAACTCTCGGACCACACCGGCGTACGCGTCGATGTTACGACTAACGGCAATATCGATGGCCAGATTGCCGCGATCATCAGCGAAATGGTCAACCCCAATGATGACGCGCGGGCTGCGGCAATCGTTGCCCAGCTCGGCGGGGTTGCCGAGAACCTCGACAGCGCGCGCTCGGTTCAGTGTGGCCTTGTCACCGTCCCGATGAGCTGGGTCATACCCGCGCTCTTGAGTGACACCAAGCTCTACACCGGCCCGGTCGACAAGTGGATGATGCTCTACCAGAATCTGCTTCGCCAACAGGAGCGCCTCGCTGAGATCATCCCGGCGTTCGACACGACGTATGGCTATCTCTCTAACCACCGCAAGACCGACCTGCAGGCAGCCAAGGTCGAGGTGGACGGGAGGGTCGCCCAGGCACACGCCGTGCTGGAAGACTGGGCCATCAACGGCACGATGCCTGGGAACCCTACCATCGGCTTGGTGCAACTCAAGTGGCCGGACCCGCACGTGGACACCAAGGGTGGGGATTACCGGCAGACAGGGTTCGTCTGGCTGCATCAATACGAGCCGGGTTTCGCGCACGCATCGCGGGCAGGGATGGAGTACAAGTTTACGGTCGAGGATGTTGGCTGTCCATGCTATGCCGTAGTCAGCGGGCTCCTGCGCATCCCGGATCCAGTGGATGGGGGCACTCGCACCAAACTGGACGACGACTCGTGGCGGTTCGAATGGGGTGGCCAGGTCACTTGGTATGCTAACGGTGATGCAGCGCATCGTCTGTGTCCACTCTCGGATTGGCAGAACAGTCTCCGGGTCAAGATCTACCGCGAATCGGACGACACGGAGATTTTGGAGCAGTCTCTACCTGTCTCCATTCCATACACGGTGACGTGGAACTGAGGCGATGCAGCATCATCGAATGGCGCGCACCCCGTGTCGTGTGCGCCGGCAGCTCTCGTGCCCATCAGCGGTCAAGTGACCAAGTATGAGGAGGATCCCATGGTCATGTCAGAGTTCTCCCGTCTGATTCGGTATGCCGCGGCTGCGGCTGTCGGGCTGACGATAGTCGTTGCCGCAACTCTCCCCGGGTGCGGCGGGGAGGCAGGCTCACGCATCGCCGCCCCGTCCGGCGCAGTCAGCGTTCCGGCGCAGAGCGTCTGTGTCCTGGGCATTGATGGGTTGCAGACGGGGCGGACGGTGTCGACGCCCGCGCTGACCGCGGGCCCCGGCACCGATTTCGACCTGCAGGTGAGTGTCGATGACCGCAGCGCGATTGCCGGTCTGCAGTTGAGTCTGATCTTCGACAAGACGGTCCTCACGTGCACCGACATCGTGAACGGCGACATCATTGGCAACCCGCTCTGGACGCCCGGCGGTGGTGCCCCGCTCGTGGTCACGAATGTCCTCAATGACGAGGGTAGGGCCAATATCGCCGTCGTCTCCGCCTTCGGGGCCGACCCCGGGAGTGGTGTGCTGGTGGTGTTCAGAATGCAAGTCGCCGCCAACGCCGCAGTATCGAGTACGAGCATAGCAGTCAGCGGCTCTTTCCGAGATAGTGAGTTGCGCGCCATTGGCGATGTCAACTTCGCGTCGTCGCCGATCGCCATTGGCCAACAGGGCCTGATCGGCGACCTGATGGGTACGGGTCTCCCCGAGATTGGCTCGGCGATGCGGATACTCAGGGTCGTCGTCCAAATGGACCCACCGCCTGCGCAGGGCGAGCTGTGGAAGTGGGACTGTGACAGCAGCGGCGCTGGGAGCCCCGTCGTCGCCGACGTGGGGATCGCGGACGCCATCAAAGTGCTCAGATGCGTCGTAGGCCTCGACCTCTGGCCTATTGGTGGAGGCGGTGGAGCGGCCTCGTCGGTGGCGGTCTCCGTCGACCCGAGTGTGATCGACGTCGTCGCTGGCCAGCAGTGGCAGTTCACGGCACTCGTCAGCGGGACGGCCGACACGCGCGTCACTTGGCTGGTTGACGGGGCGGGACTGGGCACTGTATCGAGCACCGGGCTGTACACCGCTCCCATTCTGCAGGAGGACGCTGACGTCACGATCAAGGCGATCAGCCAGGCGGCGAAAGCCAACGGTAGCTTCGGCGCTGCCCAGGTGCATGTGGCGCGTGCCGTGAGCAACGGCGGCAACATCATCGTCGGGATCAGCTCGGCGCGTTAGCCCCCGGTACGGCTCCGGCACTGAGAGCCCGCCCCCGAATCACCCCATGTGTACCCCGACCCCAGAGCGGCAACCAACATGCCGCTCTGGGGGTTCCTCCGCCCGCCATCGCGCACACCCGCGCAGGAGAAGCGCTGCCGCGACGCGAAAGTTTGCTCTGTTTGCGGGTTGCTGCAGCAATGGACATCACGAGGGGGTATCCCCATGCGCGTTGCTCTCCTATCCGTTGTCTCCGGCACACTCCTGGTGCTGATCGCCGCGACGGCACTCGCCACGGCGGAACCGATTCCCCTTGTCCGCGACGGCAAGCCCGCCGCCGCGATCGTGCTCTCGCCGGAGCCCTCCCAGAGCGCCCGCTTCGCCGCTGCCGAGCTGCGCTACCACATCCACAGGATCACCGGCGCGACGCTCCCCATAGTCACCGACGCGAGCACCGTCGCCGGGCCGCGCATACTGGTGGGGGAGAGCGATGCCACGCGCGCACTCAAGCTCCGGGGCCCCAGCTTCCGCCCTCAGCAGTACCTCATCCGCTTTCTGCCCGACACGCTCGTGCTCATCGGCAACGACGAGGATGATCCGCGGCAGCCGGACCTGAGGCCCCGCATCGCACCCGGCCGGTTCGGGGGCGCTGCGCAGTTCGACGGAGCGAGCACGCTGGTGCGCGTACCCGAGGCGGGCTTCAGTGATGCCCGGGGCTCCTGGGAGGCGCAGGTATGGATGCCGGCGGAGGCGCCGGAGAAACACGGCACAATCCTCCGCGTCGACGGTGCAAACCCCTGGACCTACCACATCCTCCAGCGGGATGCCGGCACAAGCCGTATCAACTATGTCATCTATGACGGCCAGAATAGCGCGGCCGTCCGCTCGGAGGAGCTTGCAGAGGGCTGGCACCACGTCCTCGCCACCTGGGACACCGCCGCCGACAGCATAGCCCTCTACGTCGATGGGAAGCTGTGCGGCACCGGCAAGTGCCTGAAGACCACGTGCGCAGGGGCAATCGTCGGCATCGGTGGCGTTGCTCATGGCTCAACCGATCCCGTCGGCAACTGCTTCATCGGCCTGATCGACGAGGTTCGCATATCCCGCGTTGTGCGAGACCCGGCAACAGATGCCGCGGGCGGACCGTATGAGATGGATGAACACACCGGCACGCTCTACCACTTCGACAGCGATGCCGGGCTGCTGCCTGAGACGCTCGACCCGCTGGCCGCGGCGGATCTGCCGAACGCCTTCCGCAGTTGCGGCACCCTCTATGCCGTCTATGACTTCCTCGAGCGCCACTGCGGTGTGCGCTGGTATGCGCCGGGTGAGATCGGCATTGTCTGCCCGGAGCAATCGACACTCGCCGTCAGCGGGAGTGATCGCAAGCATCAACCCGCCATGGAGATGCGCATGATCGCCGGGGCCTACCTCTACATGCCGACGGCCGCGGATCGCGTGCCAGGCCCGGCTGCCGCGCTCTACAAGCTGCGGATGCGCATCGGGGGCGCGGTCAGGGTCACCGGTCACTCGTTCTACCACTACCCGAAGCAGTACCAGGCAGAGCATCCCGAGTGGTTCGCCAGAAGCGCGCCGGACGTGCTGCCCTCCGCGGACGGCCCCCCGCCGCCACAGATGTGCTACACCAGCGAGGGCTTCATCAAGCAGATATCGGATGACGCTACCGCGTACTTCGACGATGGTGGCACGCAGGGGGGGGCCGGCAGGGGGCACAACGTATTCGGCCTGGTGCCGATGGACAACAGCACCTGGTGTCAGTGCCCTGCCTGCCAGGCGCTGCTGAACCCGGCTGAGAAGGACAACCCGCAGTTCAACAACGGCTACGCGAGTGACTACATCTACGAGTTCACGAACCGGGTCGCCCGCGAGGTGGGCAAGCGCCATCCCGGCAAGTGGCTCGGCCAGCTCGCCTACTCGACCTACGCCTACCATCCGTTGAACGTGAAGCTCGAGCCCAACATCCAGGTGCAGATGTGTCTGCACACCCGCAACTGGTGGTGCCCGTCGATGGAGGCGAATGACCGCAAGGTGCTGCGTGATTGGCGCGAGCAGGAGCCTGACCGTCCGCTCTACCTCTGGCTCTACTACTGCTTCCCGGCGCTGAACGCCAGGTCGGGCAACTTCCACTACTTCCCCGGCTTCTTCGCCCGCCAGGTTGTTGAGCAGATGAGGATGTATCACGATGCGGGCATCAGGGGGATGTACATCGAAAACTCGAGTGAATGTGACGCCACCTTCCTCATGGACCAGCTGGAATACTATGTGACCTTCAAGCTCGCCGACGATCCCACGCTCGATGGCAACAGGCTCATCGAGGAGTTCTTCACCGGCTACTACGGCGCTGCAGCCGAGCCGATGAAGGCCCTCTATTGCCGCATCGAGGACATCTTCACCAATCCGAAGTACTACCCGCCCGAGATACAGGGCTCCGCAGCCCACCAGCACCAGACCGAGGAACTGGCCTGGAAGTGGCTCGGTACCCCTGAGCGGATGGCCCAGATGCAGCAGCTCATGGATCAGGCAGTCGCCGCCGCACGCACCGATGCCGAGAAGCAGCGCGTGGACATGTTCAAGCGCGGCATCTTCGATTACATGGTCGAGGGCCGGCGCCTGTACGATGAGCACAACGTGAAGCGCGCGCAGCCCATCGCGACAGTGAACGTGCCGCGCGTGGCGGCTGCCGGCGAGCTGCGTGCACCGGATGACCTTGCCCGTGTCGACTGGGCGAGGCTGGCGGATTGTCCCGGATGGGGTGGGCTCAGTGGCGACCCCGCGCCGCGGACGCTGACCACGCGCCTGGGCCATGACGGCCGCTACCTGCTGATCGAGTGCACCGATGCCGTTTCAACGAAGAGCCTCCGCGCCACGGACGAGGTGTGGACGGGTGACGATTTCGAGCTGTTCTTCGCTCCCGCGCGTGATGCCACGGCCTACAATCAGCTCTGCATCGGCCCCTCAGGCGGCCTGGCCCCTTTTGCGTGGAAGACCGAGCCCCGCGGCTCGGGCGAATGGGAGAGTGGTGCGATTGTGATGTCAGACACTTCTGACGCAGGGCGCTGGACCATCCGCGCGGCGTTCCCGCTCGACAGGCTGCTCCCCGGAGCATCCACACCCGCCGGGAAGCTCTACGCCAATTTCTATCGCAACAGCCCCGGCAATCGTGATATGCTGGCCTGGCAACCCGTCTTCTCAAGCGGCTTCCATGACACCGCGCGGTTGCCGGAACTCGTGCTCGAAGATGGCGCGAATGCCACAGGCTCCCTCGGCCTGCCATGCCTGCCCGGAGTCCTGGCCCAGGCATTTGCAGGGCAGGAGCAGCCGACCGACCCCGGGCGGGTGCGCGAGCGCTCCGAGTGGTCCCAGATATGGTGGGACGTCGCCAATGACACGAGCATGCCGCGGGTACTGCTGATCGGGGATTCGGTCACGGTCGGCTACAGTGCGGGCGTGATCAAGCAGTTGGAGGGCATCGCGCACGTTGATCGGCTGGGCAATTCCCGCAACATCCTGGATCCGATTCATCTGAAGGAGACCAGGACGCTGCTGGAAGAGGGACAGTACGCGGTGATCCACTTCAACAACGGTCTGCACGGCTTCCACCTGAGTGTGGAGCAGTATGCGCAGGGCCTCCGCGACTACGTGGCTTTGTTGCGAGAACTCGCACCCGGGGTGCCCCTGATCTGGGGCAGTTCGACGCCGATCACGGTCAAGGAGCACCCGGAGCAGTTGGCGCCGAACAACGATGTGGTCGTGGCCCGCAACGCCGCCGCCGCGGAGATCATGAATGAGCTTGGCATCTTGACCAACGACCTGTATGCTCTGGTCGTCGGCAAGCCCGAACTGCGCTCTGACACCCACCACTACAACGAAGTGGGCCGGGCGGAGCAGGCGGAAGCGGTTGCGGGCGCGCTCCGGCCATATGTGCAGCCCTGACTTGAGGAGCGCTCGATGGGGCGCTGTGGCGCCACGGCCGGCGCCTCAGGAGGCTGAAACCGGCAGACGGTGAGACCGAGGTTTGGCCGCCGACTCTAGGTGGCAGACTTGTTCTGTGTCGCGAGCATGGGCTCGCGACCCAAGGCGGCGCGCGCGCCTCAGTGTATGGTTGTCGCCTTGTTGGGGATGGCTTGCCGCTTGTGTGCGGGGTGGTGTGGGGTGGTGGGGAGTGTCTGCGTGAGACTGCCAGGCGTGGCGGCAGAGCCGCGCCGTGTCAGGTCGTGCTTGGCCATCGGGAGGGCGCCGCATCCGATGGCAGGTGCTCGGGCATGCCGACAACTCACGGTCTCGGCGAGAAGCACTCGCGCAAGCGAGGCTGCCGGGAGGCGAGAGCATGTTTGAGCCCGAGCCGAGCTATGAGCAACTGCTGGAGCGCTGCCGAAGAGCGGAAGACTTCATCGACGCCATGGGCGGAGAGAGCGCTCTCCGGGAGTATGGCGCAAGCCTCGCCGCCCACGGCCAACTGCTGTCGGTCATCCTCGCGAACACCCCGGTGATGGTGGCGTGTCTGGACGCGGGGTTCAACTTCATCTGGGTCAATGATGCATACGCGGCTGCAACACACCGCGCCCCGGCCTCCTTTGTGGGCCAGAATCACTTCGCGCTATACCCTCACGATGAGAATCAAGCCATATTCCAGCGCGTTGTCGACACGGGCGAGGCCTACGTGGTGAACGGCAGGCTGTTCGACCACCCCGACCAACCGGAGCGGGGTACCACGTACTGGGACTGGAGCCTGACCCCTGTCAAAGACCCCGACGGCACGGTGCAGCGCCTGGTCCTGACACTGGCTGACGCAACGGAGCGCGTCATGGCGCAGAACGCTCTCAGGGAGAGCGAGCGGCGTCTCAGGCGCAGTGAAGCGCTGCTTAAGGCGGCGGAGCGAGTTGGCCGATCCGGCGGATGGGTGTGGGATGTCGAGCGGGAGCACATGTACTGGTCCGATGAGACCTATCGGATACACGGGATGAAACCCGGCGAGCCCGAGCCCGGCTCTCCAGAGCATGTGAGGCTGAGCCTGGAGTGCTACCATCCCGAAGATCGCCCATTGGTTGAGGCGGCATTTCGTCGCTGTGTGGAAGATGGCGAAGCCTATGATATGGAACTCCGCTTCCGCCCCGTCAATGGCGGATGGATGTGGGTTGGGACACGCGGCGAGGCGGAGTGGCGGAATGGGCGTATCGCGCGAGTGGTCGGCACCATCAGTGACATCACCGAGCGCAAGCAGGCTGAGGAGGCCCTGCGGGAGAGCGAGCACAAGTTCAGGTCACTGGTTGAGCAGGCCGCGGAGATGCTGTTCCTCTTCGACACGCAAGGGCGGATCATCGATGTTAACCGCGCGGCCGTCCTGCACAGCGGATACACGAAAGACGAACTGCTCACGATGACTGTGGGTGACATTGAGCTTGATCGACACGGGTTCGTCACCAGGGGACGCTACTGGATGGGCATCCAGCCCGGGGACGCTCCCGTCAGCTTCGACGTTGTCCACCGCCGGAAGGATGGGTCGACCTGCCCCGTGGAGGTGACCCTCTCACGGGTGAGTATCGGTGACGGGCACTATGTGATGGCACTCGCGCGCGACATGACCGAACGCAAGCGCTCCGAGGAGGCCAGGGCGCAACTCGAGGAGCAACTCAGACAGGCACAGAAGCTGGAGGCGGTCGGGCGCCTCGCCGGCGGCGTCGCCCACAAGCTCAACAACCTCCTGGTGCCTATCCTCGGCTACAGCGAGATCCTCCTGGCCGACTACGGTGAAGACGCGAGCCTCCGGCGTGCCCTGGAGACGATTCTCAATGCCGGTGGGCGGGCCGCCGACCTGGTCCGGGGGCTTCTGGGGTTCGGACGCAAGGAGATGCTCGAACTCCGCTCGATAAGCATCAACGACGTGCTGGCCGGCGCCCACCTGCTCCTGCGCGGCGCCATCCGCGACAACATCGAGTTGCAGGTCATCCCCGGTGGCGATCTGCCCCTTCTACGCGCTGATACCGGGCGGCTGGAACAAGCAGTCGTCGACCTTGCTCTGAGTGCACAGCGAGCTATGCCGGATGGTGGGAGGATGACCATACGGACACTGGCCCCCGCCTGCGAGAGCGACGCCCCGCCCCTCCCCGAGGGGCCCGACGCGAGCAGGTGTGTGCTCCTGCAGATCCGCGATTCCGGCCCAGGGCTCGACGCAGAAACGCGAGAACACATCTTCGAGCCATTCGTCACTATCGAGGCCGATGCGGCCGACACCGGCCTGGGCCTGGCGACGGCCTACGGCATTGTAAAGCAGCATGGCGGCGATATCACTGTGGACAGCGAGCCGGGTCGGGGCACCACGTTCACCATCTACCTCCCGGTTGATGAGACCGCTCCGGGGCCGCGTCAACGCGCGTCGAGTGCCCCTGAAGCGCGCGGTGGGGCCGCGACGGTTCTGCTCGTCGATGACCATGATCAGGTGCGAGACCTTGCACTCACCATCCTCGAGCGGCACGGCCACAGAGTCCTGGTCGCCGGGAGCGGCGACGAGGCGCTGCGGGTCCTGAGTGAACACGGCGGGCCGGTGAACCTCCTGGTTGCCGACATCGTCATGCCGGGGATGAATGGGAGGGAGTTGTTTGACCGAATTGCCCCCGGGCACTCGGAGATGGGCGTCCTCTACATGTCCGGTTACGTCGACGAGGTCATCGGGCAGGACGGCGTCATCGATGACGGCGCGGAGTTCATCAAGAAGCCTTTCACCGTGCAGGGCTTTGCCGACAAGGTCCGGCAGATACTGGATAGCCGCTGAATCCCCTGGACCACGGCCCGTCGACGGCGTACAGCCCCGATGATGCTTGCGCGGCCGAACAGGAGTGTTCCGAGCGCTCGTCGAAGGTGACTTCGGCGGCGCCGTTTCCCGTAGCGTTCAGAACCCAGTGTGGGCACCGCGATCGTGCGGAGGCCCTCGGGGGCGCATTCCTCGTTCGACGACGGCGGGCTCCCAGACGCCGCAGGCGAGCAGGATGGAGAGCCGGGGTAGTGCCATGGGGCAGGCTGACAAGCGCCGTATAGCCATGCCGCGGAGTTGGACGCGGGGCGACCTGCCGGTTTTCCTGATTCTCGGGGCGCTGGGGGTTGCGGCCAGCTACATAGCCGTGAACATCCCCCACACCGCGGTTTTCATAGAAGGGCGTTGGGCCTTCGGCTTCATGGCCTTCGCGCTCCTGCGGCGCTGGTGGGCAGCCGTGCTCATGGCGTGCCTGCTGTCGATCTCCGGGGAGCACAAGGTGCCGGTGCTCACGTGCTTTGTTGGGAACATGCTCTACGCAGTCCCGGCGCTGGTGCTGATCAGGTTCATTCACCCGCGCCTGCTGACGCCGCCTCCCTCGATAAGGGTCAGTCTCCGCCGCCTGCGCCTGGAGATACCCGTCAACCGCCCTGCCGCGTATGGCATCGGTTGGTTCATGCTGGTGATGGTCTGCTACCAGGCCTTCACCACCCCGGCCATCTGGGGTGTACTCGCCTGGATCAACAACCGCCCGCTGCCGGTGGAGATACTGGCCGGCTGGCAGACGCAGCCCTTTCTCTTTGAGTCACTGGCGGTCGCCATCTTCTCCTCACTTGCACTAAGCCTCCTGCGCAGCCACGGGGAAGTGCGCGAGGGCAGGGAGGAGCTGGCGACGATGCTTCGCTCGATCGGCGACGCCGTGATCGCCACTGATACGGCCGGCCGTGTGACGCGCATGAACCCCGTCGCCGAGGAGTTGACTGGTTGGCTGCTGGATGATGCCTGCGGCAGGCCCGTGGAAGAGGTTCTGCAGCTGAGTGACGCGGCGACCGGTCTGCGGGTCGAGAACCCGGTTGCGCGCGTGCTTGAGCACGGCTGTGTCGTGGGACTGGCCAACCATACCTGCCTGACCACGCGCGATGGGGCGCAGTTGCAGATCTCTGACAGCGCGGCCCCCATCCGC